>Ga0075028_100000033_pt1 | contig 47402 bp, 42 predicted proteins | sample LitLauG_LLR_2014_FD_71390 | JGI IMG/M metagenome (GOLD analysis project Ga0075028, IMG submission 71390) | Freshwater sediment microbial communities from Pennsylvania, USA - Little Laurel Run_MetaG_LLR_2014 | ecosystem: Environmental > Aquatic > Freshwater > Creek > Sediment | place: USA... | reverse complement strand
GCCGATTTCGAAATCGGCAAACGCACCTACATCGCGAAATATCCAGGTGATGCCGGCCAGAGTGTGCGTGGCGTCACGCTGGAGATCTTGTCCCGGTTATCCGGCAAGCCGTTGGAAGCTCCAGTTGCACCCGCCAGAGCCCCGGTTGCTTCGGCTCCGCCGCCCAAACCGGCCGAAGCCAATGCCCCTGTGTTTCTGCGGCCAATTCCTGGACCAGGCTCGATAGGGGCGCGGCCGGGCATCGCCTCGACATTCGCCACCAACACGGCCGGTGCTATGCCTCAGCTTCGGATCGCGACACCGGTGAGACCCACCCCTGCCGGACCGCCGCCGAGGCCAGAGATTGGCCCCGCCGCGTTGAGGCCCGAACCGCCGCGACCAACCGTTGTCGAAGGCAAGGCCGGTAAGTCGTAGGGTGGAAGCCGGAAGTGCCGTGATGCCTGAAAATGCCAACCTGACGGCCCAAATGGAGCAGGCATTGCGCGACCACGCGGCCATCCCGGCCTTCGTGCTCGCCGATGGGCGGACACATTCAAGGCAGTGGCTGCTCGGCGAAATCGACCGGCTGGCTGGCGTCCTGACCTCGGCGGGGGTGGTTGCCGGTGACCGTGTGACGGTTCAGGTCGAAAAATCGCTCGCGGCGGTTTCGCTATATCTCGCTACCTTGAAAATTGGCGCGGTCTTCAACCCACTCAACACGGGCTACACCGCCGCCGAAATTGGCTTCTTCTTGAGCGATGCCGAGCCTGCCGTTGTCGTGGCATCGGCCGAGCGCATCGCCTTGATTGGCGACGTTGCCCGCAAGCACGGTGCCCACTCGTTGTTCACCTTGGAGGCCGACGGCAGCGGGACACTGACCGAAGCGGCGCGCACAGCTCAACCTTTTGGCGCCTCCCTGCCACGCCAGGCCGATGATCTGGCGACGCTGCTCTACACGTCGGGCACGACCGGCCGTTCCAAAGGCGCCATGATCACCCATGGCAATTTGACCTCAAACGCCTTCGCGTTGATCGCGGCGTGGGAGCTGACCGCTGGCGAAACTCTGATCCACGCGCTGCCGATCTATCACGTCCACGGCCTGTTCGTGGCGCTGAACAGCGCGCTGTTGGGTGGCCTCAAGCTCCTTTGGCACGAGAAGTTCGATGCCCGCGCGGTGCTGGCTGACTTCAGCCGGGCCCAGGTCTTGACGGGTGTGCCCACCTTCTACACGCGGCTGCTGGCCGAACCCGCGCTCGATCCAACCGCCTGCGCGGGAATGCGGCTTTTCATGTCCGGCTCCGCGCCGCTGCTGCCCGAGACCCATGCCGCCTTCCGCAAGCGCACAGGGCACGCGATCCTGGAACGCTACGGCATGACCGAAACCGGAATGATCGCCTCCAATCCGCTCCACGGCAAACGGATCGCCGGCACCGTTGGCTGCGCCCTGCCGGGCGTGACCGTGCGCGTGGCCGGCATTGATGGGCACGAGTTGCCTCGGGGCCAGACCGGCATGGTCGAGGTCAGCGGACCCAATGTCTTCAAGGGCTATTGGCGGCTGCCGGACAAGACCCGCGATGAGTTTCGCCCCGACGGCTATTTCATCACCGGCGACCAGGGCGTCATGGAAGATGACGGCCGCCTCAGCCTGGTCGGCCGGGCCAAGGACCTGATCATCAGTGGTGGGCTCAATATCTACCCGCTGGAGATCGAGCAAGCGTTGAACGCACTGCCTGGTATCGGCGAATCGGCGGTGATCGGTCTGCCTCATCTGGATTTCGGCGAGGCGGTGGTGGCGGTGGTGACGCCTTCAACCGACGGTGGCAAGCCAGCGCACGAAGCCGAACTCATCGCCGAACTGTCAAAGCGCTTCGCCAAATTCAAATGCCCCAAACGGGTCGTGGTTCTGGCGGAATTGCCGCGCAACGCCATGGGCAAAGTCAGCAAGGCCGAACTTCGGGAGCGCTTCAAGGCGCTCTTGGCCTAGCTCGCAAATCATTGTGGCGAGACCAGCTTCAAGGTCTTGATGTATTCAAAGGTCTGGCGTGTGACCGACGGACCTGCCTCGCCCTGGCCACTCATTTCGAGGCTTTGCGGCATTCCCGACTTGGGCTCGACGTACAGACGCATGGTGGTGTAGGGCGCGCTCCCCGAGGGGTCCGCATCCTGTTGCAGCTCATATCCGTTCAGGCCGCGCCCGCCCTTGTCCACAAGGCCCAGGCACGTCACCGCTGCGCCATCGGTCAACTGATCGGCCAGCGCCCGCTCGTCGTCCGCGGTGCTTGTCGCGGTGGCCGCCGCGGCAGCAAACGGCTTCCAGTGGCCCTCCTCCCTGCTCCAGCCACCGCCATCAAGAATCAGCAGCTCAACCGCCGGCGCTGAGCTGCCGGGCGCGCCTGAGATGATCAAGTGGAAGCGTTGCAGGGTCTCGAATTCCAAGACGACCCTTGTATGTTCGCCATCGCGGTCACTATCGACAACCTCGCGCAGCGGCAGGGACGTCAGCCGTGCTTCGAGGGCCGCCCTGGCTTCGCTAGCACAATCGGCGTTGGCCGCGCGAACGGCAAGGCCAATGAGCGCTGCTGCTAGAAATCCAGCTCGCATCCCTCGTTCCACCCCGCCAGTCCGACGTTGGCGTGGATGTCGCGCTCGCCAATCAACCGGTTCCGGTTTTCGCTTGCAGCCGCTTGCGCAGTTCCTCGCATTGGTCGGGGCGATCACTGCGCGCGGTGAACCATACGAAGTTGGCGGCCGGCTTGCCATCGGGATCGCGCGGCACCGCATCCTCGGGGTTCTCAACACCATTTTCCACTTCGCTCAGGACGATGGTCGTCACCTTTAGACCGGGCGCCCGGGTATGAAGGTAGTAGGGCACGCCCCGGTCCGACCGTACATGCCCGTCGCCGGCGATGAGAATGGCGCCACCGCCCGATTTCTGCGCGGCCTTCAGCAGGCTGTCGGCGAGCACGGCATCCCGGAAACGCTGCACATCGGTCATTTGCCCGAGATTGGCCTCGGGAAGCTGATTGCAGTGGGAGAGCTTGATGTCCTCGGTCAACGCCGCATTCAGTTTTGCCGGCAGCGTCTTGGCAACCGCCAGCCGGTCGCGCTCTGACTCGGGCAGAACCTTCAGCCCGCCAAGGCCGACTTGTTGCACCTGGGCCTTGGCAGCATCGCCGGGCAAAATCGCGAAGCCGGCGCCAAACGCAGCTTCGGCCACGGGGCGATAGAGGCCCCAGGCCGGCCAGCCGCTATTGTCCCAATCCAGAGCACCGCCGAGCCCATCAGCGTTGGCGCCGCTCGCCGCCTGATAGCTTGCGAGCGCCTCGGCCTTGTCGGCTCCGATCATCTCCATGACCACCGCGAGGTGTCTGCTCTTGAGGGCCAACTGGCGGATAAGATAGGCCTGAAGCCGGTGATGATCGGGGTTGTCGTGGGTCTCCCCCACCAGGACGATATCGGCCTCGGCGGCCGCGCTCACAACTTCAGCCGGCAGAATGCCCTCCTGACGGTCCGTCGCCCAAACCCGCCCGATCAGCGGGTGCTCGTGACCCAGGCTTGAAACCCAGGAGGTCAGAGGCGCCAGCGCGCCGGTGATGATCGTGCCCGGCTTGATGAGTGGACTGTTGTCGCCCGTGCCGCCGGACGGAGTGAGCGGCAGCTGGATGCGCGGCAGGGCATCGGGCGGCAGCTGGGTTGCCGCATACTGGAACGAATTCAGTAAGCCGAGAAACAACAGGGTCAGGCCAATGGCCACCATGCTCAAGATGCTGTCGTCGATCATTCGCCGTACTCCCTACTACCGGCGCGCGCTAGGCGGCCTGCCGCTCAGCCAGAGGGGCTTGCCCTCGCGCCGCACGCATGAAATTCACGAAGCGAAGGAAAAGATAGTGGCTGTCCTCGGGGCCGGGCGAGGCCTCGGGATGGTATTGTACCGAGAACACAGGCCTGCCCGTCAGCCGCAGTCCGCAGTTCGAGCCGTCGAACAGCGAGACGTGGGTTTCCTCGATGCCGGCGGGAAGTGATTGGCGCTCGACCGCGAAGCCATGGTTCATCGATGTGATCTCGACCTTGCCGGTGGTGTGATCCTTGACCGGATGATTGGCGCCGTGGTGCCCCTGCTTCATCTTGGCCGTGGAGCCGCCGAGGGCAATACCGAGCATCTGATGCCCGAGGCAAATGCCGAACACAGGAAGACCTGTCTTGACCAGCTTGCGGATGACCGGCACCGCGTAGACGCCAGTGGCCGCCGGATCGCCAGGACCGTTGGATAGGAAAACGCCATCGGGCTTGCGAGCCAGAATGTCCTCCGCGCTCGTCATGGCGGGCACCACGGTCACCCGGCAACCGGTGCTGGCCAGGCAGCGCAAGATGTTGCGCTTGATGCCGTAGTCTATTGCGACGACATGAAAATATGCCTGGGTCTGGCGGCCAAAGCCCTGATTCCAGACCCAGCGCATTTCGTCCCAAGTATAACTCTGCCCACAGGTCACGTCCTTGGCGAGATCGAGCCCGACCAGACCAGGCCAATCAGCGGCTTTGGCTTTCAGTCGCGGCAGATCGAACTGGCCGGACGGTTCGTGGGCGATGACCGCGTTGGGCATCCCCTTTTCACGGATGAGCGCGGCGAGCGCCCGGGTATCAATGCCCGACAGCCCGATGATGCCCCGCTGCACCAACCAGGCTCCCAGTTTGCCCTGGGCGCGGTAGTTCGAGGGCTCGGTGACGGCTGCGCGGAACACACAACCGCGCACGCCAGAAGCCTGGGCGAGATTGGAGGTCTCGCTGTCCTCGGGGTTGGTGCCGACATTGCCGACATGCGGGAAGGTGAATGTGACGATCTGGCCGGCATAGGACGGATCGGTGAGGATCTCCTGATAGCCGGTCATCGCCGTATTGAAGCAGACCTCGGCAACGGCAGAGCCCGTCGCACCCAGCCCCGCACCCTCAATGACGGTTCCGTCAGACAGAACCAAAATCGCCGTCGGCTTCTGATCTGGCCAAGCACCACCCGCGTCCGTGCGCCGTTCCATCATGTGCCGTGCCTCTGGCGTCCGTGCCGCAACAGGTCGCGAGCCAAAAGCCCACCACGCCCTTGCCCCGTCTGTCGAGCCGAACCGCGCCGCTTTGGTTAATGTTGACAGAACCCTAGCAGCTATCGAGGACCGGTCAACTTTGCGCTTGGGTGTTGCCCGCGATCAGGCCCAAAAACGAAACCGGCGCTGCGGGGGGCCACAGCGCCAATTCAAGGAACGCCTAAAGAGAGCCGCGCTAGTGCGCCATCCTGCCCTCAAGTTCGGCGATTTCGTCCTTCAATCGCAATTTCCGGCGTTTCAATTCTGTAATCTTCAGATCGCTGCTGCCAGGTCGATCAAGTTCATCCTGGATCATGCGCTCGAGAGCTTGATGTTTTGCTGAAAGCTCATCGACTTGAGCCGGTTGCGGCATGCTATCCTCCGTTTCGTGATGGACAACATTCGCGAGTGTGACAGAAACACAACAAAGAGTCCATCCACGCTCATGGGCCTGTGCATGAAATTCGCTCTATTCCGGTTCGGCCAGACACGGTGAAAGCCTTGTGGTTTGGGGATGTGCCCATTCTAAGAATTGGCGGCGGCAACGATAGGAGTTCGGGGATGGCATCGCTGGCAGGCAAGGTGGCCTTGGTCACGGGCGCCGCGCAGGGGATCGGTTTGGCGATCGCCAAGCGCTTCGCGGCCGATGGGGCGACAGTGGTCTTGGCCGACCGCAACGCCAAGGCGGGCGCCATCGAAGCGGAAGCACTGTCACGGTCTGGCGCCAACGCCCGATATATAGCTTGCGACGTCACGAACACCAATGATGTCAATGCCTTGCTGGCATCGGTGATGAGAGACTTTGGCCACTTGGACATCCTGGTCAACAACGCCGCCATCATTGACAATGCTCCCTTCCTGGACCTCGACCTCGAAACGTTCGACCGGGTGCTCGGCGTCAATCTTCGGTCCTATTTTGTCGTTGGACAGGCCGCCGCCCGGCAAATGGTGGCTCAGGTCGTGGCACGAAAGCCGGCCGGCACCATCATCAACATGAGTTCGGTTAACGATCACTTCGCTCTGCCGGACCATGTTGCCTACACCGTGGCCAAGGGTGGGGTCCGGCAGCTCACCCGGGCGATGGCCCTGGCACTGGCCCCGCACGGCATTCGCGTCAACGCCATCGGACCTGGGAGCATCCTGACGCCCCTGTTGGCCAATGTCGTCACTGATGACACCGCCCGCCGGCGCATCCTTTCGCGCACGCCTCTCGGGCGCATCGGCGGCCCCGAGGAAGTGGCCGCGATCGCGGCCTTTCTGGCCGGTCCCGACTCGAGTTATGTGACCGGTGAAACGATCTATTGCGACGGCGGGCGGATACCCCTCAACTACACCGTTCCGGTCATCGACCAAGCGGGGCCTTGATTTCGGCGCCGCGAAACATTGTGATACATTGGCCCGGGCCGGCATTCGGTCTATTGTCCGGACCAGTTTTGAATTCGGGGCAGGGAGCACAGGTCATGCGAATGGGCAGTGAAATGAGTCAGGCTGGCGTTCTGGGGATCGCGGTCGCGAGTTTGATTGCGCTCGCGCCAGCACTGGCGGCCGACAGCGCCTTCGGCAGCCTGGCCGGATCGTGGGGCGGTAGCGGAACCGTCAAATATACCGACGGCAGCACCGAAAAGATGCGGTGCAGCGCCCGCTATTCGGACGGCGCTTCCGATATGTCCCTGTCCATCAAGTGCTCCAGCAGCGCCCACAACATCGATCTCAGCGGCCGGTTGCACGCCAACGGTGGGCGTGTCAGCGGCGACTGGAGCGAGTCGAATTTCGGCCTGTCTGGAAGTGCCTCGGGCAGAGCCAGCGCCGGCCGCCTCTCGATCAGCCTTGGCGGCGGGGTCTCTGGCCTGATGTCCGTGTCCTACTCCGGATCGCACCAGGAAGTGGCGATCTCCGTCGAAGGAGTCGCCTTGAACAGCGTCAACATGAGCCTCGGCAAGCATTAGGCCCCCGGGCCTCCGTCGAGACCCCGCGGATGGCGATCCAGCGCCGATTGTCACTTTTCACCGCGTACCCCTGGTACTTGCGTGCGCGATGCCTATTTCCCGAATTGGCGAATCAGGTTCGATGGTTGAGAGTGCGATCCGGTTTGGACCGGGACGAGGCTCACAACGACCCGACTTGACATTGACGAGCTGGCCGATTGACCACCCAGCGCGATTTGGCGGAGATTGCCGTTGAGTGGCTTGCCAAAGCTGGACGTGCATGGGGGTTCTGGGCAACCTCGCTTGGTGGCATCGGGATCGTGGACCGCCATGTTTTCGAGCGAAATGGAGGCGGCGGTGGCGAGTGCCGCGGCCAGCATGAGCGGCGGTCTACCGGCGGCCCTCGACCTCGGCGGGATCGAGTCCCTTGATACTTACGGCGCCTGGCTCGTCGAGCGGCTGGTTCGACAGGCGCGACGCCAAGGAGTTGCGCTGGCGGTGGAGGGACTAGCGCCACGCTATCAAGCCGCCTCGGCTCAGATGGCGCGCACCAATCAGGCCGTCGGCGCCGTCGAGAAGCCACTCAATCCCGTCATTTCTGGGGTGGAGTCCGTGGGCCACGCGGTCGCCGGACTGGGCGCCGATTTCGTCGATTTCGCCAACATGCTCGGGGCCGTTGGCGGAGCGGCACTGCGCGCCGTGATGCGGCCGAGCCGTTTCAGGTTTACCTCCGCCGTCCACCAGCTGGACCGTGTGGGCCTGCAAGCGGTGCCGATCATCGCCCTCATCACCCTGCTCATCGGCGGCATCATCGCCCAGCAGGGATTCTTCCACTTCCGCCGCTTCGGCGCCGAAATCTACGCCGTGGACATGACCGGCATCTTGGTCCTGCGAGAAATCGGTGTGCTGATCGTCGCCATCATGGTGGCCGGCCGGTCCGGCAGCTCCTACACGGCCGAACTCGGCTCGATGAAGATGCGCGAGGAGATCGATGCCCTCACCACCATGGGCCTCGACCCGGTGGAGGTGTTGATCCTGCCACGCATCGTGGCCCTCGTCATCGCGCTGCCGCTGCTGGCCTTCCTGGGCGCAATGATGGCCCTTTTGGGCGGTGGACTGATGGCTTGGGCCTATGGCGGCATGAACCCGGATGCCTTCCTGGTCCGCCTGCGCGAGGCAATTTCCCTCACCCACTTCAAGGTTGGCATGATCAAGGCGCCCTTCATGGCACTGGCGATTGGCGTGGTGGCGGCGATGGAAGGCTTCAAGGTGGCCGGCAGCGCCGAGTCCCTCGGGCTTCGCACCACGGCCTCGGTCGTCAAGTCGATCTTCCTGGTGATCGTTCTTGATGGTATTTTCGCCGTGTTCTTCGCCTCGATCGGGATGTGACGGCATGGTGCTCGCAGCAGACAGCACCGTCCCGGCGATCAGTGTACGCAACCTCACGGTCGGTTTCGGTGACGTGGAAGTTTTGCGCCAACTTACGCTTGACGTCCGGCGCGGCGAAATCCTCGGCATCGTGGGTGGGTCGGGGGCCGGAAAGTCGGTGTTGCTCCGGACAATCATCGGCCTGCTGCCGACACGCTCGGGTACAATCACGGTGTTGGGCACCGATCTTACGCACGCGCCGGCCGAAACCCGCCGCCTGATCGAGCGCCGTTGGGGCGTGCTGTTCCAGCAGGGGGCCCTGTTTTCGTCGCTGACCGCGTTGCAGAACGTGCAGTTTCCTATGCGCGAATATCTTCAGGTCTCGGACCGCTTGCTCACCGAGATGGCGGTGGCCAAGCTGGAGATGGTGGGGCTCAAGGCGGACGACGGCTCCAAGATGCCGGCCGCGCTTTCGGGCGGCATGACCAAGCGGGTGGCGCTCGCGCGCGCGCTGGCGTTGGACCCGGAGATCGTCTTTCTCGACGAGCCGACCTCGGGGCTTGACCCGATTTCAGCGGGCGGCTTTGACGATCTGATCGCCACGCTCCAGCGCACGCTGGGCCTGACGGTGTTTATGGTCACACACGACCTCGATAGCCTGAGGAGCGTGTGCGACCGCATTGCCGCGCTTGCCGAGGGCCAGGTCGTGGCGGTCGGCAACCTGGACGCGATGCAGACAAGCCGGCATCCCTGGGTCGAAACCTACTTCAAGGGGCGGCGTGCCCAAGCTGTTGGGTCCGTGGCACGATAGGCATTGGCGAGGACGGTCATGGAAATACGAGCGCGTTACCTGACGGTTGGACTGTTCACCCTTGGCATCATCGCCGCCGGCTTCTTGTTTGTTTACTGGCTGTACAATGCCGGGGGCCTGGGCCGGCGCGAGGCCTATCGGGTGCGTTTCCAGGGCTCGGTTTCGGGCCTCTTTTCCGGTTCGCCCGTCACCTTCAACGGCTTGCGAGTTGGAGAAGTCACGGCCACCACGATCGACCCCGTCAGCCCAGGAACCGTTGTGGTGACCGTCGGGATTCAACCGGGAACGCCAGTCCGGGCCGACACCAAGGTCGCGCTCGACTTCCAGGGCCTGGCCGGCGCGGCGACCGTGGCGCTGAAGGGCGGCAACGCCGATGCCCAACCCCTGGCGTTGACGGGCACCGAGCCGCCGATGCTCATCGCCGACGCCGACGCCGGCCAGTCGGTGACCGAGTCGGCTCGAACCGTCATGCAGAAGTTGAATGTCGTTTTGACCGAGAATTCCGATCCGCTCAAGGCGACGTTGATCAACCTCAAGACCTTCACCGATGCACTGTCGCGCAATTCCGACCGGGTGGACGGCATTTTGTCCGGGCTTGAGCGCATGACCGGCGGCGCCAACAAAAAGGGCCCTGGATTGGTGATCGACCTCACGGCACCGCGCAATTTCAAGCCCCTGGACCATCCTCCCGCCGGGCAACTGGCGATCCCCGAACCAACGGCCATCGGTACGCTCGATACCGACAAGCTGGTTCTCGACCCGGCGGCCCCTCCTGATACCTCGCCCGCGCAGTGGGCCGACGCGTTGCCAAAACTCGTGCAGGCACGCTTGGTCCAGAGCTTCGAGAATGCCGGGCTCGTGGGTTCGGTGATCCGCGGCAGCGAGGGCACCGCTGCCGACTACCAACTGCAAACGGATATCCGAAGCCTTCGGGTGGTTGCGGCTCCGGCCCCAGCCGCCGAGTTCGAGGTCGCCGCCAAGCTGCTGACCGACAAGGGTCATATTCTTGCCGGGCGCATCATCAAGAAGAGCATCGCCTTGCCATCCAACGATCCCAAGATCGCCGCCAGCAGCCTGAACGAGGTTTTTGGCAAGGCCACGGTGGAACTGGTCGATTGGGCAACCGCGACGCTCGCGGCATTGCCCCCCAAGGTTCCGGATGTCACGCCCGCGCAATAACCAGACCAACGGTCAGCCACCACAGGCCACAACCACCGTGGCGGCGTAGGCGCTGCCCCAGGTCTTGGATTTGGTCGGATCGCCGGTCGGAGGCTCGATCCTGGGGGCGCAACCAGCAGGTGCTCCCGCCGCCAGATGCACCGGATCCTTCTCGGCGAGAGCGAAGGCGATGTAGAACTCGGGATCGTAAATCAAAAAGCTGAATTTCAGGGTGCCCACATTGACGGGCTGCTTCAGTGGCATCGTATAGGTCAGATGAAGGATCGCCTTGTCATCGCGCACGACCACGGCGCCCTCGGGCGCACTCATTTCAACCTTGGCACCCTCGACATAGGCCTCGGTGAAGTAGTTGTAGTCCTTGAGCGATTCCATGTTCTCTTTGGCCAGGGCCACGAAGGCAGCCGGCGTGTAGTTGCCACCTGTGTCCTTCTCCAGGCCGTCGAGCGCGTACTCCGAATAGGCCTTGTCGAAACTCCAGGACTCCTTGAGGCCGGTGATCTGCTTTTTAGCATCGTAAAGCACCGTCGCCTCAACGGTCACCCAGACATGGGGGTGTGCGACAGCGGGCGCGGCCATGGCACAGCCAATCGCCGCCGCCAAAACGAGGACTCGCACTGGTTTCATCGTCGCCGTCATGCTGCGGACCCGTGTTCCTTGATGAGTTCGGCAGATTAATGCCGCATCGCGGCCGGGTAAAGGCAATGACCGAAGACGATTGTCTCGGCGGGAGCTTCTTGCTAAGAGCCAGTGTTCATGGGGCGGCAACTCAAAGTCTGCCGTGAGCCCTTTGGTTCACCCTAGCAGCCAAGCGGACGTGGTGGAATTGGTAGACACGCCAGATTTAGGTTCTGGTGGCCTTGGCCGTGGGGGTTCGAGTCCCTCCGCCCGCACCAGCAGGTTTCATCGGGCTTGAGCCCGCGCAGAGTCAACGAAGGACGTCATGCAAGTCACCGAAACAAGCAGCAGTGGCCTCAAGCGCGAGCTCAAAGTCACCATCCCGGTCAATGACCTTCACAACCGCTTCACGGCGCGGTTGGACGAACTCAAGGGTCAAGTCAATATCAAGGGATTCCGGCCGGGCAAGGTGCCCGTGGCGCATCTGAAGCGCGTCTATGGCCGTTCAGTGATGGCCGAGGTCGTCCAGGAAACGGTTTCGGAGACCAGCCGCAAGGCGCTGGACGAGCGCAAGGAGCGCGCCGCCTTCACCCCGGAAATCAAATTCACCGAGGATCAGGCGGAGATCGAGAAGGTGCTGGGCGGGACCAGCGACCTCGCCTTCGGCATGACCTACGAAATCGTCCCGGCCATCGCGGTCACCGATCTGGCGGCCATCACGGTCGAGCGTCCAGTTGCCGAAGTCGCCGAAGCCGACATCGACAAGAGCCTGGCCAATCTTGTGACCGGATCGGCAACCTACAAGCCCGCCGAGAGCCGCGTCGCCGTCAAGGGCGACCGGGTAACCATCGATTTCGTTGGCTCGATCGACGGGGTGGAATTTGAAGGCGGCAAGGGCGAGGACGCGCCCGTGGTCATCGGCGCGGGCGGCTTCATCCCCGGCTTCGAGGAGGGCCTCACGGGCGCCAAGGCTGGTGAGGAGCGGACCGTCGCCGCGACTTTCCCCGAGGGCTATGCCGAGGCCAAGTTGGCCGGCAAGGCCGCCAGCTTCAAGGTCAAGGTGAAGGAGGTCGCCGAGCCCGAGACCCCGATCGTGAACGACGAGTTTGCCAAGCGCTTCGGCCTGGAGACCCTTCCGGAACTTCGTGATGCGCTGAAATCGCGCCTGAAGCGCGAGTATGACGACGCCGCACGCCAGAAGATGAAACGCGCGCTCCTTGATGCGCTCGACGAGAAGCACGCTTTCGAGCTGCCGCCGACCCTGGTGGACAGCGAGTTCAACGCGATCTGGAACAAGGTCAATGAGGAGCTCAAATCGTCGGGCAAGACCTTCGCGGATGAAGGTAAGACCGAGGAGGGCGAAAAGGCCGAGTACCGGAAGCTTGCCGAACGCCGGGTACGGCTGGGACTGGTGCTGTCCGAGATCGGCGAAGCCAATGGCATCAAGGTCACCGACGACGAGATGGCACGGGCGTTGTCAGCCCAGGCCAGCCGTTTTCCGGGCCAGGAACAGCACGTCTACAAGTTCTTCCGCGAGAACCCAAATCAGCTTCTGAGCATCCGGGCGCCCATCTACGAAGAGAAGGTGGTGACGCATCTGCTTGAAAAGGTGAAACTTGCCGATAAGCCGACAAGCGCCGAGGAGCTGTTCAAGAGCCTGGTTGAGGATGAGGAGCACAATCATTCTTATGCGGGTCCCGCGCTTGGCGGTCACGATCATGAGCATCACGACCATGATCACGATCATCACCACCATGATCACGCGCACGGCCACGACCATTCGCACGATCACGATCACGACCACGGCGATCACGGCCATAAGCACGATCACAAGCACGACTAGTCCGCTGCTGAACGCCCCCTCCTTCTGTCATCCTCGGGACAAGCCCGAGGACGACAAACTGAGTGTTGTCAAACACCTTCGCGGAGCGTGCCAATGGCCAAGGAGCGAAAGGTCATCATCACCTGCGCGGTGACGGGCTCGATCCACACGCCATCGATGTCGCCGCATTTGCCGGTGACGGCGCAGGAAATCGCCGACGCCGCGATTGGGGCCGCGGAGGCGGGCGCGGCCATCGTCCACTTACACGCGCGCGACCCCAAGGACGGGCGGCCGGACCAGACGCCGGAGGCCTTCGCGCCGTTCCTGAAAGTCATCAAGCAGCGCTCCGGTTGCGTGGTCAACATCACCACCGGCGGCGCCGCGACCATGACCATCGAGCAGCGCGTCCGCCCGGCCGCCACCTTCAAGCCCGAGGTCGCCTCGCTCAACATGGGGACGATGAATTTCGGCCTTTACCCGATGCTCGAGCGCTTCAAGACCTTCAAGCACGATTGGGAAAAGCCCTATCTGCAGGGCACTCGCGAGCGGCCCTTCAAGAACACCTTTGCCGACATCGAATACATCCTGACGACCTGCGCGGCCAACGGCACGCGCTTCGAGATCGAGTGCTACGACATCGGCCATCTGTACACGCTGCGCCATTTCGCCGACCGGGGCATCGTCAAGCCACCGTTCTTCATCCAGTCGGTGTTCGGCATTCTTGGCGGCATCGGCGGCCACCCGGAGGACGTGGCGCATATGAAGCGGACGGCCGACCGGTTGTTTGGAACGGACTACCGCTGGTCCGTGCTGGGGGCGGGGCGAAACCAGATGCAGATCGCCGCTATGTCGGCAGCGATGGGCGGCAATGTGCGGGTGGGCCTTGAGGATTCGCTCTGGATCGGGCCCGGCCAGCTCGCCAAGTCCAACGCCGAGCAGGTCACCAAGGTGCGCGGCATCCTGGAGGGCATGGGGCTCGGTGTCGCCACGCCGGACGAGGCGCGGGAAATTCTGGCGCTCAAGGGCGGCGATAAGGTCGCGTTTTGATCGTGGCGGACGGATCATCGAACCGTAGCGTGCAATAGGCCGGTTCTGGCCGTATTCCACCGCCGCAGGTGCGGCGGATGCGTTGGATGCAGTGCTGTTCGCTGGTGCAATACGGCCCAGAAGAAGGGCCTATTGCACCCTACGCGGCAAGCGCCTTGTCTATCGCCGCCAATTCTTCAGCGCTGAACTTGGGAGCGTTGGACGCCTTCACGCAATCCTCGATCTGTTCCGGCCGGCTCGCCCCGATCAGCGCCGTGGTCACGCGGGGGTCGCGCAGCACCCACGACAGGGCCATCTGCGCCAAGGTCTGCCCGCGCGCCTTGGCGATTGCCGCGAGCGCGATCAACCGTTTGCGCATAGGTTCATCGATGCTCCTGGGGTCGAGCCATTTGCCCTGGGTCGCCCGGCTGCCATCGGGGATGCCAGCGAGATAGCGCTCCGTGAGCAACCCTTGAGCGAGTGGCGAAAACGGAATGCAGCCCATACCCGTCTCGCCGATCGCATCGAGCACGCCAGCGGTCTCGGGCGCACGGTCCAGCATGTTGTAGCGCGGCTGGTGGATCAGGCAGGGTGTGCCGAGCGCCTTGAGGATGCGCGCGGCCTCGCGGGTCTGGGTGGCGCCGTAGTTGGAAATGCCGACATAGAGCGCACGGCCGGAGCGCACGGCATGATCGAGCGCGCCCATCGTCTCCTCGAGCGGCGTGTCGGGATCAAAGCGATGCGAGTAGAAGATGTCGACATATGGCAGGCCCAGCCGCTTCAGGCTCTGGTCGAGGCTGGCGAGCATGTATTTGCGGCTGCCCCATTCGCCATATGGGCCATCCCACATCAGGTAGCCGGCCTTGGTTGAGATGACGAGCTGGTCGCGATGCCGGTGGAGGTCCTCGCGCATGATCTCGCCAAACGCCTCCTCGGCGCTGCCGGGCGGCGGGCCGTAGTTGTTGGCGAGATCGAAATGGGTGATGCCGAGGTCGAAGGCCTTGCGGCAGAGCGCGCGCTTGAGGCCGTGGTTGGCGTCGTGGCCGAAATTGTGCCAGAGCCCGAGCGAGATCGCCGGGAGCAGGAGCCCGCTACGGCCGCATCGGTTGTAAGTCATCAAAGTTGCGGACATTTCGACACCCAATGGCTTGACTAGGGATGCGTTGATTCGAATGACACTTGAGGTGTCATCCTCGGGACAAGCCCGAGGTTGACGCTCAAATCTACCTCATCAACGCCTTGGCCTCATCCGGCCCGAGGAACGCCGGCTGCGTGCAGGTCGTTTTCATCTCCACGAACTTGCCTTCGGCGCCCGATTTCAGCACGCCCGTCATCACGTCGACCGCGTGCAGCGTGCGCTCGAGCGAGCAGCGCGCGTCCCGGTTGCCGTGGACGGCGGCGGCCAGATCCGCCAGGCCCGCCGAGCGGTAGTTGGCAAGATTGCGGCCCTGGTGATCCTGGTTGCCCACGCCCAGCGGATGGTCCCAATGCGACAACGGCTCGGGCGGGCCGGAGCGCTTGGTCGCCAGCACCTCGCCGCCAAAGAAATTGGGGTCGGGCACGAACATCGCGCCCTCCGTTCCGTATAGCTCCATATTGGCATGGCGGTTGGCCCAGACGTCCCAGCTGGTCGAGAGCGTGACGGCGGCCCCGTTGTGGAACTCGAGCAGGGCGTGGATGTTGGTCGCGACCTCGACGGGAATCGTCTCGCCGGCGCGCGGCTGGCTTGAGATCGTGCGGGTCGGCCGCGCTGTGTTGGTGAGCGCACCCACCCGCTTCACCGGCCCGATCAGATTGATCAGGTTGGCGATGTAGTACGGCCCCATGTCCAGGATCGGCCCGCCGCCCGGCTTGAAGAAAAAGTCGGGGTTGGGATGCCAGTGCTCCATGCCAAAGCCCATCACATGGGCGGTGCCAGAGGTGACCTTGCCGAGCGCGCCATCATCGATGGCCTTTCGCGCCCGCTGATGCGCGCCGCCCATGAAGGTGTCGGGCGCGCAGCAGACTTTCACGCTCCTGGCCTCGGCGGTGTCGCGCAGCTTCATGCCGTCCTTGAGCGACAAGGCCAGCGGCTTTTCCGAATAGACATGCTTGCCGGCCTTCACTGCGGCCATCGACACCGCGAAATGCTGGTCCGGGATCGTCAGGTTGAGAACAATGTCGACATCCTTGCTCTTGATCAGCTTGGGCGGCTCCATCGCCTTGACGTGGTAGGTTTCGGCCGCCTTTTTGGCCGCCTCCATGTTGATGTCGGCGCAAGCGGTGATCTCGATGCCCTTGAACAGGGGCGCGAGCTTGAAGTAGGTCGCGGAAATGTTGCCGCAGCCCATGATGCCGACGCGCAAATTGTTGGCCATTGGCTGGGTTCCCTAGATCGACTTGAGGTAGGCGATTGAGCGCTTGGCGAAGCGTTCGAAATCCTTGGGCTTGTCGTGCTCCAGCACAAAATGCGTGCAGCGCGTCGCCTTCAGGGCATTGAGCATCTTTGGCCAATCGATGATGCCGGCGCCGACATCGGACCAACCATCCTCGTCCTCGTTCTCGCCCCTCCTGGCGATGTCCTTGATGTGGACGATGGTGATGGCGCTGGCATAGCGCTTGATCAACTTGAACGGATCGGCCTTGCCGCGCACGACCCAAGCGACATCGATTTCCCAGTCTAGTAGCGGAGCGGCCTCGAACATGAGGTCGTGCGGACGTGAGCCGTCCTTCAGCTTATGGAACTCGAAATCGTGGTTGTGCCAGCCGAGCGGGAAACCCTCGGCACGGTAGGTCTCGGCAATGGTGCCAAGCCGCTTGCCGAAATCGCGCCAGCCCTTGGCGCTGGTTGGCCGTTGATCCGGCATGAGAAAGGGCGCAACCAGCTTGGAAATGCCAAGCGACGCGGCGATGGAGAGGACCTTTTTCCTCTCCTTCTCCAGCATGTCCACGGAGAAATGACCGGTCGGCATGGTGATACCGTTCTTGTCCATCACCGAGCGGAGCTTATTTGGCTCGCCGAAGACGCCGCCGAAGCCTTCGACCTGGGTATAGCCAATCTTGCCGAGCGCCGCGATCGCTTTGTCGATGGGCGGATGATTGCGGGCCGAGTAGAGCTGCATGGAATAATGGGCGGGCACGGCTGGGACCTCTTGAGGTTATCGGCAGGTGGCGGAATAGAGATCGCGGACGATCAGCGAGTCGGCGGCCCTGTCTAGCTCGGCGGGCCGTTCGGGACGGAATCGGACGGTCCGGGGCTGACCGGGCAGGAGATCGAAAGCGGCATCGCTGAAATGTCCTGGAACGTCGCATTCAAGCGCGACGAAATAGGCGGGCTTTGACGCCTCCAGTGTAACCGAGAGCTCGTGGGCCGTCGAGGTTTTCGTGACCGTGATCGCCGGGTTCTCGAACGCAAAGGTCTTGTACGGTTTGGGGGCCAGATGCCGGGTGATGCTTGTTCCATCGCCAAGCCGCGTTTCCACGTGCAGGAGCGCATCATCGGGAATTTGCCCGGCCATGACTCGGGCAAATTCGATTGCCCAATCGCTGGGCAGGCGGATGGGATGGGTACCGAGATCGTGGCGCCGGCCGCCCACCGATTGGGCAAAGACAGTGACCTCGGCCTCGGTGCGCGTCGGTGTATCGTTGACGCCGAAAATGGCGAAGCTGCCGCCGTCCTTGGCCGGGATGGCGAAGGCGGCGGCGGGCGCATAGAAGTCGCGCGCCATGTGGTGCAAGAGCTTCCAGCCGCCGCCGTGATCGAGGCCGGACCAGGAGGCGACGGGCCAGGTGTCGTTGAGCTGCCAGTAGAGCGTGCCCATGCAGTGCGGCTTGAGGCTGCGCCAGTATTCGATGGCGGTGCGCATGGCGAGACCTTGCTGCACCTGGGACAGGTACACGAAGTCCGCGAACGTCATAGGGAAGCGGAAGTAGCGGAACATGGTGCCCGCGATCCGCTCGTTGCCGCCGGCGTTGCGCTGGTGGTGGTCCATCACCGGCGAGGCGATGTTCATGTCGGCGGGGGTGGCGAACCTTTTTATGACGTTCAGGGACGGATAGGACTGGAAGCCGAACTCGGAGCAGAAGCGCGGTTTCACATCGCGGTAGTGATCAAAACTCTTGTTCTCGTGCCAGACCGACCAGAAATGCATGTCGCCCGAGCGGTCGTCATGCCAGGCGTCGCCGAAGTTTTTCAGGCCCGAGGAGGGAGACGACGGCCACCAGTTGATGGTGTGATCGGCAGCCTTGGCAGCTTCCTCGATGGTGCGGTTGAGGCGGTCGTAATCCACCAGGTAACGGTCGCGGTTCTTGCGACTTTCCTCGAACCAGGTGAGCGCGCCGATCAATTCGTTGTCGCCGCACCAGAGGGCGATGCAGGCGTGGTGGCCGAGGCGGCGGACCTGATGGTCGACTTCTTTCTTCACCTCGTTGAGGAACGCATCGTCCGCTGGATAGAGCGAGCAGGAGAACATGAAATCCTGCCAAACCAACAGGCCGAGGCGGTCGCAGAGGTCGTAGAACCAATCCTGCTCATAAAACCCACCGCCCCAGACACGGATCATGTTCATGTTGGCGTCGACGGCGGCTTTGAGGAGCTTTTCCGTCAACTCCGGCGTGGCGCGGGAGGGCAGCGCGTCGGCGGGGATCCAGTTCGCGCCCTTGGCGAAAATCTCGCGGCCGTTGACGCGGAAGGCGAAGCGCGCGCCGGGGCCGATGGGGTCTTTGTCCGTCAGCAGCTCGATCTTGCGTAGGCCGATCTTGCGCCGCTCGATCTGGCCGTCGAATTCAATGGTGAGCTCGTAGAGATGCTGTCCACCTTGGCCAGCAGGCCACCAAAGCTTGGGGTCCGTTATGCTGAAAATTTGCATACCCAAATGCGAGTCTTGCTGGTTACCAATCCCAGGACGAACTGCGGTTAATTCCTTCTCCTGACCGTCAAACTTGACGGTGACCGGCTTGGGGCCTGCTAGAAGCGGACTCACGAAAAAAGTGGTGAAGACCGCCACCGTTGCAGCGTCTTCGCCGACAGTCACAAGAATCTTGAGGTCCGTCAGTTCCTGGCGAACACTTTTCCGAAACTCGATCCGCCCGTAGAGCCCGAACGGCGCGATGGCGAGGTTCCAATCCCAGCCGAAATGGCACTGCGGCTTACGCAACATATTGCCGTCCGGGATCGGACAATTCTGGATGACGTAGGGTATTTTGTAGGGCTGATGCTTGGCGAGCGCCGTCGCGGCGCGGGTATTCGACTTGAACAGGATTTCGATCTTGTTCTCGCCCAGCTTCAACTCCTGATGAAGATATCGCCGGTAGCGCCGAAAGCAACTGGCTGCACTCAACAGCATGTCGCCATTCAGCCGGATCTCGGCGGCCGTGTCTAGAATATCGACGTCCAGATACCAATTTCCCTTGGGTCCCGTGTCCCCATCCCACTGAAACGTCCGGCTCGCCACCCAGTCCCGATCCGCGAGCCGCCGCACGGCCAGCTCATTCCGCCCCACATACGGATCGGGTATCAGCCCCGCCGCCAGCAGCGCCGAATGGACATCGCCTGGAATGGCATAGTCGCAGGCGTACTCGCTGTGCTCGTCCTTAAGCGACCAGGTGCCAGATAGGTCGATCATGGAACACCTCAAAGCTTGTCATCCTCGGGCTTGTCCCGAGGATCCATCGGCAGTCAGGCGCTTACGGATGAACGGATCCTCGGGGCAAGCCCAAGGATGACAAATAACGGAAATCTACAACCTATCGCCGCTCGCGGCATCGAACAGCGACGCAAGCCCCACCCGGAATCGCACTTTCACCGGCTGGTCCGGGGCGAACCGCTGACTGGATTCAACGCGCGCCGACAGGACCTGACCGTCAACCTTGAGCCAGACCAGACTGTCGGAGCCCATCGGCTCGACTAGATCGACCACGGCATCGACGGGCTCGGACGATCCCTCGTCAGGACCGGTGCCAAGCCGCAGATGCTCGGGCCGCACGCCAAACTCGACATCGGTTCCAGCCACCAGCGGCTGCACCGGCACATAATCTGTTAGCGGAATGCTGATGCTGCTAAGTTGGAGATTGGGTGCCGGCGACCCGGCCGAAATCCGTGCCTTGACGAAATTCATCGACGGCGAGCCGATGAAGCCCGCCACATAGCGGTTGCGCGGCCGGTTGTAGATGGTCAGCGGTTCATCGAGCTGCTGGATGACACCCGACTTCATCACCGCGATTCGATCGGCAAGCGTCAGCGCCTCGATCTGGTCGTGGGTGACATAAATCATGGTGTTGCCGAGCCGCTGATGCAGGCGCTTGATTTCGACGCGCAGTTCGGCGCGCAGCTTGGCATCGAGATTTGACAGGGGTTCGTCAAACAGGAACACATCGACATCGCGGACAAGCGCCCGGCCGATGGCGACACGCTGGCGTTGGCCGCCGGACAGCGCCGTGGGCTTGCGCTGCAGCAGCGGCTCGAGCTGGAGGACTTCAGCCGCCCGGGCAACCCGCTGTTTGATCTCGGCGCTTGGCAGACCGGCCACCCGCAAGCCAAACGACAGGTTTCGCTCCACCGTCATCTGCGGGTATAGCGCGTAGGACTGGAACACCATGCCGATGCCGCGATCCTTGGGCTCTTCCCAGGTGACGTTCTTGCCCTTGATGAACACCTTGCCCTGGCTCGGTTCCAGCAGCCCCGCGATGCAGTTGAGCAGCGTCGACTTTCCACAACCCGAAGGCCCGAGCAGAACCAGAAACTCGCCATCGGCAATATCGAGGTCCAACTCGTGCAGCACCTTGATCGAGCCGTAGCTCAATGCCATCCCCTGCACCGAGACGCTGGGTCCCTTGCCGTTGGCCATGACGCGGCCGGAGGTGTTCAAATATCCGTTGTCGTTCATCAAACTAGCCCTTCACCGCGCCGGCGGCGATGCCGCGCACGAAATAGCGTCCCGACAGGAAGTAAACGGCTAGCGGCACGAGACCAGTGATGATGGTCGCCGCCATGTTGACGTTGTACTCCTTCACGCCCTGTACCGAATTGACGATGTTATTCAGTTGCACGGTCATCGGGTAGGTATCAGGTTTGGTATAGATCACGCCGAACAGGAAATCATTCCAGATGCCGGTAACCTGCAGGATCATCGCGACTACGAAGATCGGCAACGACATCGGCATCATGATCTGGAAATAGATGCGCCAGAAACCGGCGCCATCGACCCGCGCAGCCTTGAAGAGTTCCACTGGCAGTGAAACGAAATAATTCCGGAAGAGCAGCGTCAGGATCGGCATACCAAATATTGTGTGTACGATGACAAGGCCCCAGAGACTGCCATAGAGGCCAATTTCGCGCAGCACGATGACAATTGGATAGATCATGACTTGATAGGGAACGAACGAGCCAACAATCAGGATCGTGAAAAAGATCTCCGCGCCGCGGAAGCGCCAGTTGGCGAGCGAATAGCCGCTAACCGAGGCGATCATGATCGAGACAATCACGGACGGTATCGTGATGCGGACCGAATTCCAGAAACCGTGCGAGAGCCCGTCGCAATTGAGCCCAGTGCAGGCCGTTGCCCAGGCTTTGACCCAGGGTTCGAACGTGATCTCGACCGGTGGCGAAAAAACATTACCCAGCCGAATCTCCGGCATCCCCTTCAGCGACGTCACAACCATCACGTAGAGCGGAAGGAGATAATAGACGGCGACGACAATCAGCGTGCCGTAGAGCATGATGTTGCGCGGCGAGAGCGAAGATTTGGGCTTTGGCCCGCTGGGCTCGCGTGCCGAGCCGTTGCCTAAGAGTGTCTCAGCTATGGCCATGCTTGCTTCCAAACTCGAGATAGGCCCAGGGCACCACGACAACAATCACGGTCACCAGCATCATGGTCGAACCCGCGAAACCCTGGGCGAGGTTCTGAGCCAGGAACATCGTATCATAGACGAACTTGGCCGGAACTTCCGAGGCAATACCGGGTCCACCACTGGTCTGGGCGACGACCAGATCGTAGACGCGGACAATCCCTGAGGCGATGATCACTAGGGTAGTGATGAATACCGGACGCATCATTGGAATGACTATGAACAAATAGGTCTTCCATGACGGGATGCCATCCACTCGCGACGCTTTCCAAATTTCCTCGTCGATACCGCGCAAGCCCGCTAGCATGAGACACATGACCAAACCGGTGCCTTGCCAAAGGCCTGCCAGGAGAATGCCGTAAATCACGATATCTGCATTGTAGAGCGGGTCGAAACTAAAGCTAGTCCATCCCAAGTTTCGGATCACTCTCTGCACGCCAAATTCAGGATTGAGCAACCACTGCCAGACCAGCCCCGTAACGATGAAGGACAGAGCAAACGGATAAAGATAAATGGTCCGAAAGGTGTTTTCAAAACGGATTTTCTGATCGAGCAGTACCGCTAGAAAGAAACCTATGACGAGCGAAAAGAACAACGAGAGCACACCATAAATCAGTAGATTTTCAATGGAAATTAGCCATTTCGGCGTCGACCACAGCCGCGAATATTGGTCAAGTCCAACAAAAGTTAGACGCGGCAGAAGCTTTGAGTTGGTGAACGAATAGAGAATCGTCCAGGCCGTGCCACCGACAAAGATCACCGACGCGATGAGGATCATCGGAATCGCGGCAATCTTTGAGTTCAGGTTGCGAAACAGTCGCACTGGGCGCTTTGCGCTATCGGCGGCCAACGTCAGCCCTCTCCTGGAGCACGCAAAACTTCGCAGCCACCGATCTCGATGCGGGATCGGTGGCGGCGGGATTGATCCGCAGGGCTATTGAGCCTTGGCGATGATCTCGGCGAAGCGCTTCTGGGCGTCAGCCGGCGTGATCTTCATGTCCTTGAAGAACTCGACGGACAAATCCTCTATCTGCTTGCTGGTATCTGGCGTTATGAGCGCATCAGTACCAGGGATGGTATTGCCCTTGGCGAGAATGGCGAGGCCCTTCTTCATGCAGTCATTGGCCGCTGCGAGGTCGATGTCGCCACGGATGGGCAGTGAGCCCTTCTTCAGATTAAAGGCAACCTGCACCTTGGGAGAAAGCATCAGGGCCGCCAGTTCATCCTGAGCCTTCGACTTGGCCGCGTCCTTGAGCACGGGGAAATAGAAGGCGTCGCCGTCGGTTGAGATGATATCATTCACGCCAAGCCCAGGCAGACAAGTATAGTCCTTGCCTGCAACTTGTTTGGCCACTTGAAATTCGCCCTGGGCCCAGTCACCCATGATCTGGCCACCAGCCTCGCCAGTAATGACAAGATTTGTCGCTTGGTTCCAATCCTGGACCGTCGACTTGGCGGCCATCTTGCGGGCGTCATCTGCAGCTTTGAAGACCTTGCCAATCTCAGGACCTGCGGCCACTGCTTTGTCTTTGTCCTTGTAGACCTTCATGAACAGGTCCTTGCCGGCGAGCGCCACCATCAATACGTTGAATGCGCCAGACGCCTGCCAGGGCTGGTTCCCCAGCGCCAGTGGAATCTTGCCGGCCTTCTCCAAAGCGGGCGCGGCCGCGACAAACTCGTCCCAATTCTTTGGAACCGAAATGCCGGCATCGGCAAAGGCCTTGTTGGAAAGCCAGAGCCACTGCCAGGAATGGATGTTCACTGGTGCGCAATAGAGTTTGCCATTGAGCGTGCAATTGTCGAGCAAGCTTGGCGGGAACACAATCTTCCTCCACCCCTCTTTTTCGGCGACCGCAGTCAGGTCTTTCATCAACCCTGCTTGCACCAATTCTTCAGCCTGACGGCCGTGATTGAACTGGGTCGCGGCCATCGGGTCTCCACCGGTGATGCGGCCGATCATGACCGGCCGGGCGGTACCACCACCGCCGGCGATAGCGCCGTCAACCCATTTGTTGCCGGTTGCGTTGAACGCCTTGGCGAATTCAGCGACCGCAGCCGCTTCCCCACCCGAAGTCCACCAGTGGGTGACCTCAAGATCGGTCGCCACGGCCGGCGCGCTGGCAAGCGCCAGCAAAGACGCGCCGAATAGCGCAATATACATGGTTTTCATTTTATTCCTCCCTGGGGGTTGACGCGCTTCCTTACGGCTGCGTCCGCCGGAAGTCTTTTTATGTTTTGCGAACGTTACGTTATTGTTGGCTGCAAACGATTGCAAGTGAAACCAAGCGTGGTAGGCTGACGGCCATGGAAACGCCCACAAAGCGGCACGATCAAGTCGCTGAAACGAGCTCCGATCGCCGGCCGACCCTGCTTGACGTGGCTCGTCTGGCACGGGTTTCCACTGCGACTGCCTCGCGCGCGCTCAACAATCCGGAGATGGTATCTGAGGAGACGCGGCTCAACGTCTTGCAGGCAGCCGAGCGGGCTGGGTACCAACCCAATCTTATGGCCCGGTCGCTACGCAAGCAGCAGGCGCGCGCCATTGTCGTGCTGGTGCCGGTTATAGAAAATCCGTTCTACCCTGAGATCATCCGCGGCCTTGAGGCAGCGGCGCGGGACCGAGATTACTCGTTGCTGCTTGGCATCACGGTTTACGATCGCGGCGTCGAGTCATCCTACATCGACCTGGTTCGCAATCAGCGCGCGGACGGCATCTTGTTGCTGGACGGTGGCATGGAGAACCTGTTGGAGGACGGCAACCGGTTCGCGGTGCCCTCGGTGCAGGTGATCGAGCGGCTGAAAGGCAGCAACCTGCCTTGGGTCGGCATCGACGACAAGACTGCGGCATTTGCCGGGGTCAGGCACCTGCTGGATCTGGGCCACCGCAGGATCGGTCACATTTCAGGTTGGGAGCGCTGTTCGGTGACCGGGGACCGGCTGGCGGGCTATCGCGCCGCCTTGAAAGCTGCCGGCATCGCCTTTGATCCGGCACTGGTGGCGGCGGGAGACTTCATTTTCGCGCGGGGTGAAACGGCTGCGGCTGAGCTTATGGCGCTGCCCGATCCGCCAACGGCCATGTTCTGCGCTAACGACACCAGCGCTCTGGGGGCACTGCGGCACATGCGTTCGCTTGGCCTCAAAGTGCCGCGCGATGTATCCGTCGTCGGTTTTGACGACATTCACCTTAGCTTACAGTCCGATCCACCACTGACGACGCTGCACCAGCCTCGCTTCGACATCGGTTTTGCCGCGATGACGCTGCTGATTGACTTGCTTGCCGGCGCTCCCGATCTCGAAACCAACCTTACCTTGCCGGTCGATTTGGTCTTGCGGGACTCGACGGCGCCCCCGCACCGCCGTTAGAGAGCTGCGGCCGTGCTCGAACCAGTCTCGAAACAGGCATCGAGGATGCGTTGCAATTCGGTGGCATGGGCAAAGTCTGGTTCACCGTTCTTGCCGCCGCCGACCGCCTCTGCAAACTTTTGGAAGTTATTCTTCACCGATGGGCACTCGATGTCCGTCCAGGCCTGATTGTGCACATCCTCGCCCGCGCACAAGCGCAGCCGGGTCCAGCCAACATTGTGGTCGATTTCCAGCCCGCCCTTGGTGCCGAAAACGTGCAACTTGAGGGTGTTGGCATAGCCGGTCATGAAGCGGCTGGTGTGGATGACCCCAAGCGCGCCATTGCCGAATTCGACCGACATGACGGCGCTGTCGTTGGCATCCAGCACGTAGTCGCCGACCTTGCCGTCAGGCGCCTTGTCGAAAGTCTTGAGGCGGGCCTGGAGCGAAACGGGAGTGAGATCGGTCGCGAAGGTCGCGAAGTCTAGGATATGGATGCCGACGTCGCCTAGAACGCCGCGCGAGCCGTGCTTCGAGGAGAGGCGCCAAAGCCATTTGGGATCGGTGTTCCACTGACCCCAATTGTTGGCGACCAGCCAGCTCTGACGGTAGCTCGCCTCGACATGCCGGATATCACCAACGTGGCCGTCGAGGATCAATTCGCGTGCTTTCTGGAGCGCCGCGACATTGCGATAGGAGAGATTGACCATGTTGACGAGGCCCGCCCTGGTGGCCGCGTCCGTCATTTCCCGCGCAAGCGCGTGCGATTCGGCCAGTGGTTTCTCGCACAGGACGTGCTTGCCGGCGGCGAGGCACGCCATGGTCGTGGGGTGGTGGATGGGATCAGGCGTGACATTGGTCACGGCATCAAAGCCCCCGGCGCTGAGCGCGGCATCGAGACTGCCAAAGGACTTTCCGATGCCGTGCGCCTTGGCAAAGGCCGCCGCGCGATCGGCATCGATATCACACGCCGCCACCACCTTGACGCCAGCCATCGCCCCGAACGCGCGGGCGTGGGCCGCAGCCATGCCGCCAGTCCCCAGAATGAGAAGCTTCATCGCAATTCCTTATCGGTGACCCGCTTCGCCCGCTTTATGGAGCTTACCGCCACGCTCAACGATCTTTTCCAACGCCTTTTCGACCGGCACGTTCGGGGCATCGTTGACGGCGGCCCAGGCGGGAGCCGGGTTGTATGCCCAGCACACGGCATTGCGCAGAACCTTGTGCACGTTGGCATCGTGGAAAGTTGGGTATGTTTCATGGCCAGGGCGGAAATAGAAGATCTTGCCCGCGCCGCGCTGATAGGTGACGCCCGAGCGAAACACCTCGCCACCCTGGAACCAGGACACGAACACCGTTTCCATCGGTTCTGGGATGGAGAATGGCTCGCCATACATCTCCTCGTTTTCGAGCACGATGGCCTCGCCGAGCCCAGCGGCGATGGGATGGCCGCGGTTGATTACCCACAGCCGTTCCCGCTCGCCGGCCTCGCGCCATTTGAGAGCGCAGGGCGTACCCATAAGACGCTTGAAAATCTTGGAGAAATGCCCCGAGTGGAGCACGATCAGCCCCATCCCCTCGTGGACCCGCTTGGCTACCATCTCGACATTGGCATCGGTCACCTCGCCATGCGCGACGTGACCCCACCACAATAGCACGTCGGTTGCCGCCAGCTTGGCTTCGCTGAGGCCCTGGCCAGGTTGGTCGAGGGTAGCGGTCGAGGCCGTGATTTCCTTGTCGGTTGAAAGCGCTTTGGCAATCGCGCCGTGAATTCCCTCGGGATAGAGGTCGGCAACCACCTTGTTCTTGCGCTCGTGGACGTTTTCGTTCCAGACCAGGGTTCGGATGGACATGGGTGTCGTCACCATTGTGGATCGCTCGGATGGCGCAGGCTTAGCGGCAATTTCGCATTCGGGGAAGTGCCCGGCCCCGGTAATATTTCGGCGAATGGACGGAAAATTTGTCTAAATGACGAACCTCCATTGCTCATTGTGAACATGCGCCGATTGCAGCCAACCGGTCACTGGGATCATGTTCGGCGCACTGGCCGAACGAATCGCGATTGGAGCCGACCATGCCCAGCACCTCATGTGGCACTCTCCTTGCCCAACTGCTCGAAGCCCATGGCACCAAGCATGTCTTCGGCGTTCCTGGCGTACACAATGTCGAGCTCTACCGGGGTCTTTCCCACACTCAAATCCGGCATGTGAGCCCCCGCCATGAGCAAGGCGCCGGCTTCATGGCCGACGGCTACGCCCGTGCGACCGGCCAGCCGGGGGTCGCCTTTGTCATCACCGGGCCAGGGCTGACAAACATCGCCACGGCGATGGGCCAGGCCTATGCCGACAGTGTGCCAATGCTGGTTATCGCGGCGGTGAATAAGCGCCACCAGCTGGGCTTGGGGCAGGGCTATCTGCATGAGATGCCCAACCAGCGAAATCTGGCGGCTGGGTTGACGGCATTCGCGCACACGCTGCAGCGGCCGCAGGAACTACCGGAGGTTCTGGCGGCGGCGTTCTCGGTGTTCTCCTCGTCGCGGCCGAGGCCGGTGGTGATCGAAATCCCCATCGATGTGCTGGAGGATAAGCTTGAGACAGGCGCAGCCGGCCGCGCGCCGAATCCGTTGCCGCCGCCTGGCCCCGATCCCTCGGCCATCGCCGCGGCGGCCGGATTGCTCGACGGCGCCAAGCGCGTGCTGCTGATCGCAGGCGGCGGCGCGCAAGGCGCGGGCGGCAAGATCACGGCACTCGCCGAGAAACTGGGCGCCGTGGTCCAGTTGACCATCAACGCGCGCGGCCTGTTGCCATCCGATCATCCGCAATTGGCCGATTTTGGTATTGGCAAGGACCCAGGCCGGCAGGTCATGGACCAGGCCGACGTTGTTATCGCCATCGGCACCGAAATCGGCGAGACGGACTACGATTTCTATTCGACCAAGCGCTTTACCGTGGGTACCAAGTTCATCCGTATCGACATTGATCCACGGCAGATCGCTGTCGGCCCGCGCCCGGACCTAGGCATTGTCAGCGATGCCGGCTTGGCTGCGGCCGCAGTCGGGCAAGCAGTCAACAGCGGCAGTCCCGACACCGCCTGGGTACAAGCCTCGGTACAACGGCTATCGCGCATCGCGGCCACGCACCGCGAGCCCGAGGACCCTCTCTACGATCGGCTGCTGGACACAATCCGCGCGGCCACCGGCGATCCCATCCTCGTTGGCGACAGCACCAAGGCCGTCTATCGCGCCGGTCTCACCTATCGCTCGCCCAAGCCGCGCTCATTCTTTTCCGCCAGCACCGGCTTCGGCACGCTCGGTTATGCACTTCCCGCCGCCATTGGCGCCAAAATCGCGATGCCCCGCCGCGCGGTGATCGCACTTGCCGGCGATGGCGGAGTGCAGTTCACGCTGCCCGAGCTGATCTCGGCCCGCGAGGCGGAGGCCGGCATCGTGCTGCTGGTCTGGAACAACAATGGCTACCGCGAGATCCGCGACTACATGGTGAGCAAGGAAATCGAGCCGCTTGGCGTCGATCCCGTCGCACCCGATTTCGTCAAATTCGCCGAGGCCGTGGGCGTACCGGGCAAGCGCGTCGAAACTCTCGACGAACTCGCCTCCGCCTTGCGCGGTCACGGCCCCTCGGCCAAGTTGCCACTCCTGCTGGAGGCCGGACCATGGATCAAAGGGTGAAACCGAACATGCGCTTTTCAAATCTGGTCCATCGGGTCGCTGGTGAAGGAGCCGATGCGTGGGAAATCTACTACCGGGCTAACGAATTGAAACAATTGGGCAAGTCGATCATCAATCTGTGCATCGGCGATCCCGACTTCAACAGTCCGCAGGTGGCCAAGGACGCACTGATCGCGGCGGTCAATGCCAATGACACTCACTATCCAGATATTCCGGGCAGGCCCGCCCTTCGTGCCGCCATTGCCGAGACTTTCCAGGCGCAAACGGGTGTTTCCACCACAAGCGCCAACGTCATTTTCATGGCCGGAGCGCAGAACTCTCTTTTTGCCGTTTGCCAGTGCCTGTTCCAGGTCGGGGACGATGTGATCGTGCCCGAGCCCGCCTATGTCACCTACGAGGCGACGATCCAGGCGACTGGCGCCAGCATCGTAAAAGTTCCGCAGCCGCCGCGACTCGGTTTCCACATCGATCTGGAAGCCTTGGAACGGGCGATCACCCCGAAAACTCGCGGCATCATGTTTGCCACGCCCAACAATCCCACCGGCGCGGTCATCACGGCGGCCGAGGCCGCGGCCATCGCGGCGCTCGCCATCAAGCACGATCTCTGGGTTATTTCCGACGAGGTTTATGGTGCGCTCACGTTTGAGGTGCCGCACGTTTCCATAGCCTCCGTGCCTGGGATGGCGGAGCGAACGGCAACGGTCTCCAGCCTTGCCAAGTCGCACGCCATGCCGGGTTTTCGCGCGGGCTGGGTGATCGGCCCCAAATCGCTGATCGACCACATGCACACGCTCTCGCTTTGCATGTTGTATGGCTTGCCAGGCTTCATCCAGGAGGCCGCGCTTGCCGCTATCAAGAAAGGTCACGCGGACGTCGCGCGAATGAAGGCCATCTACAAACAGCGGCGCGACAACCTTCTCGAAGCCCTCGGCCGCGTTCAGACCCTTCGGGTGGCCAAGCCCGAGGGCGGCATGTTTGTGCTGGTCAACGTCGAGGCAACAGGGCTCTCGGCCAAGGACTTCGCCTTCCGGCTGCTGGAGGAGGAGGGCGTGGCGCTGCTGCCAGCCGACGCCTTCGGCCCAAGCGCCAAGGGCTACTTGCGAATCTGCTTCGGCCTTGGCGATGAGGCACTCGCTGAAGCCGCCAAGCGGATCACGGCCTTCTGCCATCGCCTGGCGACCCAAGCACATGGGTGAGGCGGCCCAGCCCATTGAGCTCCCCGGACTCGATCCGGAAATGTCGGCCTACGTGCACCTCGTCGACAGTTTCTATCCGCCAGATGCGGTCGATCTCGATATCGCCGGCCAGCGCGCTGTCTATGATCGAATGTGTGCCGTGTTCACCCGGCCTCTGCCGCGAGGAGTGATCGCCGAGAATTCGATAGTCACCGGACGCGATGGCCCGATACTCATCCGGCGCTACCACTGCGGGACGGCGGAGGGTCGGGCGACCATCGTCTACTTTCACGGTGGTGGCTTTGTCGTCGGAGGTCTCGACAGCCATGACAGCGTCTGCGCTGAGCTGTGCGTGGCGAGCACCCATCGGGTCGTCGCCGTCGATTACCGCCTGGCACCGGAGCACAGCCATCCTGCGCATTTTCACGACGCGCTCGACGCCTTCCGCGCCATCGCGGCCGAGGGCCGGCCGGTGGTTGTGGCCGGCGACTCGGCAGGCGGCAATCTGGCCGCTGCGGTCGCGCTGGCCTCTCGCGAGGGCGCGGCGGCCCCAATAGGCCAGTTCCTGATATATCCTGGCCTCGGCGGTGAGGCGCTAGATCTTCCGTCATACGCGGAGCACGCCGAAGCCATCCATCTGACGGCACGCGATGTCGCCTATTACAGGCGCATCCGTGCTGGCGTAGCCGATCCCTCAGCCAGCGACTGGACGTTTGCGCCATTGATGGCGCCAGAGTTCGCGGCGCTTCCACCCTGTCTCGCTTTCTCGGCGGCCATCGACCCCTTGCGTGATGATGCCGCTGAGTGGGTGCGCCGGCTGCGTGGGGCGGGAATTTCGGCCACCCATGTCAACGAGCCGGGATTGGTGCATGGCTATCTCCGGGCGCGACTCATGAGCGCCCGCGCCCAAGCCGCCTTCGATCGCATCTGCCAGGCCGCCCGAAGGCTCGGCGACGGAATGGCTTGACCGGTGGTGGAGCGACCTGCCAAGTCCGGCCGCATGGCTCCACCACTGCTCCACCTCAAGGACACCCGGCTTTCGTTCGGCGGCACGGCGCTGCTCGAAGGCGCTGAACTCGCCATCGCGCCCGGCGACCGGATCTGCCTCGTTGGCCGCAACGGCTCAGGTAAATCGACGCTGCTGAAGATCGCCGCCGGCCTCATCGACGCCGACTCCGGCGAGCGCTTCGTGCATCCAAAGGCAAGCCTGCGCTATCTTCCGCAGGAGGTCGATTTCGGTGACGCCGAGACTGTCCGACATTACGCGGTTGCTGGCCTCGGCCCGGCCGACGATCCGCATGTCGCCGACACCATGCTCGCCGAACTCGGCCTCACCGGTGAGGAGAGGCCATCGCGGCTATCGGGCGGTGAGGCCAGACGAGCAGCGCTGGTGCGCGTGCTGGCACCCGAGCCTGACATACTCTTGCTGGACGAACCCACCAATCATCTTGATCTGCCCGCGATCGAATGGCTGGAAGCCAAACTCTCTGGCCTCAAGTCAGCATTGCTGATGATTTCGCATGACCGACGGTTCCTGGACAATCTTTCGCGCCTCACGGTCTGGCTGGATCGAGGCCGCACGCGCACGCTTCATCGCGGCTTTGCCGAGTTCGAAGCCTGGCGCGACGATCTGCTGGAGCAGGCCGAACTCGAGCGCCACAAGCTGGACCGCAAGATCGAGCGCGAACAGGGTTGGATGCAGGGCGGCATCAGCGGGCGGCGCAAGCGCAACGTCCGGCGCGTGCGCGAACTCGCCGCCATGCGGCAATCCAGGCGCGAGGAGCGCAGGGTGCAGGGCAATGTCGTGCTTCTGGCTGCCACGGCAGGCCTATCGGGCAGGCTGGTGGTGGAGGCCGACGGCGTCAGCAAAACTTATGACAACACCGTCATCGTCAATGATTTTTCCATCCGGGTACTGCGCGGCGACAGGGTGGGCATCGTCGGCCCCAACGGTTCCGGCAAAACCACGCTCATCAAATTGCTGACCGCCACGCTGGCGCCAGACACAGGAACGATCCGGCTCGGCAGCAATCTGCAGATGCTGGTTGTCGACCAGAACCGCGATCAATTGAAAGCGGAATGGACGGTATCCGATGCATTGACGGGCGGACGCTCGGATCAGGTGATCATCAACGGCATTGCCCGGCATGTCACTGGCTACATGCAGGATTTCCTGTTTTCGCCCGAACAGCGCAACACGCCTGTCGCCGCACTCTCGGGGGGTGAGCGCGGGCGGTTGATGCTGGCGCGTGCCCTGTCGCGGCCCTCCAACCTGCTGGTGCTGGACGAGCCGACCAACGATCTCGACATTGAGACGCTTGATCTGCTTCAGGAGCTTCTGGCGGAATATCCCGGAACCGTGGTGCTGGTCAGCCATGACCGCGACTTCCTTGACCGGGTTGTCACCAGCACCATCGCGCCCGAGGGCGGCGGCCGATGGCTGGAATATGCCGGCGGCTATTCGGATATGCTGGCGCAGCGACGCGGCACCGGCTTGGACATGGCCAGGGTCAAGGCAAAGGCCGCGACCGATCCGGCACGGTCCGAATCGGGCGAGACAATCCAGCCGAAGAGAAAATTGTCTTTCAAGGACAAGCACTCGCTGGAGAGCTTGCCGGCCCAGATCGCTGCGCTGGAAAGGGAGATCGCGGATCTCGAGGCCACGCTCACCGATGCGAGGCTCTATGTTTCCGACCCCAGGGCCTTCGCTACCGCAACCTCGCGACTCGCTGCCGCTCAGGCCGAGCGCGGCGCTGCCGAGGAACGCTGGCTGGAACTGGAAATCCTCAAGGAGGAACTCAAAGGTTGAACTTGGCGAACCCTCAACTTGCATGTTGACAATATGCGGGCGAGCCCACATCATCAACCACTCTGTTGAATGACGTTCCGACGCTGGAGGCCATTCCTACTGCAAGGAGTGCTGATCGATGCAAGCCCAAAAGGTCGTTCTGGAATCAGTCTGGCTTGATGCCCGCAGGAAGCTGCTCGGCAAGGAAAAGGAATTCACCCGGGCGCGTGACGCATTGAGCCAAGCGCGGCGCGAATTGCCATGGCAGGCCGTCAGTAAGCCCTATGAGTTTGTAGGCTCAAAAGGCAAGACCTCTCTGGCCGAGCTTTTTGATGGCCGCAGCCAGCTCATCGTCTATCACTTCATGTTCGCTCCCGATTGGGACGCGGGTTGTCCGCATTGCTCTCATTGGGCTGATAGTTTCAACGGCGTCATTGTGCATCTCAACCAGCGCGATGTGACGATGGTGGCGATTTCGCGCGCGCCCTATGCCAAACTGGCGGCCTACCGAAAGCGCATGGGCTGGAGTTTCACATGGTTGTCGTCGGGAGCATCGGATTTCAATTTCGACTACCATGTGTCCTTCACGCCGGAAGAACTGGCGAGCAAGAAGGTCGACTACAATTTCACCCAAAGTGACGCCGGACCCTCGGAGCGGGAGGGAGTGAGCGTTTTCTACAAGGACGACAAGGGTGCCATCTTTCGCACCTATTCGGCCTTCGCCCGCGGAATCGACTTGCTAAGCACGGACTACAACTACCTCGATCTCGTTCCCAAGGGGCGCGACGAGAATGGCAAAGGTCCGTACTGGGTGCGCCGGCACGACGAGTACAAATGAAATAGCTATGCAAGGCGTTGCTGGAGCTAGCCGAGATAGTCCACCAATGATGGAATGTCGCGTGCCGAAAGCAACGCCTCGGTTGGCCTCGTCACCACGATCCGCCCGCCATCCAGAAACGCTGTTTGCCCGGCAAGCCCGCGCGCGTCATTGGGTTCATGGGTGACGATCAACAACGTCACGCCGGTCTCGCGGTGCAGCTCGACCAGCAGACCCATCATTTGTTTGCGTTGGGCAGGTCCAAGCGCCGCGAATGGCTCGTCCAGCAGCAGCACTTGCCGTTTGCGCACAAGCGCGCGGGCCAGAGCCACTCGCTGGCGCTCGCCGCCCGAGAGCTGGCCGGGCAAGCGGCGCTCGTAGCCTGTGAGGCCGACACGGCCAAGTGCGGCTGTCACAGCGTCCCGCTGTTCGGCTGAAAGCACCAAGTTCGGCGAGAGGCCGAGGGCGATGTTCGTCTGCACATCGAGATGCGTGAACAGGTTGTTATCCTGGAATACCATGCTGACGGGTCGTCCCGCCGGTTCAACCAAGGTGACGTCGTGACCATCAATTCGTATGCATCCTGAAGCCGGTTTGTCGAACCCGGCGATGAGCGACATCAGAGTGGATTTTCCAGCCCCACTCGGACCAATGACCGCGAGGCTCTCGCCCGCCGGCACGCAAAGATCGAAATTCATGACCTTTTGGTCAGCGCCGTCTCGGTAGCCAAACACAACGCGCTCAAGCGAGACAGCCGCACCGCTCACGACACCCCGCCCCTTCCCCGCCCACGCGCCACCCGCTCACCGGTGCCAAAGATAAGCAGACACAGCAACGCGAGCAGCCCGGCCAACGCCGCCGCATCGGCCTGCCGGTAGCTTCCCATTCTTTGTTGCAAGAGCAAGGGGAGGGTCATCAGCCGCTCGCTGCCAAACAGCGCGGCAATGCCAAGATCGCCCAACGACAACGCGGCCGCTAGCGCACCAGCAAATGCAAAGGCGTGCCTCAACCGCGGCCAATCGATCAGCCGGAAGCGATGCCAGCCCGCGAGCCCGAGATTGGTGCACAGCCGGTTGAGGTCTCGGCCAACCGCCTCATCCGCCGCCGACAGAATACGCAAGGCAAAGGGAAGGCTCATCAGCGCATTGATTGCAACGATCGCGAGTGGCGCCAGAGTGAAGGCGAGACCTGCTTGGTTGAGCGCGAGAAACCAGCCCGCGCCGACAACGAACGGGGGCACCACCAGCAACACCGCGCCACCACTTATCAATCGTTGTGCGAGCCGCCCCATCGGGTCATCGCCGCGTGCCGCCACGACGAGTGACCATGCCGCGCCGACGCTGAGGCTCGCGGCCACGGCGGCGATCGCTAGGCTGGTGCCGGTGGCCCGGCCCACGATCCATCCATCCGGCCATATCGCAGTCGCATTCGCAGCGGCTGAAACTGTCACAGCCAAGATCGGCAGCCCCGTGAAGACTGCCGCCGCCGTGACAAGCATTCCGTCCATGAGGCGGCCGCCTCGAGTGAACCAACCGGCGCGCGCGGCCTCCCGCCCTACACCTGGCATCGGAACCATGGAAGCGCCAGTCGCGCGAATTGCCATTGTCGCCGCAAGGCACAGGGCCATTTGCAGCAGTGCGAGGAGCACAGCGCCCGGCGGATCGAAATCAAACCGCAACGCCTGGTATATGGCGACCTCGAGCGTGGTCGCCCAGGGGCCACCGCCAAGCGTCAGAATGACCGTGAAACTGGTGACGCAGACCAGGAATACGGTGGCCGCGACGCCCGGAAGCACCGACCGGAGCGCCGGCCATTCGATAAGCCACCAGACCGGTCCGGCCGTGAACCCCAGTTGCCCGGCCAGCCGCCAGGTCTCGGGCGTGATCGCCTCCAGCCGCGCCGCAAGAAGCAGAATGGCGAACGGCAGATTGAAAAAAACATGCGCGATGAGGATCCCCGCAAGCCCGTAGATTGGTGGCGCAAAGCCGGCGACAACACTGAGCCAGCCCGTACGGCCCCAGACAGTCACGATACCGAACACCGCCACCAGGCTTGGTAACGCCAGGGGCACTGTTAGCAAGAGCATGAAGAGGCGGCGTCCAGGAAAGTCGCCACGGCGGGCGATTGCGCGGGCCACGGGTATGGCCAGACCGACACTCAAGCCGGTCGAGAGCACCGCCTGAAGCAAGGTGAAGCGCACCGCCACCCATACATGGCTCTGCCCAAGCGCGGTAAGCATGGGCGCGCCACCGGACACGGCGCCAGTGCTGAGCGCCACGAAGGCGCCCGCCACCAGCCCGGCCATGACGGTCAGGACCAAGACAACCGGGATCGACTCGCGCCGCATCGGTCTGTTGCCGGCCTACTGGCCCATCGCGGCTAGCCACTCGTCGATCCACGCCTTGCGATTCTTGGCGACCTCCTCGGGGGTATAGAGGAGGGTCTTTACGGGCTTTACCGCCGCGTTGAAGGCATCAGGAAGCGGCGCGCTTGTTGCGGCGGCTGGAAACATCCAGTTGCCGGTGGGGATGGCATCCTGGAAGGCAGGGGTCATCATGAAGGCCAGGAATTTCTTGGCAAGATCCTTGTGCACCGAGGCCTTGACCAGGCCGGCGACCTCGATCTGGAGGTAGTGGCCTTCGGAAAAACTCAGCGCCTGGTACTTGGTCACCTTCTCCGAGATGATGTGATAGGCCGGGGACGTTGTATAGCTCAGCACCATTGGCGCCTCACCCTTGGTGAACAAGCCATAGGCCTCGGTCCAACCGGGCGCGACGGTCAGGATGCGGCCTTTCAACTTGCCCCATGCGGCCCCCGCCTTGTCGCCGTAGACTTCCTTCATCCAGAGCAGGAATCCGAGGCCGGGTGTCGAGGTGCGCGGGTCTTCCAGGGCAATTTTCTCGGCCGCCGGCCCGTCCACCAATTCGGCGAGGCTCTTGGGTGGATTCTTGATTTTCTCGCTGTCATAGACCACGGCAAAATGTGCAAAATCGAAGGGCAGGAACTGGTCGTCCGCCCATGGCATCGGGATCGCCAGCGCTGTGGGGGTGATGCCGTGCGCTTCGAACAAACCCGACGCCCGCGCCTCGGCGGTGAGGTTGGTGTCTAGGCCAAGCACCACGTCGGCGTGCGAATTGGTGCCCTCCAGCTTGAGGCGGTTGAGCAGTGCCACGCCATCGCCCGCCGCCACCCATTCGAGCGTGCACTGGCAGGTTTTCTCGAACGCCACCTTGATGGCCGGGCCGGGACCGTAGTCGGCCGGGAAACCCTCGTAGGTATAGACAGTGAGCGTTTCAGTTGCGTTCGCGGTCCCATGGCCAGGCATCAGCATGGCGGCGCAAAAGAACGCTAAGAGCGAAAGGCGGGGCATACGGTTCCTCCATTGGACGGAGGAACAAGGGGCCGGCGCTGCTACCAGCACCACTCCATATCCCTCCGCCGGCATGATCCGGATCAGGTTCGTCGGGTTGACCTTGGCCGGACGAACCGGCCGCCTCGGGTCTCTCAGCCTCGCCTTGGAGGCACCCCGTCAGAGTATTGCCAGCTTTCGCATGAGGCCAAGGGCCGCGCAAGCCCCAAGTTTTTGCCGGCGAATCCGGCTATGATGCTGTTTCTGCTTCGACTTCTCTGGGGGGACTGTTCATGCCCGGCCGAAAGCTCGCCCTGGTGGCGCACGACCAGAAGAAGCCGATCCTGTCGGCCTGGGTCGGCAAGCATCTGGCAGAAGTCAGCAGGTTCGAGATTGTCTGCACCGGCACGACTGGCGGCGTGCTGCAGGAGGCGTTTCCAAGGCTGAAAATCCTGCGGCTGAAAAGCGGGCCGCTTGGCGGCGATCAGCAGATCGGCGCGATGATCGTTGCAGAGAAAATCGCCGCGCTCATCTTTTTCATCGATCCGCTGGCGCCGATGCCGCACGACGTCGATGTCAAGGCTTTGACACGGCTGGCCACGCTCTACGATATACCGCTCGCTGTTTCGCCTGCGACCGCGGATCTGGTCATCAAGGGTCTGCGCGCAAATTCCTAGCCGATTATCTGGCGGGCGAGGCTTCAGACAGGAACAGATGACCCGCGGCCGTTGTGCGCACACCCGTCGTTCCCTTGCGTACAGCCGTCATGGCCTTGTGGAAATAGGCAAAGATCACGGGCGTGTCGGCCAGCAGGGTCTTTTCAATTTGGCCGGCGATCTGCCTTTGCGCTTCAATGTCCGCGGCGCCGATGTATGACGCAACGAGCGCATCGTAGGCGGGATTGCGATAGTGGGCCGCGTTCCAGGCGCCATCACTGCGCAGCGAGGCCGAGAGGCAGACATTCGGCAGGCCCCGGTGGTCGTAGTCGGTGATGCCCATGGGCGACTCCAGCCAAGGCGATTTACCGAAAACACCGTCCGCGTAGTAGGCGCCTTGGTCGAGGACCTCCAGATCGATCCGGCCACCAATGACCTTGACGGCCTCCTGGATCGCACGGGCATAGTCAGGAATCTCAAGGAATTTCTCAGTGGTCAGCGTCACCGAGAAGCCATCCGCCATCCCCGCCGCAACCATCATGCGCCGCGCCTCCTCCATGTTGCGCCGGCGTTGTGGTACGGACCGATCTGTAGACGGAAACACAGCCGCAAATGGGCTGTCATTGCCGATTTCAGCCAGGCCGCCGGTGAGGTTTTGCGCCAGCGCCGGGCGGTCCAGGCAAAGGGCAACTGCCTTGCGCACTAGCGGGTCGCGGAATGGCTCCAGATCGCAGCGCATGTGGACTTGGTGGTGGGCGCTCGAGGGTACGGCAATGATCTCAAAGCGAGGGTCTGGGCCGAGCGTCGCGCCGAGCCGCGCCGGCAGTGGGTGCATGACGTCAATCTGGCCGGCCTGCAGCGCCTGAATTTGCGCGGCCGGATCATTCAAGAACGTGAATTCGATCCTGTCGGCCAGCGCGGGGCGACCCCAATAGTCACCATTGCGCACGAACGACGAACCAACACCCGGCGAAAACTTCTCAAGCTTGAAGGGCCCAGTAGCGGCGAAACTGGTCTCGAAGTCACCGCGATAGTCGGCGGGAAGAATGATGGTGTTGTAGTTGTCGGACGATACCAGATAGGGGAAGCTTCCATGGGCGGACTCGAGATGGAACTCGACGATGTCTTCGTCGACCTTTCGGGTTCCGCCCTTCGACAAATAGCCGGCCAACAGCGTCAACGCATTTGAGCCGTTGTCCGGATCAGTGAGCCGGTCAAAAGTCGAAACGACATCGCTGGCGGTCATCGGCTTGCCGTTGTGGAACTTCACTCCTTTGCGTATTTTGAAGGTCCAAACGCTGGCATCTTGGTTCGCAGACCATCTCTCGGCGAGCATTGGCACAAGGATCATATCGGCGCCATTGAGACACAGATATTCGCCGGTCGTGGAAAGCTGGATGACGCCTGCGGCGTCGCTGACCTTCAGTGGCTCGATCTCCGTCCGGGGCCGGAGCTGTCCAACCCGCAAGCTTCCGCCGGGCAAACCGGCAATCGCCAAGGCGGGTCGTGATCCAAAAGTTGCGCCAATGAGTGGAAGCGTAAAGCCGAGAATTGAACCCTGCCGGATAAAGGTTCGCCGGTCCACGCGGCCAGCCGCCATCGCATCGATCAGATTGCTTTCCGCCGCGCCATAGCCGATGCGCAGGGCATCCATACGATCCGAGCCCATTCCAGCCATTCCGTGGTTCGGTCCCGCTCCCACTCCCTGTAACATATATATATCGGGCGAAAACGCCGTGCAGGCATCCGGTGGAGTTTGTTACAAACAAACACGGCCTTTCCGAGCGACCCTTGGAAGGTCGGCCCCCAACTCCCTTCAGACCGTCACGCTTCAAGCGCGGCCCGTCAAGCCCCTGCGGCGACATCCTATGATCATCAATCTCCAGAGTATATCAGCTGCCGCGTATTGGCCGAGCAGAGAAAGCAACGCCGCCCTTCCGAAACGAGCCGTGGCGGTTTGGCGATCGGCAGGTGGTGTCAAGACTGCAAAATTCTAGTAAGCTCTCCCCAATTGGCGATCGTTTGAGAGAGCGCCGCTGGGCTCATCAATCTGGTGATCGCACAGGGCGTCAGGCCCGGAAAAAAGATCGCGCGGCCCGTCCAATAATGAAGTGGAGGATGAAATGACCGGAGTACGAGTTCTCGTTGGAACCCGAAAGGGCGCGTTTGTCCTGACATCGGATGGCAAGCGAAAGAAATGGAACGTCAGTGGCCCGCACTTTGCGGGTTGGGAGATCTACCACTTGAAGGGATCGCCGGTTGACCCCAACCGGCTGTATGCCTCGCAGTCCAGTGGGTGGTTCGGGCAAATCATTCAGCGATCCCAGGACGGCGGCAAGACCTGGGAACAGCCGGGTACGGCGCCGGGCGAACCGACCGCAACCCCGGAAGGTATGCCGAAGGGCGAGAGCAACAAGTTTGTCTATGACACGTCGCGCAAGACCGGCAAGCCGCTGACAACGCATATGTGGTACGACGGCACCCAGCACCCTTGGGAATTCAAGCGGGTCTGGCATCTCGAGCCATCCTTGACCGATCCCGACATTTGCTATGCCGGCGTCGAGGATGCTGGCCTGTTCCGTACGTCAGACGGCGGCAAGAGCTGGAATGAACTGGCTGGCCTTCGCGGCCACGGCACTGGCCCCAAATGGCAGCCGGGCGCGGGCGGTCTGTGCCTGCACACAATTCTGTTGGATCCGAAAAACGCCAAGCGGATTTACGTCGCCATCTCGGCGGCTGGCGCGTTTCGCACTGACGATGCTGGCGACACATGGAAGCCGATCAACCGGGGGCTTCATTCGGCCTACATTCCCGACCCGCATGCCGAAACCGGCCACTGCGTTCATCACATCGCCATGCATCCGTCGCGCCCGGATGTGTTGTTCATGCAAAAGCATTGGGACGTCATGCGCAGCGACGATGCCGGCGATACATGGCGGGAAATCAGCGGTACGCTGCCCAGCGATTTCGGGTTCGCGATCGATGTCCATGCGCATGAGCCGGAAACGCTTTACGTCGTGCCGATCAAGAGCGATTCCGAGCACTATCCACCAGAGGGCAAACTGCGGGTTTACCGCAGCCGTAGCGGCGGCCAAGACTGGGAGCCGCTGACCAAGGGTCTGCCGCAGCAGGATTGCTACGTTAATGTGCTACGCGATGCCATGGCCGTCGACACGCTCGACAAATGCGGCGTCTATTTTGGCACCACCGGCGGACAGGTCTACGCCTCGGCCGACGCCGGAGACAACTGGACACCCATCGTCCGCGATCTTCCCGCCGTGCAATCGGTCGAAGTCCAAACGCTATCATGAAACAGGGCCTGATACGGGTTATCCTGCCGACACATTTGCGCCGGCTCGCTCTGGTCGCCGGCGAGGTTCAGATCGCTGTCGATGGTCAGATCACGCAGCGGTCCGTTCTCGACGCGCTCGAGGCCCAATATCCCAATTTGTGCGGGACCATCCGCGACCATGGCACCAAGAAGCGCCGGCCGTTTGTGCGGTTCTTTGCCTGCAATCAGGATCTATCGCTCGAGCCACCCGACGCGCCTTTGCCCGAGGCCGTGAAAACAGGCGCCGAGCCGTACATGGTCGTAGGAGCAATCGCGGGGGGTTAGCAAAGCCTCACCCTGCCCTCTCGGGCGATAGCCGGACGCCAGTCCAATCCCGCGCACGGGGCCAACCGCCAAACGAAGCTCTCGCCTCTGAACGAGGCAAATGTATCCTCATGGCCGATGGGGCGTCCACCATGGAGATATGCCCGAGTTCGTTGCCACCGTTGAAATCAACTTAGACATTCTCTGAGGTAAAGAGATCAAACGGCAAATTGACTTTGGCGAGCGTGACGGTGCCGCGTGCTATCGTGGCCTGGGCCATCGCCTTCACGAGAGCGGTAGCCAAAGTCTGCACCGGATGGGCGATGACCAGCTTGATAAGTCCCTCGGCAAGTCCTGCCCGCGTAACGACCGTGAGATCGTTGCAAACTGTCACGACCCGTCCTTGTGCTCCCGATTCCTTCAAGGCCTCCAAGACACCGCGAATTCCGCCTCCGGCCACATAGAGGCCGGTAAGGTCGGGGTGGCGTTGCAACAGATGCAGCGTCAATTCCTTGGCAAGCCGTGACTCCTCGAGGCTGGCACCGGCATCGATAACCTCGATCTCGGCGGCATGCTCGCGGACAAAGGACCGGAAGCCGATTTCATTCAAATCCTGGCATCGGAATCGGTGGCTGCCAACCAGGACGGCCAGCTTGGCAGGCCGCGGACACATGTTCGCCAACGCCCAGGCTGCGCTGCGGCCCACCTTCCAATTGTCGAGACCGGCATAGCCGATTGGCCCCGACATCGCGAGTTCCGAGATCAGCCCGAAGACGGGAACGCCACGCTGTTGAACCCGCTCGACGGCCGCCAGAACCGGGGGCTGGTTTGCCGCCACGATCGCTATCGCATCGCAGGTGCGCCCAAGGCGATCGATATGCTCGGCGGCTTTGAGCGGTTCGATCTCGTCGAGATACACAACGCGGGAAGATCCTACGACAAGCCCGCACTCGCGCGTTGCTGCGGTCAGAGCCTCGCCAAGCCTCTGGTAGAAGGGGCGCTGCTTTTGCAGCAAAAGGAAACCAAATGTCTTGTCCGGTGTCGCAGGTGCCAGCCTTTGCCCGATGAGCTCCGCACCGTAGTAGCTGATCTCCTGAGCCGCCTTAAGCACCCGTTCCGCCGTCGCTTTGCGCACGGGGTCGCGCCCATTGATGACGCGATCGACGGTCGAGACGCTCACACCAGCGGCCCGCGCAAGGTCTGCAATGGTTGGTCGATGCATGGGCTATTTTGAGAGAAAATGCGTCAAATTTGCGGTCATGGAATATTGACAGTTTCTGGGAGAAAATACACCAAACCTGTCAGACAGCAAGGGTTCCGTGTTATGCGGGTCGCAAGAGCGCTCAGAGGAAGCAGGTATGTCGGCGGTGGCGTGGAAGGACTATGCCCTCAAGGGCGAGGATGCGAACGCCGCTACGTCGCTGACGTGGGACGACTTTGAGAACAAGGTCGAGCAGGCTTGGTACTCCTGCCCGGTCGACCGCAAGACGTTCAAGCAACTCATCAAACTCTCGGATAGCCCGGCTCTAGCCCATATCGGCATGTGGCTTGCCTTCCTGGTCGCCTCGGGCGTTGTCGCTTGGTTCTCCTGGGGGGCCTGGTGGGCCATCCCTGCCTTCTTCATTTACGGGACGCTCTATTCCGTCGCCGATCACCGGCACCACGAGTTGTCACACGGCACGCCGTTCAAGACCCGGTGGCAGAACGATGTGTTCTTTCATCTCTGCGCATTCATGACGTTGCGAGAGGGCTTCTACTATCGTTGGAGCCACACGCGGCATCACACCCACACATTGATCGTTGGCAAGGACCCTGAGATCGCCGCGCCGCGTCCACCGGATGTGCTTGGCCAATTCCTCGACTTCTTCTTCATCCGCGACGGCTGGGTGCAGGTGAAGCGCCTCGCCCGGAACGCGAGCGGAGATCTCACCGAGGACGGCAAGCATTTCGTGCCGGACCAGGAGCGCAGGAAGGTGGTTTTGACCTCGCGCATCTATTTGGCACTCATTGCTACCTTGATTGCGAACTGTTTTCTCTTCGGGACCATCCTGCCCCTAATGTTTGTCGTTGGCCCGCGCTTTTATGGCGGCTTCTTCGCGCAAGCGTTCAACCTGACTCAGCACGCCGGTTTGGACGAAGATGTGCGCGATCATCGTCTTAACACGCGCACCGTTTATATGAACCCGGTGTTCAATTTTCTCTACGCCAGCATGAACTACCATATCGAGCACCACATGTTCCCGATGGTGCCATTTTACAATCTGCCAAGGCTTCACGAAATGATCGAGGCAGATTGCCCCGTTCCGTATCCGAACCTTTGGTCGGCGTGGAAGGAAATCGTACCTGCGCTCATCCGCCAGCGCCGCGAACCGGCCTGGTACGTCAAACGGGAGCTACCACCGGGCGCGGGACGGCTGTATCAATGACCCAATGCAAAGCCAAACGACACTTGCCGGACGATCCAAAAGGGAGGAGGGGCGCTGAAGGAGAGAACGCCTGAGACAATCGGTTTGTCGGTCCGATGTAATGATCTGACTGGCCCCGAACGTCTGCAAGACTATTTGACGTCCAACAAATCCGTCACTTGACGGCAACCTAGGTGAGGAAACAGACATGAAGACCACATTGAAGCTTATGGTATCTGCGGCCGTGCTGGCGACAACCGTAACGGTCGCTTTAGCAGGCAGCACCACGATCGCCGCTGTCGGCGGCAAGACGGATGACCCATTCTTCGCCAAGGTCAAAAAAGGCATCGACGATGGCGCGCTGGTCGTCAAGGCGCATGGCGGTTCGGTCAATTACCTCCAGCTCCAGACCTACGACAACATCGGCGGCGACGCTGCGAACCTCGTGCGCACCGCAATCTCCCAGAAGGCCACCGTCATCGCGGTTCCCGACTGGGTTCCCGGCTCGGAAGACGAAGCCATCAAGGCAGCCCAGGCTGCCGGCATCCCCGTCATCTTGTTCAACTCGGGCGGTGGCGACAAAGCAAAGGAACTCGGCGCCATCAACTATGTTGGCAATGAAGAATACCCCGCCGGTTTGGCCGGTGGCGCGCACTTCGCGGCCCACGGCGCCAAGAACGTGATCTGCGTCAATACCGTTCCCGGCGCGCAGAACCTAGAGGATCGGTGCAAGGGCATTTCCGACGGCATTTCCAAGGCCGGTGGCAAATCAACCCAGTTACCGTTACCCGCCAGCGCCTTCGGCAATCCGACAGCCGTTGCCGAAGCCATCAAGGCAACCTTGCTGAAGGATAAGTCTATCGATGGCGTTGTGACGATCTCGGCCGGCGATGCCGACAGCGCCGCCGTCGGCATCGAACAGGCTGGCGCGACCGGCAAGGTCAAGCTCGGATCGTTCGACATGAACGAGACTTGCCTCGAACGCATCAAGGCTGGCACACAGCTGTTCGCGATTGACCAACAGCCTTGGCTGCAAGGATTCCTCGCCGTGACCATGGCCGACGGCTTCGTAAACTATGGCCTCAAGGTCGCTACAGCCCCGGTCTTGACCGGACCAGGCGTAGTTGACTCAACGAACATCGACGCCACACTGGCTGGCGCAAAGGCCGGCTATCGCTGAACGAACAAGTGCTAGTGTCCGGCCCATGGAGTGATCCGTTGGCCGGGCATATTCGGCTGCGCCGCTTGGCATCGGCGACGACGCCAAGCGGCATGTTGAGAGTTTTGACCCGGGTAACATTTCGTGAGTAGCCAAATTCCAAGCCTTTCATTCGGCAGCCTTTTGCGCCGGCCCGAGACGGGTTCGTTCCTCGGTCTGGCAGCTGTCTTCATCTTTTTCACGATCTTTGGCGGCGAAAACTTCGCTTCCGCCACAGGTGCCGCGAGTTGGCTCAACGTCGCCGCGTCGCTCGGGATCGTCGCGATCCCAATGGGATTGCTGATGATCGCCGGAGAACTTGATCTCTCCATCGGATCATTGATCCCTGCGGGGTCCCTGACCATTGCAATCATTTCCGGGCACTATCAGGCATCGGTCGTCTTCGGTATTGTGGCGGCGCTTGCCTTGGGAGCTTCTGTCGGATTCATCAATGGGTTGATTGTGGTCCGCACAGCAGTCCCATCATTCATCGTCACCTTGGGGACGATGTTCGCAGTGGCCGGTTTAACACTTGGCCTCACCGTCATCTTGACAGGAACCACGAGTGTCGCCCTCAAGGCCGGCCCGGAGGCAAAATGGCTGCTGGGTCACTTCATCGGCGGCGCGTTTCAAGTGATCATCTTCTGGTGGCTCGCCGCAGCACTTGTCTTCGGCTTCGTCCTGCACTTCACTCACTACGGCAACTGGATCTTTGCGATGGGCGGAGACAAGGTTAGCGCGCGCAACGCCGGCATACCGACTGAGCGGATGACCATCCTCCTATTCATGGCGAGCGGTGTAAGCGCGACTTTCGTGGGTCTGTGCCAAGCCATTCTCTACAACAGCGCGCAGGTTTCCGCGGGCCAATCCTACATTTTCAATGCCATCATCTCGGTCGTCGTCGGCGGCGTCCTGTTGACCGGCGGATACGGCTCGGTGTTCGGCATAGTGCTGGGAACGTTGACATTCTCGATTGTCAATCAAGGCATCTATTTCACCAGTTTCGACGCCAACTGGGCCAGCCTCATCATCGGTGTCCTGCTTCTCTTGGCTGTGCTGATGAACAATACGTTCCGCAAGCTGGCGATGTCCTACACTCCCCGCAGCAAGGGGGCCTGATCATGGCATCGCCCCTCCTGAAACTCACCGGCATCAACAAGTCATTCGGCCCGATCGATGTGCTGCATGACATTTCGCTCGAGGTGCACCGCGGCGAAGTGTTGTGCCTGCTCGGCGACAACGGTGCGTGCAAGTCCACGCTCATCAAGATCCTGTCCGGTGTTCACAAGGCGACGTCCGGCGGCATCGAGATGGACGGCCAAGCTATCGCCTTCGACAGCCCGCGCGAGGCCAGCGAGAGCGGCATTGCGACCGTCCACCAGTTTGGCGGCACATTTCCGTTTATGAGCATCGGGCGTTCGTTCTTCGTGGGAGCCGAACCTACGAAACGCTGGGGACCGCTCAGCGTATACGACCGCAAGCGCGCCAACGAGATCGCCGTCCGTGCCGTGCGCGACTTGGGCATTACGCGCATCGACAACAGCGATCGTCTGGTCGGCGGCCTCTCCGGCGGCGAGCGACAGGCGCTTGCGATTGCGCGGGCAGTGCACTTTGGCGCCAGTGTACTCATCCTGGACGAGCCAGCCGCTGCGCTTGGCGTCAAAGAGGCGGCTCATGTCCTCAAGATCGTGCTGCAGGCGCGCCAGAAGGGCATCACCGTCATCTCCATCACCCACAATGTGGTCCACGCCCTCACGGTTGGTGACCACTGCGCCATGCTCATCCGCGGCGCCAAGGCTGCCGACTTTCGCAAAGGCGACAGGAACCGTGAAGAGATCACCGATCTGATGGCCGGCGGTGAGCACATGGGACGAACTGGCGGCTGCGGAGGCCGCCGGCATCGATATGGTGTCCGTTCCGCCCGAGATGATAGTCGAGCCGCGCTTTCGCGACGTTGCGCCCAGCCTGTTTGCCGTTCCGGGCATGAACTACTACGAAGGCGACAACACGGACTTCTTCATCGATTGGTCATTCGGGATGTTGAAGGCCTGAGCGGATGCGATCTACTGCTCGGCATCCTTGCGGACGGTAAAGGGCTTGGCCGACGAGGCCGTCCCCCTGATCGGGCATGTTGGCCTGATCCCATCCAAGAGCACCTGGACAGGCGGTTTCAAGGCTGTCGGCAAGACGGCGGCCAGCGCCATTCAGATCTAAGACCTTGTGAAGCGCTACGAAGGGGCAGGCGCGTTCGGCGTCGAGATCGAGGTCGTGCCGCCTGAAGTCACCGCTGCGATTGCCAAGCATGCCAATCTGTTTCTGGTATCGATGGGCGGTCGTAAGGGCGATGATTGCCAATATGTTTTTGCCTGCGATGTACTGGGCTACAACACCGGCCACGTACCGTGCCACGCCAAGAAATATGCCGATCTGGCTACGGAATATAGTCGGATGCAGAACATCCGTATCGAAGCGTTCAAGACTTTCGTAAGCGAGGTGCAGTCAGGGGTTTGGCCCATCTCGCTTCAAACGATGCAGCGCTGGCCCGATCCCGCCAAATGTGGCAACAATCGTTCAGCTCGTTAACCCTGCACTGATGGCGCTATTTGGGTTCAGTAGGCTCGTTCGTCCAATGAAACCTGCAAATGATCAACATTAGGTCACCGACTCATAAATCTCATCCAAATTCGTGCCGATGCAAGTTTGACGAGGGCGAGGTAGTTGGTATCGTGCTTTTCGAAGCGCGTGGCGATGGCCCGGAAGTGCTTGAGTTT
>Ga0075028_100000027_pt1 | contig 54618 bp, 47 predicted proteins | sample LitLauG_LLR_2014_FD_71390 | JGI IMG/M metagenome (GOLD analysis project Ga0075028, IMG submission 71390) | Freshwater sediment microbial communities from Pennsylvania, USA - Little Laurel Run_MetaG_LLR_2014 | ecosystem: Environmental > Aquatic > Freshwater > Creek > Sediment | place: USA... | reverse complement strand
GAATGTTGCCCATCGCATCGAACGCTTCCAGGCGCATCCCGTTGGGATGGCCGGGCGATGGAGTCTTGAAGTCGAACACCAAATCGTTGGCCGGATCGAAGGGGATCGGCTGGGAACCGCCCAGCTTGAGAGTGCGCGAGCGGGCGACCTCGGCAACGATGCCTGAGATCGAAGCTGGATCGATGTCGGCCGGGCGTTCGCCAGATAGGCCGAGCAAAATGGCCTTGTCGGTGCCGTGGCCACGGCCGGTGAACGCCAGCGAGCCATAGAGGGTGGCACGCACGCGCGCCACTTGGTCGATCACGCCCAGCCGTTGCAGCCGGACGAGGAACCGCCCGGCCGCGACCATTGGCCCGACAGTGTGCGAACTCGATGGCCCGATGCCGATCTTGAAGATGTCGAACACGCTCACCATGGGCGAAGGTTCTCGGGTCTGGGGCAATCACTCGCAGGCGCGGAACCACGCCCGCTGTCACCGGTTTATCTGCTGCCTGGAGATTGGCAACCAGCACTATGGCCCCGGCTTCTCGTTCAGCCAGGCCTTGAAGCGCTCGTCGAGCTTGTCGCGGTGTGCCGCCCACCAATCGTAATTGTAGATCAGCGTAGTCTTGGCGTTGTCGGGCGCGGTGGGCATGAACGGAGCCATGTCGATGCCGAGCGTCGCGTGCTTGCCAACCAGCGCGCTCGAGGAGCGGCGGGCGGGGCCGTAGGGGATGTAACTGGCCTGATCGGCGAGGCGCTGGGGATCGGTGGCGAAGCGCACGAACTTCAGCGCGGCGTCCAGATGCGGGGCGCCCTTGGGGATGATCCAGCCGTCGAAGTCGAACACCTGTCTGTCCCACAGCATTGCGACAGCAGGGCGCGGCCTGGCGACCAGCGAGAACAGGCGGCCGTTATAGGCCGAGGCGAACGCTACCTCACCCTTAGCCAACATCTGTTCCGGCTCCTCGCCGCCCGTCCACCACACAACGTGATCCTTGATCGCATCGAGCCGGTGCAGCGCGCGCTCGACGCCATCCTTGCTCTCCAGCACTTCGTAGACGTTCTGGGGTGGCACGCCGTCACACACCAGTGCCCATTCGAGATTGTTGATCGGCCGTTTTTCCAACGCCCGCTTGCCGGGAAATCGTGTCAGGTCAAAGACGTCGCAGATGCTCGTCGGCCTCTGGACTACCTTGTCGATCCGGTAGCCAATGGTGGTGGAATAGACGATCTCAGGGATCATGCAGTCCGAGATCATGGTCTGGCCGAAATCGAGGCTGGCGGGCGTGCCATCGGTTGCCGGGGCCAGCACCTTGTCGTGCTCGATTTTCATGGCGATACCCTCGTTGCACAGCCGGATGGCATCGGCAGCCGTGACGTCAACCACGTCCCACGTGATGGCCCCGGACTTGGCCTGATCGCGCAACAATTGCACCGCCTCGCCGCCGGCGTTGGTGACCAGCAACTTGGCGTCCGGATTGAGCTTTTGATAGGGCTCGAAATAGGCGCGGCGCTGGCTGTCGGCATAGTCGCCGCCCCACGACACGATGGAAAGTTGCTCCAAGTTGCCGGCCATGCCGAGCGCGGCCGGAAGGGCCCAGAGCAGTGCGAACAGGCCAAGTACAACGACGCGCCAGGGCATGGCTCGGTCCGGGTGAGGCAATTCGCATGGGACGTCGTGCGGAGCACGACGCCTCCCCAGCCTAACCCACGAGCGAGCAATTGTCTCACCAGATATTGATGCCTCCCGCCGATTTGGCTCAAACGGTTAGACGATGCGTCACCGCCGATTGGCTCGGCGTCGCGATTTGGCTAGCGTGGCTACAATTGCGCGGCTGAAATGGCGCCATCACGGTTTGGAGAGGAGACACGATGCGAACGCACGCACGGGCGGTGGTGATAGGTGGCGGCGTGGTGGGCGTCTCGACGCTCTATCACCTGGCCAAGAAGGGCTGGTCGGACGTGGTGCTGGTCGAGCGCAAGGAGCTGACATCTGGCTCGACGTGGCATGCCGCTGGCCTCTTGCCCCTGTTCAACCTCAGCTATTCGGTCGGCCAGATCCATAAATACTCGGTGGCGCTCTACAAGACCCTTGAGGCCGAAACCGGCCAGAATGTCGGCTTTGCCGTGTGTTCCAACATCAGGTTGGCCCGGACCAAGGATCGCTGGGACGAGTTCATGTACTATCGCGGCGTGGCCGAGACCATCGGTGTCAAGGTCAACACGCTTAACCCCGCTGAACTGAAAGAAATCTGGCCACTGTGCAATGTGGACGGGCTCATCGGGGCCATCCAGCATCCGGACGACGGTTACATCCAGCCCGCCGACCTGACGCAAGCCTTCGCCATCGGTGCGCGCAAGCTGGGCGCGGAGATCAACCGCAACACGACCGTGACGGCCATCGAGCGAACGGCGTCGGGCGAGTGGCTGGTTAAGACCGACAAGGGCGACATTGTTTCTGAGCATGTGGTCTCGGCCACCGGCAACTTCGCCCGCAAGACCGGCGCGATGGTCGGGCTCGACGTTCCGGTCATCCCGGTGCAGCACCAATATATCGTCACCGAGGACCACTCCGAAATCGTCAAGCGCCGGGAGCAAGGCTTGCCCGAGCTGGGTGTACTGCGCGAGGCCGACTCGTCCTGGTATATGCGCGCCGAGAAAGGCGGGTTGCTGCTCGGACCTTATGAGAGGGGCGCACCCTGCTGCTATGTGGATGGCCCGTCAGAGCAATCCGAATACGAACTGTTCCAGGAGGACCTCGACCGGCTGATGCCGCACGTGGAAACAGCCATCGCGCGCGTGCCCGCTTTCGGCGAAGCCGGCATCAAGAAGATTTACAATGGAGCCATCGCCTACACGCCCGACGGCTCACCCATCATCGGGCCGGCTTGGGGCCTCAAGAATTTCTGGCTCAACGAGGGCCATTCCTTCGGCGTGACGGCTGCGGGTGGGGCCGGCTGGCAGCTTGCCGAGTGGATCGTCGATGGCGAACCCAGCCTCGACATGATGGGCGTCGATCCGCGCCGCTTCGGGCCCTATGCGGGCAGGGGCTACCTCAAAGTGAAAAACGAGGAAGCCTACGCCAACGTCTTTACACCGCACTACCCCGACGAGGAGCGGATCGCCGCGCGGCCGCTGAAAACAACGCCCTGCTACGGTCGCATGAAGGCGCTCGGCGCCGTGTTCGGCTCCGTCTATGGCTGGGAGCGGCCAGGCTGGTTCGCGCCCAAGGATGTCTCATTGACCGCCAAGGATCTGAATACGCCCGACGTACTGACCGGCCACAACCACGCACCCGCCACCGACGACGGCCGCATCGTGGAGAAATGGTCGTTCCGCCGTTCCAACTACTTCCCCCATGTCGGCAACGAGTGCCTGAATGTCCGCGATGGCGTGGGTCTTCAGGACATGAGCGCCTTCGCCAAGATGGAGGTGAAGGGGCCGGGCGCGCGGGCGTGGCTGGAAAGCATCCTTGCCAACAAGATCCCGCAAAAGCGCGGCCGGATCGCGCTTTGCCATATGCTCAACAAACACGGCGGCGTGCGCGCCGAGTTCACGGTCTACGAGCACGCGCCCGGAAAATTCTATCTCGTCTCGGCGGGCGCTTACGAGCGGCACGACCATGACTATCTGCATAAGTTGCTGCCCACGGATGGCTCGGTGACGCTGGAGCGGCTGACGTCATCGATGGGCGTGTTCGTACTGGCGGGGCCGAAGTCGCGAGGGCTGTTGCAAAAATTGACGGATACGGATCTATCGTCCAAGACCTTTCCCTGGCTGACCGGCCAGCCGATCAGCGTCGGCCACACCTCGTGCCACGCGCTCCGCGTCAATTTCGTCGGCGAACTGGGCTGGGAGTTCCATCACCCCATCGAGCAGCAGAACACGCTGTTCGATCTGCTGATGGACGCCGGAAAAGAGTTCGGCATCAAGCCCTACGGCATCAAGGCGATGTCGTCGTTGTCACTGGAAAAGAGCTATCGCCTGATCCCGCGCGAGCTGTCGATCGAATACTCCGCCTACGAAAGCGGCCTCGACCGCTTCGTGCATCCCAACAAGGGCGACTTCATCGGCCGCGATGCGCTGGTCGCGGGCCGCGCCAGGGGCCTCAACTGGCAGTTCGTGACGATGGAGGTGATGGGCGTGACGAACGACGGGTCCGACGCGCGCGGCTCCGAGCCGATCCACAAGGCCGGAAAGCTGGTGGGGCGGGCGACCAATGGCGGCTACGGCTGGCGGGTGGGCAAATCACTCGCGCTGGCCATGGTGCGTCCGGAGTTCGCGGCCGTGGGCGCGGAGCTGGAGATCACGATTTTGGGCGAGAAGCATGGATGTCTCGTGGTGCCCGAGAGCCCCTGGGATGGCGAGAATGCGAGGTTGAGGGGTTGAACCTATCGGCTCGACGGCGCGACAGAAATAGCCGCAAGGATCGAATCTCGCACAAAGGTACTGGAGGCAGTCGTGCACAGATCAACCGGTCGGCTGGCGGTCGTCGACACGCTGGAGGAGGCGATCTACGCAACTGGCCGCAATCTGTTTCGCCTTGTGCCGATCTACTTGCTCGTCTGGGTAGCTATATTCGCCTCGACTCCAATTTTGGAGGATATTTGGTTCAACGGGCTAGGCTGGCGGTTTCTCCCAACGTATGTGCTCGAAGTGAAGGATGCTCCGCTCCAGGCCGTCTATTGTGTGGTCTTTCTTCGATTGGGCCTTTTGGGAATCGAACCGTCCAAAGGGGCCGCACTCGTTGACGGAACTGTTGCCCGAGTTGCGCTGGTCCTGTTGGCATGGTTCCTGGGCTGGGCGCTGCTCGATGTGGTGTTTCGTCAACTGAGCTGGCAGTTCTACGTGTGGACGCGACCAGCGCAATTCGACCTGAACTCCTGGACCTATGGGCAGCAAGCGGCAGTCGTGCGGTGGAGCGGCTGGGTCGAGCGGGCGCTTAAACTGGTCGTCGTGGGCTGTGTCTACGGTCAGGCGGCCACCGTCGTGGTGCATGGCAGGTTCGACTTGCGTGAACATGTCGCCCTGCTGCGAGCCGATCCCGTCCGGCTGGGTCTGATCGTGCTTGCCGCGGCGGTCCTGATCGATGGCCTGGACCAGATCTGGTATCGGATCGTACCCTCCCTGCCTAAGCTGTCCCGCGACGCTGCCACTTTGTCCGAACACTGGCGCGAGGCACTTTGGTCATCGCTCGCATCAAGTTCGCGCCGGTTCCCCAATCATTTTATCGGTGACGTGTTCGGCGCCATGCTGCTGGCCGCAACCTACCGTAGGCTGATTGCGATCGCCAAACTCCGAGACCTCAGCCTCACCCCCGACCCAGTACCCTTTCCTTCGCCTTGACGGAGTGGCCATTCGGTTTGCCCGTTTAGACGGACCTTCTGAGCCGCGCCGCGAAAAACCCGTCCATGCCGGACAGCTCGCCAAGCTCCATCGGCATATGACATGGCAGCGTGCGCAAGTATCCCTCCGCCGTCAGCCACTCCGCCGCGATGCCAGCTTCGCCCGCGTGCACTGGCACCACATCGAACCCCTCCGTCCGCGCCAGGAACCGTGCGATCTGCTCTGGGCCCTCCTGCGGCTCCAGGGAGCAAGTGCAATAGACCAGCACCCCACCGGGTGCGAGCATTCGTGCCGCATTGTCGAGCAGCTTGGCTTGGATTCCGGCAAGCGCCTTCAAATCCTCCGGGCGTTTCAGGAACGGCAGATCGGGGTGCCTGCGGATCGTCCCGGTCGCAAGGCACGGCGCATCCAGAAGCACCGCATCAAATTCTATGCCCGGCAGCCACTTGGCGGCGTCGGCGTGGACGATCTCGGCCGTCAGGCCCAGCCGTGCCAGATTGCCCTTGAGGGTGCCGAGGCGCGCGGCGCTGTCGTCCACCGCCGTCACCAGGGCACCGGCCGCCGCCAGCTGCGCCGTCTTGCCACCGGGCGCGGCGCACAGATCGGCGACGCGCTTGCTCGCCACCTTATCCAGCAACCGCGCAGGTAGCGCGGCGGCGGCGTCCTGCACCCACCACGCTCCGTCGGCAAATCCCTCCAGTGCCTCGATCCGGCCCTTGGCTTTGAGCCGCACCGAGCCTGTCGCTGTCACGACCCCACCCAGCCGCGCGGCCCATCCGGCCGCGTCGGACTTAACGCTCAAATCCAGCCCGGCCTCGTGCAAATGCGCCACCGCGATCGCCCGGGTCGTTGCTTGGCCATAGGCAGCGACCCAACGTTCCCACAGCCAATCCTGTGAATTCAGCCGGCCCGCGTCCTGCCCGGCGACGAACGCCGGCCCCTCGGTCGCCACTTTTCGCAATACGGCGTTTGTCAGCCCCGCAAGCCGCGCGGTCTCCGGCGTCTCGTGGCAGAGCGTGACCGCAACATCGATAGCGGCGTGCGGTGCCGTGCCCAGAAACAGCAATTGCGCTGCCGCAGTCAGCAGGATGATCTTGGCGCGGGACGCTTCGTCTGGCAGCGGCTTGGCGATGAAGCGGGCAAGCACGTCTTCGAGCTGACCCATCCGCCGCAGCGTCGTGGCGGCCACCAGCCGCGTCATCGCCAAGTCGCTTGGATGCGGTCCACGCGCTGCTTGGCCCGACCCTAGGCGGTCGAGCGCGCCATCCAGCGGTTTGTGCTTCACCAGCACCTCGACCAAAGCATCGACCGCGATCCGCCGCGAGGCCAGACCGGCGGCGGCCTTGATGGCCGGCGGCGACGATTTTGGCGGCTTGGAGGTTGGCGTCATCCCCACGGGCCGTGCCGGGGCGCACCGTCATCGGCTCCGGCGGCGCCTCCACCCGGCAGCGCGCCACCCGGACGGCCCGGGGGATGCGCATCGCTGGCGGGCTCGCCGATCTGGCGGGCTATGGTTTCGAGCCGCGCGACCCGGTTCTCCGTACTCGGATGGGTGATGAACAGGCTGTCGAAGCCTCGTCCGCTCAGCGGGTTGACGATGAACAGGTGCGCCGACGCCGGATGCGCCTCGGCCGTTGGGTTGGGAATGCGGCCGCGCGCCGACTCCAGCTTGCGAAGCGCCGAGGCGAGCCACAGCGGGTGGCCCGACAGCTTGGCACCGCCCTCGTCAGCTGCGTATTCGCGTGAGCGACTGACGGCCATCTGCACCAGCATGGCAGCGAACGGAGCAGCCAGCGCCACCAGCAGCCCGGCCCACGGGCTGATCGGCGCGCGCGCGTCGCGCCGGCTGCCAAAAAAGAAAGTGAAATTGGCCAACATGGAAATGGCGCCGGCAAGCGTCGCGGCCATCGCCATGGTCAACGTGTCGCGGTTCATCACGTGGGTCAGCTCGTGCGCAAGTACGCCCGTGACCTCCTCGGGGGTCAGCATCTCCAATAGGCCAGTGGTCGCGCAGACCGCCGCGTGGCTCGGGTCGCGGCCGGTGGCAAATGCATTGGGTTGCGGATTGTTGAGTACGCACACGCGCGGCATCGGCAGGTTGGCGTTGGCTGCTAGCTGTCGAACGATCCGGTAGTATTCAGGGGCCTGTTGCTCGGTCACCTCGATCGCGCCGTGCATGGCCAGGACCAGACTGTCGGAAGACCAATAACTCCACAGATGCGTGACGACGGAGATCGCCAGCGCGATCAGGATGCCTGTCGGTCCAGCCAGCGCATAGCCGACCAGCGCGAACAGCAGCGACAGGACCAGCAGGAGGAAACTTGTGCGCAGAATGGACATGACGGCAGCGATCCCGGCGATTGGTGGAGTTACCCTGCTGCAATTCGCGAGCTGCGGCGGGCCGCCAACCATATAGGGGGAACCGACCGGTATTGCCAGTCGCGCCGCAAATGGACCCTCACAGTGAGATTGTGGGAGGGCTCGGGTCAGGCCGCCATTTTTTTGATGGTGGCGTGAGGCGGCAGCAAAAAGTCCAGTTCGGAATATCAACCGTGTGTGTCTCGAACTCTCGATATTAAGGGTGGCGCCCGAAGACAGGCTCAGGCGCCACGGCAATCTGGTCGGGCCGCGGTGTCTAGGACACTGCGGCCATGTGGTGCTGCGGGTGGATCAATTCCGCTTGCCTTTGCCTTGCCCAGCGGCAGCTCCCGGCTTCGTCACGGCACCGGCTCCACTGTTACGGTTGATCACAGCAGCGAAGGTCCGCGTGCTGGTGTGGCACGTCTCGCACGGCAGGGACGTCACGATATGGTCCCTGGGCTTGCCCATGGCGGTGGCGCCATTGTGGCAGCTGGCGCAACCGGCCATCACTGCGGGATGGACGAAGGCTCCGCCTGCGCCGGTGTTGCCACGGCCGGTCATGAGGCCCGTGTTGTCTTCGCTGTCGTCTTCCGCCGAGTGGCCGTGGCGGTTCACCGGCGGTGGCGTTACCGGTGGCGGCGTTACCGGCGGTTTTACTGGCGGCGGTGTTACAGGTGGCGTTACCGGCGGCGGCGTTACCACTGGCGGCGGTGTTGCTACTGGGAAAGTCCCCCCTGCGAAGGATTGGAAGTTAAGTGTGACCATGGCCATATGGCACATATCGCAGGACTGCGCCGTCACGATATGCCCTGCTGGCTTACCGGTTGCAGTGACTCCATTGTGGCAGCCATTGCAGCTCCCGGGGCTAACCCCCGGATGAGCCTGCGCGGCTGCTGCAAAACCAGCGAACATGAGGCAGGCGAGCAGCCCCGCCCAAACATAGGTGGCGGCCGGCCGCACCTTCCTTTCGAACACTTGCGATTCTGACATATATTTTGCAAAGAACATACTCATCACTGTCTCGTCCCTCGGTTGCCGCATCATCGGGCGCGTGCGCAAAATGCTCCGCCCACGCTGAGCCCGAAGGCTCACCGGTGATTTGGTTACATCGCCCAGGCCTGGAGTAACGTTACGCCAGAAGCCCACGGAGCAAGCTTTCCGCGCTTCGTTTTTCTTGCCGCGCAACCCCGTTAAGTGGCTGACGCGGCCCGAAGCCCCCGCAGAGCGCGACCCGAACGCCCGCGCTTGGAGCGTCGTGGGTCTTGGCTCACGGTCTTCCAACGGTTCCTGGCCGAAGATATTCCGGATGGATATTCAGGCGAGAGTTCTGCTTAATCTGTGAACGTTGTTGTTGCGCCGCGACAATCCGCATATCTCGCAAAGGACGCAAAGGACGGTGGTGGCTCAGACCGCCGCATGGTTGGAGTCGCGGCTGAATGGAGCCTCCCTGGTTTCGTCACGGAAGGGTCCAGGACCTGCCGCCATTTGCTGGCGGCGGAGCGGCGAAAGCGTCGCGAAGTCCTCGCGAGATGGTAGCGGGTATTCGAGCCGCTCTTCGAGTTGGACTTTGTACGCGGCAGGCCCGCTCTCTGGGGCTGAGCTTTTCCATCGACCGCCAAGTTATCTCGCGCGCCGGCGAAACAACCCGCGTCACCAAACACTTGCCGAATGGCCTGAAGGTCGGGGTGACGCCGCCTATTGCGGCCGTGTCCGTTGGCTGAATTCGCCGCTCAAGACACGCTTCGGCAATTTCCTCACAAGTTCAACCACGGCCGTTTCGCCATAGGTCGTCACCAACCCCGAAAGTGCCGTGAAGAGCGCGGCGTTGGCCAACATATCTGGGTCGTGCCCTTCCTCCACACCCGCATCCCAGGCCTCGAGAATGAACTCGAGGGCCGCAATGCTGGTGCGGTGAACGTCGAGCTTGGTCGCGATCTGCATGAGCGTGCTGCCCCTTGTCCTGTCCTGGTCGCGCGCCAGCCGGTCCCCGCGCCGGCCACGCTGACCGAGGTGGTAGCATGGGCACGCGCTGCTGCGTTGCCGGCTTCTGTCTTAAGAGTAAACCGCTGGTTTTGCCTTGGCCCGAAGCGGGGTACGCGAACCCTCACGGTTTGGGTTCGGCGAGCGCCTTGGCGAGTTCGGCGCCCTCGGTGAGAAACCGGGTTACTTGTGCTTGTGCGGCAGTCGTGCAGCTTTGATAGGTGCGCCGGTAACTCCGATATCCCTTGTTGAAGCTGTTGATGAAGCGGACCCGGCGAGCGGTTGAGGCGCTCTCGGCTTCAACCAATGCCGCCATCTGCTGGCGCCAGAGCTGGCCCTCCTCGGCGCCACACAGTTCACGCAGGAAATGCACCGCCCCAAGGATTTCCGAGAGGCGGAGCAGCTTGTCGTCATAGGGCTTGGTGTCGTCGCCAGCGGCCAATGCGGTGGCCGGCGCGAGCAGGGTCAACGCAAGGATTGTGACACGAAGAAAACGCAATCGAGGCTCCGGACCTGAATTTTGCTGGGCGGACTGAGTGTTCATGGCGCGACGACAGCGCAACTGGCAAGTCGCCAAGCCTTTGCGATGACACTAGCCGCTCCCTCGGTCATGGAAAGGTCCGCGAGCTCGCGCAGTGGCACGAAACGGGCATCGGCGGCATCGCTCGCGGCCAACGGCTCGCCGGCGAGCCAAGTACCGAAAAAGACGCTGATGACATAGTGAGTCGACAGCACGCCCTTGGGCGTGTGGATAACATCGACAATTTCGGCGAGGCCGGAGATTTGCGCGGTCACTCCGGTCTCCTCGAAGAGTTCCCGCAGCGCGGCCTCACGCGCTCCCTCGCCCGGCTTGATCCGCCCGCCCGGCAGGCTCCAGCGGCCGGCGTAAGGGGGCCGGGCGCGCAGTACCAGCAGCAGCTGCTCGCCGCGAAAGATTGCCGAACTGACGGCTGGGCGTGGCCAGGGGTCGGGGGGGTCGATGACCATTTGGGTTCCACTTTGGGGGCCGTTGCCGCTTTTCCCATCCCGTTACGGCAAGTTGTCGAGTTTGTAACTAGGCGCAACCGCATGGCTCAGCAATATGGCGCTGGGTTATAAACGCGGGGCGGAGAAAACCATGAATACTCGCAAGACCAAGACCGGCGCGGCGGCTATCGGCGCTGGGGCTCTGATCGTCACCTGGTTCAGCGCGGCCTCGGCGATGACCGTACCCAGGATCGAGGATGCAACGACGCTGAAGGAGTGCGGCACCTGTCACATGGTCTATCCGCCGCAGCTGCTGCCGCAGCGTTCTTGGGACGCGCTGATGTCCCATCTTGAGAACCATTTCGGCGATAGTGCCGCGCTTGAGGAAGCCACGCGGATCGACATCCTGGCCTATCTTCTGGCCAATGCCGCCGATGCGCCGGATGGCAAGAGGGATTTGCGGGTGTTGCGCGGCGTAAAGGCCGGCGATACCCCGGAGCGGATCACCGCGTTGCCCTGGTGGCTAGGGCGCCACGGTGAAGTGAACCTGACGAAAATCAAGGCCACACCGATCAAGTCGGCGGCCAATTGCATCGCCTGCCACGCCGGCGCCGACAAGGGTTCCTTCACCGAGTAGCCGGCAGCATTGGCCCAGTTTCCGCGGTTGGCCAAAATGCCCCACCGGCTTTCCCGCGGCACGCGCCGGTGCTATGCACCGACATGAGTCCATTCACATCGCAAAACGTCAGGAGACCGGATCATGGCGAAACGGTTGCGCGCACTCGATTCCGCGTTGGCCCTAACATTTGACGACGTGCTGCTGCGCCCCGGCGCCTCCAGTGTGCTTCCGGGCGAGGCCGACACCCGCACGAAAGTGACGCGCGAGATCGCGCTCAATATCCCAATCCTCTCCTCGGCAATGGATACCGTTACAGAGGCCCGGCTTGCCATAGCGATGGCCCAGGCTGGCGGGATGGGCGTTATTCACCGCAATCTCAGTCCGGAGGAGCAAGCGAATCAGGTCGCCCAGGTCAAGAAGTTCGAGAGTGGCATGGTCGTCAACCCGGTGACCATTTCCCCGGCGGCCACTCTCGCCGACGCGCTTGCCTTGATGGTCGAGCACAAGATTTCTGGCATTCCGGTGGTGGAGCCAAGCAAGAGCGGTAAGGGCCACGGCAAGCTCGTTGGCATCTTGACCAATCGCGATGTGCGCTTTGCCAGTGATACCAGCCAGTCGGTCTCCGAATTGATGACGCGCGAGCTCATCACAGTCAGGGAAGGAGTCGGCGCCGACGAAGCCAAGAGGCTACTGCATCAGCACAGGATAGAAAAGTTGCTGGTCGTGGACGATGATCACCATTGCGTTGGCCTCATCACCGTCAAGGACATCGAGAAGACCCGCGCTCATCCGCACGCAGTCAAGGACAGCGCCGGGCGGCTGCGTGTGGCGGCGGCAACCACCGTGGGCGATGAGGGTTTCGCACGCTCCGAGCGGCTGATCGATGCAGGCGTTGATCTGCTTGTGGTTGACACCGCGCACGGGCATTCCTCGCGCGTGCTGTCGGCGGTCGAACGCATCCGGCGGATGACCAACCGCGTGCAAGTGGTGGCAGGAAATGTTGCAACCGCCGATGGCACCAAGGCGCTGATCGATGCAGGCGCGGATGCCGTCAAGATCGGCATCGGGCCGGGCTCGATCTGCACCACGCGGATTGTCGCTGGCGTAGGCGTGCCCCAGCTCACCGCCATCATGGAAGCTGCCGAAGCGGCGGAGAAGGCTGGCGTGCCGGTGATCGCCGATGGCGGCATCAAGGTTTCGGGCGACCTCGCCAAGGCGATCGCAGCAGGTGCGTCCTGCGCCATGATCGGCTCGCTGTTGGCTGGCACCGACGAGAGTCCGGGCGAAGTGTTCCTCTATCAGGGCCGGTCCTACAAGGCCTATCGCGGCATGGGTTCGGTCGGAGCCATGGCGCGCGGCTCGGCCGACCGGTACTTCCAGGCAGAAGTTCGGGACAGTCTGAAATTGGTGCCGGAGGGCATCGAAGGCCAGGTGCCCTATAAGGGTCCGGCCGGTTTCGTGCTGCATCAACTGGTTGGCGGTTTGCGCGCGGCAATGGGATACACTGGTGCTCCAACCATCGCAGAATTCCAAAGAAAGGCCGATTTCATCCGCATTTCAGCAGCCAGCCTGCGCGAGAGCCACCCCCATGATGTGACCATCACCCGCGAAAGCCCGAATTACCCAGCGGGCGGGTAAGCGGGGTGCCCTCATGTCTTCGTTTGTCTACAATGGTCTGCCGGCTCGGGTGATTTTCGGCTTTGGCGCGGTACGCCAGCTTGAGGCCGAAATCGATCGGTTGGGCATCAAGCGCGTCCTGGTGCTCGCAACTCGGCGACAAAAGATCAACGCCGAGCGAACCGCCGATCTGCTTGGCAGCAAAGCCGCCGGCGTGTTTGCCGATGCGGTCAGGCACACACCGGTTGATGTCACCGAGCGGGCGTTGGCAACGGTAACCAGGCTGGGAGCCGATGGTACGCTGGCCATCGGTGGAGGGTCCACCACCGGTCTGGGCAAGGCCATAGCCCTGCGTACCGATCTGCCACAAATCGTGGTGCCGACAACCTATGCCGGGTCCGAGATGACGCCGATACTCGGGGAGACCAAGGATGGTGCCAAAACCACGATCCGCAACCTGAAGGTTCTGCCCGAGACTGTGATCTATGATGCCGAGCTGACCCTGAGCTTGCCGCCGGACATATCGGGCCCTTCCGGCATCAACGCCATCGCCCATGCAGTCGAAGGGCTTTATGCGCAGGATCGCAATCCGGTGATGTCGCTATTGGCGGAAAGCGGCATTCGCGCGTTGGCCATGGCGCTGCCGGTGATTGCCCGTGCGCCCCAGGATCGCGAGGCCCGGATCAATGCACTTTACGGTGCCTGGCTTTGCGGAATGTGCCTGGGTTCGGTCGGCATGGCGCTTCATCATAAGCTTTGCCACACGCTTGGCGGCTCATTCGATCTGCCGCACGCCGAGACGCATGCTGTGGTTCTGCCGCAAGCCGTCGCCTATGTCGCGCCCGCCGCTCCCGAAGCGATGGTTGCCGTCGCCCGTGCGCTCGGTGCTTCCGATGCGGCACAAGGACTCTATGACCTTGCCGGCACCGTCGGGGCCAAGCGATCACTGCGGGAACTTGGGATGCCAGAGAGCGGCATCGACAAGGCGACGGATCTCGCGCTCGCCAACCCCTATTGGAACCCACGACCGCTGGAACGCGCCGGCGTTCGCGCCGTAATTTCCCGGGCATGGTCCGGCGAGCCGCCGATTGCTCCTTAGGCCCTTGCCCGCGCTGCCTTGAGACTGCCGTCTTGCGCGCGCGTACCAAACTTGCGGGTTGCGAGAGGACACCCGGCTTGCGGCGGCACGACGCGAGAAACGATGCCAGCCCATCGCCTTGAAATTCCACGACCTCAACGCTCGCTGCGCTGAGATGAACGAGCGATTGGAGGAGGGGACTTGGGGCGTCGTGTTTGGTGTAAGGGAGAGCCCGGTCAGCGATTTATAGCGCATCGAAGATCCGGCCTGGGCGAAACAATTCGCTTCTGCTGGCGTGCCGTCCTTCTGGCAAGTGGCGAAGGCTTTCGTACTTGCACCTGCCGGTTGAATTAACGGCCCGGTAACCGAATCCCCTTACTCCCGATGATGGGGAGCAATTGAATCAACGCGCCCCATCGGTGGGGCCGGTTGCGACGGCTTGTTCGGCGGGGTGGAGGCGCCCCGGCCGCTCCAGTCATGACGTTACAGCTATATCCGCCAGACAATCCCGCTCGTCCTCGTGACGAGGGATGTCCTTGCGCGTTTCGTTACCGGCGCCGTCGCGTCGGGATGGCTGTTGCAACGTGCGTTGATTGCGCCAAGCCCCGGCGGCAACCGCCGGGCCAGCGATGACATTTCCGAGCTTGCTGACGGCGGGGCGAGAGGCCGCGCTGCCGACCAGCATGAGTCGCGTACTGCGCCAGGGGTGAGAGCGTCCCTGGTGGAGAGGTAATTGAGGCAAGGGCTCTCTACGGGTCGCGGCCCAGGAGCCCGCAATTGAGGAGTGGGAAGTTATGCAGAAAGTAAGAGTATTCGCCGCGATCGCGGCAATGACGATGCTTGGATGCTTGGTCAGCAATGCCCAGGCGGCATCCCAGGTTATCAACTTGAGCGCCACCGTTCCGGGCTATTGCACGGTCGGTGGATCGGCAACGCCTGCAGCGGTATCGGCGACAGTGCCGGTTCTCGCTGACGGCTTTCCGAACACGTCTGCCATCACTGTCACCGGTATTGGTCAGGTGGCTTGCAACGAGAACGTCATCTTGTCGTTGGTATCGACAAATGGCGGCTTGACGACCGCTGGTAGCGCGACCGGTTTCTCAAACCGGATCGACTACTCAGCGACGGCTACCTACGCCGGCGGCACTGGCTCGACAGTAACCCTGCCAGTCACTAACGGCACCGCCGGCGCATCAGCGACAGGCACGACCTCGACAGTCGGCGCCAGCGCCACTCAGGCGCTCTCTGTGACCGTGACACCGAGCACCTCGGCTAACTCCCTGGTGATCGGCAACTATGCCGACGTTCTGACGCTGACGTTCACACCGCACACCTAAGTGTGCGCAAACTTGGCCGGCCGGTGCCCATCGCGTGGTGCCGGCCGGCACTTCCACAAACGTTCTTGAAGCTGGAGCATCCAAGATGGTCTCAAAATCGATCCTCATGTTCGTTACCACAATGCTGATGTGTCTTGCGGCTGGGTCCGCCGTGGCCATGTCCGTCTCACCCCTGCACATCGAGATGACCTCGGTCGGCTCATCAGGCCGCTCGCAATTCACGGTCACCAATTCAAGTCCGGCGCCGCTGCCGGTCGAAACGACGCTGAAGCGGCTCGAGCTCGACGAGAATGGCACCGTCAAAGCGGTTGCTGCTGGCGATGAATTTTTGGTGTTCCCGCCCCAGGCCATGATCCCGGCCGGTGGCTCGCAAGTGTTCCGGGTGCAGTGGGTGGGTGAGCCGAATTTGGCCAGGAGTCAAACCTACATGCTTGCGGTCGCGGAAGTGCCGGTCAAAATACCCAAAGGCCGGAGCGGCGTGCAATTGGCATTCTCATTTGGCATCGTCATCGACGTTGCGCCGCCCCAGGGGCAACCCGACCTCAAACTCGTTTCGACTGGGGTCGCTACCGACAAACAGGGCAAGCGGCATCCCACCATCACGGTCGCGGATAATTCTAACGTTCACGGAATGTTGGAACTGACGGTTTTGCGCCTGAGGGCAGGCAGCTGGAGCAAGACCTATCAGCCGAGCGAAATCGCGCAGAGCATCGGCATCGGCCTGGTGCAGCCTGGCAAGCAGCGCAAATTCATTCTGCCCGACGAATTGCCGAGCGGCACAACAACGTTCGAGGCCAGCCTGGACTACCAGCAAAGGCAATAGGTTGGCGCCGATTGTTCAAGCGATCAAGCTGTGGGTAAGCGTTGTGTTGAGGTCTTATGGAAATGGTCGATGTCACAGGCAGCCGCCAACATTCGGATTGGATGGCCCTCATTAATTGGGGGCGAAGGCCGTGCCTTGTTTGCGTTCTGGCTGCTCTTGCTCATGGCGGGCCAGGCCCCGACTAAAGCCCAGGAATATGCTAAGTCCATCCCTACAGCGCTTAACGCCACTGGCAAGGTCGTGACCATCCCGGTGCCGCTTACAGCGGGCGGCGTGGTGCTGGGCGACATTGTGGTGGCCGTCGAGCCCGATGACAGCGTCGCTATTCCCAAGGCTGCCCTGCTCAGCAGGCTCGGCCCGCTGCTCGACGCCGCCGCAGCTGCCCGGCTGTCGGCCGTGCCCGATGAGAACGGTAATTTCAGCCCGCAAGCCCTTGTAGCCGCCGGCTTCGATGTCAAGTTCGACCCCAGCCAACTTACGCTCGCCTATCAGCCTCGTGGGCCGGACCGTGCCGCCAGCGATCTGTCGCTGCGCAGCGAGTCAATTGCCGATAACGCTGCGAGGGCGGCCACGGTGCGGCCAGCGCTCGTTTCCGGCTTTGTTAATTTCGGCACCAGTCTCGACCACACCTGGGGCAACACCGCCATCACGGATCAGTCGGCGTTGACCTTCGATGTGCAACCGGTGCTAAGGATCTCCCAGGTCGTGCTCGCGGCCGACTGGGGATACAAGAGCGCTGCCGAACCCTTCATCTGTCCACGCGGCGCCTACTGCCTCAAGGACCAGGCGGCAGGCTTCAAGCGCGCCTACACCCGAGCGATCTTTGATCTCCCGGAGGATCGTACGCGGCTTGAATTGGGTGACACCGAACCCCTTGGCACCGACTTCCAGAACGCCACCGACACCCTTGGCTTAAGCCTCGAGCATTCTTCGCGTAAACTGGCGCCGGGCGAAAATCTGGGCCCCTCCGGCGGCTCGGCGTTCCGCCTCGATCGGCCGTCCGACGTGGACGTTATCGTAAACGGAGCAGTTGTGCGGCACATGCACTTGGCGCCTGGTCCCTACAACCTCAAGGACATTCCGCTGCAGTCCGGCAGCAACGAAGTCACACTTGAAATTACCGACGATACCGGTCAGCACCACTCGCAAACCTTCAACACGGTTTTCGACGGCACCCTGCTGGCGCCTGGCACGTCAGAGTGGGCTCTCTCGGCGGGTGTGCCGTCCTATCTCAGCGACAACGAGCGAGTATACCGCAGCACATATCTTACCGGCACTGCGTTCTATCGTCAGGGTCTGAACAATGCGCTGACCGGCGAAATCCAAGCGCAGGCCGACAATGACGTGGCCGAAACCGGCGGCCGGCTGCTTGCAGGCTTGCCGGTGGGGTTTGTGACACTTGGGACGGCGGCGAGCGTCGGGCGGCTGGGCGCGGGCTTTGCGGCCAACGCCAACTGGTCGCTCCCGAATGCGCGGATTGTCCTGCGCGGCAGCCACAGTGGCCGCGAGACGCTCGCGTTCGGTGCCGACTACCGCTCGAGCCGCTATCACACGCCGGGCGAGTATCTCGCTACCGCCACGGGCGTGTTCTATCCCATTTATGACTACTCCTGGCGGTTCAATGGCTTCTATAGCGCGCCACTGACCGAAACCATCGCCTTCAATCTTTCTGGTCACTACGCCATCGGGTCTGGCGCATCAGCCAACGCCACGGCGCCCTACACTTTCGCCGATGACCGGTATGGTCTCGACATGGCGCTGTCAGCTGCGCTCAACAGCTGGATGAATGGCAGCCTCACAGTTGGCTACGGCAATGATTCGTATCTCGATCCCGCCAGACGGACTGCCGAGTTCCATGCTGCCTTCCGCCTGACCTTACGGCCTGACCAGCATTCCAACATCGAGGCCAGCTATGACAGTGCCAATCGCGAGGCGACAATTTTGGCCAGCACGGATGCGCGCTCGGGCGCCAATCATTGGGATGCTAGCGTCCAAGTCGATCACAGCAATCTGCAAGCCTCGGGAACAGCCGGGGCCTCGGTGGGCTACCGGGGCAACCGCTTCGAGGCGCGCGTCTCACAATTGGCGGGCTATGACGATGGCACGTTCGCTGGTGGGGGATCGAGTACTGGGATCCAGCGCACGACGCTGACCGCCGGCACCGCGATTGCCTTCGCCGATGGAAAATTTGCGTTTGGCGCGCCGGTTCGCGGCGATGCCTTCGCCATCGTCTATCCACATGGGAGTTTGGCCGGCAAGGACATTGCAGTCGGCGATACCGGCAACCTGCGCGGATACGCCGACAGCCTTGGCCCAGCCCTTGTTGGCGACATTGGAGCCTACACGCCCACGAGCCTGTCCGTCGATGTCGCCGACCTGCCGTTGGGCTACAGCCTTGGCCAGGGAACCTTTGACCTCAAGGCAGACTATCGATCCGGTTACGCGCTGGAAGTAGGCTCAGCCCACTCGATTTCCGCCTATGGAACGCTGATGGGCGCCGATGGCCAGCCAATCGCCCTGGAGACAGGCACCGCCACACTTGAAGGGGAACCGGCGCATCAGGTCGCGGTTTTCACCAACGCTTCTGGCCGTTTTGGCGCCGATGGCCTGGCGCCCGGCCGCTGGGTAATCGAGATGGCCGGCCGAGAGGGGCCGGCGCGCTTTGCCATCGACATTCCGGCGGGCACGAACGGTCTGTTCAGAGCTGGAACATTGACTGCTGTGGGGGGACCCGGATGACTAGGCAAGCCTTGGCGACAATACGCATTTGGGCCGCTATAACGGGCACCATCGTGACTCTGCTCGGCAGCTTGCCGGCCGAGGCCGTGTGTTCGCGGCGGCCGACCGTCACCATCACCACCTCGGCTGCAATCGGCAACTACAACCCATGGGCCGGGACAGCACCAAGCGTCACAGCTGTGGTGTCGATCTTGAATCGGGGCGCTGCGACCTGCAGCTTCTCTCTCACCTTCCTGGCCACCACGCTGTCACCGTTCATGACATCGGGCGCGTCGAACCTGACCTATACAGTCAAGAGTACCGGCGGCAACTCGCTAGTGTATACGACCGGCACTCCGACAACAGCTCAGCGCTTGGATATCAACAATGTTGGGAGCGGCGCGACAGTGGTCGTCAACGTTGTCGTTTCGGCGCCCCTGTTGCAGGTCGTGGCCACCGGCTCATATGCTGACAATACTATTTCATTGCAGGTGTATGACAACACGGGCGGCCTGCAGCCTAACCCCAGGACCGTGCTTTTCCCAGTCACCGCGACTGTGATCGGCGTCTGCAATTTGCCAGTGCCTGGGCTCACCAGCATGAACTTCAATTCAGCTATCACAAACGGCTTGCCGAACGCCGGAAGCACCCAGAGCACCAGCATCGTCAACGCACAGTGTACGGCGCCGACGCGGGTGCAGCTGTCCGGCAATTCCCTGCAGACGGTGCCGCTTGGTACGGCCCGGCCCGGATTCGACAATTTCATCAACTGGACGGCGACGGCGACTTTCGGTTCGGCGACGGCCACGATCACCACGACGGGACTGGCAACAACCCCCTCCGTGTTGTCAACGGCCAAGAACACCGCGGCCGCTGGCGCTACCTCGGGCACCATCAGCATTTCTAATGTGCATCTTGCAGTCGGCAACCACATCATCGCCGGCGTTTATGTAAGCATACTGACGATACAAATCGACCCCAGTCTGTGACGGGTCAACTCTTTTCCAGCTCCGTGTACACACGTTGCGCCACGGCCTTGAGCTGGTCGCTGGCGAGGTCGCCGCTGATGGCACAAGCCAACGGGCTGTCGATCCAGTAGTAGGCGGCGAGCGGTCCATTCGAGGTGTAGCGCAGGGCCGTCCCGCCCGCAGGCGACGACTTCTCGATGTAGAGTGTGATGCGGTGCCCTGTAGCGTCCTCATACATCAACAGCGCGGCCGGGCGCTCACCCTCGGCCAGCAGACGACCGCCGAGCAACACGAACCCAGTATCCTTGATATCGGGAACCGCGAAATCGACGTCCAGCCGCTTGCTCAGCCATTGGCCGAGGTGCAGCTGGTCCGCGCCTGCTACCTCCACCGGATGGCGGACCTCACTGGCGTAAACCTGATGCGCACCAAGCGCCAATTGGGCAAAGTGCGCTGGCACCGTGCTCATAGCCAAGTCTGCCGTTCCAGCGAAATACCCAATGCCCGCAGCGATCGCCGCGATTGCCGCCGCCGCCGCAAGCCGGCGAGCGCCGGATGGGAACCGGTAGCCCGATCTCTGCTGCAAAAGCCCAGACGTGCCCGTGGGCATTGGCCGAGCCAACACGCCATCAAAAGCCGAATGAAGACGCCTATTCAGCGTGTCGCCCCAAATGGCAACTGCCTCAAGGCCTTCATCGTCTTCGATGGCACGCCTAGCATCGTCGGCGGCCTCGCCGGTCAATTCACCATCAACAAGGGCGTTGATCTCGAGTTCGCCAATCGGGTGGGGGTTGATCATTTTATCCTCCGCAGACCCGGGCGCTCGCTCGTCCGGCCCAATAGCTCGCGCAGCCTTTCGCGGCCACGCGACAGCCGCGACATCACGGTGCCCACGGGCACGCCAAGCATTTCGGCGGCCTCGGCATAGCCGGCGCCCTCAAGGCCAATCAGCAGAACACATTGCCGCTGTTCCAGAGGAAGCTTCGCCAACGCCCTCTCAATCTCAGCCGACGTCACGTCGTCGCTTTGCCTTATCGCGCCGATTCCGTCGTGTTTGTCCTCAAGCGGCATCGTTTGCGGGCGGCGGGAACGTGCCCGAATTCTGTCGATGTGGACATTATGCAGGATGGCAAAAAGCCACCTTCGCGGATTGTCGTCTTCCCGCCAGCTCGACAGGTTCGCCAGCGCCCGCACGATGCAATCGTGAACCAGGTCCTCTGCCTCGCGCCGGTCGCCCAGCAGAGCACAGGCATAACGCATAAGGCGCGGGGCCTCCGCAGCGACGGCATTCTTGCGTTCTGACAGCGACCGATCCAACTGGGCGACCTTCAGTGTTGGGAACCTATGGCGGCCTCGCCTCAGCTCTTGGCTGTTGCGAGGCCGCGCAAGATTGGACCTATTGCAGTTTGTATTTCTCGTGGCATCCCTTGCAGTTGCTTCCGAGCTTGGCGAACGTTGCTTTGAATGCATCGACCCCCTTGGCCGCGGCATCGGCCGAAGCCTTGGCGTCGGTTTCAAGCGACACAAAGAGCTTCTTGACCTCATCCTTGTTGTCCCAAATGGCTGGGGCAGCCTTAGTGTCGCCGGTCTTGGAGCTGTCGGGGAAGTATTTGTCGAACTCGGTCGCGAATGTGTGACCCAGCTTGCTCATCGTGGTCGCGGCTTCGGCGGCCTTCGCCGCATCGAACGGTGTCGTCCCTTGCGCCATGTCAAACAGCACCTTCGAGGTTTGACCGTCCTGCTTCATTAGAGCACGTCGCTCCTTGATCGGATCGAAATTGTCGGCGAACGCCAGCGCCGCTACCCCTACTGCCCCTACCAATGCCATCGCACCGGCGATTCTCGAAACACTAAAGACCTTCATCTCATGCTCCTCGTCGACTTGCCAATTCACGCGCCTAAGTGCCGTCCGCCAACATGCATTTGGCTCCATTCGAGTGGAGCCATCAGCAGTGGTGAACGCCTGCCCGATGACTTTATTCCGGGCTGAGCTGAGATTGGCACAGGGAACCAGGGCGGCCTTATGATAATCTATGCGTTCGCATTCAAATCTTAGAGAGCGAGGCGAAATTAGTCACTGAAAAGGCTCCCAAAGATCGGCGGCTGGGTGCGCGAACCATCATGCCGGCCATGAAATGAGCCATGGCTGTGTGTCTGATCTGAATCGTGGGCAGGGCACTCGTCACCGGTCGCGGCTACTGGAACAGTACTGCCAGTTTGGTGAGGATGATCCAAACTCCCCATGCCATCGGGACGAGCACCACCGCCCAGGCCAATGCCGTCTCGCCGTCGAGCCGACCCCGGTCAATGCCGAACGAACCGCCCTGCACAGCCGATGCCGATTTCGCCTTGGCACTCGCCATGTCGGCCTCGCTCATCTGCCACTTGGCGGCAACGGGCCTTATAAGCAGGTTGGCAATGAAGCCGGCAACCAGCAGCGTCGCCAACACATACATCGTGTAATCGTAGATGTGCTCGAATGGAACTCCGGCTGCCTTGCGGCCATCGTGCAGATAGTTGACGATCTGGGGGCCGATGATACCGGCGACCGACCAGGCCGTCAGTAGGCGGCCATGAATGGCGCCGACGAACTGAGTGCCGAACATATCGGCGAGATAGGCCGGGATGGTCGCAAAGCCGCCACCATACATGGAGGCGATGATGCAGAAGGCGGCGACGAACAGGCCCAGACTGCTGACCGCGGCAAATGACGGGATAATAGCATAGCAGGCCAGGCCCAAGACAAAGAAGATGAAATAGGTGGTCTTGCGGCCGATGAAGTCCGATAGCGACGCCCAGAAAAAACGTCCTGCAATGTTGAACAACGAGAACAAACCGACAAAGCTGGTCCCCACTGCCGCGGCCATGGTTTTTTGGGCGTCGGTGAACTGAGCAAATCCAACTTCGGGGTGGCCAAACAGCCGTCCGCCGAAAGTCTCCTGGAGCATCGGCGATGCCGCACCGATTATGCCGATTCCGGCCGATACATTTAAGCATAGCACGGCCCAGATGAGCCAAAACTGTGGAGTCTTGTGCGCGTTCGACAGATCAACATTGTGTTGCGTGATCATCGTGGTCGCGTTCTCGGGTGGCGGAGTCCAGCCTTTGGGGCGCCAGCCGGCGGGTGGCACCCGGTAGCTCAGCGCGCCAACCATCATGAAAACGAAGTAGACCGCAGCCATCACAACGAAGGCCTGCCAGACGCCGACCTGTGTCGACGACTTGAAGATGCCCATGAGTTGGGTGGCCAAAGGCGAACCAACCATAGCGCCTCCGCCAAAGCCCATGATAGCCATGCCGGTCGCCATGCCGCGCCGATCGGGAAACCACTTCACCAGAGTCGACACCGGCGAGATGTAACCGAGTCCAAGCCCAATGCCGCCGATTACGCCCGATCCGAGCCACATCAGCCAAAGCTGATGGACATAGACGCCAAGCGCTGAAATCAGCAGGCCGCCGCACCAGCAGAGCGCCGCCACGACACCCGCCTTGCGCGGTCCCTCCCGTTCCAACCAGCCGCCCCACAGCGCGGCCGAGCAGCCGAGGAAAACGAAGAACAGCGTGTACATCCAGCCGAGGTCGGCTTGCTTCCAGTCGCAGGTTACCGTGAAAAGCGCGTTGAGGAGGGTGGAATCCTTCGCGCAATCGACTGATTTGGCGATGCCTATGGCCCGCGACAGCGGCAGCCAGAACACGCTGAAGCCATAGGCCATGCCGATGCAAAGGTGGATTGCGAGGGCGGCAGGCGGCACCAGCCAACGGTTGTAGCCTGGCCTTGCCACGGTCATGGTTTTGCTGAGCCAGCCAATGTTGTTGGCAGACGAACCTGCCGCGGCACTTGCAACTGACATTCTTCTTTCCTCCCTCACACCCTCGATCATCTTCCTGCGTAGTCGCAGCGGACCGATGGGCGATTGCGGTCTACCTATAACCTAGCCTTGGCGGAATGCGAAAAACAAACCACAGCCGCCGGTGGGGGCTCAAGGGCAATGAAACTCAGGTTCGTCCAACCCGAGTGTATCAAGCGTGTTGGTCTGGTGCAGCATTCCCTCCACCGGCGCAAACCCGACCACGGCCGATTCGGTGGCTAGCAAGATCGGCTGGCGCAGCTGCCGGTTCCAAGTCCGGAACGAGCCGGCGTTACCCTTGTAGAGTTCCAGCGTTAGACCAGGATCCAGAAGCGCGGGCAGCAGGTCCCGGGCGTTGCGTGCCTTGCTGCGGATTTCAGCTTCGATAATGGCCCGGACGGCAGCCCAAGTCGACCAATCAACCTCAGACATCGGACGGCCTGTCGCCCTGACGAAGCGATGATTGAGTTGTGGTGCGCCCTGACGTTCCCAGTAGGGATGCCACGCAGTCGGCACCAGACCGGACGCGCCAACGACCGGGCGCGCCAGAAACGTGTTATAAGCCAATGCCCGTGCGAAGTCGCCATCGTGATCGGCGATATATACGACGTCATAGTCGCCTTCGCTGGTGATCAGCCTCGGATTGTTGCGGTCGCGGTCACGCGGATCGGTGCCAGGGGCGAAGGCCTTCGGGCCAACCACGCTCAGGCCGAATTTGGCCGCCGAAGCCTGGAAAGCAGCCGAGACGGCTTTATCCTCGGGGTCATCGCTGTCGATCACCAGCACGCGCCTCCAACCGCGTTTGGCTAGAGCCTGGGCAAGCGCGTCTTCCAGCATGTCCCAGGAAGGAATGGTATGAAACAGGTGCGAACGGCAGGTCGTAAGCCGCAAGGCAGTGGTCCGGTGTCGGGCGTTGATCAGCGCCAGTGGCTGATCGGTGAGCGACCTGGCCGCGGCTTCGGTCTCATCCAGGGGCAGGTCGATTAAGACCGCCGAGACGTGCCTGTCTTGAGCGAGTTGGCGGATAGCGGCGCTCGCATCGTCACCCTCCTTCAGTGTGACGTGCTCGAGCGCGAATGCCATGCCAGCAGCCTGCCCGGCGAGCTTGGCATCCACCACGGCCAGCTCGGCTCCTGGATAGGGCGAGGGGCTGAATTTGGGGTGGAGGCCTTCATAGCTGTGCCCGGGCGCATGGGCCGGATCGCCGGCGCGGTCGACATAGCCAATCGTCACGCTCTCGGGTTCGTCCGCCGCCGCGCCACCGATACCGAGCAGGAGCACGGCCATCACCGCGACCAGGCCCGTGTGCCTAATGATCATCAATGATGATCCCATAGGGCACCTGGCCCACCGGCACCGAAACGATAGGTCTGTTGGTCGCGGTGTCGATGATCGTAATGTCGTCGGACAATCCGTTAGCAACATAAAGCCGACTCTCGTCCGCGGTCAGCTGCAACCCCCACGGACGCTGGCCAACGAGTATATAGTCCAGCACAGTCCGCTTGCCGACATCGACCACCGCCACATGGTTGGCCCTACCGAGGGAGACATAGGCCCGGCTCCCGTCCTTGGTGATCAGGAGATCCACCGGAGTGACCTGCTCGCGAAGCATTCCCGGCGGCAGAAACGCGATTCGGCCGGTTTGCTGATAGGTGACAGTATCGAATATGTCGACCACGCCCCCGATCTCGGCCGACACCCAGAGCTCTTTTTCGCCTGGTGCCATAGCGAACCGTCGCGGCCTTGTGTCGGTAAGAATGCTCTTGATGACCTCACCCTTGCCCACATCGATGACATGAACAAGGTTCGCGGCCTCGGAAGCCACAAACACCCGGGCGCCGTCGGCGGTCATCAGCACACCCTCAGGTTCGGCGCCAGTTGGAAAGTGACCGGTCAACTCGCCGCTGTCGAGGTCAAGGACGCTGGCTTCGGAGTCATCCTCGTTGGAGATGTATATGTGCCTGCCGTCTGGGTGTAGCGCGAAGGTCTCGGGATCCTTGATGTCGCGGAAGCGCCGCATCAGCTTGAGTGTGGCGATGTCGTAGACGGCGATTGTGTCATCGTCGCCGCAAGCGATGATCAGTTCGGTCCGATCCAGGCTTGTGTGCATTCCGCGCGGCCGGGCACAGGTTTTGACTGACTTAATGACCTCGTTGGCGAGGTTGAGAACCGTGAGGGTGCTGCTCTTTTCGTTGGTGACATAGATCAGGCCACTGTTCTTGGCTGCCGCTTGCAGGCTCGGCAACACTAGCGCAAACCCGGCAAGCATTAGGGCTCGCCGGAATTTGCCGTGATGCCAAGTCATTAGCTCTCCTTCAAGGGAATTGATTGCCAACTTCGTGCGGTCGCAGTCTAAAGTCTAAGCTGGGCATCGGGCCGTTCGCAAGGCCAGGGAGGATCGGTTGTTTTTTAGGTCAATGAAGACTGTTGCACCTTGCGCCGCTTTGGCCGGCTTGGTCGCGTTGACCACGAATGCGGCAATCGCCAATCCACTGGAATGCCAGGCTTTGAGCACACAGTACGCCCAGTCGAAGCCCAAGTTGATCGAGCTGGAACTGAACGCGCTTATTTTTTCGGCCTCCGACAAGGGCTGCACGGCTCTTGTGCGGACACTTTTGGATGACGGGGGCTCGGCGCTGATGCGCCGTCGCACCGGCGACACCGCCCTCCACCATGCCGCGAGCGCTGGCGAAGTGGACGTTGCAAGGCTGCTGGTCGGCCACGGTGCCGGCATCAATGAGCGGGATCTGCATGGCGCGACCCCCTTGTTCCTGGCGGCCGAAAGTAACAAGCCGGAAATGGTGAAAGCACTACTAGACCTTCGCGCCGATGTCGCCGTCGCGGGACGGTCGGAGGTGACCCCGCTTGCGGCGGCCGCGTTCAACGGCAACGAGAAGATCGTCGCACTGTTACTGGCTCGGGGAGCCAATCCGAACATCGCCGACAGTACCGGCAAGCCTGCCATCCTATATGCCGCGACTCGCGGCTTCAAAGGTGTGGTCGAGCGGTTGCTGAAGTCCGGTGTCGATAGCAACGGCGTGTACGCGAACAAGCTTACCGCGCTGATGTGGGCCGCCGGCTATGCCGATGATGTGCCGGAGGTCGATGCCGTCGCCACCGTAACACTGCTGTTGGAGCACGGCGCGCGGCTCAACGAGCGCGACGATCGGGGACGAACCGCGCTGATGACGGCCGCCGAACTCGGCCACGACGCTGTGGTGACGCTCCTGGTAAAGCGCGGCGCGGACCGGGCAGCCGCTGGAACAGACGGCAAGACCGCTTTGGATTTGGCATCGAGCGAGACGATCAAGGCGTTGCTAGCGGCCCCTTAACAGGTCGCCCACTGACTACTGCCCTGCCAAATAGCGCGACATGGCTGCAATGTCCTCGTCGCTGTAGGACACCATCAGGTTCGACATGTCGGCATTGTTGGCTCGCTCACGGGTCTTGAAGTCGTGAGTGGTCTTGGTCAAGTACTCGACGGTCTGACCGGCCAGGCGAGGAATGGCGCTGTTGCCTAGAAAACCCCCAAGATGGCATTGCGTGCATTGTCCTGCAACATTCACCCGTTGGCCGACAGTCTGATCTGCATCGCTGGATGAATAGTCAGTGGGCGGCCAATTCTGGGCATCGAAGTATTCGGCCAGCGCCAGCATATCGGCGTCAGACATTTGCTCGACAATTGGGGCCATGACGTCGTTCTTGCGCCGCCCGGCCTTCATGTCGCGCAACTGGATCAATATATAACCGGCGTGCTGCCCCCAGATGATGGGAAATTTAGGGTCGACGGGCACCCCCTTCTCACCGTGGCAAGCTGCGCAGGCCGCTGCTTTCTCGTCAATGCTGTCGGCTAGGGCAGGTAGGCTTTGACAGCAGATCGCCGATGCGAGGATAGCCAGACGACAAATGGCGGACGTCATATTCAAGCGCCTCGGGATGACAGCGGGCTCGTCACATGCTTGAGGCGGGTCCGATGGTCTGGGCCCGCCTCAGTTGGTCACAAGTCAGGCGTTAGCTACTCGGCGAGCGAGAAGGCGACAATGGTGTTGCCGCGCTTGTAGTCCAGCTGGGTGTTGCCGCCCGCGCCGACCACGATATACTGCTTGCCATCGACGCTATAGGATGATGGCGGAGCGTTGACGCCGGCGCCAGCCTGGAACTTCCAAAGCGTTGCACCTGTTTCCGAGTCGTAGGCCTTGAACTGACCATTGCCCTCGCCGGTGAACACGAGCCCCCCGGCCGTCGCAAGGATGCCGCCGATCATCGGTTGCGGAGTCTTGACCTGCCAACGGATCTTGCCGGTGTTGTAATCAACCGCGGTCACGTTGCCCCATTGCTCTTCTGCCGGGATTACCTTGAAGGCGCCGCCGAGCCAGAGCTTGCCGCCAGGATAGGCAGAGTTCTGGACGTGGTAGGTCATCGGCTGATGCAGGTTCATCGCGTAGGCCAAACTCAGATCGGCATCGATCGCCATGGGCGACCATTCGACGCCGCCATTGGCACCAGGCAACATGCGCGCGCCGTCCTTGGTTGGCAGCACCCACATATTCTCCTGCGGCACCATGGCCTCGCTGAAACGGATCAGGTTGCAATTGGAGGCATCGTGCACGTAAACGTGCCCGGTCTTGCCAGCGTGAAGCACGCCCTTGACACTTTCGCCCTTGTCGTTCTTCACCATGGCGATCACGGTCGGCGAGACGGCATCCAGGTCCCAAACGTCGTGGGCAATGTATTGGAAGTGGCAGACATATTTGCCGGTGTCCAAGTCCAGCGAAACCATGCTGTCCGTGTACAGGTTGTCGCCGGGCCGGATGGCGCCGTCGAGATCGGGCGACGGATTGCCGACCACGAAATAAATTCGTTTGGCAGCCAGATCGACTGCGGGGTTCTGCCAAACACCGCCGCCTAGCGACTTAAACGGGTCGCCATTGGCGGCGTAGGCCTTTTTCTCGGCCGCGATGTCACGGTGCATGTCGCGGCCCGTGGCATCCTTCTCGGCCCAGACGCCCTTGGTGTCTTCGGGGATCGTGTTGAAGGTCCATAACAGCTTGCCGTCCTTGGCATCGAATGCCTTGACGAAGCCGCGGATGCCGTATTCGCCGCCATTGGTGCCAATCAGGATCTTGCCGTTGACGGCAGTCGGAGCCATCGTTTCCGAATAGCCCTTCTCAGGGTCGGCGATCTGCACATCCCAGGCGGGCTTGCCGGTCTTGGCATCGAGCGCAACCAGCTTGGCATCGAGCGTGCCGAGATAGACCTTGTCGCCATAGACCGCAACGCCACGGTTGTTGGGGCCGCAGCAATAGGTCGTGATCGGACCCATCTTATGCTTATAGTGCCAAATCTCCTCGCCGGTGCGCGCATCGAGCGCATACACGTGATCGAACGAGGTCGTCACATACATGATGCCGCCGACAACGATTGGCGTCGTCTCGAGCGACTCGGTCACCGCCATCTGGAACATCCAGGCCGGCCGCAGCTTGCCGACATTGCCAGTATTTATCTGGCGGTTGGGATAGAAGCGTGACTGCCAATAGTTACCATTCGTGTGCAGAAAATTATTTCCGTCGCCTGCTGCACGATTGAGCAAATCCTGAGTGACGACTGATAGATCGCCATATTTGGTCGCGCTTTTGACTTCTTGGGCGTAGGCGCTGGTCAGCCCGCACATGCTAGCCACACCAAACACGACCATCTTCCTCAAAAACAAGGGTTTCTTCCCGGCACTCATTTGTTTGCTCCCTGGAATTGATTTCGCTCGATCGCCAACATGGCAAAGGCACCGACACAACAAGTCTGTTGCTGGGCAGCATCGAGAGTCAAGGGATGCCTTCGCGACGGCGCGGTTATCGCAGCGCAACAATCAGAACGGAATTCGGGCGCGGTTCCGAAGCGGGGAGAAGCCCAAAATCAGGCTCGTTGTGGTGCAATCGCCGGTACAGTCTCGCGCCCAAGTGCCGCGAACACGGTCTGCACGATCCCTTGGGCTGTCAATCCAGCGCGCGCGTACATGATATCGGGCTTGCCCTGATCCATGAAGACGTCGGGCAGTGTTAGGGTACGCACTTTCAAGCCACGATCCAGAAGACCCTCGGCCGCCAGCAAGTGCAGCACATGCGCACCGAACCCGCCGGCCGCGCCCTCCTCGACCGTCACCAGAACCTCATGGTGTGCCGCCAGTTGCCGGATGAGCTCCTTGTCCAGCGGCTTGGCAAATCGGGCGTCCGCAACCGTGGCCAACAGCCCAAAGCCCTGAAGTTGATCAGCTGCTTTCAGGCATTCGTTGAGCCTTGCACCCAACGAAAGAAGCGCCACTGCGCCACCCTCGCGAACGATCCGGCCCTTGCCGATGGAGAGAGGCACGCCCTCCTCTGGCAGCTCGATGCCGATGCCCTCGCCGCGTGGGTAGCGCACGGCAGATGGACCGTCATCGATTGAACGCGCGGTCGCAATCATATGCACCAGTTCGGCTTCATCGGCGGCGGCCATCAGAGTGAAACCCGGCAAGCAGCTCAGATAGGCCAAATCAAACGAACCGGCATGGGTGGGTCCATCGGCGCCAACCAGTCCGGCACGGTCGATGGCAAAGCGCACCGGCAACGACTGGATTGCCACGTCGTGGACCACCTGATCGTAGCCGCGCTGCAGAAAAGTTGAGTAGATCGCCGCAAATGGCTTCAGGCCTTCAGTCGCAAGGCCAGCCGCGAAAGTCACCGCATGTTGCTCGGCAATGCCGACATCAAACATGCGGCTCGGAAATTCCTCCGCGAACTTGTCGAGGCCCGTGCCGTCCGGCATCGCGGCTGTGATCGCGACAATAGCCTTGTCCTTGCGTGCCTCCTTGATCAAGCTGTCAGCGAAAACCCGCGTGTAGCTTGGCGCATTCGGCTTGGGTTTCTCCTGCGTACCAGTGATGACGTTAAAACGATTGACGCCGTGATACTTGTCGGCCGAATTCTCGGCTGGCGGGTACCCCTTGCCCTTGTGGGTGACGACATGCACCAGGATCGGGCCATTGCGGGCATCGCGCACATTGCGCAGCACCGGCAGCAGTTGGCCGAGGTCATGGCCATCGATTGGACCGACATAGTAGAAGCCAAGTTCCTCGAACAGTGCACCGCCCTGCCACAGGCGGCGGGTGTACTCTTCGGCCCGCGCGGCGCGGCGCTCCCAATTTTTCGGCAGCAACTTGGCGAGCTGACGACCGATGTTGCGCAGCCGGAAGTACGACTTGCTCGATGTGATGCGGGCCAGATAGGACGAAATGGCGCCCACCGGCCGGGCAATCGACATATCATTGTCGTTTAGGATGACGATGAGCCGGCTGTCCATCGCTCCCGCATTGTTCATCGCCTCATAGGCCATGCCTGCACTGAGGGCACCATCGCCAATCACCGCGATGACGTGGTTGTCGCGGCCTGCCTGGTCGCGGGCTACCGCCATGCCCAGGGCAGCGGAAATCGAGGTTGAGGAATGAGCCGCTCCGAACGGATCGTATGGGCTTTCGTCCCGCTTGGTGAAGCCTGAGAGCCCACCAGGTTGGCGCAAAGTTCGAATGCGATCGCGGCGGCCGGTGAGGATCTTGTGCGGATAGGACTGGTGGCCGACGTCCCAGACCAGCCGATCATCTGGCGTATTAAAAACATGGTGCAAGGCGACAGTCAGTTCGACAACCCCGAGCCCGGCGCCGAGATGGCCGCCGGTGACCGACACAGCATCGATCATCTCTTGGCGCAATTCGTTGGCGAGCTGGGGAAGCTGGCTGTCGACGAGCTTGCGCAGGTCAGCCGGAAACTTGATCTGGTCGAGGAGCGGAGTCGTCAAAGTCATGGTTCCGTGGACGCGACTTGAAACAGCGCGCTGCCCGAGGGCCGCCCGCGCACAATCAACCCGCCCGTCCTCCCTAAATTATGTCAGCCTCGTTACGGCCCATTTGAGACCCAGCGCGCTCGAAAGTAAATGGCGTCCTTGACGCGGGTGAGATGGGGTCGGACCGGCGTACGGCAAAGGCTGAGCGCCAATTGCGGTGGCTGACATCCAATCCACGGAGCGAGCAGACCGGCCAGAACGGTACAGCGCGCCAGTTTGGGTGTATTGGGCGATCCAGCGCTGCCGCACGCGAGCGTCGCGTTGAATTGACTGCGATTTCAACTGCGCCCGTCGTACACTGCGAGCAGTCGCAAATCGCGATCAAGGAATGATTAATGCTCTCGCATCGTACCGCCTTCGTCATCGCTGGCGGTGGCAGCTTCGGCGCCATGCATGTAGGAATGCTTCGGGCGCTGCTTGAACGAGCTATTGCCCCTGATTTCATCGTGGGATCGTCAGTCGGTGCGATGAACGGGGCGTATTTCGCGTTCTTTCCCGATCTCGCAGGCGTCGATCGATTGGCCGATATCTGGTGCAGGTTGTCGCGGCGCGACGTCTTTCCGGTGGGCCTTGGAACACTCACGAATATGGCGTTCCGCGGCGAATTCGGCATCGAGACCGCCGGTCTTCGCCGGCTTTTGGGCACCCATTTGCCCGGTGCGCTGTTGGATCGCGCAAAATTGCCGATCCATGTCGTGGCGAGCGATTTTCTTACTGGCGAGGCAGTCGTGATGAGCGACGGACCAGCAGCTGAAGCGATCATCGCGAGCTGCGCGATCCCAGCCGCATTTGCGCCCGTACTGCACAAGGACCGCTATCTTACTGACGGTGCTGTCGCCAGCAACACACCCATCAAGGTCGCGGCCGACCTCGGCGCGACCCGCGCTGTCGTTTTGCCAACTGGCTTTGCCTGTGCCCTGCAGTCTCCGCCGCGCGGGGCGATTGCTCATGCGCTGCATGCCGTGACATTGTTGATCGCCCGGCAATTGCTCAGCGATCTGCAACTCGTTGGTCCGCAAATGCGGGTATCCATCGTTCCGCCCCTCTGCCCGCTGGCGGGGTCAGCGTATGATTTCTCCCGCAGCGCCGAATTGATTGAGCGTGCCGCTGCCTCCACACGACAGTGGTTGGAGACAGGGGGCTTGGAGCAGGGCGGGGTTCCTGACGCTATGCACCCGCATCGGCATCATCCAGCCGACATTGGCTAGCGAAACGAGCGGTCCAGCGCAGTCGGCAAACGGGCGAGCCCGAACCTTTAAGGTCGGGCTCGCGGCTGGCATCTGCAAATGGCATCTCGTCTAACGCGAATAGAACTCCACCACCAGATGCGGCTCCATGTGGGCGGCATAAGGGATTTCGGAGAATGCTGGCACGCGCACGAACTTGGCCGTGTGCTTGTTGTGGTCGACCTCGATGTAGTCGGGCACGTTGCGTTCGCCACTTTGGGCGGCATCGATGACCATGGGCAACTGCCGCGAGCTCTCTTTAACCTCGATCATGTCGCCGATCTTGCAGCGGTAGCTCGGAATATTGACGCGCTTGCCGTTGACCCTGATGTGGCCGTGGTTCACGAATTGGCGGGCCGAATAGACTGTTGGCACGAATTTGGCGCGGTAGATGATGGCGTCCAAGCGGCATTCAAGCAGGCCCACCATATGCTCGGAAGTGTCGCCCTTCAGGCGCGCGGCTTCATGGTAAATGGCCTTGAACTGGCGCTCGCCGATCGAGGCGTAGTAACCCTTCAGCTTCTGCTTGGCTTTGAGCTGGGTGCCGTAATCGGTGATCTTGCCGCGGCGCCGCTGGCCGTGCTGGCCGGGGCCGTATTCGCGCTTGTTGATCGGGCTTTTCGGCCGGCCCCATAGGTTTTCACCGAGGCGACGGTCGATCTTGTATTTGGCGCTGACGCGCTTTGTCATGGTCGGAACTCCGAAAAAAATAGCTGTCAGGTCTGGCAGTGAGGCGGGCCTTCCTCTGCGGAGCCGCTTGGGGCGGAACCACCGACAGGAGCGCAGGGTGTCAGAACCCTGTGTCCACAGGCACGCAAACGAAACGCGGACCCAACGGCCCGCGCGAGAGGTTTATCATCAGAAAATCGCTCAAAGTCAACCAGCTTGCCGGCTCAACCCTTGATGTAGGCGTCGATCTTCTCGGTCAGGCTCTTTTTTTCATCGTCATTGCAGGGCTTCACCTTGTTGAGAGCCTCGGTCGTCGGCACGACCTCGACCTTCTGGTTGTCGCCCATCTGGGTAATCTTGATCGTACCGACGCTGAGTTGAACCACGAAGGTGTGCAGCACGCGGATATAGAGCAGCTGCTTGTCGCTCCACTTCTTGGCGTCTTGCTCATGCTTGACCAGCGCCTGGTAGTTGTCGCTCTGCTTATCCATCATGTGACAGATTTGCGCCCGCGCGGAATTGTAGGCGATCTTGATTACTTCTCGGGCCGCATCTACCGGGATCAAATATTCGTCCGGCTTTGCCCGGTCGACCTTGATCACCTTTTGCTCGGCGGTGGTGAACCTGTCCGGAAGCATCCCGAAGGCATGCTCCGTCAACCAGCCAACCGTCTTGTCGTTCAATTCCTCGGCGCCAGCCGCGCGGCCGGCGAGAACCAGCCCGCCAAGCATCCCCACGCGCACTAGCCGCCCCAGTATCTTCAATGCCCTCATCGACATGAATCCAGCCCCATTCTGTGTCGCCAGCCCAGCCATCTCTGGAAAGGAGCATCGGACAAACCCCAAATCCGGGCGGAACTATGGCTTGGGCTCGATCCGGCGGGCGACGCCTGTGAGTGAGGCTATAATGCCGCGCAAGGTGCGGACCTCCTGCTCGGTCGCCTGCATTCGCTCCAGCATTGTACGGATATTGCGCACCATCATTGGGCGCTTTTCCGGTGGTTTGAGAAAGCCGCCGGCATCGAGTTCGCGCTCCAGATGTTCGAACAAGCCAATCATCTCATCCTTGGTCGCGGGTGGGTTGCCGCGCAGGTTGAGACCAGCCTCCAGTGGCGTTTCGTAGGTAGTCACGCGGCCGAGCGTTCCGCGATCGCAGGCCCGCATCCACTCGTAAGACATCAACAACACAGCTTGGGCGAGATTGAGCGAGGCAAAACGCGGATCGACCGGGGCCATCACCACCGCGTCGGCGAGCGCCACATCGTCATTTTCGAGGCCCTGTCGTTCGGCGCCGAACAGCACCCCTACTCGCTCGCCCGCTTCGATCCGCCTCGCCATTTCGGTGGCAGCCTGCTCGGGGGTGAGGACCGGCTTTCGCATTTGCCGCTGGCGGGCAGTGGTGGCGCAAATCCAGTTCAGGTCTCCGATAGCGCCGCGCGTGTCGATATGGGCGGTCGCGCCATCAACGATGTGGTTGGCGCCAGATGCCGCCGCCCGCGCCTTCTCGTTGGGCCAGCCGTCACGCGGAGCGACCAGGCGCAGCTCTTCCAGACCAAAATTAGCCATGGCGCGGGCAACCATGCCGATGTTATCGGCCATCTGAGGACCGACCAGCACGATGGCTGGCGCCTCGCCGAGCGAAGGCCCTTGCATCATTCGCTTGGGACGAGGTTCGGATTGCTTGAGCAACCGGCGATGTACCCGGCGGGCCAGGAACCAGACTTCCTCGGCGACCCAGCTTGACGCGAGCGCGGCGAGCGAGGCGGTACGCAAAGTGCCTGTGCCCCCACCTGTGATCGAAACGCCAGAATCCTCGAGGAGGATGCGCTCATATTGGCGGCAGTAGTCGTCGAAGGTCAGCACGCCATCGTGTTGCTGGCGCAAGCGGCAGCCCTGGCAATGGGCGCCGAGGGTGTCGCAGGAGCGGCCAGCGCAGAAGTCGACAGCGGCCTCGATGGTTTCACGCGGAAACGGCGGACTGGCCAGAGCTGCGGCGGCTGTCACGTCGCCGTCATAGGCGGCCTTGATGACGGCGCGGACAGTGACTGCTGTGCCAACGAGCGCGGGCTCGCCGTTGACTGTTTGGATGAAGCCGGGGTGGGATCGGTCGGTCATGGCTGAGCTATAGCCGAGGCCTTGGCGCTATCCAAATCGTTGACCGCGCGCCGCCCCTCCCGTAACTCCTGGCGATGACCAACGACCCGTCCCACAAACTTAAACCCTCCGGCATGTTGTCCGCAGCCGAGTTCATCCCGCTGATGGCGGCCATGACCGCCGTCGGGGCCATGAGCATCGATGCCATGTTGCCGGCGCTGGGCCTGATCGGGCGCGATCTGCACGTCGCCTCGGCCAACGATCCGCAACTCGTCATTTCCAGCATTTTCGGCGGCATGATCTTTGGCGGCCTGCTCGGCGGCCCGCTTTCGGACAGCTACGGGCGAAAATGGGCCATCATCTTCGGCCTCCTTGTTTATCTCGCCGGCACCATCATCTGCGCCACGGCGGCCTCGTTTCCGGTGCTACTGGCAGGGCGGGTGCTGCAGGGGTTCGGTGCGTCGATCCCTGGCACGGTTTCCATCGCCCTCGTACGCGATCTCTATGTCGGCGACGCCATGGGCCGCATCATGTCCTTCGTGATGTCGGTATTCATCCTGGTCCCCATCGTCGCCCCGCTGATGGGTCAGACCGTGCTGCTGTTTGGCAGCTGGCGGCTGATCTTTGTCGCCTATTGTATTGTCGCCTCGCTGGTCTGCGTGTGGACGGCGCTGCGGCAACCCGAGACACTCGACATCGACAAGCGCACGCCGTTCAAGATCGGTCCGATCCTATCCGCGGCTCGCGAGGTCGTGAGCAACCGCGCCGCCATGGCCTATTCGACCGCAGCCGGTATCATGTTCGGCGCGTTGCTGGGCTATCTCTCTTCCTCGCAACAGTTGTTCCAGGACCTGTACGGCGTCGGAGCCGCTTTCCCGTTCTACTTCGGCTCGCTGGCCGCCGCCGTCGGCCTCTCGATGATCTTGAACGGCACGCTGGTGATGCGCTTTGGAATGAGGCGGCTGACCAACCTCGCGTTCATCGGCATTTCAGGACTGTCGCTTGCCTTCCTGGCCTATGTGCTGGCGGCCGGAGGCAAGCCGCCACTCTGGGCGATGCTCGGCTTCCTGTTCCCGACGTTCTTCTGCTTCGGCGCGGTGCTGGGCAATCTCAACGGCTTGTCCATGCAGTCGCTGGGGCACATCGCGGGCGTCGCTTCGGCCGTCGTCACCTCGATGCGGCTCGCCATCGCCATGCCGCTGGGTCTGATTATCGGCCGCGCCTTTGATGGGACCGTGCTGCCGGTCGTCGCCGGTTTCGCGGTCTTGGGCAGTATCGCGCTGGCAACGACGCTGTGGGCCGAGCGCGGGCAGGCCAGCGCGGCTGAGGCGCGGCCGTGACAAGTGTATCCGCGGCGAGACCGATCAAGCCGCTCGCCCTAGCCGAATTCATCCCGTTGATGGGGCTACTGACCGCGCTCGATGCCTTGTGCATCGACGCGATGATGCCGGCGCTGTCACAAATGGGCCGCGACCTGCATGTGGCCGCCCCCAACGACGTGCAGCTGATCATCGCGAGCATGTTTGTTGGCATCACCATCGGCCAGACCGTCGCTGGGCCGCTCTCGGACGCCATCGGGCGCAAGCCTGCCATTTATTCCGGGCTGGCGCTCTATCTGCTGGGTACTTTCATCGCGATGCTCGCACAATCCTTCCCGGTCATGCTGGCAGCCCGTGTGCTGCAAGGGACGGGAGCCTCGATGCCCGCGACAGTAAGCACTGCCCTCGTTCGCGATCTCTATGTCGGCGCGCCGATGGCTCGCGTCATGTCGTTCATGGGTTCGGTATTCATCCTGGTGCCGGTGATTGCCCCGCTGCTCGGGCAAGGCATCCTGCTGGTGGGGCACTGGCGCTGGATTTTCGTGATGTTCTTCGTGCTCGGGTTTCCCGCCTCGATCTGGTTCGCACTGCGCCAGCCCGAGACACTTGCGCCCGAGCGCCGCATGGCGTTGTCGCCAACCCGGCTGATGTCCGCGCTCGCCGAAATCCTCCGCTCCCGCAGCGCCGTCGGATATTCGGTGGCGAGCGGCCTTTTCCTGGGTGCCTTTTTCGGCTATCTCAACACCTCCCAGCAGATTTTCCAGGAGGTCTACAAGACTGGCGCAACCTTCGCGCTCTACTATTCGAGCTGCGCGGCCACGATTGGCGTCGCGATGTTTTGCAATGGAAGGTTGGTCGAGCATCTCGGAATGCACCGCCTCGCGTGCCTCGGCTGCGGTGGAATGACTGCCGTGTCCCTCCTGTTCCTGCCTGTCGCCCGGGCTTATTCCGGCATCCCCCCGCTCACTCTGTGGATGGCGTTCCTGCTGCCGATGTTCTTCTTTATCGGAATACTGTTCGGCAACCTCAACGCCATAATCATGGAGCCGCTCGGTCATATCGCCGGCATGGCGTCGTCGATGACCTCGGGCCTGACGCTGCTCATCAGCCTGCCGCTCGGCACTGCATTGGGGCGTGCGTTCGATGGCACGGTGTTGCCGGTGGTGACGGGTTTCGTGATGATGGCCGGATTGGCTCTGGCCATCATGCTCTGGACCGAGCGCGGCTGGCCCGCCGGACCGGTTGCGGTGCCCGCGGCCCACGGCTAGGTTCGCCGTAGCATCCATCCGATTTGCCGCCAAAGGACGCCCCATGCAGAAGATCAAGGTCGCCAACCCTGTCGTCGAACTTGATGGCGATGAGATGACGCGCATCATCTGGCAGCTGATCAAGGACAAGCTGATCCATCCCTATCTGGATGTGAAGCTGGACTACTACGACCTCGGCATGGAGCACCGCGAGGCCACCGGCGACCAGGTGACAGTGGACGCGGCCAACGCCATCAAGAAGCACGGCGTCGGCGTCAAATGCGCGACCATCACTCCGGACGAGGCAAGGGTCAAAGAGTTCAACCTAAAGCAGATGTGGAAGTCGCCCAATGGCACTATCCGCAATATCCTCGGCGGAGTCATCTTCCGCGAGCCGATCATCTGCAAGAACGTGCCACGGCTCGTGCCCGGCTGGACGCAACCGATCATCATCGGCCGCCACGCCTTTGGCGACCAGTATCGCGCCACCGACTTCCGCTTTCCCGGCAAGGGCAAGCTGACGATCAAGTTTGTCGGCGAGGACGGCAAGGTCATCGAGAGGGACGTGTTCGATGCGCCAGGCTCGGGCGTGGCGATGGCCATGTACAATCTGGACGACTCGATCCGCGAATTCGCGCGCTCGTCGTTCAACTATGGCCTGGCGCGAAACTATCCCGTCTATCTCTCGACCAAGAACACGATCTTGAAGGCCTATGACGGGCGCTTCAAGGACCTGTTCCAGGAGGTGTTCGACGCCGAGTTCAAGCCAGAGTTTGTCAAGCGCAAGCTGACCTACGAGCACCGACTGATCGATGACATGGTGGCGAGCGCCATGAAGTGGTCGGGAGGTTATGTGTGGGCCTGCAAGAACTACGACGGCGACGTGCAGTCGGACACGGTCGCACAGGGCTTCGGTTCCTTGGGCCTGATGACCTCGGTGCTGCTGACCCCGGACGGCAAGACCATGGAGGCTGAGGCAGCGCACGGCACGGTGACCCGCCACTTCCGCGAGCATCAGGCGGGTAAGGAGACCTCAACCAACTCGATCGCCTCGATCTTCGCCTGGTCGCGCGGGCTGGCGCACCGGGCCAAGCTGGACGGCAACGCCGAGCTGGCACGGTTTGCCACGACGCTGGAAAAGGTGTGCGTGGCGACGGTCGAGGCCGGCTTTATGACAAAGGACCTGGCGCTGCTGGTTGGCGACCGGCAGGCGTGGCTGTCGACGACCGGGTTCCTGGACAAGGTGTCGGAGAATTTGCGGACTGCGTTGGCCTAGAAAGAGGTGAGGATGCGCAATGCCAGGCTCGTTAGGATCAGTCGTGTACAGGGCGTGAAGGCGGTGTGGCGGCGTTTCGATTTCGGAACTAGGCGTTCGCTGGTCAGCATCAGGCATCCCATGCACGCAAATTCAAAAGGCCGAAGTCTCACACCGCCGTAAACCCGTTGTCCACGAACAGGTGGGCGCCGTTGATGAAGCTCGCCTCGTCGCTGGCCAGGAACAGTGCCGCGCGGGCGACTTCCTCCGGCTCGCAGATGCGGCCTTGCGACGCCGCCAACGCCGCGTCCGACATATCCACGCCGAGCGCGGTCAGTTCCTTCACCTCGCGCAGGCCATGCGGCGTCCGCACAAATCCAGGGCAGACCGCGTTGCAGCGAATGCCCTTGTCCCGGAAATCGACAGCGATGGCGCGCGCGAACATGTGGCAGGCGCCTTTGGTGGTCGAGTACAGCACCTCCATCGGTGTCGCGACGATCCCCGAGATTGACGAGGTGCAGACGATGGCGCCTCCGCCTGCCGCGATCATCTGTGGCAGCACCGCCTTGGTCATGAGGAACATGCTTCTGACATTGACGTCCATCAGCCGGTCATAGTCCTCCTCGGTTGTCTCCAGGAATGGTTTGATGATGATCGTACCGGCGTGATTGAACAGTATCCCGATGGTGCCGAGGGCCGCGCCGATCGATTCGACAGCTCTAGTCACTTCGCTCGCCCGTGACACGTCGGCCTGCGCGAACACTGCTGTTCCGCCAGCCTTGCGGATTTCCTCGACGAGGACCAGACCAGCCCCCTCGTTTCGATCCACGATCCCGACTGAAGCCCCTTCGGCCGCAAAAAGCCGTGAAGCTGCCCCGCCCATGCCCGTCGCACCTCCCGAGATCAGCGCTACCTTGCCTTGAAGCCTGCCGGCCATTGTCGCCTCCTGTTGGTCTGCCGCCGCTCAGCTTAGCGGAGTCTTGGCATTGCCGGCGAGCATCGCCACCAATAAGATCACTCCATGACCACTACCGACATCGTTGTTCGCCTGATTGCCGCGTTTGCTGTCGGGGGCGCATTGGGTCTCAACCGCGACCTGCACAAGAAGGCTGCGGGCGTCCGCACCATCGGCGTCGTCAGCCTTGGCGCGGCCCTTTTGGTTATGTCGGCAGGCGGGATGAGTCCAAATCAACTCGGCTTTGACAATCTTAGCCGTGTCATCCAGGGCGTTATGACCGGCGTGGGTTTCATCGGTGCTGGCGTTATCGTGCGGGGCAACACCGAAGGCGAGGTTCACGGATTGACCACGGCGGCGGTGATCTGGTTGGCGGCAGGCTTCGGCGTGTTGTGCGGACTGGGCGCTTGGACCGAAGTGATCGTTGGCTTGACGCTCGTTTTCGTCTTATTGGTCGCTGGCGGCCGCGCAGAGAAATGGGCGGAGCGGACATTCTATCGCGATGGCGGCGGCGCGAGTAAGTGAAGCGAGACATCAATGCCACCTAGCCGAAAGCAGACGCATGTGCGTTCACACCTGGACCTGGCGGCCGAGATCATCGATACCTGCCGGCGCATGAACGCCCTTGGCCTCAATCAGGGCACGTCGGGCAATATTTCCGCCAGGCTCGACGATGGCAGCTTCCTTGTTACGCCTTCGGGCGTGCCCTACAATCTGATGCGGCCCCAGGATGTACCCGTCATGGACTATTCGGGCCAATGGTACGGGCCGCGCCGGCCAAGTGTGGAGTGGCGCTTCCACCGCGATATATTGAAGGCCCGCCCCGACGTCTCTGTCGTGCTTCATACCCACTCGTTGTTCACAACAGTGCTCGCCTGCCTGCGTAAACCGATCCCGGCATTCCACTATATGGTGGCGGTGGCCGGTGGCGACAGTATCCGATGCGCGAGCTACGCGACGTTCGGCACGCAGGCGCTTTCCGATAACGCGTTGAAGGCACTGGCGGGACGGCGGGCCTGCCTGCTCGCCAATCATGGGCTCATTTGCCTGGGAACCAACCTCGACAAGGCGCTCGGCCTGGCAGTCGAGGTCGAAACGCTGGCCGCGATGTACAGCCGCGTCTGTCAGGCAGGGACTCCGCGCCTGCTCGACAAGGCCGAGATGGGCCGCGTACTGGAACTGTTCCGCACCTATGGCACACCCGAATTTCCGGACTCGGAGTTGAAGCAGGCAGCTGAGGAGTTTGCCGGCAGCCGATGACTCGTCAGCTCCCGGGTTGATAGGTCAGCCGAAGGACCCCTTTGGGCCGGGATAGCTCACTTCCTCAAGCTTACCGGTGTCCACGTCATAGATGAATCCGCGCACGGTCATCGCATCCGGCCCCTTGGTCGGAATCCAGGGGTGGCTGAGGACCGCCGCCATGCCCCGCCTCACATCCCAGCCGAGGCGCTCGATGTTGTTTTCGTTTCGTGGAGCATCAAGCGGCTCGATCTGCCCACGGAATGCATGGAAAGCGTGGGGTGTCGAGGCGCTGGTCTTGGCGCTAACAAAGGCGCGGCCAGTCGCCTGCCCAAGCAGCTTTTCTGCGGCCGGATCGCCCTCGAGACCGGCTCTCAGCAGGTCATCGGTGAAGGCAAGCATTCCGCAGCGAGTGTGATGGATGAGAATGATCTCGTTGGTGTTGAGCAGATGGTGCGAAATGATCAGGCAGCGAATCACATCGTCATTCACGACGCCACCGGCATTGCGAATGATGTGTGCGTCGCCCGTTTGCAGTCCCAGCAGGTCCTCGACATCGAGGCGCGCGTCCATGCAGGCAACGACGGCCAGGCGCTTGGCAGGCTGAATTGGTCGCTTGCCGACATAGCTGGCGTTGTGGATCGCCTGGCCCGCGGCAAATTTGGCATTGCTCTCCAGTTGGAGATCCGTTGTCGATTTGGGCATGGGTGCTCCTTGCGGGAATTCCGGCATCCCATTCAACGTTTAGTGCATCAGCAACCCGTCGCCAATGCTGGTACTGCCTTGGCACTGGCGGCAGTTGCCCATTTCAGCCTATCGCCCACAACGGCGCTCTTGCCACGACCACGAGCACGGCAGGTGGCCGGTCTTGCCGCGTCCTGTTGGCGCCATCCGGCGATAGGGCAGCCAGGGTCGAGTGGCTAGATGGGCTCGCCCGGTCGGGGTTTGCGGCGCAGCGATGGGGTCTCACTTGGCACCGCGGGAGTAACTGTCTGCACGCGGCGTGCATGAACCACCCTCAGGGGCGAAAGGAACTTGACCCGAACTTCACCGGCAGAGCGCGCAACGACAGCACAACTGGCTTCCAAGCCATCAAGTTCGATTAGCAACTCAAATGTGTCTGGTGCGGCGACCGACCCGCTGATGAGGAGCCGCGCGCCGCCGTCGGACAAATCACGCACAGTGCAGTTGAGCGTCGAATGCCTGTTGTTGAATGCGATGACACCACCCTTCAGCACGCGCCGGCGGACGGATTTTCGGCCGTCTATGGCTGGGCCTGTAGAAGTTGGATCGGAGTGCATCTGAGGAATATGGTGGGTGGGAGCCGCATTCGAGGTCACGACAGTTTACAACACATCCCTAACCAAGAGATGTATGCAGGTGCTGGTTTCAGAATTCTCCCGTCGCGCGAATACCATCCGTGCCAAGTCTCGACGTTCAGACTGAACTGCGGAGAAAGATGTGATCCGGTGGTCTTGGTCCGACTTGGAGGCCGATGCGCTCGGCCCCGCAAGCCAAAGCCTCAGGTAGCTGCGCTTCAAGATCGCCATTGCCGGACCAAATTGCTCCTCAAGCTTGAAGCCAAGATCGGCGGTATAGAATGCGATAGACTTCAAGACATCAGAAACGATGTAGCGGACTTGGGCCATGACTTATGCTCCCGAATTGTCAGTGGTGCAGTTCTATTAGGCTTTCGAACGAGCCGCGGGATTCGGCTGTACGAAGGCAGGAGTGCCTTGCCGCAGCGCACTCACCTGGGCTAGTCAGCAAGTCAATCGACGGCACAACAACTCGAATTGGATCAACATGGACACCCCTGCCGTTCCTGATGCTCGCGCCAAGATGTCCGCCCAGCACACGTTGTTCGATGTGGTCGTCGTTCTCAAGGGCCTCAATGGCGCGATCGAACTCGTAGGCGGTTCGGCTCTGGCGTTGATCCCGACAGGGGCCATCCTCAGCTGGGTCGACTATCTCACCCGCACGGAGCTTTCCAATGACCCGGGCGATGTCGTCGCCAACGCGCTCGCGCATTGGGCCACGAATTTTGGTCATGGCACGCAGATGTTCGCGGCGTTCTATCTTCTGTTTCATGGCGTTGCCAAGGTGACGCTTGCGAGCTTGCTGCTCATGGGTCGCAAGATTGCCTACCCCATCGCAATCGTATTTTTCGCGTTGTTCGTCGCCTATGCCCTGCATCGGCTGTCACTGCACTGGAGTTGGGTGCTCGGGGCGTTTACCGCACTGGACATTTTTACCATCGCAGTCATCGCGCGCGAATGGCAGACAGGTGGGCAGACGGCTACTTAATCCCCTCTCCTCCCCTATTGCCGGGGGAGAGGGTTAGGGGGCGCCACCTACCTTCATCCTGAGGCGCGAGCAAAGCGAGCGTCCCGGAGGATGAAGGTGGCGAGGGCAAATCGACCCTACTTCTTATCTTGCGTGCGCTTGAGCGCTGCGCCGAGCGGTCCCTCCTCCGGCACCGCTGACCTCAGTGTTCTGGCGGCCGACAAATGGGCCTTGGCCATGGGCGCGTGCGGCACATGATGCTCAGGTTCGCCGCCCCCGCCCGACTTCATGCTGAGCGCGATCCGCTTGCGGGCGGGGTCCACCTCCTTCACCCGCACGCGCACGACGTCGCCGGCCTTCACCACCTCGCGCGGGTCCTTGACGAACCGGTCGGCGAGCTCGGAGATGTGGACGAGACCATCTTGATGCACACCGACATCCACGAACGCGCCAAACGCCGTCACGTTGGTGACCACGCCTTCGAGCTGCATTCCTAGTTTTAAATCCGAGATCGCCTCGATGCCTTCAGCGAACGTCGCGGTCTTGAACTCGGGGCGCGGGTCGCGGCCGGGTTTTTCAAGCTCGGCGAGGATGTCCGTGACCGTAGGCACGCCGAACTCGGCGTCGGCGAAGGTCTCCGGGCGGATGGATTTGAGGAACGCGCGGTCGCCGATGATCGCCTTCAGCGGCTTGCCCGTGGTTTTGGCGATGCGCTCGACCAGCGGATATGCCTCCGGATGGACCGAAGAGCCGTCAAGCGGATTGGCTCCGTTCGCGATGCGCAGGAACCCGGCCGCCTGTTCGAATGCTTTTGGCCCAAGTCGGGGCACCTTCTTTAGGCTGGTCCGCGTCTTGAACGCTCCGTTCGCATCGCGGAAGGCAACGATGTTTGAAGCCAGCGTCTGGTTGAGGCCGGACACCCGAGCCAGTAGCGGTGCCGAAGCCGTATTGACATCCACACCCACGGCATTGACGCAATCCTCCACCGTCGCATCCAATGAGCGGGCCAGCCCGGCCTGATCGATATCGTGCTGGTACTGCCCAACACCGATGGCCTTCGGGTCAATCTTGACCAGTTCGGCCAGCGGGTCCTGCAGACGCCGGGCGATGGAAACCGCCCCGCGCAAGGACACGTCCAGCTCGGGGAACTCCGTGGCCGCCAGCACAGAGGCCGAATAGACGGACGCGCCTGCCTCCGACACCACGATCTTGGTCATCTTCAGCTCGGGCATCTTGGCGATCAACTCGCCGGTCAGCTTGTCGGTCTCGCGGCTGGCCGTGCCATTGCCGATGGCGATCAGCGTCACGCCGTTTTTCTTCGCGAGCTGTGCCAGCGTTACCAGCGTCCCGTTCCAGTCGCGGCGCGGTTCGTGCGGGTACACTGTGTCCGTCGCCACCAGCTTGCCGGTGGCGTCCACCACCGCGACCTTGACGCCGGTGCGGATGCCGGGGTCGAGCCCCATCGTGACACGCGGGCCGGCCGGCGCGGCGAGCAGGAGGTCCTTGAGGTTGGCGGCAAAGACGCGGACGGCCTCGGCCTCGGCGCGCTCCTTCATGCGGGCAAGGAGATCGGATTCGAGCTGCCCGGCGAGCTTGGACTTCCAGGCTGCCCACGCGGTTTCGCTCAGCCATGAATCACCAGGACGCCCGCGCTCGGCGATGCCGTTGGCGGCCATGATGGCGGTGGCGGCGGGATGCGGGCGGCCCTCTTGGATCGGAAGATCAATGTCAAGCCGCAACACGCCCTCGTTCCGACCACGCAGCAACGCCAGTACGCGATGCGAGGGTAGGTCCTTCGGGGTTTGCGAGAAATCGAAGTAGTCGGAAAATTTCTCGCCGTCCTTCTCCTTGCCCTTGGCGACCTTCGAGGCGATTACGCCGGCGGTCCACAACCGCTCACGCATTGGGCCGACGAGCTTGGGGTCCTCGGCGAACCGCTCGACTAGGATGTGCCGGGCGCCTTCCAAGGCGGCGCCAGCGTCGGCGATGCCCTTCGCGGCGTCCACGTATTTGGCTGCGGCAGTCCTGGGAGCGAGCGTTGGGTCGGCCAGCAGCGACAGGGCCAGGGGCTCCAGCCCTGCCTCGCGCGCGATCTGCGCCTTGGTCCGGCGCTTGGGTTTGAAGGGGGCGTACAAATCCTCCAACTCGACCTTGGTTGCCGCGGAGTTGATCGCACGCTCCAATTCGGGTGTCAGCCTGCCTTGCTCGCTGATGGTTTTGAGGACCGTGTCCCGGCGGCCAGCAAGCTCGGTGAGATAGCCGAACCGCTCCTCCAGCGCGCGCAGCTGCGTGTCGTCCAACCCGCCCGTCTTCTCCTTGCGATAACGCGCGATGAACGGCACGGTCGCCCCCTCACCGAGCAGCGCGATCGCCGTCTCGACCTGCTGCACACCGGCGTTGAGCTCAGCTGCGATGAGTTGCGAGATGGTTTTCATTCAAGCTCCCTCGTTTGCGGCCAAGGTTAACATTCGCGCCAGGCTGGACGCCACTGCGACAAGCTTGATACTGTTGAACATGGCGGCGTGGAATTTGGAGGCGCCAGGCATGATCGGCCGGTGTACGTGTGGGCAGGTGCAATTCCGGTTGGCAAGCGAGCCGCTCATCGTCCATTGCTGCCATTGCCGCTGGTGCCAGCGCGAAACCGGAACGGCGTTTGCCCTCAATGCCATGATCGAGGCCGATCGCGTTACGCTGCAGTCGGGGACACCCGAGGCGGTGCAGATTCCATCGCAAAGCGGCAAGGGCCAGAAGGTCTCCCGGTGCCCCTCATGCCGGATCGCGCTTTGGAGCAACTATGCGGGTGCCGGGGACCTTGCCCATTTCGTGCGTGTGGGGACGCTTGAGGAGCCAGATAGGTTTCCGCCGGATGTGCACATATATATAGTGTCAAAGCAACCCTGGGTGGTGCTGCCGGCTGGCACGCCAGCGTTCACGGAATATTACGATCGCAAGAAGGTCTGGCGACCGGAGAGCCTTGTGCGCAGACAGGCCATGCTGCAAGCAGGCGGCCGGACCGCCGGCAACTAGCCGGGCCGCTGCTACTTATTCTTGTTCCGGCTCGCGACTTCGGCCCGCACGGCTGGCGCGACCTTGGTGGCGAACAGCTCGATCGAGCGCAGCACCTTGTCATGCGGTACCGGCCCGACGGTCATCTGCACGAGGTAGCGGGTGTTCTGGAAGAATGAATGCTGGAACAGGATTTTCTCGATCACCTGATCCGGGCTGCCGAGCAAGAGATGCCCATGCAGATCGCGCCCCAACTCGTGCTGGGCGCGGGTGCCAGGCGGCCAGCCGCGCTCCTTGCCGATCCGGTTCATGGCCTCCACTAGCGGCGGCAGAAAGACGTCGGCCGCCGCATCGCTGGTGTCGGCTAGGAAGCCGTGGCCATTAATGCCGACAGGCAAGGTCGCCGGGTCGTGACCGCCCTGCTGCGCGGCTTCGCGATACAACTTGGTCAGCGGCGCAAACCGCTCAGGCTGCCCGCCGATGATGGCGATGGCGAGCGGCAGCCCCAGGTATCCCGCCCGTGCCACCGACTGCGGCGTGCCGCCAACGGCGATCCACACCGGCAACGGGTCTTGCAGCGCGCGTGGATAGATGCCCTGATCCCTAAGGGGTGCCCGCAGCTCGCCGGACCAACTCACCTTCTCTTGCGCACGGATGGCGAGCAAAAGCTCAAGCTTCTCGGCAAAAAGCTCGTCATATTGTTCAAGCGGATAGCCAAACAGTGGGAACGACTCGATAAACGACCCGCGGCCGGCCATGATCTCGGCGCGCCCGTTCGAGAGCTGATCGAGGGTGGCGAACTGCTGGTAGACACGCACCGGATCGTCGGATGACAGCACGGTGACCGCCGAAGTCAGACGGATGCGTTTGGTCCGAGCGGCGATCGCGGCAAGCGCTATCGGCGGGGCCGAGATGAGAAAGTCGGGCCGGTGGTGCTCGCCCAGCCCGAACACGTCCAGCCCGAGGCGGTCGGCAAGCTCCGCCTCCTCCAGCATGTGGGTGAGCCGGACGCGCGTGCGTTCGGCCAGAGTCTCTGGCGGCCCCGGCGGCGTCTCGACGAAGGAGTAGAGGCCGAGTTCCATGGGCGGAGACTCCTAGGGGCGCACGATAGTCATCCTCGGCGACACGCCGGAGACGCGTTGCACATTACCCCGCCGCGCCGAAGATGAACATCGTGTCCCCATTCGCTCCGGAGCCAGTGGGGACACGATGTTCATCTTCGGCTGTCGCACCGCCAGTCAGAGCTATCTCCAACATGCGTTGAAAATGACCATCATGTCCCCTTGCGGCTGGCAGCAAAGCTAGGCAATCACTCCACCATGACCCCAGGTGGACGGCTTTCAGCGGCAATCGAAGTTCTCTCGACCATTCTCGCCCAGCACCGGCCGGCAGCCGAGGCATTGAACGAATGGGGTCGGGCGCATCGCTTTGCGGGTTCGGCCGACCGGGCGGCGATCGGCAATGTGGTCTATGATGTGCTGCGCCAGAAACTCTCGATTTCCTCCCGTATGGGCAGCGACGATCCTCGCACGCTGGTGATCGGCGGGGCGGCAAGGGCCCTGGGCCTGACCACCGAGCAGATTGCCGCATTATGTTCGGGTACCGACCACGGTCCCGCGCCTCTCTCTATAATAGAGAGTGAAGGTTTGACCCGTGGCCTGTCGCCGGGCACTCCGGCCCACGTCCGAGCCGACGTGCCCGAGTGGCTGTGGCCGGCCTTCGCGACCGCCTTTGGCGCTGCTGCCGAGGCCGAAGGCCACGCCCTGGCCAGTCGCGCGCCGATTGACCTTCGCGCCAACAGCCTAAGGGCCAATCGCGACAAGGTGCTCAAGGCGCTTGCGACCTTTGGCGCGACGCCAGCGCCGCATTCACCGCTCGGAGTCCGCATAGCCGCGCCCACCGGCGCGGGGCGCACGCCCAACGTCCAGGCTGAGGCGTCCTTCCAAAAGGGCTGGTTCGAAGTCCAGGACGAAGGTTCGCAACTCGCAGCGCTGATCGCCGTCGAGGCCGCCGGTCCTGGCTCCCAGGTCCTCGACTTCTGCGCGGGCGGTGGTGGCAAGACGCTGGCCATCGCGGCGGCTCTCGCGAACAAGGGTCAAGTTTTCGCCCACGACAGCGACCGGCACCGGCTCGCGCCAATCCATGACCGGCTAAAGCGCGCTGGCACCCGCAACGTGCAGGTACTGGGCACCCGAGGGCCGGTGCTGGAGCCGCTCCTGGGGCGGATGGATTGCGTGTTGGTTGATGCACCCTGTTCGGGCACCGGTGTTTGGCGGCGGAGGCCCGAAACCAAGTGGCGGCTGACGCCCGAACAGCTGGCCAAGCGGATCGAAGAGCAGCGCGAGATCCTTGAGCGCTGCCTGCCCATGCTCAAGCCAGGGGGCCGGCTGGTCTATGTCACCTGCTCGGTGCTTCGGGAGGAGAACAGCGACCAGATCGCCGCATTGCTTTCCAAACATCAGAACTTGCGCGCGCTGCCAGTTGGGGAGTTCGCCGCCAAGGTCACGGGCGGTACCTTGTCCGCGAATCACTCGGATGCCAGTCTCACCCTCTCGCCGCATTCGGCGGGCACGGACGGGTTTTTCGTCGCGGTCATCGCCACTCCTCTGTGACTTTTTGCGTGCCCATTGCCCACGACTCACAAAAATTGATGCGGGCCGCCAACCTTTCACTTGAAATTCAGAATCGTCCCAACAAATATCCAGCGGTTCCGATCGCGGCGTAGAATCGGTGAATGGTCACCGACAGTCCAAACGGAACGCGGAGACGAGCGCAGGAAAATGAAACTCCTTGCTGGCGAGATCGCCGAGCCTCCGAGTAGCCCCACGGCTGCTCCTCTGTCCCTCAAGTCCAATCTTATCGATACGCTTAAGTCTCCCGGGGGCAACGTCGTCCCGCTGAGGGACGCGCGCGGCCGTCGCGAACGGTTCCCGGTGAGCGATCAGGCGCGCGATTTCCGCAAGCGATTCTATCCGGAGGCCTCGGCCGACGACTGGAACGACTGGCGATGGCAGTTGCGCAAGCGCGTTCGCACCCTCGAGGAGCTGGAGCGCGTCTTCGCGCTGTCGGACGAGGAGCGCGACGCCGTCCGCCTACACAAGGGCGCGCTGCCGGTCGGCATCACTCCTTACTATGCAAGCCTGCTTAGTCGCGACAACGCCCTGGAGGCGCTGCGACGGACCCATATTCCTGTTGGCACCGAGTATTTGCGCACCCCAGGCGAGGCCGATGACCCGCTTGGCGAGGACCATGATTCGGCCGTTCCAGGCCTTGTGCACCGGTATCCCGACCGCGTTCTGTTTCTTTCTACCGGCACCTGTTCAACCTACTGCCGCTATTGCACACGCTCGCGGATGGTTGGGGAATCGGGGGGCGAGTACTCATTTTCCAAGTCCCAGTGGGACAAGGCGCTGGAGTATATCGAGGCGCATCCAGCAATCAGGGACGTGCTAATCTCGGGCGGCGACCCGTTGACCATCGGCGATGACAAGCTCGACTATCTGCTTGGGCGCCTGCGGGCCATCAAGCACGTCGAATTCGTGCGGCTCGGCACGAAGGTGCCGGTTGTGCTGCCCCAGCGTGTGACCAAGGCGCTGGTGAAGATGCTCAAGCGCCATCACCCCTTGTGGATGAGCATTCACTTCACCCGACCCGAGGAACTGACACCGGAAGTCACCGAGTCGACTGCGAGGCTGGCCGACGCCGGCATCCCCCTCGGTTCGCAGACGGTGCTGCTCAAGGGCATCAATGACGAGGTGGAGATTCTGAAGAGTCTTTATCACGGTCTTCTGATGCGACGCGTGAAGCCTTATTATCTCTATCAGTGCGATCCAATCACGGGTTCGTCGCATTTCCGAACCAGTGTCGCCAAAGGCTTGGAGATGATCCAGGGCCTCAGGGGCCACACGACGGGATATGCCGTGCCGCAGTATGTGATCGATGCGCCTGGGGGTGGTGGCAAGATTCCGTTGCTGCCCGAATATGTACTCGGGCGCGATGGCGACGATCTGCTGCTGCGCAACTTCGAGGGCAATACCTATCGCTATCCAGATCCTGACGGGAATCCCGGCAAGCAAACGCCAACCAGCGGGGCAGTTTGATGCGTATCGGCCTTGTCTATGATTTGCGCGATGACTACCGAGCGATGGGCTACTCCGACGAGCAGACCGTCGAGTTCGATTCCGTTGAGACAATCGATGGCATGGCTGCGGCGCTCGAACGCCTCGGCCATGAGGTCGATCGGATCGGACACGGCAAGAAACTTGCCCAACGACTGGTGCTTGGCGATCGGTGGGATCTCGTGTGGTCGATCGCCGAGGGCTTGAAGGGCCGCTGCCGCGAGGCGCAGGTGCCGGGGCTACTAGAAATGTACGATCAGCCCTATGCCTTTTCCGATGCGACGACGATGGCGATCGCGCTCGACAAGGGTGTGGCCAAGAGGCTGGTGCGCGACAGCGGCGTGGCGACCGCGCCGTTCATGCAGCTCGAAACCGGGACTGAGGACTTGGCGTCCTGGACCCACTATCCGGCGTTCGTGAAACCGCTGGCTGAAGGTACGGGCAAGGGTTGTGAATTGGCTTCCAAGGTCAATACCGCATCCGAGTTGATGAGCGCGGCGCGCGCACTGATTCATCGCTTTGGTCAGCCCGCACTCGTTGAGGCCTATTTGCCTGGCAGGGAATTTACCGTAGGCATCGTTGGCAATGGTGCTTCGGCACGGGCCGTGGGCGTGATGGAGATCTTCCTCAAGCAGGAAGCCGACCAAGGCGTCTATTCAATGCGAAATAAAGAAGAGAGCGAAGACCTCTGCTTCTACGAGAAGGCCGACGACGACACCGCCAAGTTGGTCGCAAAGCGCGGTCTCGCGGCGTACCGCGCACTCGGTTGCCGCGATGCCTGCCGGCTGGATTTCCGGTGCGACGCGGACGGCTTTCCGGTGTTCATGGAGGCCAACCCGATCGCTGGCCTTCATCCGACCCATTCTGATTTGCCGATCCTGTCAGGGCTCAATGGCATTGCCTACGATCAGCTCGTTGCCCTGATCCTGGAAGCTGCGATGGACCGTTACGGTCTCGTTGAGGCCGAAGCCCGTCGCATAAAACGCCGTAAGGTGGGATGATCATGAAGACAACGGGCCTCCCCTATATTCCCATCGTGCATGGGGCGACGGACGGACGGCCCGACGAGGCCGATACGCTGGAGGCGGCTGAGGCCATTTCAGAGACATTGCGCGGGCTCGGCTTTGCCAGTGACCTCGTGCATGTTGGTCTCGACTTCACACCGGTCGAAGAATTGGCAAGGCGCCAGCCGTTGGTTGTCTTCAACCTTGTCGAGGCGATAGGGACAGATTTGCGTCTTCAACCCTTCGTGCCGGCGGTGCTCGACCGGCTGAAGCTGCGCTATACCGGGTCGGGATTTGATGCATTGGTGGCCGCAATGTCGAAGGTGCGATGCAAGCATCTGTTGAAGGCGGCGTCTGTTGCAACGCCTGCGTGGATCGATGGCATTCGCAACCCGTTGCCTGACGATACACTCGTGTTGGTGAAGTCGGATAGCGAGCACGCTTCGGTCGGTATCGATTCATCCTCTGTGGTGCCCGCTTCCCGCGCGCAGAGTGTCATCGTCGAGCGCCAAAGAACTTATGGCGGCCGTTTCTTTGCCGAAGTGTTCATCGAGGGTCGCGAGTTCAATGTTGCTATGCTGGCAGGCCCGAGTGGGCCGGAGGTATTGCCGATTCCTGAGATTGTGTTCATCGGCTATCCTGACGACAAGCCGCGAATTGTCGACTACGACGCCAAATGGGCTGCTGATAGTTTTGCCTACAACAACACCCCTCGCGACTTCGGTATCGAAAAATCGGACTCGCGGCTTGCCCGCAAGCTTAAGCGCATGGCGCTCGACTGCTGGCGCGTTTTTGATCTTGCCGGCTACGCGCGGATCGACTTCCGTGTCGATGCCATGGGTAAGCCGTGGGTGATTGATGTGAACACCAACCCTTGCATCACCCCGGACGCCGGCTTCGCCGCCACGGCATCGCGGGCGGGCGTTGACTATCCCGAATTGATCGAGCGAATTGTCAGGGCGGCGCTGCCAGCGGGCGACGGGATTGCCCGCCAAAACGAGCCGGCCGAGACCGAAAGAGTGGGCGAGACGCCGCGCAGCTTGGCTGGCGCATGGTAGAGGTTGCCTGGCGCCGTGAAGTCGTCGAGGCGGATATCGCCAAGATCGAGGCCTTGGTCGAGCGTACCGGGTTCTTTACTGCCGCTGAGGTGCGCATGGCGGGCGAGCTGGTCGAGGCTCGGATCGAGCACGGTTACGATTCGGGTTATGAATTCCTGATCGGTGAAGTCGCGGGCGCAATTGCCGGCTACACCTGTTATGGCGCGATAGAGGGCACCGAATCTTCCTTCGATCTCTATTGGATTGCCGTTGATCCTGCGCACCAAGGTGCCGGAATTGGCCGCAAGATACTCGGGGCAACAGAGGCCGCGATAGCGGCGGAAAAGGGCACACGCTACTACGCCGAAACGTCCTCCACTGACAAGTATCAGCCAACCCGCCAGTTTTACGAACGCGCCGGCTTCATGGAGGTGGCCCGGATCGCTGACTTTTACCGGCCCGGCGACGGCAAGGTGATATACGAAAAGCGTGTACAACTTTAATCAAGACCTGAATTCAAAGCCCGCTTTATCCGTAAGCATCCAGCGAGGACCGGAGGTATGAGCGGGGGAGGGAGCGTGAGTGCTCGCAGGACTGCGCGGCTCTGTAAGGTTGTCGGTGGCGCTTTTTTGTTGGTGAGCCTCGGGGCTATTGTGCCGGTTGCAAGGAGTGAGCGGGCCGATGGATCAGCAGCTTGAGCTTTTGAGCAGGGATGCGACGCAGCACAACGTGTTCTTCGCGGCCCTGTCGGGCGCGACGATGAGTGCGAGCACAGAAGGGATCGCGCGATGTGCATCGACGCTTGCAGCTGACGGCAACGCCGATCCCACAAGAGCGCCTCAATGTCTCGCTGCTCTGCGTCGGTAGCTTTTTCGGTTCGTTCTCGTCGACAGCCTGGTCGGCCAATCGCGTCACGTACATCTGGGACAATGGGCCCTGTGAGATAGCGATCGAGGGTAGCCAAAGGATGTGCATCGGCGTCACCTTTGGCGCAATCTGCTCCGCGGCCGCCCGCGTCAATGGCACCTTGAATCTGACCCGGGTTTGCCAATTGTGGCAACTTGAACCTGACCCACCCACTGCCATCGCTGCTGTTCCCGCGCGCGACCGCCTGGAAGAACGGGTTGGCTTGCGCCCGGCTGAACGGCAGATAGCCGATTTCGTCGATGATCTGCAGCTTGGGCGTCGCCACCGTCCGGTGCAGGGCCTCTTTGAGACGTCCTTGCCGGGGTGCAGCCCCCAGTGCGATGACCAGGTCGGCGGCCGTCGTGAAGCGCACCTTCCAGCCCCGGTACGCCACCGCCAAATGGCGGTCGTCGCGCACATAGGTCCAGCAACGCCCGATATCGGTCTTGCCTTTGGCCAGGACGGGCACGGTCGTGTCGTCACCATGCAATCGCTCGGCGGCCAGGACGTGCGCCTCGCTACGCCTGAGCAGCGCTCCAGCACCGCGCATCCGGCACCGACTTGATCGGCGAGCGTCGACAGACTGAGCGGCACACCCTCGCGGTCGTAGCGCTCGGCCTGGCGGTTCAGCGGCTGATGCTGCCCGAACTTCTCGAACAGGAGCATGGCGAGCGGGCTGGGGCCTGCCCAGCCGCGCGGCGTGACGCGGAACGGCGCCGGCGGCTCGCTGATCCGCTCGCAGTCCC
>Ga0075028_100000026_pt1 | contig 55256 bp, 56 predicted proteins | sample LitLauG_LLR_2014_FD_71390 | JGI IMG/M metagenome (GOLD analysis project Ga0075028, IMG submission 71390) | Freshwater sediment microbial communities from Pennsylvania, USA - Little Laurel Run_MetaG_LLR_2014 | ecosystem: Environmental > Aquatic > Freshwater > Creek > Sediment | place: USA... | reverse complement strand
CATCATGCCCAGCGAGGACATCGCAGCGGTTGGTGCAGGCCGTACTTAGCCAAAAACGGGTCTGCACCCCGCCCTCCCCCGCGAACACACTCGATTTCGCACACAGATCGTCGGTAGCAGGCCTAGACCGCTTCTGACCTACCAAGATAGCCATCAACCGTTCCCGCCTCCCTGGGGTCGTTTCTCAGCGCCCCTCGGCAGGCCGTTCAATCCGCTCGACTATTTCACATCGGAGTCTCGTACAATGTTGCACTTGCAAGACGACAAAGACAGCTCGCCTATTGCCACCTCGCAACCATCCCAGTGCGGAAGCCAGGAGCCCTCTTCCCCCGCCAATCTCACCTCCACCCCAATCCACGAGGTGATCCTTGAACGCGTTGGCATGAGCAGTCGAGGTGCCATATATTCAGCGACATACCAAGGCGAGGTGATATGCACCAGCCGCGACCCCGAGTTCGCCGCTTGCCGTGAGTTGGCCAGGAGAGGCATCGGTGGCAAGTTGGTGACGCGTTGGAAGGGTTCGCCCGACACCGCCATGACGATGGGGATTGCTTGGGGTGCAACCAAACGGACCGAGGAAAGCAGCAAGTCTATCCCACGGACCGTAGCGTGGACCCCCTATGAGGGTGCCGAAGACCGTCAGAACGCTGTTTCCGATTCGCGCGGGTCGCCGAAAACGGCCGAAACGCCTTTGGAGGTAGCTGAGGAGGGGTCTGAGGGTTGCGGCCGTCCTGGGAAGATTTCCCGGCGGCTGGCGGAAGTGTGATGGTTTTCGCCAAGGGTGCCATCCCTGACAGCCTGCCAATCCACCCCATCGGAGCCTTCTGCCACGTCTCGGCTTGGAGATGGCGAGCACTCGCGGTGATGATCCGGCGGGTAGTTGCCGAGACAGGGAGTGGGCAAGCCCGGCCTGAAGCTGTCTGGCTAGGGGACAAAGACGCAAAGGACCATCAGCCAAGGCTCAACCGGGCTTGGTTCCTGCCACCACCTGACCCCGATCATCAGTCCCGCTTGCTTACCCTAGCCGCCTCACTGGAAAGCCCTGAGCACAAACAGTCCGTGGCCTCGCATCGTGGTTGGGGTGGCCAGTACGCCCGGTGTTCTGACTTGGCGGCGGCCCTGAGGCTTTACCTGGCTTGGTGCGGCGAGGGCGAGCCCGGATCATTCGAAGCACTGCTCAGCCTCAACTTTCCCGGAGCGAGCATCCCGACACCAGAACGCCGGGCTGCCCTGAAGGCCCATTTGGCTGAGCAGCTTGTCAGTGGCCCGGCTTGAGCCCGTCAGCCTGAAGAGTTCCACACATGCCAGTTTTGATATGGGCAGCTCTGGCGGTGTGGCGTGTCGGTTTCAAAAGCTGCCCAGTCACAAGGAGTTGTCTCAATGTCAGATGTTGCTTCTGTTGCTTCAAGCGTTTTAGGCGTCAACGCGTATGGCCACCCGATCATCCAAGCGTATCCGACCGGGAAGGCTAGTTGCTTTTTTCTCTGTCCGTACTGCGGCGGCACTCACTATCACGGTTACGGCGATGGCTGGCGTGTCTCTCACTGCAAACATCCTCCGGCGCCTGCGATGTACGACCTGAAATGCAGTCAGGACACACCGCCGGAAGTGTTGGCGGAAAAGCAGTGGCGCGAGAGCAAGAAGGGCCGGGCGCGTCTGGCCAGTACGTTGCGGAGTTTTGGTCTGTAGTCGGCTCTAGGAATTGGTGGCCTGTTCCTGTCTCGCGTAGGGCTGCCCATTCTCGAAAAGTCCACAGAAGTCCACAGAAGTCCACGAATACTAGACTGTACACGCATCGAATTCTCTCGACGGCGATTCCGTGATGTGTCATTGTGATCAGATCGAGGCAAATCACTGAAAGGAATACGGAAATGAAACACGCACTAGCAGCAACCACAGAACCGAAAGGCTTGGTGGTCTTCATCGGGTCACTTGGAAACAGCACACTTCCCATCTTTGTCGGGTGGGTTCCTAACACTCCTGGCAGCGTCTCCCTACTGTTTCAGCTTCTACAAGTTGCCCATCCGGAGGAGCTTTGCATCTGGGCAACATGCAATTCGACCAAGGCCGCCCTCGACTGCTTCCTGTACGACGTGCGCCGGAGCCGTGTCGGGCGGATCGGTAGCCGGTGGTACACACTTTCTGACGAGATGGATTCTTTCATCGATGCCCACCTGGCTCCGGACGATCTGACAGAGCATAAGACCGGGGCAGCCATTGAAGCACAGCGGCTGGTATGGGCGGCTGTGGCTGAGGGGCGGCAGATGGTGTCAGCAATCGAAAATCCGGCAGAACGTGGAGGGGTTGTTCGCCTGGTTCAACCCAAAGCTCGGCGCTCTGCCAAACCCCACAGCTCCAAGTCCAAAGGCCCCACGAAAGCAAGCCGTCCGCGTGCCAAGACACCCGCACACGCTCAAGGCATGGCAGCGTAACACCCACCCATCGCGAAGACAGGAGGTTAAGATTTCGTGAATCATTGTAGCTGAAAATGGCGAGGCCCCCAAAGGTGCTGAAACACCGGGGGCCTCTGATGGACCAACCCACAAGGAAGAATCCAATGACGAAATCACTACCACTTATCCTCTCGACTTGTCTACTAAAATTCCCCTCCGTTCTGCTTGTCCTGGCGTCAACCGGCTTCGGCTGTGTCTACGCTTTCGGCCAGGGTTCGCAACACGGCGTTGTTCTAGCTTGGCTATCTGTTGCGATGGCGGCCGGTCTGGAACTGGCCAAGCCTCTCTCACTGGTCAAGGCCGTTTCCAAAAGCACGCCTTGGCAGTCTCGAATAGCGCTGGGGGCCCTGGCTCTGTTCGCAGCTCTCTACTCGCTATCGGCCGAAACGTCTCTCGTGGCAACGAACCGGCAAGCTGCCAATGCCCAGCGCTCACAGCTCACGGCACAGCATCAGACGGCTCAAGCTGACCTCGATGCTGCCCACCGTGGCCTGGCTGGTCTTGGCCCGGTCAGACCCGTCGCCGAAGCTGAGAGGGCTGTTGCCAGTGACAAGCTTGATGTTGCCTGGATGCGGACCTCCAACTGCACAGACGCTACTCTCACTGCTTCTCGCGCCTTTTGCCAACGATACTTCAGCGATCAATCAGAACTCATAAATGCCCAGTCGGCACAAGAGCTTACAGCCAAGATCGAAGCGGCGGAGAAAGCGTTGGTTGCAACAGCAGGGGTTAACGAAGCCGACCCTGGTGCTGCGAGCGTGGTTGTCTACCTCTCAGCTCTTGGCATCACGGCGGACCCGGAGAAGGTGTCCAAGTTGCTGGTGCTACTTGCTGTCGTAGGCCTTGAAGTTGGATCGCTCACGGCTGGCTTGTTGGTTTCGGCAGGGGTGGCCACTCAGGGTCGGGTTGCGCAGTCAATTCCGGTCAGCGTGCCCACCAGCGTGCCCACTGCAAATGAGGGTGGGCACGCTATCGACCCTGACGAAGTGATCCACTGGCAGCTAACCGGCGACAATCCGGGCTCTGATGACAGTGGCCACCTCGATGAAAACGGTGGGCACGCTATCGCCGAACGCCTCCTGAAAACGATCAGCGTGGCTTCGGGTGTGGCTATCTCTCATCGGGAGTGGGCACGCCAGCTTGGTTGCAGCAAGTCCGCTGTGGACAAAGCCCTTGGCAAGCTAGTGACGGATGGCTCGATTGTGAAGGTCCAGGCCTCAAAGGGCAAGGGCTCAGCCTACAAGGTCGCCGTTGCTGCCTGACTGCCGATCTGCCCAACTACCTAAGCATCTTCCTATCACGTCCTACCCCGTGCGCTTCCTTGATTGGGGGTGCACGGGTCTTCGCCGTTGTCTGTCTGTCTCCCGTTCAACAAAGCTCCTACAACCTAAGGGAATTCAAAAGTGGCCACTTTCGACGAAACCCAATCGAACTACGACAACCTGCCCGATGCCAAACCGCAGGGCGTTGCAATCTCTGATGAAGCCCTCGCCTTCGCCGTCAAAAATGGCATGTCGGAATCTCAGGCAAAAGACCCATACCTCTCAGAAACTCTTGGCGCCGCCTTCCGTTCTTCAAACACGGTTGGTTCGGCCTCGGCATCGGAGATCATTGCACAGAAGTTTTTTCCAACGCCTGACAGCCCAGCGCTAACCCCTGAGGAAGTCGTCAGCAAAATGAAGGCAGACGGTCTGCTTCCCGTGGCCCCTGTCTTCGATGGAGTGAAAACCCAGGCCCAATACGACGCTGCCAAGTTTCAAATCCAAAGGGAGTATAAAGACCGCCAAATTCTTGATGCCTCGGGGTGGACAGGAACGTTTGCACAGATGGGTGCTTCGATACTGGACCTGCCTTCACTGATTCCGGTTGGCGGCGAGGCGACGATTGGTGCGAGGGCAGCCGATGCGGGGATGAATGCCTTTATGCGGAGAGGGGTCAGCAGCCTTGGACGCGGTGCACTTGAGGCCGGGGCACTCGGCGCAACTTCAGAACTTGGCTTGCAGGCGACACAGCAGACCCGAACACCTGAAGAGTCGGTCATGAACGTTGGGGGTGGCATGGTTCTCGGCAGCCTTCTTCACTTTGGTGTTTCGTCTGTAATCGGCAGAGAGAGGGCGGCGGGAGTCTCAGCACGGATCGAAGCGGACATCGCCGACAACGCCGCTGGCAACATAAGAGCCCGAAGCGCTGGTGCGGCAGCCGTGGATGGCTACATCGGCCAGCTGGGCTCTCCCCTGGTCAACACGGGTGGCTTTGCAACGGTCGCGAGGAACACAGGCGCGATGGTCCGTTGGCTGCCGTTCGGAGTTGGCGAGTTTGTTTCCGACAAGATGCGCAACCCGACCATCAGTGTGCTTGAGTCGCAATCGCCCTTGGCTCGGATTACCTTGCAGGAAATGGTCAACAATCAGTGGCCTCTGAAGGAGAACATCCCGACCACCTTCAACCCGGCAGGAATGCAAGCGCCGAAAACTATTTGGGATCATAGCCGTTTGCTTGGCGATGGGCCGTATGCGGAGTTCGAGCACCAGGCCCAACAGTCCTTCAAGGCGAACTCGAAAGACTTTGAAGACTTGGAAGATTTCGGCAACAGGATCAACCACGCCATGATCAACGGCGACGTGGACCCACAAGGCCACCCGGCGGTAACAAAGATGGCGAAGCTGGCGCGCGAGACCGTCGTCGAACCGATCCGTGATGAGCTGATCAAGCAAGGCCGGCTTCCGGAAGAGTGGAGCAGTCCAACTGCAATCAGCTACGTTACGAGAATGTGGAACCGTGAGGCGATCCGTGATGATGAGCCGGGCGTCAAAAAGGTTCTGGAAGGCCACTTCACCAATCAGATCAACGAGGAAATTGCCGCAGCCCAGCGCACTCGGGAAGGCCGGAATTCAGATGTGACAGACGCTCGGGACCAAGCCTCGGAACTTGCCAAGACCGAAACTGCTCAGGCCAAGGACCAATACCAGACAGCTACAGCAGAAGCGAAAGGGCACATAGACAACCTTCAGCAGCGCCACGAACAACTGGTAGCGCGTAAGCTGGTTGAGCTGAAGACCGAACGGACCAGCAAGGAAACGGCCGCCAAGACTGCCCGTGACCAGACTGTGGCCAAACACAAAGCCAGCCGTGATGAACGCCTGAGTGGCGACGGGTTGACGGCCAAACAGAAGACCGCCACACGTCAACAGTTCAAAGACGAAGTTGCCAAGGAAGATGCTAAACTTGCCGACGCCCTGGACAAGATCAAGAACGAGTACCAGGGCTCGACCACTAAGAGGGGCGGAGTAGTCAAGGGTGCAGTGGCTAAGGCAATGGACGAACTGAAAGCCAAGCACGAGGACAACACAGCCCCACACCGCGAAGCCATCACAGCCGCCAAGGCCACACGTGAGGAGTCCATAGCAGCAGCGAAAGCCAAGCGTGACGCCACACATGAACAGATCGCCAAGGACAACCCAACGGCCTCAAGCAAGTATCTCAAGTACGCTGCTGGCAACGAGATTAAGACAGACCTGGTGCAACGGGATGCCTCTGACCTCGCCGACACAGCTTTCAACCACCTCAGCGGGCGTTCGAATGATGGCTTGGAACTCGATTGGGAGTTGAACGGAGGAAGCCAGAACTATCTCAAGGGCCGGAAGATCATGATTCCCGATGAAGACTTGATCCGCCGGGGATGGCTACACACCAACATCTTCCACAACCTTGATCACTACGCTCGCACTGCTGGACACGATGCAGCGCTAGGCAAGGTGTTCACTAAGAACGAGCGCACTATCGATCCGAAGACCGGCAAGCCTTACGATATTAGTCTGATCAAGGATGAAGCAACAGGTTCCACGCGGCCTGCCACACCCCCTGACGTTGCATACCGACAAGTTGCGGATGTTGGGATGAAGGAAAGGCTGAAGGCAATCCAGGAAGAGTACAATTCAAAAATCGACATGGCTCTCAACCGTGCGGACAAAGATGCTCTGGAAAAGGAAAGGAACCTCACGCTCGAAACTCTGCAAGGCATCAGGGACATCTATCAAGGCAAGTACCGCCCTGGCATGACCGACAAGAGGTTCAACCGGGTCACGGAGATGGCTGGCATCGTGAACTATCTCCGATCAATGGGTACGGTCGTTGTGTCGGGTTTCACGGACCCATTCAACCTCGTGGTCGCTCACGGTCTTGGGCCGATGTACAAAAGCGCCGTCTTGCCAATCATCAAGAACTTCCGTGAAGCCTACGTAAACGCGGACTCCATCACCAAGACCAGTGCCCGCCGGTCAGCATCCAATCTCGAAATGCTCCATGTCGGTGACGTTGCTCAGACTGCCGAGCTTCACACGAACGACGGCAACGACCGGACACTTGCTTTTATGAGAAATGCCGCCCGCAAATACTCTAAGCTGTCTGGCATTGCGCAGTGGACATCTTTTATGAAGCAAATGTCCCACGACTTGACGATGGGCAGGATTCTCGACGCCTCTCAGAAGGGGTGGGATAAACTTGGCAGGGCTGATCAAACCTGGCTGAACACCCTGACGATTGGCCCGGACACCCTCGCCAAGATCAAGGATGAGTTTGCCAATCAGACCGTGAAGAAGGACAGCATCGGCCGAGACGTTGCGTCATGGTACGATTGGAAGGACAAGGACACGGCGGAACGGTTTGCCATCGCTCTTGATCGTGAGTCCGTGAACGCCATTCGTACAAGGCAGCCGGGTGACCTTCCGTTGATTGCACACACTCCGGTTGGCCGTGCCGTTGCACAGTTTCGTGGCTTCATGATCGGCACACACGGGCGGGTCATGGGCCGGAACATCGCACTCGCCAACGCTGGTATCTCAAATGGTGAGTACGGACGGGCTGCGAACGTTGCAGTTGGCGTCACGGGCATGATCATGATGGGTGCGTTGATCGACGGGCTTAAGCAGGCCATGACCCACGATGAGAGTCCGCAGACTGGTTTTGACAAGTACATCCAACACGCTCACGACAATCCGGGCGCTGCCTTGTACGACGCAATGGATCGCTCAGCCGTGCTGGGGCTTGTGACTGAGTACTCGAATATCGCCAACCGTGTCGGACTTCCAAACGGTCGCTCGCTGCTGTCTTACCTAGGCCACGACAAGACTTCGACCGTCTCAGGTAAGTCGAATATGTTCAGTCAGTCTCCGTTCGTTGCAATCGGCGGCCCGTCTGCTGGTCTGATTGAAGACGGGTTCGGCGCTGCCAAGGGGTTTGCTGATGAAGCGCTCCACCGGGCAAATCCTAACTGGTCACCCGGCATGACAAGAAAGGAAATGCAGAACTTCCGCAGACTGTTGCCAGGACAGAACTTGCCTATCATTCAGCAGCTCTTGGACATGGGGGTGAACCGTATTGGTGAGCTCCACCACTGGGCGCCACCAAAGCCTTCATACCAGTAAGCTCGTTGGGGAGAGACTGCGCCGCTTGGTGTTTTTGACACTGAGCGGTGCAGGCTTTCACGGGAGTCTTGGAGCGCGCGTTGTCACTCAACGACTTGTTAGTGAAGCCGAAGTTCAATTGACATCTGACGGTTGGAATCGTCGAAGGCGTCAGTTCCATCGTGTGGCGGGATGTGATGGCGCGGGATAGTCCGCATACATCCTAGCATCAGCAGCCATAGGCAATTCGTCGAGGTCAATGACTCCCGCCCTCAGCGCCAAGGCAACGGCGTGTATGCGTGTCCTTGCGTCTAACTTGGCGACAATGTTATTGAAGCACAACCTAACAGTCAAGACAGCCCTGCCGATGCTCCGTGCAATCTCGTGATCGACAAGACCGTTCGCGTACAGAGACAGACAGCAACGTTCTAATTTTGTCAACTTGTCCACTGTGTTGCGCCTTCCCGATTTGTGCCACTGCAGGATATTGACCTTGGTGAGATAAGTGGAATGCGTCTTGTTGCCGACTCGACTCCACGTGACTTTTTTGAGTAGAGTTGATGTAAGACGCTTTCCCTGATCGGCCGTCAAGTATTTGCTAAAGAAGAGGGTGGCTTTGTTGGTGACTGAGTGATGATTGTGGCTTCCGTGCCGCGAGACCGACATTGATCCGTCGACGACTCACGACGCACAAGCCCCACGTCTCACAGCAAAAGAGACCTCTGCTTGTTGAAGGCAGAGGCCAAGTTGCGGGTCGTGTGGGTGACAGAGTGTGTCGCGCGGTGGCAGAATCGCAGCATATGCTTGTGCCAAGATTGCCAGCGGCCCGCCCGTTGCCTTGGCCAGCGCGACGCAAATGACCCCCGCCTCCCCGTAAGGCAGGGGCCATCCCTGAGGATCGGCGGGGAGTGAAACCAACCGACGCCGATGCTTGTACGTGCCGTGGCTTGTGCAAAGGTTGACGACGTGATTTGGCTCTCCACAGGGTCCAGCGGATTGATCGTGCGTTTTGCCTGAGCGGAACTTGGGCACAACCCGCCATGCCTTGCAGCGGCCGCCTTGGCCGGGGTGATTCCGCCGTAGACAGCTGGCGGCTCCAGGATTGCAGTTCCTCAGTCGCGACGCTGAACCCCACTAGGTTGATTGATGACTTACTTATCGGAAGGTGCGCTATACTAGAAGACTACACTCGGTTGGGTGCACCATGGATATTGCAGTCCTTCTCGTCGGCGTCGGTTTGATTCTAATCACCATCGTTCCCCTTCGACTTGCCTACAGAGCAGGTGAGTACTCCGGGGCGCGAAAAGTGGCAGAGGCCTTGGCGCGGGGGATGGGCAGTCGTTGTGATGGAATTGACGGCGAGACCCCGGCCACTTTGGCGAGTGCGATAGATGCATCCAAGGTCGCGGCAAACCTCAACCACTACTTAGAACACCTTGGGTACATCGGTTATGAGATGGGCCTAGCCTGCTGGCAGAATGGTATCGATTTCCAGGAGCAGCTGACTGCACACGCGGAAAGCAACGTTCGGACTGATTTGCCTTTGCCGACGCTGCGGGACCTTCGATGGGCGGCGCAGATGGGCTTCCATGCCCTCATGGAACCAAGCCGCAAAGTTGGGTTCCAGACCGAGGCGGAGGCCGAAAAATCACACCGCGCAATCGAAGCAATAGCGATTGATGCCGCGCGACTCTAACGACAACAACCAGCATATAGACGGATTCATAAGACAATCCCTGATTTTGAATCGCTGGCTCGCGCACGGGAGACAGATCAGAAATGCGTAGTGGCACCCAAAGGAAAACTCGACAATGAAATCGGCCGGTCGTAACCCGACACCATGAAGCTTTGGCTCTTTTCCGACCTCCACCTAGACGTAAACCGCCGTCACCCGTTCGCCTTACCCGATCCGCGCCCCGATCATGACGTGGTTGTCGTGGCTGGCGACATCTGCGCTGGCTTGGTCAATGGCGTCAGATGGCTGGTGGACAACGGCCTGAATGAGCAGCCAGTTGTGTATGTCGGTGGCAATCACGAGTTCTATGGCCACGACCGGTACGAGGAGCTTGAAGCAGGGCGGGACGAAGCCGCGAAGCACAAGAACATTCACATTCTAGAGCGAAGAATCGTCACCATCCAGGGTGTTCGTTTCGTCGGCGCTACTCTGTGGACGGATTACAGGCTCTTCGGAAACGCACCAGCCGCAATGGCTCTTGCTGCTCAGGCCTTGAACGATCACAAGCACATTCGCAACGGAAACAGGCATTGGTCACCGGCTGACTGTGCTGCGGAGCATGTCGGGTCGCAGGATTTCATTCGGGAGGAACTTGAGCTTGGCCCCTGTGTCGTCGTCACGCATCACGCGCCATCACTGAAGAGCGCGGCCCCACAATACCAAGGGGATTTGCTGACTGCGGCTTTTGGGAGTGATCTTGAGGAACTGGCCAGTCGAGCGACGCTCTGGGTACACGGCCATATGCACTCACCAGCCAACTACGTGCTTGGCAGGTGCCGGGTGGTGGCGAATCCGAGGGGCTATGTCGGGCGCCGCGAGGATGTGGGGTTCAAGGTGGGGATGGTTGTCGAGGTGTGATCTTTTCCACAGCTCAAAAGGTGCCACTGTTCCCGCGCCGTTAGATTGGCCTCATTTTGCTCAACAGAGAGGCGATCATGACGCAAGGCAAGTGGAAGACGGTTTCGTTCTGGTGGCTGTGCGCAAGGCGGGCGGGCAAGGCCAGTGTTGGATTTGCAAACGCCTGGTCATGGGTGCTCGGTGGCTTCGCTACGGCCGTAATCCTCCAATGGGTGAGTCCGCCCGGACATTTGGTAAGCACGGGCTCGGCAGTTGGAGATTGGGCACTTCAAGCGATACCACCCTTCGCGATTGCCTGGATCGTCGCGTTTGCATTTCGTGTCTGGATTGAGGCATCGGGCCTGCACCAATTTGAGCGAGCGCGAGCCGACGACTTGCAAGCGCTGTTGAACGAGAGCCGTGAGACGGTTGCCGCGCCAGTCATCACACACGACACATGGCTCTTGGACGCCATCTATTTCATCGTCAAGAGGCGTTGGCCCAGCGCTTACGGAACGGTTGATCTAGTGCTCTTCCCGAACTTGATGAGCCAGGTTTGGCAGAAGCAACTACGCCAGACAACAGAGTGGAAGGCAACTGTCACGGCCCTAAACGAAGTTCGCCAGAAGGCCTTTGATGGGGAACTGAAAGTGTGGGGTGTACCGAATGCACCCAACAAAATTGGCTGGCGGCGGACGGCTGGCTCTCGGGGGATCAACATAATTGCACAGGACATGGAAATTGTTGGCGACACCCTCTTGCACTCTGTCCCGAATAGTCATTGGGCGTCTTATGAAGTTTCGCCACTTGACCTGCCTAAGCCGCCTCACTTGGTTCACACGACAGCGCGAGACTTGCCGGGGTTAGATCAGGGCTCGTTTGCCTCTTTGAAGGTTAGCAAAGTACAGGTTGAGAAGCTGTGGCCAGTGTAGTGACCGATCAGCACGAAATCTCTGCAACCATTTTTGGGGAATGTCGTGAAGTAGCCTGACCCTCGGCAGTCACCGTCAATGCCCGCTGCCAGATCGCGCCTAAGTCTCTCAGCCCGCTCGGCCTAGCCAAATAAACGTGTGCGTATCTCTCCGCCGCTCTTGCCTCGAATTGTCGACGATCTACGGTCCGTGCACATTCTTGAGAGAGATTCGCGGATGTACCCAAGCTTGAAACTCGTCCTGGCTGTCTTGCTCGGGCTCTCCTTGGCAGGTTGTTCGATGACGCTCCCGGTAAGGGGTTCAGTTACTGGCACGAATGAGCCGATCACCGGGACTGCAACAGGGTACTCCGGTGGAAGCGGAACCTTGGCCGTTTCACTTGGCAGCACGGCAACCTGTTCAGGAAATTTCGTCTATGTGACACCGCGAGAGGGTGAGGGTGTCTTCAACTGTTCGGACGGACGGTCAGGCCCCTTCCACTTCGTCTCAACCGGATCGAACGGCACGGGGACCGGCGATTTCAACGGGCAGCGGTTCATCTTCACTTTTGGGTGACGGGACCAGCAGGGCGAGTTGTCCGCACGCACACAACCTTGCCAATCCTAAGAACTGGGCTTGCAATTTCGGCGAGTATCTCAGCGTCGGCCGCATCTGTCAGCTCGCGGTGGATCGCTAGGGGGCCGGGGAGCTGTGCCTTTAGCTCTGCGAAGTCTGTCTCATTTTGATGACTCCACCAGACCGCAGTCTCACGGTCGTTGAAGCTCCATTCGCGAATGAAGAGGCGCAAATCAACATCGCTATCAGGTCGGTGATCCCCGCGCACACGACTTCCGAATAGGTACACTTCGGGGATACCGGGAACGTCCTTGACCCACTCGTTGATCGTTTCCGCCAGCGATTGAAGCTCCTCTTCTGTCCCAGCCATTGAAGCCCCTTTGCACTTTGATGTTCTCTGTTCGTTCTGCTATGCCACTGGCATGGAAGACGATCAGGAACTCGCTCGCGACCTCGCCTATGGTCTGTGGCAAGCACTCCGCTTCGGCGAATCAGTTGCTGTCGTGATTATATCCGGACTCCGGTCAAGCCGTGAATCTGACCCCAAATCGACGCAGGCGAAGTGGTGATGAACCGGTGGCCGGAGGTTTACGGGCGGGGACACGTTGGGCCGTGGCACCGCGTTCGCCCTTTTCGTGTCACAGATTGGAAGACAATAATCGGAAGCTGTCTCTCCGCCGAGGTCAACCCATGACAATCAATCTGCTCGCCAAGCGCCACGCCGCCGCCGGGAATAGTGCATCTGCAACAACTATTTCTCGTAAAATCAAGCTACCCTAGAATTCGTACAGTCTGGTGCCAACAGCAAAAGGCCCCGGCTCCGATGATGTCCAGGGCCTTTGAGTGGGGGAGTCGCTTTACTCTGCACTGGCCCCGGCACGTCCGTCGGGTTCAAATTCCCTAGGCTCGCAGCGAGTACATCCTAGCACCTCTGCGGTTTCTGTCACTTGGAATCGCGCTTCGATTGAGCGGGTCGGACTGGCAGGCTTAACAACGTGAACCGCACCGTGGCAGGGGTAGCGGCGGGATGAGCACAAGGCGATTGCCCAGTACACATTGGTTTGACTGCACCCTATTGTTGATAAGCTAGCGCTGTATCGAGCCTTTGTGTTGGGGTCGTGGAATGAGTGCCAGGAAACGAGTCGTGCTTGGAGAAATTGACACTCAGCTTTCCAACGACGATTACGGCACCAACGACGCGAGAGCTGACGAGTTGGGCCGTCTGCACTACCTCAAAGACATGCTGGAAGAGCTTCGCGATATGGCCAGCTTCACGGGCAATTTAACCTTGCTCATGCTGCTCCAAGCATCCGCCTGGGAAGCATTCAGTGAATTGAGGCGGCGCACTTCTGACGGTGGCAGTCATGGGGTCGGAACAGTGCAATAGCGCTAGGCTTGGCCGTCTGAGGACCACGCCACTTGCCGAGCGCCACAGCTGCCCAATCGTTCTTGGCAAGGCCCCTCACACTTAGATCGTTGCACGTGCAACCTTAGATTCCCCAGATTTTGAGCTGTCAGTTTTGGACGGGGTTGAAAACCTTGGGTCCCATCGGCTGAGGAAGCCCCCTGGCCTGTCCTGAAACGCGAAGACCGGGGGTGGGTCCTGACAAAGTAGTGCAGCCGCTAGCCGTTGTGCGTCTATGGGGGTTCGATTTTCCGGCAGTTCAGGAGCGACGCGGCGGGCTGTAATGATCCCTATCTGCCAGCCGGGCTTCCCTTTGCCGTCGTGCCAGGGCATCGAGACCAACGCGGACAGCCTTCACGTTGGTAGCCTTGTACCGGACGCCACGCTCGCCGACCCTGATAGGCTCAAGAAGCACGCCACCGATGGGTTCACAGCGTCGGGCGTAGCGGTCCAAGCTGGCAACGGATATGCCAAGGAGCTGTGCGGACTGTACCCGGGTGAGCAAGGCGGCGTCCGGGATGGCGTCTAGCTCATTGGCACGGGCAGCGGTGACTTGCTCGCGTGGGGTTAGCGGCCTCGCTGTGGTTCCGATGCCTTCTGTCGGTAGCTCGCCAAAGACCCTCAGCACGTTCTCCACGAGGCTGCCGAGCTGGTCCGCGCTGAGCATGTTGCCCGCCCGATCGCGGCCCGAACCCCAGATGTCCAAGAGCTGGTCAGGTGTGAAATCGCGGAAGATGGCTTCGATCTGGGCTGTGGCTTGGTGGCTGGCGTATTGGGCGCGCCACGCCTCCACGCGCTTCCTGAGCTGTTCCATGCGCAATCCCCGCTGCCACTGTTGGCTGTAGCGAGCGTGAGGTGATTTGCTGGGAAGGTCTAGGACGATAGCGAAGTTGCGTGGAACAGACACTGCGACTCAGAGTTGAGTTTGGCTTGATACGCGGCAAGGAATTGACCCCAAATTGGCCCCAGCGTCAGAATGTCACGACGCTTGGTTTGGGTCTAAACTTGGGTCAGAAGGCTTGTTTCCGGGCAAGAATGATGGTGCCGATGGAGGGATTTGAACCCCCGACCCCCCGCTTACGAAGCGGATGCTCTACCACTGAGCTACATCGGCCTGACCAGATTCGAGTCGCTCTGGATTAGCCGCCCCGTCTCGCCATTGCAAGCGCGCCGCTGCCGCGCCGATTGACGCCCGCTGGCCCCACCCATAGGTTGCCGCGAGAAATTGAACAAAAGGCTACACTCGTGGCTCGAAAGCCAAAAACTGCTGGTTCGAACGAAAATCCGTCCGCTTCCGGGTCACGGCCGGCTGTCATTCCCACCGCGCCTCCGCTTGATCTTTCGCTCGCGCCTTACGCCGCCGAGTGCAAGGCTTGGCCGTTCGAGGAGGCGCGCAAGCTGGTCAAGCGGCTGGAGCGCGAAAAGGAGATGGCAAAGGCGCAATCGCCTGCGCACCCGCGCGTGGTGCTGTTCGAGACCGGCTACGGCCCCTCGGGGCTGCCCCATATCGGCACCTTCGGCGAGGTCGCGCGCACGACGATGGTGCGCAACGCGTTCCGGCTGCTGACTGATGACCAGATTCCAACCCGCCTGATCTGCTTTTCCGACGACATGGACGGCCTGCGCAAGGTGCCGACCAACGTGCCGCGACAAGAGATGCTGAAAACCCATCTCGACCGGCCGCTGACCGACGTTCCGGACCCCTTCGGCAAGTTCCCGAGCTTCGGCCAGCACAACAACGCCATGCTGCGCGAATTCCTCGACGCCTTCAAATTTCAGTACGAGTTCTACTCGGCGACCCAGTGCTATCGCTCTGGTGTTTTCGATGCGACGCTTCAGCACCTGCTCGAAGTCTACGACGAGGTGATGGCGATCATGCTGCCCACGCTGGGTGCGGAGCGGCAGGCGACCTACTCGCCGCTGTTGCCGGTCTGCCCGCGCACCGGCAGGGTGTTGCAAGTGCCGATGGTGGAAGTGAAGCCTAAGTCCGGCACCGTGGTTTATCGCGATCCCGAGACGAACGAACTGGTGGAAATGCCGGTGACGGGCGGGCGGGTGAAATGCCAATGGAAGGCCGATTGGGCGATGCGGTGGGCCGCGCTCGGCATCGACTACGAGATGGCGGGCAAGGACCTGATCGACTCGGTCACACTCTCAAGCAAGATCTGCAAGGTGCTGGGCAAGCCGGCGCCCGAGGGCTTCAACTACGAGCTGTTCCTGGACGAGAACTCGCAGAAGATTTCCAAATCCAAGGGCAACGGGCTGACCATCGATGAGTGGCTGAAATATGCCGCCCCGCCGAGCCTCTCTCTCTATATGTACAACCGCCCGCGCGAGGCCAAGAAGCTCTATTTCGACGTCATCCCCAAGGCGGTGGACGACTACGCCGAGCACCTCAAGACCTATGGCGGCCAGAAGCCCGAGGAGCGGCTGCACAATCCGGTCTGGCACATCCACGCCGGAAAGCCGCCTGCGCCCGACGTGCTGGAGCCGAGCAATGGCGACCGCAAACCCAAGGAAATCTCCTTCGCGCTGTTGATCAACCTGGTCAGCGGCTCGAATGTGGAGAGCAAGGACAAGTTGTGGGGTTTCATTCGCCACTACGCGCCACTGGCCACCCCTGAGACCCAGCCGCGCCTCGATGCCATGGTTGGCTACGCCATCGCCTATTACCACGACCGGGTGAAACCGGATAAGCAATACCGTCCGCCGACGGACAAGGAGCGTGCGGCATTGAAGGCGCTGGCCGAAGGATTGGGCGGCCGGAGCGAAGACGACAGCGCCGAGGACTTGCAGAACCTTGTCTATGCCGTGGGCAAGGAGCACGGCTTCGAGCCGCTGCGCGACTGGTTCAAGGCGCTGTACGAGGTGCTGTTCGGCCAGTCGCAAGGGCCAAGGTTCGGCAGTTTCATCGCGGTGTATGGAGTAGCGAACACCAAGGCGATGATCGAGACGGCGCTAGTATCCGGAATCATAAGCCACTGAAACGCATTTCATATTCGTCACGGCCGCGAAGGCGGCCGCCCACGCATCGGGCCGCGAACAAGGTGACAGTTGCGTGGACGGCCGCCTTCGCGGCCGTGACGTTGGTGGGGGGTCATTTGCGGGAGAGCCACCAACGGACATGATTCAGCCAATTGCGATAGTGGGTACGAGCGTGACCACTACCGGCCACTCAGTCGGGCGCACCGTGCCCCGAGGCTACCCGTGCCACCCCGCCAACGAGGCTGTCGAACGCGGTATCGAAGCTCACGCCCTTGACTCCCCAGGCGTAGTCCGCGCCGTCCCAGCGCATCTTCCAGTTGGCGCTCCAGCCGATGGGTGCGGCATCCTTGAATTCCAGGTTGCCATGGACGCGCGCCTCGGTCTCGGTCGAGGGAACCGCCGGCAATGGCCGATCCAGCGCAACTCCCCAATCGGCAAGTTCGGTGGCCCTAGGGATGCGCACTCTCACCCCGAATTTGATGCCGTCGCGCACGAACGAGCCGCGCATGGCGGCCCCGGCCGGAACCTCAGGGTTTAGAAGATACGATTTCGTGGGGCCACGAACCGCGATCACCGGCACGATAACCGGCCGGTTCTCCCAACGGATTTCGCCGAGCTCCGCCAGGGTCGCGTCGATCTTGCCGGGATCGAAATGCACGGTGAGATCGTGGGGCCGGTCAAACGTTCCTTGGTCGTCGTGATGAAAATAGGCAACCATCTTGTCGACATAGCCGAACGATTCGACGAGGTTCTTGGCCTGCTCTGACATCTTTTTGATGCGCAGATCGGCGGCCAACCGCGGCTCGCCCGTGAGCTTCACCATGACCTCGCGAAACGCCTGCGTAAAGCCGCCCGCGCGGAAGCGGCTGTCGTTGCCGGTAACAATGGGGACCGCCATATAGAGCGCGGCATCCGGCTGCTCGGCGTCGGCATGGTGCGCCGCCGCAGCGGCAGATCCCAATGTCAATGCCAACAGAGTTGCGAACTTGGCGGCGGATGGGAACCAGGTCGGCCGCAACGCTCTCATTTGCTGACTCCGCTCGTCACGCCGGCCGCTGCCCTTCACCACCAGCTCGCCATGCCTATAGCAAAAGGTTTGTCTAACCTCAATGGTGGTTAGCAAGCCTCAGGCGCGACCACCTCGTGGCGCTAGTCTCGACTCGCGCCCGGCGCATCGAGGAACTTCTGCAGGAACGTCAAATCCAGCCACCGGCCGAATTTGTGGCCCACTTCGTGGAAGGTGCCGATGGGCGCGAAGCCCAGCCGCGCATGGAAGGCAAGGCTGGCTGAGTTGGATGCATCCACGCCCGCGATCATGATGTGCTTGCCCATGCTCGCGGCAATCGGGAACAGGGCCTGCATCAGCTCGCGCCCCAAGCCCCGGCCGCGAAAATCCTTAAGGATGTGGACCGAATGTTCGACCGTGAAGCGGTATCCTGGCCAGGCGCGGAAATCACCGAAGGACGCGAAACCGGCGACTGCTCCGCCCGTCTCGGCCGCCACCAGCACCGGAAACCCCGCCTTGCCCCGCGCCTCGAACCACGCAAACCGGTCTTCGACCGCCACCGGCTTGTCACTGAAAATCGCCGTCGACGTGGCAATCACGTCATTATAAATGTCGGTGAGCCCGGGAATATCGGCCACCTCCGCCGGCCGGATGATGGCCATTGCTATTTCCTTTTGCGCTTTCGCTGTCCTGGCCCCGCTGCCAGCAGGCACAAGACTTCGAACATCAGGTTCGCGGCGACCAGAGCGGTGCCACCCGAGGGATCGAACGGCGGCGACACTTCCACGACGTCGGCACCGATGAAATCCAAGCCGATCAGGCCACGGAGCATCATCTGGGCCTCGCGTGGGCTGTAGCCGCCGATCTCGGGCGTGCCGGTGCCGGGCGTGAAAGTCGGGTCGATGCCATCGACGTCAAAAGAGAGATAAGCCAGTTTGTCGCCGACAACCCGCCGGGCCTCCTTGATGATCGCTTCGGGCCCCTTCTCGAAATACTCCTCGATGAAGACGATCCGGACGCCTTGATCGAGCCCCCATCGATGGTCGTCAGCCGCATACATCGAGCCGCGAATGCCGATCTGGATCACGCGCTTGGGGTCCAGCAACCCTTCCTCGATGGCGCGCCGAAAGGGCGTGCCATGAGTGATCTTGAAGCCGCCGAAATATTCGTCATACAAATCGGTATGGCTGTCGAAATGCACCATGCCGACCGGCCCATCCTTGGCGAGCGCACGCAGGATGGGCAGCGAGATCAGATGATCGCCGCCGGCCGAGAGAGGGCGGATGCCCATGCTCTTCATCAGCTCGTAGTGCCCCTGAATGCGCGTGAGCGCGTCGGCCAAGTCCGCCGGGTTGACGGGCGTATCGCCGATGTCGGCGCAATTGGCCAGCTCAAACGGCGACAGATCGTGGATCCTATGAAATCGCCGGATGATCGAGGACTGGTCTCGGATTTGCCGTGGCCCATGGCGCGGGCCGGTGCGATTGGTGACGCCTTGATCGAATGGAACACCGACAAGCGCGATGTCCAGTTCGGTGGCGCGCGGATCGTCCAGCGGCACATGCGGCAGGCGCATGAAAGTGGCGATGCCCGCAAACCGTGGCCACGGGTTTATGCCGAGGGGCTGGAAATCGGTGGGCATGAGGGAAAGTCCTGCAAAGACGCCGTGCCATGCATGGGATCAGATCCCATGCCGAGGGCATAATGGCAGATGGTTCCATCGAGAGCCAATGGGTCTGACCAAAGGCCAGTGCGGCCATCCACTACCCTTAAGGCCTTCTTGGACAATCGCAATTGTTCGTCCCAGAGCCTCATGCTAACAGCGGTCGGGGACGGATGAATGGGACTGGCCGGGGGAGAGCGCCTTGAACACACTCGCGAAAATGGCCTGCGGCTTGGCCGCCTCGATGGCAATGCTGTACGCGGGTCCGCCTGCTGCCCGCGCACAGACCGCGGCGGCACCGGCGGCGACGGCCGCTCCGCCCCTTCCCCTCACGGGCAAGACGCTCAAGGTCGCCATGCGCGTGGTACCACCATTCGTCTTTCTCCAAGATGGCAAGCCCGCGGGCTTCAGCTACGATCTGTGGAGCGAGCTTGCGAAAGCGACTGGCGCCCAGACCGAACTACAGGTGATCGACACGCTGCCACACATCCTGGAGGCCGTGAAAACGCAACAGGTCGACTTGGCGATCTACTCGATCTCGATCACCGCCAAGCGCGAACTCGACTACGACTTTTCGCAGCCGATGTTCGATTCGGGCCTGCAAGTGGCGGTGCGCGCCGACGCCGCTACGAATTCCTCGGCGTTCACGGCCATGTCGCAAATGTTCGCCTCGGGTCCGATGCTCAATCTGCTCGCGCTATTGGGGCTGCTGATTGTGATTCCCGCCCATCTCGTCTGGTTGTTCGAGCGCAACCATCCGCGATCCGAGCTCGTCTCGAGGTCCTATTTCCCCGGCATCTTCAAGTCCATTTGGTGGGCGACGGGTGCGGCGGGCGGGCAGCAGCTTGACTATCCGCGTTCGCCCTTCGGTAAATTCATTTCGGCGCTATCAGTTTTCACCAGCGTTATTTTCGTTGCCTATTTCACCGCCGCTGTGACCTCGGCGATGACCATCAACCAGCTCAGGGGCGACATTGCTGGCCCCGAGGATCTGCCTGGCCGCAAAGTCGGCGTCGTTGCAGGCAGCACGTCGGTGGGTGTCATGCAAACCATTGGCGCCAAGACGTCGGACTACCCTACTTACAGGGACGCGCTGGAGGCCCTGGGCAACGGCGCCATCGACGCGGTGGTCTATGACGCGCCGGTCTTGCTCTACTATGCGGCGCACGAGGGACGCGGCAAGGTCCAGGTTGTGGGCACGTTGTTCCACCGTGAGAACTACGGCATCCTGTTCGCGCCTGGCAGCCCGTTGCGCAAACCAATCAACGAAGCGTTGCTGAAGCTGCGCGAAAACGGCGTCTATGACGCGCTTTACAAGAAGTGGTTCACGAGCGAGGGCGGCGGCTGATGGCGGGAAGTGAAATCAAGCCAACCTTGCTGACGACCGGAGCGCTCAACCGGTTGGTTGGAGCGCTTGCGGTGATCGCGCTGCTATGGCTGGCGGTGTGGTGGGCAGTCAGATAGCGGTCGGCTGCGCCGCGCCGCGACGGAGAAGTGAACTGGAGCGGGCGAAGGGATTTGAACCCTCGACCCTCACGTTGGCAACGTGATGCTCTACCACTGAGCTACACCCGCATTCCAGAGATCGGGGGCGACCACCCCCGCGCCAAGGCCGTGGTTATGACGCACAATCGTTAAGATTGCAAAACTTTTTGCTGACCTCCGGCGTCGAGCTCTGCTGGAAGTGGCCGCCGACGGAGGGCTCGATCTAGGAGCACGTCGAGATCCGGCCTGGGCTACGGCCATGCTCCGTCTTTTCCCATTTGAACGGCTCGCGTGCCAATTGGATCATGGCGCGGTAGGCGGCGAACGAAATCAGCAGCCAATAGAGTGGCATCATTGGCACTTCGGCCAGCAATCGCCAGCGCCGGCCGCCAATCGCGCAGACCGCGCCATGGGCAAGGGCGACGCCAAGACCTGTCGACAGGTTGAATATGGCCAGGCCGATCATCAGCTCGCCGGTAGCGGTCTCGGCCGAGAGCAGGGGGCCTCCAAACAGCCGCTGTGCCGCAAAGAGCGCCAAACTGACGGGATAGAGCAAACTCGACAGAATGCCGCCGCCAAACAGGGCGTGGAAGCCCAGGCTTCCCCAGAGCCCCAGCTCCTTGAGTAGTTTCGCCGGATGGCGGCTGTGAACGATATAGGTCTGCATCCACCCCTTCAGCCAACGCGAGCGCTGGCGAAACCAGTTGCCAAACTGATGTGGGGCCTCCTCCTGGGTGGTGGTCGCGATCACGCGGGCCCGATATCCCAGGCGGGCAAGGCGCAAGCCAAGATCGGCGTCCTCGGTCACGTTCCAGGCATCCCAGGCGCCGATCGCGCGCAGGACCTTGATCGGAAAGTGGTTGGTTGTTCCCCCCAGTGGCAACGGCAGGCCCAGGCGATCAAGAGCCGGCAAGAGACCTTCGAACAGGATCAGATATTCAAGCGCGAATTGCCGGCAGAGCCAGCCAGACGCCGCATTGTGAATGCTGAGGCGGCCTTGAACGCAGCCGATGTGGGATGGTGCGGAGGCGAAAGCGGCCAGTACGTCCTTGAGCTGGCTTGGATCGGGCACGTCCTCGGCATCGAACACGCCCACATAAGCGCCACGAGCAAAGGCCAATGCGTAGTTGAGCGCCTTGGGTTTGGAGCGTGGCGCACGATCAGGTACAAGGACCAACTCGAACGGTGGACGCAGGTTGAGCCGCAGTGCCGCGGCGATGGTCTCGGCATCGACACTCTCGAGAATCAACTTGATGTCGAGCTTGGCTGGCGGGTAGTCGAGCCCGCGCAAGGCTTCGACGAGCCCCGGCAACATCCGCGCCTCTTTATAGAGTGGGACCAACAGCGTGTAGATGGGCAGATCGCGGGCGTCTGTAACACGGGCCGTCTTGGCCCGGAGCGATCGCGTGGCGGGATAAGCAAGCAGAAGCGCCACACGCAACAACACCAGGGCCAGAAAGGGCAGCGTCAGTAGCGTGGTAAGCAGCCATTGAGCCGATATCCCGGCGACAACGATCAGCCCGATCAGTACGCCGAGGGTCGTCGCCAACGCCACCGTCTGCCACAACCACGAGCCGGCCCGCGCGCTCAAGGACGGATCGCGGCGCGCCAGCCCCGCGACAGCCTCGCGCATGATCGCCGGACCCAACCGTGCCCTGAGGCGCTCGCGCAAGGCTGCCGGTGGGGCAAGCCCTAACCTGAACCCGCGGGCCGACAACCTTCGCGTCAGTGCCGAGACCGACGCCGGCGAGCCGACGCAACCATTGAGCACCACCCACTTCTCGCCATTGATGACCCCGCTGGCCCAATTCGGGGCGGCCGCTGCCTGCCCCGGCGCTTGAGCCAGATCCAACCCATGGAGCACCGGCATGAACGGAACGTCGAGCGAATTGGCGAGCCTCGCAACATAGTCGTCCGCATCGACAATGCCTTCACCGATCAGCACAGTGTGCAGGGGCAGGCCGCAGGACCGCGCGCGGGCCAGCGCCGGCTTGAGCGCGGACCCGTCCCAGGTTGCACTGATGAGAAAGGCGAATTCGGCGGCCGGATCGGGTGGTCGACGCGGGTCCGCCGTCGCTGCAATGATCGCGGATGGCAATCGCGGCCGGGGCACTTTTGCCGGTGGCAAAGAGTGCGGAAGCCGCCGCGCGGCCTTGGTTCGCGGTTTGACGGATCGATCCGCCTGCGCCGGTATCAATTCGAACGCCACGCTTGAAGCCCCGCTCGCCGCCCACAAGCCTCGCGGCTTGCGGAAAACCCACAATAGGTTCTGGTGGACGGGTGGCCAGTTGGGTAGTTACCCGGTTAGGCCCCATTGCCGCCACGCGGCAACGCTAGAAGCAGTTAGACGTGTTGGAGACACCTTGCGCATCATCCTTGCACTGCTCGCTATCACCCTTCTCGCCGTCGCTCCGGCAGCAGCGCAGCAGCAGGGTCCGGCTGGCAAGCCCGCCATGGCCGCACCGAACGCCGTCGACGCCGCTGTGCCGCGCCGCACCAACCTGCGCTTTCTGACTACCACTGACTTTCCCCCATTCAACTACGCCGACGAGGACGGTCAGCTAACGGGCTTCAATATCGATTTTGCGCGCGCGGTTTGCGTCGAGCTCGAAGTGAGCTGCGATATCAAGGCGATCGCCTGGGATGACTTGTTGCCAACCCTTGATCACGGCGACGGGGATGCGGCGATTGGGGCCATCGCAGTCAGCCCGACCACGGTGGCGCAGGCAGATTTCACGCATCGCTACTACTTCATGGCCGCCCATTTCGCAGTGCGCAAAGCCGGCACCAAGCCGGAGATTTCGCCTGCGGGCCTCGAGTCGCGGAAGATCGCTGTTGTCACGGGTTCAAGCCACGAGGCCTATCTCAAGTCCGCGTTCCCCGATAGCCAGATCGTCAGCCTGCCGACCCAGGAAGCGGCTCGGGACGCGCTGGCCAAGGGGGCAGCCGATGCATTGTTCGGCGACGGCTTGGCGCTGGCCTTCTGGACCAATGGCACTTCTTCCAAGGGGTGCTGCGAGCTGGCTGGCGGGGCCTACGCGGATGAGCGCTATTTCGGCGATGGCGTCGCGATCGCGCTGCGCAAGGGCGACATCGCGCTCGGCCGCCAGATCAACGCCGCGATCTCGCGCATTCTGGCTTCGAGCCGCTACGAAGAGATGTTGGCGCGATACTTCCCTGTGCGTCTGTTTTGAAAAGGCGCCCGAATGCGCGAGACGAATGAGGTTGTGGTGTTGAAATTCAGCGAGTTAGAAGTATCCGTTCAGGTCATCTCGTTCAAAATCCTGTTGTTGACATTGAAAACTATGGAATTCTCGCCACACTTTTCACTCCGAACGCAAAAATCCGTTGCAAAACCATAAGTTCCCGTCGCAATGCTTGCGCATTCCGATTACCTTCCAATTGTTGCGATTGATTCGGGCTCACAAGGAGAAACCAGATGGCCAAGATCGTGAAGAAGACTGCTGCTAAGAAACCCGCCGCTGCCAAGAAGGCTCCGGCCAAGAAGCGCGCTGCTGCCGCCAAGGCTCCCGCCAGCGCCAAGAAAGCCGCGCCGAAGAAGGTTGCCGCCAAGAAGGCCGCGACCAAGCCGGCTGCCAAGAAGACCGCCGCCAAGAAGCGCAAGTAGACTGCAAGACTGACGCTCTAGTACCTCAAGCGCGCGGCTCAAAACCGCGCGCTTTGTTTTTTTGCGCGTCATTCCGGCAAGTGGCACACGGCCTCGACGTTGTTCCCATCGGGATCACGCACAAACGCGCCGTAGTAGTGTGGGTGGTAATGCGCCCGGACGCCCGGCGGGCCATTGTCGGTGCCGCCAGCAGCTAGGCCAGCGGCATGGAACGCGTCGACTTCCGCCCGGCTCGATGCGGTGAAGGCGATATGCACCGGCGGCGTGATTTTTCCGGCGGCCGCGATCCAAAAATCGGGCTTTGAGCCCTTGCCCAATCCGGCGATATCATAATCGCCGGTCACACTCTTGGGAATTTCCATCATGAGGGAAATGCCGAGCGGAGCCAACGCCTTGGCATAAAACGACTTCGCCTGGGCCAGGTCCGAGACGCTGAGACCGACGTGGTCGACAATGGCCATGAATTCACCCCACGCTTGATTCAGACACTCCGCTCACGCAGCTTGCGCGGCCCGAATTGCGTCGGTCCCCAAGGTTTGTAGACCGACAGTGCCATCGGCATGAGCAGCACAACAAGCCCGGCAGCGGCGTGGACCGCGAGTTCGAGCCGCTGGTGATGGAGATCGCCAGGCGCCAGAACCGCGGTCTGCGCAAAACGGGCCACCTCGCCGATCATCTGCATTTTCACCAGCAGCACGATGGTGGCAAACGTCGTCAGCGCCAATTTGGCGATCACCCAATAATGGCGCAACAGGCCCCACGGGGTGCCGAGTGATTGAATGACGCCTGTGCCCAAGGCAGCCAGCGCCAGAGGCACGATCACCAGTGTCGCGACAAGCCCCATCGCTAGATAGGCCGAGCGCACCAGTTGCAGGTCCTGGCTGACCAATCCCGCGACCGACAGCGCAAGAAATCCGGCGATCGCGCCGAGCAGCCCGCCCGAAACTGTAATATGCGCGGTGAGGGCGAGCTTGCGGATGCTGCGTGACATGAGCATTTAGACGTTCCTCGTTGTCAGCCGCGTGCTGCCTCGAGCGACTTGATCGCGGCGATGGCCTTGGCGGGGTTGAGCCCCTTGGGGCAGGCCTTGGCGCAGTTCATGATGGTGTGGCAGCGGTATAGCTTGAACGGGTCTTCGAGGTCGTCGAGCCGCTCGCCCTTGGCCTCGTCCCGGCTATCCTGCAGCCAGCGATAGGATTGCAGCAGCGCGGCGGGGCCGAGATATTTGTCGCCGTTCCACCAATAGCTCGGGCAGGACGTCGAGCAGCAGGCGCACAAGATGCACTCATACAGCCCATCGAGCTTCTCGCGCTCCGTTGGGCTCTGGCGGCGCTCTTGCGTCGGGTCCGGCGACTTGGCCTGCAGCCACGGTTCTATGGCGCGGTGCTGGGCGTAGAAGCCGCTGAGGTCGGGCACCAGGTCCTTGACCACCTTCAGATGCGGCAGCGGGTAGATGCGGACCTTGCCCTTCACATCGTCGAGCGCTTTCAAGCAGGCGAGCGTATTGGTGCCATCGATGTTCATCGAGCACGAGCCGCAGATACCCTCGCGGCAGGAGCGGCGGAAGGTGAGAGTGGGGTCGATCTCGTTCTTGATCTTGATCAGCGCATCCAGGACCATCGGACCGCAGTCGCGCCGGTCGATATGATAGGTATCCAAGCGCGGATTTGCTCCGTCGTCGGGGTTCCAGCGGTAGATTCCCAGTTCCACCGAGGCGCCGCTGGCAGCGGGTTGGTTCCAGGTTCTGCCCGTGCCGATCCTTGAATTGGCCGGCAGCGTCAATTGCACCATGATTTATCCTGTCGCTTCGTGAGCAGCCTTGCCGCCGCCTGACCAATCCACGCCAAGCGTGAAGAACATCGCCGCCGCCAGCATGGCGAACCCGGCGAGCGCACCGGCCAAAAGCGCGTAGTCCTCAAGCTTCAGGATGAAATACAGCAGCGCGTAGAGAATGAGAAGCATCGCCAGCATCATGGCACCCTTGTCAGCCTGGCCCATCGCCCGCCAAACATAGGCCGCGACCAGCAGGCTGGTGGCGAGCGCGGCTGTGATATAGGCCATCGCGAAGCCGATATGCTCGGCGAATGACAGCAGCAGCACGAAGAATAACATCAGCGCCGCCCCGCTGAACAGATACTGCACCGGATGCAGACGCTTCTTGGCGAGGGTTTCCATGATGAAAACCGCCATGAACACGACCAATGGAAACATCAGGCCGTATTTCAGCGCCCGGGTCACCAGATCGTAGAAATCGACAGGCACGAACAAATCGGCGCCGAACTGATAGCCGCTCAGGCGGTTGAGGTTGAACTCGGCTTCGGAGCTGGCCCAGGCCTGCGGCACGCTGCGAGCAAGATGCGGAACTTTCCATGTGGCAGTGAAGCCGTCCTTGCTGATCTTTCGTTCGGCAGGAAGAAATGCTCCCGAGAAGCTGGGGTTGGGCCAATCGGAGGTGAGAGCCACGGTCGTCTCGCGGCCGACCGGGGCGAACGAGAGCCCGTAAGAGCCGCTGAACGCGAGTTTGAAGTTGAAGTCAAAGGCCACCGGAGGTCCAGCCTGAGGCCCGCCCTTTGCGTCGGCGAGCCGTGCGTGAATGCCAGAGATCTGTCCGTTGGCCACCCCGATGCTCGGCTCGAAGCCCACCTCGCCGCGACCCGCCATGCCAAGCGCGCTCGCCTTCTTCAGTCCCGACACATCCGACAACGAGAGGGCCAGCACCGCATCGGCCCAATGCACGCTGGCTACCTCGGGCTCGATCTTGGCGATCTCGGGCGCCTCGAAATGACCGCTGACGGACACATCGCTGTTATAGACCGGCACCTCATAGATCGAGCGGTGAAGCACCTGCGAAGTCGTCTGAGCCGTGAACGCAGCCGAATCCGGCAGGAACACCGCAAGCCGGCCCTGGGTCTGTTCGATCTGCTTGTCGCCGGCGGTCACTGAAACCTTGACCGTATAGGGCACGATCAGGAATGGGCCATTTATCGCCTGCTGCCCGCCCCAACTGCGAGCCACCTCCGCTGCGACCTCGCGTGATCGGCCCTCACGCTCCCCGACCAGCGACCAAACCGACAACAATGGCCCAGCGAGCAGAAGCACCAGTATACCTATCAACGCCAACTTGAAGGCTGGGCTGGCAAAGAAGCGGCCAAGCGCGGCGAGCAAACCATCGGGCATGGACGGACTCCCAAAAGGGCATTCGGCGACAACTGTGCATAAAAGACGATGGCACGATCGTGGCGCTCTGTTTCATGCCGCCTAACCGTTTGGCCAGAGGGCCACGTCTTCACATCCTGGCCTTTGGCACCCATATGCGGGGGACCACCAACCATCCCAGAGGCGCGTCATGGCGCTCGATTTGCATCACAATGTTCTTGCTGAAATCCCAGGCGAGCGCGCCAGCGCCAACGATGGCGGGTTGCTGGATGCCTACTCGTCGGCCGTCATGTCGGCGGTGGATGCGGTGGGGCCGGCGGTAGTGCATGTGCAGGTCACAGGCAGCAATCCGCGGGCCCGCGGCCAGGGTTCGGGCGTGCTGATCTCGTCGGATGGACTCCTGCTCACCAACCAGCACGTCATCAATGGTGCCGAGCGGATCGAGATCGGACTGGACGATGGCCGCCGGATGGCCGCAAGCGTGCTCGGCCAGGACCCCGAAACGGACCTGGCGGTGCTGCGCGCCAATTCCACCGAGCGCCTGCCCGCCGCCGAATTCGAGGACTCAAAGCGGGTCCGGCCCGGCCAATTGGCCATCGCCATCGGAAATCCGCTGGGCTTTTCCTCCAGCGTGACCGCCGGTGTGGTCAGCGCCACCGGCCGCAGCCTGCGCTCGCGCACGGGCACGCTGATCGATGACGTGATCCAGACCGACGCGGCGCTCAACCCCGGCAACTCGGGCGGCGCACTGGTTTCCTCGCGCGGGCGTGTCATGGGCATCAACACCGCGATGATCATGGGCGCGCAGGGCATCTGCTTCGCGGTTGCCAGCAACACCGCCCAGATCGTGCTCAGCCAGTTGCTCCAGCATGGCAAAGTGCGGCGTGCCCGGATCGGAATCGCGGGCAGTCCCGTGCCTGTACAGCGCCGGATCGCCCATGCCAATGGGCTGACGCAAAATATGGCGGTGCAGGCAGTCGAGGTGCAGCCCGGCTCACCGGCGGCGAACGCGGGGTTGCAAGTGGGCGACAGGATCGTGGCGCTGGACGGTGCGACCATCGAGGGCGTCGACGACCTCCTGCGTGTGCTCGACGCCACGCGGATCGGCCGGGAGGTCGAGGTGCGAGTGCTGCGGCGCGGTGTGGCGGAGACGCTGCGAATGGTGCCGGGGGAGAAGGGGTAAGAGCCGCGGGGGTTTGCTGGAGACGATATGATTGGCTAAGGACAGATAAATTCCACAGCTTGGGTACGCAGTCACTGGTAACGTCGCCACCATAATTGTGGTCACAATGCGGGGGCTGCTTCATGTCGCAAGAAAGCAGGAAATCGGCTGCAAAAGTCGATTCGCTCGTTGCGCTGACGTCCCGAAAAGATGAGGCTCCGCCCAAAGCGGGCGACATCCGCAGCGCCGCATTCGACAGCACGCTCGTGCGCGGATGCTTCTATAAATAGGAGTGGTGGCTTTCGATAGTTGACGTGATTGAAGCCCTCGGCGTCACGTCACGACCATCAAAATACTGGACCGATTTACGCACCAAACTTGTTGATACGGAAGGATTTTCTGAACTTTCCGATAAAATCGGAAAGTTGAAAATGCCCTCCGAGGACGGCAAGTTGCGTGGGACCGAAGCCGTCAACATCGAGACCCTGCTTCGTATCCTTCAATCGGTGCCATCACCAAAATTGGAGCCACTGAAGCAGTGGTTGGCAAAGGTCGGCTTCGAGCGTGTCCAGGAACAAAAGGACCCGGCGGAGGCGCTTGAGCGCCTGATCAAGACTTACCTCAATCAAGGCCGAACGCCCCAATGGATCCGGGAGCGCATCGATGGAATCATGACCCGCAAGGAACTCACGGACGAGCGGCGCGAGCGAGGAATCACAACATCGGGCGAGTATGCAAAGCTGACCCGAATGCTGCAAATCTGTTCCATCGGCCTTGGTCCCAAGGAGCATCGAGAGCTCAAAGGTCTAGAAGAGCACCATTCACTTCGTGATCACAGCACAGAAATGGAATTGATACTGACTCGCCTCGGCGAGCGATCGACGATTGAAATCGCACGCGCAAACGAAGCCAACGGATACGACCAGAACCGTAACGCAGCGGAGGAAGGTGGCGACATCGCAAAAACTGCAAGACTAAAGATTGAAAAACTGACAAGGAAGCCCGTCGCTTCGAAGATAAATTTCCTGCCGAAGGGGCCCGACGCCATCCCGGACCTCATGAGTCTAGCTGACCCGCTTTCGGGCCACGCCACAAAACAGTGACCCTCAGCGAATGTCACTCCAACTACACGCTCCGCTGAAATGGGCGCTGGAAGCGGCCCAATCCGGGCCGCCCCGTTTGCAAACTTCGCTCCTGATCCTACTGCCCCACCGCCATCGCCGTGCATTTCTTCACATTGGCGTCCATGGCGGCGCCAGCCAGTTTGTGGGCCTTGGCGTCGGCCTCGCAGGCGGTGGTGGCATCCTTCTCGCACTTGCCCATGAAGCTGGTCATGGCCGCACCCGCCAGCTTTTTGGCCATCGCCTGATCGTGGCAGGTCGGAGCCGGGGCTGCGGGGGGAGCAGCCATGGCGCCGACCATCTCGCCAACGCATTTCTTGACGTTGCTGTCCATGGCGGCGCCGGTCAGTTTATGGGCCTTGGCGTCGGCCTCGCACGACGCCGTGGCATCCTTCTCGCACTTGGTCATGAAGCTCTTGAGCGCGGCGCCAGCCAGCTTTTTATCAGTGGCCTGCGCGGTGCAGGACGCGGTGGCGGCGAAGGCGTTGCTCGACATGACGGCGACAAGCATGGCGGCGGCAAGGTATTTCATGGTTGGTTCCTCCCTTGGGTATAGTCGGAGCGGCCAGGTTCGGCCAGCCGAGACTCGATTGCGAACAACATACCGCCCACGGCCTGTGGCGCCAAGCGGAAGCCTCCAGCGCCAACCACCCGATATGGTTCTGACGGGACCTTGATTTGACCGTGATCAGCGCTTTCCCGCAATTTGCGCAACACTGTCAAACATTTAGGGATTCCATCATGTTGACGCGCAGAACCGCCATCACGACCGCTGTTTCATTGCTGTTTGCGCCAATTGCCATGGCGTACGCCGAAGCGCCAGTGTTCCAAACTTACACGCCAGCGAGCTTTGCGGCGGCCCAGGCGTCGGGCAAGCCCATCCTCATCGCCATCCATGCGGTCTGGTGCCCGACGTGCAAGGTCCAGAAGATTATCCTCAACGATCTGCTGAAGAAGTCGGAATTCAAGGATTTGGTGGTGCTGCGTGTCGATTTTGACGACCAAAAGGATGCTGTCGCCGGATTTGGCGCCAACAGCCAGAGCACTTTGATTGTGTTCAAGGGCAAGGCCGAGATGGGTCGGTCCGTGGGCACCACCAGCGCCAAGAACATCGAGCAACTGCTGCATCAGGCGATTTGATAAACTTCGGTCCCCAAGCGAATCTGCTTGGGGCAAGGCCTGCCGCTTGGGCGGCCGGCGGTTGCAGCCGCGACAAGCTTGCCAAATCCCATCAGGAGATTGTCGTTGTCCTTGGCCAGCCTCTTTCTCGCTTTTGTCGCCGGCGTTCTGACAGTCCTGTCGCCTTGCGTGTTGCCGCTGGTACCCATCGTGCTGTCAGGCGCGGCGGCGCAACACCGGCTGGCACCTCTGGCGCTCGCTGCGGGGGTTGGACTTGCTTTTGCCGGAATCGGCGCGGGGCTGGCGCTCTTGGGATTTGCCGCTCAGGGTCTCGGCGCTGAGGTCTTCCGGCTGTTCGCTGCGATGGCGCTGGTCGCGATTGGCCTCGTATTGACCCTGCCGGTACTGCAGGAACGGTTCGCTGTCGCGGCCGGTCCGGTGGGCAACTGGGTCAACGACAAGCTCGGTGGCGCTGCAGGTACCGGAGTTGCAGGACAGTTCGCGCTGGGCCTGCTGCTCGGTGCTGTGTGGACCCCCTGCGTTGGGCCGACGCTGGGTGCCGCCTCGCTTCTCGCCGCGCACGGTCAGCATCTGGGTGAGGTCGCGTTCACAATGCTGCTGTTCGGACTGGGCACTGGTCTCGCGCTCGCGGCGACGGGAATGCTCTCGCGCTCCGCGCTGGTGGCTTGGCGCGGCAATATGATGGGCGCGGGCAGAATTGGCAAATCGGTGATGGGGCTGGGGCTGATAGTGGTTGGTGCCATAATTCTCACCGGCACCGATAGGGGCCTGGAAGCCTATCTGGTCGATGCGTCGCCGCTATGGTTGACGGAGTTGACGACCCAGTTTTGAAGGCGCGACATCCTATGTCACTGTCGTTGACTGGACACGACACAGACACCACGCGATACGACACAACACGACACTCAGCCGGCCTGCACCAACGGTGGCAAGCCATGCAAATCCTGCACAACGGCGCTTGCCGGCATATCAGCATATTCGTCAGGCGCATGGCTCCGGTTAACCCAGACCGCCCGGAAACCGAAGGCTGCGGCCCCTGCGACATCCCAGCGATTGGACGACACAAAAGTGATGTCCTCGCGAGACGCCCCGAATTTGGTCATCGCCAACCGGTAAACGCGCGCCGAAGGCTTGAACACGCCGACTTCGCTGGCACTGAGCAGCTGGTCGAACTGATGCTCCAGCCCGGCCGAACGCACCGCCGTGTCCAGCATGTCCGGGTCGCCATTGGAAAGGATCGCCAGTCGCACGCCGGTCTTTTTCAGCGCCAGCAGTGCGTCCTTGACCTCGGGAAAAGCGGTCAAGGAATCATAGGCTTCGAGCAGCCTCTGCCGCGTATCGACACCCAACTCGCCGGTGGCCGCTATCGCGAAATCAAGCCCATTTATCAAACACTTACGGAATGTCGCCGGCCTCCCGCTCGCGGTGCGTATCCAGGTATATTCGAGCGTCTTGGCGCGCCAGACTTCCGACAACCTGTCGGCCTGCGGACCGACCTCCGGCTTCAGACGCGCCACCGCCGAATGCACGTCGAACAGTGTGCCATAGGCATCAAAAACGAAGATTATTTGGCCCATCACGCCAGCTTATAGGACCTTTCCGACTCACGAATCCAGCGCCTGTGATGAGCCCAGGCCGTCGCCCGGCAACAATGGCGTGAGGAACGGCGCCAACACCTCGGCATTGATGTCCTCGGGCCGAGCGGCTAGCCAACGCGGCAGGCGGCCAGGCTCCACCAGGCGCGAACCGATGCCTTCGAAGGCTTCGCCGCAATCGAGGAGTTTGCAGACGAAGTGATGCTCGGCGCGCAGACAATCCTCGATCCGCCGAAGCTCGCTGGCCTGCCTGATCAGCGCCAGGGCCAGCTGCATGGCGATCGGCGAGCCACTCGCGACCGCAGCCTTCGCCTCCGCTGCCCAGGGCTGCTCCATGGCTTGCAGCGAAGCCGCAATGGTGGCCACGGATGACTGCCCGAAAATGCCGGTGATGTCGGTTGTCAAGCCACGCAAAGTTCCCGCGCCAGGATCGCCGGCGTGGTCGTTGAGAATCCATTCAATGTCGCCAGCGAACGGATTGGCGAGTTTCTCGCAGAGCTGTTCGATGCGGTCGCTGTGAACGAATCCATCAGCAAAACCTACATAAATCGCGTCCGCTGCACCGATGCCGACACCGGTCAAGCACAGATAGGGCCCGAGTGAAGCAGGTGCCCGCGACAACAGCCGCGACAGGCCAAGATCGGGTACAAGGCCCACCGCGGTCTGCGGCAGCGCGATCCGCGTCCGCTCGGTGACGACACGATAAGTGGCATGTCCACCGACCGCAAGCCCTCCGCCAACGACCACGCCATCCATCAGCGCCAGAACTGGCTTGCGATGTCGTGCGATGTCAGTCACCAGGGCATTGGCGGCCCGCGCCAACTCGCGGGCGGCGTCCGTGCCGTCGGTGCGGGCGCGATAAAGCGCAGTAAGGTCGGGCCCGGAACAAAACACGCCGGCCTCGCCCTCGATCACGATCAATTCGACGGAGCGTTCCAGGTTGAGGGCCGCCAGAAGCTCCCGCAATCCTGTAACAGTCGCCAGCGACAGCAGATTGCCGCGCCAATTGTCATTGAGTGCCAGTCTGGCAATTCGCCCCTCGATTCGCAGCGAGAGTCCGGGCGAATCGGCACCCGAACTCACTGGCGGCGCCGCCGCCGCCGCATCTGCGGTTAATGTCGATTTGAGTTCGTTTTCACTGATAGGACTCGTCTGCATGAGAATCTCCCTCTCGGTTGACGCACACGCAAACAACACTGCGCCGGACTGACCGGCTAAATCTCGAAGCACCCTTCACGGTCGCTTAATGGCTCACGAATATGATGAAATCGCGAGCAAACACCTTGCCGATTCGGTGCCACCATGGGTTCAACAGGCTTCTCGGCCAAAATTCACAAGGTCGCTGACAACGACAAGCGGCAGGCATTATTCCTTGGCTTGGCTTTTCTGTGCATTTGGGTGGTGGCGGTAAACTACAGCGTCCAGACACTCTCGCCGCGATGGTTCCAGCGTGAGTTTGACTGGCTGGCCAGTGAGAGCATCGCACCGATATTTCTCAGCGCAGCGGCTGTATCGCTCTTCGCCGCGGCGCTTTTGTGGCTGCTCAGCGGCGACGGCAACAAGCTGTTTGATATTGATTCGAACGGCATTGCGCGCGCCGGGGCGTTCGGCGCGACGACCTATTCGTGGTCCGATTTCGAGCTGCTCGAGCGTGAGGTTGCAACGATCATCCTGCATCTGAAGCCGGCGGCCCGCACATCGCTTGGTCCGAAAAAGATCGCCTTCGACCTCTCGGGCATCGATTGTTCGGGGCCAAAACTCGAGGCCCTGATTGTACATTATCGGCCCGATTTGTATCGCACGCTTCACGTCGCCAATACCACCACGCCGATGGCAGCCTCCAAGACCGTCAAGCCGGTCGTTGCTGCCCGTGTTCCGGATAACCTCTTGAGAGCGCGAATTTCGCGTATTTGCTAGTTCTACACCCAGGACCTTCGGCCCCCGCCACTTTCCCGCCCGCTTTCAGCTCTCGCCAACGCCTGCATCGCAAGGGTGTGTTGGCGCGGCTCCTGCCCAGCGTGCGCCAAAACCAACCTCAGCCGGCACTCCATCAGATCAAGCACCGTCAGCCGAGGATCCGTCCCGGAAGCGGTAATCTGATGTTGTAGTCTGCGGACTGCTTCAAGGCCGCGATGGGCCTTTGCGATGTCCTCTATCGCTTCCGCCAGCGCGAGGCTGACCAGAGCCTCTTGAAAGGCGCAGGACGTGTCGAAGTTATCGGCCGCAGTCGATAACTCCTTCAACTGACAATAATATTCCGCCAAGCCGGCTGCATCGTGAGTTCGGAGCGCCCGCCGCAGCCACACAGGAATCTCCTCTCCTGGCCAATGCCTCGCGAACCGATCGACGCCACCAACGCGATCAGCCTCGCTTGAGGTCTTGCCCGAAGCCCAGTCCAACGCGCGAAGGCTCAGCCACCACGCGGCCCCAAGAATCGAAAGGACTGCCAAAAACGGTACCAATTCGATCACCACACCAGATGGAACAGACCAGGTCGCGGAGCTGCGAGCCCGAGTTTGCCGTATTTTGGACGACGATGCTGTGCAAGATCAACGATCTGTGATGCAGTTCTTGTTGCCGAGGGACCAGACACCCAACTAACTGAATTGACCAGTCATCGAATCGACCTGCCTTTCGCCTGCTATCCAGGACACGCTTGACCGAGGTTCCTATGAAGCCGATGACCATTCTGCTCCTTGCCTGCGGATTTGCCGCAGGACTTTTATTTGGCGTTTCGGGGCCGTTTGCCAAGGTCGGGGACGGGCTCGCGCGGATCTTATCCGAGACCCACCCGCAGGCCGGGCGGGCAGCCCGGATCACCGCAGCGGTGGATTTCCCGCGGGACGGTTTTCAAGCCGCCGATTTTCGATGGAATGCGCGAAATGAGGGCGGTCACTCGGTGGTTTGTACGCCAAAGGATGATTTGGGTCGTGCCGCGCTGCCGGGCATCCAGCATCTGTAGTTGGGGTCTGATGATCCATCTTGGATCGCGGGAGCTCCAACCTGTAGAGATTGAGTGTCAGAATATTTCAGCGACGCGCAGCTGTTGAAAACAAGCTGTTTCCGGGTCTTTTTCCAACAACGATCGCAAAAACCCGCTGAAATCGGTGCTTTTTTGCAATGCGCGACAACTTGACGTGCGTCTAACCAAGTCATTTGGGCTAGGAGAGGGCGCGTTTCCGGGCTGCTTGGCAGCGAAATACGCAGAGCGCCCGCTGTCCTGGCAAGGTCAGGCGGCGCGGGCAGCGGCCCACGGAAAGGCACCGTCAACAGAAAGGACTCTTATCCTAATGAAAACTCCGATAAAGGCGAAGCTCGTCAAGGGCAAAGCCCTGAAGATGAAGGCCGCTCCCGCGCGCACCGCGGCGGTGAAGGTCACGACAAAGGCAACCACGGTCACCATCAATCAGCTCGCCAAGGATCTGGCCGAGACCCATGCCATGCCCAAGAAGCAGGCAGGCATCGTGCTTGCGGATTTCACCGACATGATCGCTAAGCATCTCAAGAAGGGCGCACGCGTCCGCATCAATGGCATCGGCGTGCTGCAGGTTCGCAAGCGGCCAGCCCGCATGGGGCGCAACCCAGCGACCGGCGAGGCCATCAAGATCAAGGCGAGCAAGAAGGTCGCGTTCCGCGCCGCCAAGGAACTGAAGGAATCGATCTGAGTTCAGAGGTCGGCGTCAACCGAGCCATTGGCCTTTGGCGCGACAGCGATTTGCGATGGCGGCGGCGGCTTGGGGCTGCCGCCATTTTCTTTTGGAATTGCGGTACCGGCCGGAACTGGTGTTGCCTTGATTTCGGTAGACTTGCCGCCGGCGGCGGAACCGCCGCCTGGCAGCCATTTGTCCTCGGCGGCCTCCCACGGCCATGGGCTGGCTCCAGCGTCAACCGGCAGCTGAGTGAAGCGATGCTTGGCTTCAAGTGCGCGCAACCGCTGTAGATACCCCAGGCAAAGGCCGACACGGATGTCGTTGCGGTCGATGACGAAGGCCTCGACGGCGCCAAAACCGCGCATCAGGACAAGCGCCTTGCGCACGTCGTCGGCGCTCAGCTGGCACTGGCTTTCGATCTCGCGCAAGGTCAACGCGTTGGCGTCCGGACGATTCATGTAACGCACGAAATAGGCCGAAAGCTTCATGGCTTCGCGCGTAATCCAGGGTGCGCGGTATATGTCGTCGAGCCAGATTTCACAAGCCAACGGCAAGTCTGGCCGTCCGAGGCCCACGATGTCAGAAAAGCGTAGACGGCGTTGATCAATCACGGCTGGCCTCGTGGGAAGCCGCCCCGCTCGGGCAGACGCCTCAGCAGCCAGTTTTGCCGCAAATGCTGAACACGCGATTAAGGGTGATCAGATTTCAATGCTTCATTTCGCCAAGATAGGCCTGCTGGACCATCGCGTTTGATTGTAGGCTTTTGGCATCGCCATGCAGCACGACTTCGCCAGTCTGAAGCACGTAGCCGTAATTGGCGATGGTGAGGGCCATGCTGGCGTTTTGTTCCACCATGAACACAGCGGTACCCTGGCGATTGATCTCCTGGATGATGTCAAACACCTGCTCGACATAGAGCGGTGACAATCCCATCGAAGGTTCGTCCATGCACAGGAGCTTGGGCCGGGCCATCAGCGCGCGGCCCATTGCCACCATTTGCTGTTCGCCACCCGAAAGCGTGCCGGCCAGCTGGCCAAGCCGCTCCTTGATGCGGGGAAAAAGGCCATAGACCCGCTCCTTATCCACGGCAATTTCTGCCTTGTCGTTGCGAGTATAGGCGCCCATTTCAAGGTTCTGGAGCACCGTCATGCGCGGAAATAGCCGCCGTGCCTCGGGCACCGGAGCGATGCCGCGCTTGACCCGGTCAGCAGTGCGCAAGGAGTTGATGGTGTCACCGCCGTAGACGACGGTGCCGCTTTCGGGGCGGACCAAACCAAGTATGGTCTTCATCGTCGTCGATTTGCCTGAGGCATTGCCTCCGAGCAGGCACACGATCTCACCCGCGCCGACATAGTAGTCGACGTTCTTGAGCACATGCAGCTCGCCGTAATAGGTGTTGACCGACCGGAACTCAAGAAGCGGCGGCGGCCGCTTCACTGGCTGCGGTTGCGGCGCGTCCGAGATAGGCACGCAGGACTTCCTTGTTGTTGTGGATTTCGGCGGGCAGGCCTTCGGCGATCTTGTCGCCGTGGTCGAGCACGACCACCTTGTCGGCGATCTCGTTGACGACGTTGAGCTTGTGCTCGATCATCAGCACGCTGACCCCACGCTCCCGCAAGCCCTTGATCTGTTGGGTGAGTTCCAGGGTCTCGGTCGGGTTCATGCCGGCTGTGGGCTCGTCGAGCAGCAACAGAACGGGCTCGGTCATCAGCGCACGCGCGATTTCCAGCCGCCGCCGGTTGGCGTAAGAAAGAGTGCGGGCCAAATGGAACCGACGCGGCATCAACCGGTTGCCGAAAATCCGCAAGGTGTCGATCACCTTGGCGCGCGCTGCGACTTCCTCGCGCTGAGCGCCCGGCGTATGCAATACCGCTCCGAACACCCCGTTTCGGGTCCGGCTGTGGCCACCGATCAGTGCATTTTCAAACAGCGAGAGATTGGGGAATACCCGCAGATTCTGAAAGGTGCGCGCGATGCCCCGGCTCACCACCTGGTCCGGCGAAAGACCGGTCACGTCTTGGCCGGCGAGCAGAACCTGGCCGCTGTCGGGCCGAGTGAGGCCGGTGACGAGATTGAACAGCGTTGTCTTGCCTGAACCATTGGGTCCGATGACGGCGACGATGGTTCCCGGCTGCACGGTCAGGTCGACGCCACGCACCGCTCTGATGCCGCCGAACGATTTGACCAGGCCTTTGATTTCCAGCAACGGCTTGGACTTGTCGATCGTCCGGCTGTGCAGCGCGGGCAAGGCAGCAGCCATCTCACCACGGGTCGGCACGGCGGTCTGCTCGGCATGACTGAGGGCGGTAACATCGCGGCGCTCAGGGATAAGACCTTGACGGCGGAACAGCATCATGCCGACCAGGATGATGCCAAAGATGAGGTCGATGGCCTGCAATAGGTCGACCTTCAACAGGAAGGTCATCCCCGTCAATTTGCCAAAGGCATGGATCCAAATTGTCAGATCCTGGAGAAACCAGGATTGCAAAAGCTGGAGGAAGATAGCAGCCAGCACAACCCCCGCCACCGATCCCATGCCGCCCAGCACGATGATCACAAGCAGCATCACCGACACGTTGAAGCCAAACATTTCTGGCGTCGCGGTTTGCAGTTTGGCGACATAGAACGTGCCTGTCGCCCCGGCAAAGCCGGCGCCAATGGCAAAGGCCAGCAGCTTCAACTTTGTGCGGTTGATGCCCATCGCCTCAGCCGCGATCTCGTCTTCGCGAATGGCGAGCCAGGCTCGGCCGATCCGCGAATCCTTCAGCCGGCGACTGATGAAAATCAAGCCGACCAGCAACGCGAGTCCGAGATAGTAGTAAGGCGTGGTCGATATGCCGAAGCTGAAACCGGGCAACTGCGGAGTTGAAACCCCATTGAGGCCCATCGCGCCATTGGTGAGATAGGGCGTGTTACGCGCAACAATGGGCACGATCTCGCCAAAGCCCAGCGTGACAATGGCGAGATAATCTCCCTTGAGGCGAAGAGTTGGGGCGCCAAACAGCACGCCAAAAGCAGCCGCGACAATAGCCGAAATCGGCAGCATCAACCAGAACGACACCGTGAAATGCACCACGTCGCCGGACGCCCCGTTCAGATGCTCGACAAGGCCAAGGGCCTGGAACGGCTCCCAGAAGCCGCTCCAGGCCGGATGGACCTGGTACGACGAAAAGACACCGTAGGTGTACGCGCCAATGGCGAAAAACGCGGCATAGCCTAGATCGAGCAGGCCGGTGAAGCCGACCACCACATTGAGCCCCAGCGCCAGGACGGCGAAGGCCATCGCATTGGTGACGGCATCAAGGTGCCCCTCGTTGCGGTCGAACACAGGAAGCAGCAACGCGAACGCAAAAAGAATTGGAATCAGAATCAGTTGGCCGGTCCGGGTCGAAAGAAACTCCAGGGCCTGACCAAGCGGACCACGCTTCCGGGCAACCGCGATGCCAGTCTTGCCGCGTGCCAGAATCTCAAGATCAGCAGGGGTGTCGGAAGTCGCTGATGGAATGTCGGTCATGGTGTCGATGACTCTTCGGTACCCACTAGGACTTGGTCGGACCTGCCGTGCCCATGAGGCCCGACGGCTTGAAAACGAGCACGAGGACCAGCAGTGAAAAGATGATCACGTCAGTCCAACGGACGGCGATCAGTTGCCCGCCGATCGACTCGATCAGGCCGATGACAACCCCACCCAGCATCGCGCCAGGTATGCTGCCGATTCCGCCCAGCACCGCCGCCGTGAAGGCTCGGAGGCCTGCCGTATAGCCGATCTGGTAGTTGGTGTAGTTGTAATAGAGTCCGAAGATGAACCCAGCCGCTCCAGCCAGCGCGGAACCAACAAAGAAGGTGGTGACGATCACACGGTCGACATCGACGCCGACCATTCGGGCAGCCTCCTGATCCTGGGCGGTCGCCTGCATGGCCTTGCCCAGCTTGGTGCGATGCACGAAAAGCTGCAGCACGACCATCAAAAGCAGGGCTATGCCCCACAGCAGCACTTCCCGCAGCTTCAGGGTTACCAGCCCGAATTCCCACTGAATCGGCGGCATCGGATTGGTGAAGTTCTTGGCGGTGGCGCCCTGGGTCAAGAGAATCACGTTGTACAGGATGTACGAAACGCCAATGGTGGTGATCATGGGGGCGGTGCCGGAAACGCCGCGCAAGGGACGAAGCGCCAAGCGCTCAATGGCCACGCCCAGAAGTCCGGTGACCGCCATTGTCACTGTCAGTGTAAACAGCAGCACCGCGATCAACGGCAGTCCGTAAAGAATCTGCGATTGGCCCGAAAAGCCCATCGCCTGCATGAGCAGCATCGCGATGAACGAGCCGACCATGAAGATATTGAAATGGGAGAAGTTGATCAGCTCGATGATGCCGTAGACCATCGTGAAGCCGAGCGCGAGAAGTGCGTACATGGCTCCGATCGACAGGCCGTTGATGACCTGCTGGAGATAGACGTCAAGATTACTCATCGCTTCCGACCCAAATTGGCGTTGACGCAAAAAGAGCGGTCCCCTGGAGGAGCCAGGAAACCGCCCTTCTCGTCACATCAGGACTGCGGGGCCACGCCCACGTAGGCAAGTTGGTGAATGACGTCATCCAGTGGGAACTTGTCGTTCTTCTTGAACTGGAACACGCTGACGGTGCGATCGTTGATGTCGCCCATCTTGTCGAACGAGACTTCGCCTTGTAGGGTCTTGAGTTTGGACTCCTGGATGGCGTCGCGAACCGCTGTGCGGGTCATCGGTTTGCCGCTGGCGGCAACGCGCTTCAACGCATCGATGGCGACGAGCGCGGCGTCATAGGCCGTGATCGTATAGTCGTTCGGGTTGCCCTTGTACTTGTCATTGAAATTCTTGACGAAGGTGGCAAGGGCCGGGTCTTCCACGACATGCGGGCCGGCGTTGGTGCAGTACCAGCCTTCGACCGAGGGATAGCCCACGCCGGTCAGGAATTCCGAGCTGTAAATGCCATCGCCACCGCCCTTCTTAACGTTAGGCAGGATTTCGGCCATCTGCTTGGCCAGCTTGACGCCGGCCTGGTTGACGCCGCCGTAGTAGACCGAGTCAGGATTGAGCTGCTTGATCTTGGTGAGAACCGTGGTGTAGTCGGCTTCCTTGGGATCGAGCTGATCGCGGCCGAGCACCTTGAGGCCGATCTTCTCGGCCTGATGCTGGAACGCATCGGCGATACCGACGCCATAGGCACCCGCATCGTCCAACACGTAGACGTTGGTGGCTTTCATGGTCTCTTTGAAGAAGTTCGCCATGTTCGGACCCTGAAACGCATCCGTGGTCACGGTTCGGAAGTAGACCGGACGGCCCTTGGGCATGTATTGGGCAGCGTGGGCCGGGTCCGTCAGATCGGGATTGGTCGAGCTTGGCGTGATCGTGGCCAAGTCCGCCTCGGACAGGATCGGCGTCATCGCCTTGCCTTCGCCGCTCATCTCCGGGCCAAGCACCGCCATGACGTCGGGGTCGCCGACGAGAGACTTGGTATTTGTCGCCGCCTGAGCGGGATCGTATTGACCGGCTGTCGCCGTGCCGCTGTCCTTGATCACGGCTTCGAGCTTCATACCTTTGACGCCGCCGGCAGCGTTTGCCTCCTCGATCGCAATTTCGAAGCCGTGCTGAATCAGCAAGGCGTCGGCGGCATCGGCGCCGGTGATTGGCAGAGTGATGCCGAGCTTGATGGTCTTGTCATCAGCATTGGCCCAACCCGCGCCGGCGATGGCTGCAAGCGCAACCACGCTGACCGCGGCAAAACTCGCAAGGCCACCGCGCATATGCTTCGTCATACGCATTTCAATCTCTCCACTTAATTTCATCCAAACCGGCACAACCGTCCTCATTCCATGCCGACGTCTATTTGTGCGGTCGGCATGAGACTGGAAACAAGTCTATTCCGGTATGCGAAACCGGCGCAACAACATTGCGTGCGACGCGGGCCTGACGCAACGCAACATGCTTAAACCGGCTTGAGACGAGCTTCGATCGCGGCCCGCTTCGGCTCAAGAAATGGCGGCAGCGAGAGCTTTTCGCCAAGGGTCTCGAGCGGCTCATCGGCAGTGAAGCCCGGTCCGTCGGTCGCGATCTCGAACAGGATGCCGTTCGGTTCACGAAAATAGAGTGAGCGGAAATAGTAGCGTTCAACTTCGCCACTGGAGCGAAAACCAAGGCCACTGAGACGCTCTGTCCAAGCCGTGAGGCTGGCGCGATCAGGGGTGCGGAAGGCCACATGATGCACGGCGCCCGCCCCCTGGATGGCCATCGGAGCGTCCGGCTCCTCGATGACATACAGCTCGGCAGCAGGCCCTCCTGGGCCCATGGCGTAGACTTGCACCTTCCGGCCCGGCATGGACGGATCGTCGAACGCCGGCTCGGCTCGCATATTCATGGCCTCGGTCAGCACCTTGGCGGTTCGTGACAGCCGTGGAACACTTAAGATCATCGGACCGAGGCCGCGGATTTGACGATTGACTGGCACCGGTGCCCGATCCCAAGGATACGCATCGCCCAGTCCGCCGTCATCGATCAGCAAGAGCCGCTGGCCTTCCGGGTCCTCAAAGGCGATGCTGTCGCGGCCGTTTCGCTTGGCAATTTCGTCCAAAGGAACGCCGGCGCCCGTGAGCCGATCCCGCCAATAAGCCAACGTCCCATCGCCGCTAACGCGCAAGCCGGTGCGCACAACCGAATTGCTGCCGCGCTGCTCGCGAGCCGCCGGCCAATCGAAGAACGTGATGTCGGATCCGGCCGTCGCCGCGCCATCACCGTAAAACAGGTGATAGGCGCTGGTGTCATCCTGATTGACCGTTTTCTTGACCAAGCGCATTCCCAGCACTTCGGTGTAAAAATGTCGATTTTCCACGGCGCGGGCAGTTATGGCGGTGAGGTGGTGCAGACCACCGAGTTCGAGGGGCATGGTGGGGAACTCCTTGTTTTCTCGTCCTTACCGATCACAAAGCTTGCTCGGAGGTCAACTGTGCTTGATAGGACCTTGCGGCTCAATGTTGCCAGAGTAGATAGAGACGAGAGGATTGAAATCGAGCCGTCGAAAGGCAAGAAATGGCCGCGAACGCGAACGCTGCTGCACCGGCCACGGAGCGGTTGTCACCGGGTCGGTTTGTTCCGCTGGCATTGTTGCTGGCCGTGCCGGCCCTTTGCTATGCGACAGGTCTCTATCGCTATCTGTCGCTCGACTTGCTCGCCCAATATCACGCCACCTTGAAGGCATGGATCGATGGGCATGAGGTATTGGCCGTTGTCGGATATGTCGCCATCTATGCAGCCGCCACCGCGATTTCGCTGCCAGCGGGCGCGTTGATCACCATCTCGGGTGGGCTCCTGTTCGGCTGGACGATCGGCGGTCCAGCGTCCATAGTCGGCGCCACAATCGGCGCCACTCTGGTCTTCTTGATCGCCCGCTCCTCGCTCGGCGGCGGTCTGGCCATGCAAGCTGGACCTTGGCTCGAGAAATTGAGCGAAGGCTTCCGCAAGGACGCTTTCAACTATCTCCTCTTCCTGCGATTGGTGCCGGCCATTCCGTTCGTCATCGTCAATCTCGTGCCAGCGTTGCTGGGTATGCCGCTTTGGTCATATGTCGCGGGAACGTTTATTGGCATCATCCCGGGAACACTCGCTTATTCCTACGTCGGCACGGGCCTCGAAAGCGTGTTTTTGGCGGCTACGGATAGTTACCAAGCCTGCCTTGCCGGCAAGTCGGTGGCCGAGGCGTCGCAATGCCACCTGTCGATCGACGCCAGCAAATTGGTGACCCACCAGATCATCATCGCCTTGGCGGTGCTTGCTCTGTTTGCACTGCTGCCAATCGCGATCAAGCGCTTCGCGGGCAAGCGCGGTACGGGCTGAAACATCGCCCGGATTTACCAACGGCTGCACGATCAAGGGTTGCCATCCACGGCGCGCTTGCCTTTTTCGGCTCGAAGCGCTTCGATCCTTACGGAACGGGTTCGCCGATGAGTGGATCATTGGGTCATGTGGGTATCGCTGAACGAGGTCGAGCAGACGTCAATGATGGCTGCGCGCGGCGCGGGCTACGCATTCAGCCTGGCCGGGGAAGCAGGGTCAGCGGCACGTTGGCTGGCGATGCGGGGTCTGCCTTTCCTTGAACCTTTGTGCACTGGCGTGCTTTCGCAGATGCATCGGCTGGAATCCTTCACTTCGGCGCGCCAAGTCGGCTCCTCGTATGGGCCGACGGATGTGTCTCGCCGGTTCGGTCCGATTTCGGTGCTGACGGCCCTGTTGGACGGCGCGCTTGGGTTGCCCACCGGCACGGAGGAACTCTCCATTCGCTCGCTCGCCGCACCGGCTCTAGTGCTGCCGGTATTGGCTAGGCTATCGAAAAGTTATGACCGGCCACTGCTTGTGCGCTGGCCGGGCGTCGCCGTTGAATGCCGTGCCGGATTCGTACTGGTTGATGATGCGCGCAGCGCCGCACTGGGGGCGACGCACTGCGATTGGTTGGTGGTCTCGCGGATGGCGCTTCCATTCGCCAAGGCTGAAGAGGCGAACTGCCTTCGCCATCACGGCGCCAACGTCGATGAAACCCATTGGCGCGAACTGCGACACCTCGCCAACCGCACCTATACTCCCGAGAGCGAGACCGTTCGCCGGCGCGGCGCGGGTGCTGGATTCATTGACAACGAGTGACGCAGGTCCAAAGGGCTAGACATGCTTGTCATCGACGCTGCGATGGTTGACGAGGTCGCCGATTGGCAGACACTCATCATGGCACTGAGGGCCGGACACCAGAGGCCCAAGCCCCAAGTTGGTGATGTATATTTCACCGAAGGGGCCAACGGTCTCTTATCCCGGAGTGCTTGGATCAGTGGCCTGGGATCTTGTGTCAAGGCGGCCACGATCTTTCGAGATAATCCAACCAGGACACCTCCCCTGGCTTCGATATACGGCAGCGTGTTGTTGTTTGACCCCGAAACTGGGATCACGCGCGCGGTTGTCGATGGAGCAGCGATCACCCGTTGGAAGACGGCCAGTGACAGCGCGCTCGGCTCCGAGTTGTTGTCCCGGCCTGACTCCACCGAGTTGCTGATGGTTGGTGCCGGAACACAAGCCGTTCCGCTGGTGCAGGCCCATCTGAGCGTTCGCCCGGCAATCAGACGCGTTGTGCTTTGGAACCGCACGCGGCCACGGGCAGAAACGACAGCCGCCCGCCTTGCTGAACTTGGTCCCTCCATCACGATCGCCGAAAACCTGGAAGGCGCCGTGCGATCCGCCGACATTGTCTCCGTGGCCACCATGAGCACCCTGCCGCTGATCCAGGGAGCATGGCTGAAGGCGGGTACCCATCTCGACCTGGTTGGTGCTTTTACCCCCCAGATGCGCGAGGCAGACAACGAGGCGGTGCGACGTGCCCGCGTCTTCGTGGATTTTCGCGGCACCACCATCGACCATATCGGCGAGCTCATGATTCCGATCCGGGAAGGCGTCATCGCGAAAACAGATGTGCTCGGCGACCTTTATGATCTGGTTGGCGGCGCGCCTGGACGCCTATCGGCAACCGACATCACGCTCTTCAAGAACGGTGGCGGCGGACATCTCGACTTGATGGCAACTGCGGCAATTGTCGAGGCTGCCCTGAAGCGTGGCGCCTAGTCCGCCGCTGCGTCCTCATCCCCCGGTGAGGAGTCGTTCGTCAATGGCGCATCGAGCCAGGTCGCTCCCTTGAGTGTCTCAATGAATTTGCGGTGAGCATCGATCTCGGCGACGGTGATACGGGACGGCAGGGGTTGTGGCCGAGACGGCAAGGCTTTTCTCCTGCGACTGCGTCCAGCTCCCGTCTCGTTCGCAGTCGACGCAGTGGCAAGATCAAGTTTGGTCTGGTGGCCGCCAATCAGTTCGAGATAGACAGCCGCCAGCAGCTCGCAATCGACCAGCGCGCCGTGTTTCACGCGCGCAGCGGTGTCGACATTGTAACGTTTGCATAGTGCATCGAGGCTATTGGGCCCACCCGGGTGCTTGCGCCGGGCCAACAACAGGGTGTCGACGACCCTGTCCATGGATAACGGCAGCCGTTCGGCGCGCTGCAACTCCGCGTTGAGGAATGCGATGTCGAATCCGGCATTGTGGATGATCAGCGGTGCATCACCGATGAAGTCGAGGAAATCGCCGGCGACCTCACCGAATTTTGGCTTGCCGGCCAAGTCGGCTGTCGAGATGCCGTGAATGTTGTAGGCTTCGATTGGCACATCCCGCAGTGGATCGATGAGGCGGTGAAAGCTGACTGATGTTGGGAAATGATTGACGAGTTCCACGCAAGCGACCTCGATCACCCGGTCGGCGCCTTTGGCATCAAGGCCGGTGGTCTCGGTATCCAACACAATTTCGCGCATGTCGGTGCTGCCCCCAGTTGCTCATGCCCAATGGCGCGTGAAGGCGGAGCCTTGACGCTCACCAAGTGTATCCAGGATTGCATCGAGCGAGGCGATGGATTCGGGTAAGCTGGTGCCGGTATCCACCACGAAATCGGCTTTGGCGCGTTTGCTGGTCTCGCTGCCCTGCCTGGCCAGAATCAGGGCAAGTTTTGACGGCGTCATTCCGGGACGTTGCAATACGCGAGCGCGGCGGATCTCTTCCGAGGCGCTCGCCAGAATCACAGCGTCCACCATTTCCTCGGCGCCCGTTTCGAGCAACAATGGAATTTCCAACACCACTAGCTTTGATCCCTTGGCGTATTCCCGATGAAGAAAGTCGCGTTCGGCTTGGCGGACAAGAGGGTGAGTAATCGCTTCCAGTCGGCCAAAGCCCGAAGGATCGCGAGCAAGGGCATCTGAAAGCTTCCCGCGGTCGACGGTTCCACCAACGGTGGTGCCCGGAAAAGCAACCTCGATCAGCCGGGTTGCCGGACCCGCATACAGCCGGTGAACCTCGGCGTCGGCGTCGAACACTCCGATGCCTCGAGCACGCAAGTGCGTGGCCAGAGTGCTCTTGCCCATGCCGATTGAGCCGGTCAGGCCGACAATCAACATCACCGGCCCTCAATATCGGCGGCGATAAGCTGGTACAGTTCGTCAGTGACCTCTGGGCGGCGCTCGAACCAGCGCTCGAAGCCAACGACTGCTTGATGCAACAACATACCGAGCCCACCGAGGGTACGCAGGCCGCGCGCCTCCGCGGACACCAGCAAGGGAGTACGCAACGGCACATAGACGAGATCATAGACGATAGCCGTCGCCAGCAAGTTACCGAGTGTCAAATCGAGCGAAGGGTTCGATGCCATGCCCAAGGTCGTCGCATTGACCAAGAGGCTGGCGTTGCCAAGACCAGTCGACAGATCACGCCAATCGACGACTTCAATGCCGGTGCCGAAATAGCGGGCAAGCTCCCTAGCGCGCCCGGGTGAGCGGTTCGTCAATCGTATGCGATCACAACCTGCCCCTTTCAGCGCGTGGAGCACTGCCCGGGCAGCGCCGCCGGCTCCGATTACCATCGGAGTGCCAAGACCTTGCTGCCAATCCGGATACACTGCGACCAGATTGGCCAGAAACCCATGCGCGTCGGTGTTGGTGGCCAGCACCCGCCCCTTCTCTGTCCACAGCGTATTGGCCGCGCCGATTGCGCTCGCGATCGAATCAGCTTCGTCCACGAGCTTCAGTACCGCTTCCTTGTGGGGCACAGTGACATTGCCGCCGATGAATTCACCCTGACGGACCGACTCAACGAACGCTGGCAGCTCTTCTGGACGAACCGGCCGACGCTCGTAAGTACCGGAGAGTCCATAGCGCCGAAGCCAATACTCGTGGATGAGGGGCGAGCGTGAGTGGTTGATTGGCCAGCCGATGACGGTTGCTGTGCGCATGGTTCAGCCTTCCACGGCACCGAGACGCCGCAGCTCGGCCAGGAGCGACAGCAACGGCAAGCCCAGGACCGTGAAATAGTCGCCATCGATGCGCTCGAACAGCTGCGCGCCCACTCCTTCAAGCTGGTAGGCGCCCACCGATTTTGTCAGCGCTGGCGATGCTTTTTCCAAGTAGCTGTCCAGCCAATTCTCGCTGAAACCCCGCACCTGCATTGTAGCCGATTGCGTGACGCTCCAGCTAACGTCACCATCTTGTACAATCGCAACACCCGAGTGCAGAAGGTGCGTGCGGCCACGAAGGCGCATCAAAATTGCCCGCGCAGCCGCCCTGTCCGGAGCCTTCGACAGCACAGCACCGTCAAGCTCAAGCATTTGATCGGCACCGATCGTCACCGCACCGGGATGACGCGAACCGACGTGCAATGCCTTTGCTTCAGCGAGTGCCCGCGCGCGCTCGGGCACCGTGCGATTTGCAAGTGGCGCAATCGCAGCTACTTCGTCGAGGTCGGCCGGATCGACAATTGGACTCAACCCGGCGTTGAACAGAATTTGACGCCTGATGCCGCTGGCACTGGCCAGAACCAGGGATGGGGTTGGCTCAGCCATTGTGCGACTCGGACGGCATGGCCAAACCTGATTTACGGGCCTCCAGATACTGTATGATCGCGGCGGCCGTTTCCTCGATGGACCGGCGCGTGACATCGATCAGCGGCCAACCGTGGCGCTGGCAGAGGTGCCGCGAGAACGCCACCTCCTTGGCGATTTGATCCCGATCGACGTAGTCGCCCAGCGGCCGGTCGGCCAACGTCATCACGCGGTGCCGGCGAATTTGGGCGATGCGCTCCGGATTCGCAACCAATCCTACAATGAAGGCCTTTGTCGGCTTCTCTATCTGGGGCGGCAGCGGTAAGCCCAAAACCAGCGGGATATTGGCGGTCTTGTAACCGCGGTTGGCAAGATAAATGCTGGTCGGTGTCTTCGATGTCCGACTGATGCCCAGGATGACGATATCAGCCTTGTCCAGGTCGTCGGGCACATGGCCGTCGTCATGCAGCATGGTGAAGTTGAGGGCATCGATACGCCGGAAGTAGTCGGCATCGAGGACATGCTGGCCGCCAACGACGGGGCTGTGCGGCGCGCCGAGGTAGCTGTCGAATACCTTCATGATCGAATCCAGCACCGGGACGCAAGGAAGTTTCAACCGGGCGCAGCTGGCTTCAAGTTCCGATCCAAGCTCCTGGGCTACAATGGTATAGAGTACGATGCCCGGGGTCTGCTCGATCTCCTGCAGCACCCGCTCGAGTTGCTTTGGTGTGCGCACCAGCGGGTGTACATGCTCGATGGCACGTACTTCGCCATATTGGACTATCGCGGCCTTGGAAATCGCACGCAGCGTTTCGCCGGTGGAATCCGAAACCAGGTGCAGATGGAAGTAACTTGGCAAGGCCGGGACCAGCTGTTGATAAGTCGGCTAGTTATACACCCGACGGCCATCGCATCGCGACTTTCTCTCCAACCGTCCACAATGGCTCACGGCTTTTCGCACAAATACGGATGCCGAGTGCCGGAATGCAACCGTAAGACAGGAATGTCTCGCCAGCGGTGTTCGTTCTTGCGATCATACCGTTCGATACGGGCAGTGACTGACAGGCCATCCACAGGCGACATCGCATCCAAGAATTTGAGCTGCCTCATTAAAACCTGAGTCGTGCGACAGCCAAGGTGAATCCGAGGGTAGCGGTCCCACCGCCCATGCGCGGCGGTTAGAGAGTCTGTGAACAGGCTGGTGCCTCGTCCCTATTACCGCTATCCCTGCCTCCAACAATAGCTTCAACAGAAGTCTTCAAATTTCATTTGGAATCTTATGGGCACACCGCCGCGCAGTGCAAAACCCAACGCAACCTCTCAAGCCAAGCGCTTCCTCCAGCCGTTCGGTGGAGTGGTCGCTAGCCCACCGCCAATATGGCTTATGCGCCAGGCAGGACGCTATCTACCGGAGTATCGTGAGGTCCGCGCCGAGGCCGGCGGATTTCTCGACCTGTGTTACGCACCCGATCTTGCGGCCGAAGTGACTTTGCAGCCAATCCGTCGCTTTGGGCTGGATGCGGCCATCATCTTTTCCGACATTCTGATCGTGCCCCATGCTCTTGGACAGGAGGTTCGTTTTGTCGAGGGGGAGGGCCCGCGACTTGATCCGCTAACGACGGTTGCGCAGCTGAGCCGACTCGATGCATCGAGAAAGAGTGAGCGCTTCGGCAAGGTCTATGAGGCGATCGCCAAGACTGCCGACGGGTTACCGAAGGAGACGGCGCTGATCGGATTCTGCGGGGCTCCGTGGACGGTCGCGACGTACATGGTCGCGGGCGAAGGCACGAGTGACCAAGCTGCTGCGCGACTTTGGGCCTACCGCGATGCCGCCGGTTTCGGGAAGCTCATCGACTTGTTGGTGGAGACATCGATTGAGTATCTCAGCGGACAAATCGTTGCTGGAGCAGAGGTCCTCCAGATTTTCGACACATGGGCGGGCAGCCTGCCCGATGACCAATTTGAGCGATGGGTGGTGGAACCGACCAAGGCGATTGTTGCTGGCGTCAAGCTTAAGCATCCAAGCGTGCCGATTATCGGCTTTCCAAAAGGGGCCGGGGCATCGGCGTTGTTCTATGTCGCGGAGACTGGCGTGAACGGTATTGGCTGCGATACGGCGATGCCGCCGTACATGATGGGCGAGGCCTTTGCCGACGAAGATGTCGTGGTGCAGGGCAATCTCGATCCGCTGCTGCTGGTGGCTGGCGGTGAAGCGATGGCTGAACGGGTGGAGGAAATCCTCGATCTCATGGACGGTCGGCGTTTTATCTTCAATCTCGGGCACGGAATTGTTCCCGAGACGCCGCCTGACCATGTGGCGCAACTCGTCCAACTCGTTCGTGGGGCTTGAGCGATGCTATATTTGTGGATCAAGGCCCTCCATGTCATCGCGATCATCGCATGGATGGCCGGGATGCTCTATCTGCCCCGGCTGTTTGTCTATCATTGCCAGGCGCCCAAGGGCTCGCCGCAATCCGAATTGCTCAAGCTGATGGAACGGCGATTGTTGAAAGTCATCATGAATCCGGCGATGATCGCGGCTTGGATTCTGGGACTCATCCTTGCATGGTACGGAGGTTTTCTCACCGCTCCGTGGTTACACGCGAAGTTGGGACTGGTGATCGTGATGTCCGGTGTTCACGGTTATTACGCCGGCGCAGTCCGCCGCTTCGCAGAGGATCGCAACACGCTTTCCGAGCGGACCTGGCGGTTCCTAAATGAGGTGCCGACCGTGCTTCTGATCGGTATCGTGTTGCTTGTCATACTCAAGCCATTCTAGGCGGGTATTCCAGGCAGATGCAGTCATCGCTTTGAATTTGCCGGCCGATCTGCTATAACGTCACAGTCAGTTCAATCCCACGAACAGGACAAACGGCTGGCGTGCCCGAAATTGGGCGCGAAGCATATGGCGCGACCGGGCGCCCTCTGCCGCGAATTCTTCAGGCGGCCTAACGATTACCCTCCTCTTCCCGGCCTCACCCCAGACGACCGCGCGGCGCAACGCCGCCTACGGAGCTTTACGCAATGCAAGATATGAAACTACAAGACCTCAAGGTCAAAACGCCAACAGAACTGCTCAGCTTCGCCGAAGAGTGTGAGGTTGAGAATGCCAGTTCGTTGCGCAAGCAAGAGCTGATGTTCGCTATTCTCAAGCAGCTGGCGGCCAAGGAAATCGAGATCACCGGCACCGGCGTGGTCGAGGTGCTGCCCGATGGCTTCGGCTTTCTGCGCTCGCCAGACGCCAACTATCTCGCCGGCCCCGACGACATCTATGTCAGCCCCAGCCAGATCCGGCGCTTCGGCCTGCGAACGGGCGACACGGTCGAAGGGCAGATCCGCGGACCGAAGGAAGGCGAGCGCTATTTCGCGCTGCTCAAGGTCGCGCTGATAAATTTCGAGGATCCCGAAAAGATCAAGCACAAGGTCCATTTCGACAATTTGACGCCACTCTATCCGACCAAGCGGCTGAAGATGGAAGTCGAGAATTCGACCATCAAGGATTTGACGCCGCGCGTCATCGACATCGTCGCGCCGATGGGCAAGGGTCAGCGCGCGCTCATCGTGGCGCAGCCTCGAACGGGCAAGACCGTCATTCTGCAGAACATCGCGCACTCGATCACGACCAATCATCCCGAGTGCTATCTGATCGTGCTGCTGATCGACGAGCGGCCCGAGGAAGTCACCGACATGCAGCGCTCGGTGAAGGGCGAGGTTGTCTCTTCGACGTTTGACGAGCCGGCGACCCGCCATGTGGCGGTTGCCGAGATGGTGATCGAGAAGGCCAAGCGCCTCGTGGAACACAAGCGCGACGTGGTGATCCTGCTCGATTCCATCACCCGCCTCGGCCGCGCCTACAATACGGTCGTGCCATCGTCGGGCAAGGTGCTGACCGGCGGTGTTGATTCCAACGCCTTGCAGCGGCCCAAGCGCTTTTTCGGCGCCGCGCGCAATATCGAGGAAGGCGGATCGCTGACGATCATCGCGACGGCCTTGATCGATACCGGCTCGCGGATGGACGAAGTGATCTTCGAGGAGTTCAAGGGAACCGGCAACTCGGAACTGGTGCTCGACCGCAAGGTCGCCGACAAGCGCACGTTCCCGGCCATCGACATCGCCAAGTCGGGCACCCGCAAGGAGGATCTGTTGGTTCCGGCCGCCGACCTCAAGAAGATGTACGTGCTGCGCCGCATCCTGTCGCCGATGGGCGTCATGGAGGGCATCGAGTTCCTGCTCGACAAGCTGCGCCAGACCAAGACCAACGGCGATTTCTTCGGGTCGATGAACGCGTGACCCGGCTGGCGTCATACGGGGTGCTTCGATAGGCTGCGGTGGTTGCCATCGCAGTCGTTGGGGTGCCCCATGCCGACCTTTCCACACCTCATGTCGCCGCTGAGCCTGCGCCACAAGACGCTCCGCAACCGGATTGTCTTTGGCGCGCACACGGCCAATATGGCCGTGGACGGATTGCCGGTGGAGCGGCATCGCGGCTACTATGAGGAGCGAGCGCGCGGCGGGGCCGCGATGATCGTGGTCGAGCCAGTGCCGGTTCATGCCACCGGCGTGCTGACGCGTGGTAATTTTCGCCACGACGACGACAGCATCATCCCGCATTTCCGCAAGGTGACCGAAGCCGTGCATGACCACGGAGCCGTGGTTCTGCATCAGCTGTACAATGTCGGACAGCACGGGGACTGGGACAATTCGTTCGAGGCCTCGCCCTCGCCGTCGGGTCTGCCGTCGTTCCACGACAGCCACGGCTCGATGCGGATGTCCGAGGCGCAGATCGAGGAGCACATCGCGGCGTTTGTCTCGGCTGCGATACGCGCAAAGTCCTGCGGCTTCGACGGCATAGAGTTGTTCGCCGCCTACAACGCCCTCATCGACCAGTTCTGGACGCCGTGGAACAACCGGCGCGACGATCGCTGGGGCGGGGCGCTCGAAAATCGCGTCCGGTTCTCGCGCGAAATCATGGAGCAGGTTCGACGGGCCGTGGGCGATGATTTCATCGTCGGACTTGCCGTCTCGATGCAGACGACGCCGGGGCCGGGCCTCACCCTTGAACAATTGCAGGAAGTGATCGCCTGGCACGACCAGCGCCAGCTCATGGACTACGTGACCTGCGGCGTCGGAAGTTATTTCGAATTCTCCGAGATCATCCCGACATTCGCCTACCCGGACAAGCTCGGCGCGCCCTTTGCCGAGGGCCTCCGGCAAGTCCTCAAGCACGCGAAAATGCAGGCCGAGGGTCACATCCGCACGCCCGAAAACGCCGACTACGTTGTGTCATCGGGCCAAGCCGACATGGTCTCGATCGTGCGCGGCCAGATCGCCGACCCGCATCTGGCCAACAAGGCCCGGGATGGGCGGCCCGAGGACATCCGCCCCTGCATCTCCTGCAACCGCATGTGCTGGGGCCGGCGCTATCGCGACTACTGGATTTCGTGCCTGGTCAATCCGTCAGCGGGGCGCGAATTCGAATGGGGCGGCGACCAGTTCGAGCGGGCAGCCACGGTCAAGCGCGTGCTGGTGGTCGGCGGCGGGCCAGCGGGGCTGGAGGCCGCACGGGTCGCCGCCGAGCGCGGCCATCTCGTGACACTGGTGGAGGCAGGCGCACAGCTCGGTGGGCAGTTCCGCCTTGCTGGCTTGCAGCCGCGCCGTCAGCAGATTCTCGATCTCATCGCCTGGTTTGAGGATCAGCTCGCCAAACTGCAAGTCAGGGTGGAGTTCAACACGCTCCTCGAGGATGGTGAGGTTGAAGCCTATGGCCCCGATGTGGTGATCGTGGCGACCGGATCGCAGCCATCAGCCGATGGGTTCCAACGCGGTCTGCCATCACTGGATTCAATCCCAGGTAGCAACCGGTCCAACGTCCATTCCGCCGCCGACGTGATGAGTCGAATCGCTCTACCCGGAAAGCGGGTGATCGTGCTCGATGATGAGGGCAACTGGAAGGGCTGCGGAACCGCCTGGCACCTCGCCGAGAAGGGCCACGAGGTCACGGTCATCGCGGCCAGCGGCATAGTTGGTGCCGAAATCAAGCGAACGAGCGCAGACATTCCCTTGCGTCGAGCACTCCGGAAGCAGGGTGTGCGCATGATCACTGAATCGGGGATCAGCGAATGGCATGGCGACGCTGCTACAGTGGTTGATTTTCTCGATGGCTCGTCGCAGCGCCTCAGTGCGGACTCGTTGGTACTGGCCACCACCAATATTCCCGAGCGCGGGCTTTTTGATGCTTTGGCGAAGACCCGTGACCGGATTTACCTCATCGGCGACGCCGCAGCGGCGCGCGAGGCCCATGTGGCGATTTTCGAGGCGCGCCGGCTCGCCCTCGGGCTATAGGTCGCATTGTAGTCATGCAGCAGATTGTAGTGCAGGCCGGTGCTGAGCGCGCTAGGTTGGTTGCCCGCTGCGGCTCGCAGCCAAGAAGAACTGCATTGAGGGGAACGCTGGGATGAGCCGAAAAATCGAGCGTACCAAGGTGACGAACCAGGAAGCCCTCGACTTCCACTCGCGCGGCAAGCCTGGCAAGCTCGAAATTCAGCCAACGAAGCCGATGGCGACACAGCGCGATCTGTCGCTTGCCTACTCGCCCGGCGTCGCAGTGCCTGTTCAGGCCATCGCCGACGATCCCAGCACGATCTATGACTACACCAGCAAGGGCAACATGGTTGCCGTGATCTCGAATGGCACGGCGATCTTGGGGATGGGCGCGCTCGGAGCGGCGGCTTCCAAGCCGGTGATGGAAGGCAAGGCGGTGCTGTTCAAGCGCTTTGCCGATGTCGATTCCATCGATCTGGAAGTTGACACCACCGATGTCGATGCCTTCGTCAACTGCGTGCGCTATCTCGGCACCGCGTTTGGCGGCATCAATCTCGAGGACATCAAGGCGCCGGACTGCTTCATCATCGAGCAGCGCTTGCGCGAAC
>Ga0075028_100000025_pt1 | contig 56802 bp, 47 predicted proteins | sample LitLauG_LLR_2014_FD_71390 | JGI IMG/M metagenome (GOLD analysis project Ga0075028, IMG submission 71390) | Freshwater sediment microbial communities from Pennsylvania, USA - Little Laurel Run_MetaG_LLR_2014 | ecosystem: Environmental > Aquatic > Freshwater > Creek > Sediment | place: USA... | reverse complement strand
CTCACGCTCATTGGCCAATCCGGCCTGAAACCCCGCCCCGCCCGCGAAGCCTTCGCCGAGCAGAAGTGGAAGGCCATCCGCCTCGTCAGGGCGTCATGAATTGAATTGCCCTGCCTCGTTGCCAAGGCACAAGCTTGACTTTCTTGGCCCTCGCGTGCTTGTCCCGGCAAACCATAAAACTTGTGGAACGCTCAGATGTCTGTCGCATTTGTATTTCCAGGCCAGGGCAGCCAAGCCGTTGGCATGGGCAAGGCACTCGCCGATGCTTACCCGGCGGCCCGCGATGTCTTTGCCGAGGTCGATGAGGCGTTGGGTGAACCCTTGTCATGCACGATTTGGGCTGGGCCGCTTGATCAGCTGACATTGACCGAGAACGCCCAGCCCGCTCTTATGGCGACCTCCCTGGCCGTGATCCGCGTCTTGTTCGGGAACGAGGGATCGGTCGGCGGCAAAGTTGCCTTTGTGGCGGGTCACTCGCTAGGCGAATACTCGGCGCTGGCTGCGGCGGGCGCCATCTCGCTGGCTGACACTGCCCGCCTTCTGCGGTTGCGCGGCAAGGCAATGCAGGTCGCCGTTCCGGTGGGGCAGGGAGCGATGGCCGCCCTGCTCGGCATAGATGCCGCCGGAGCCGAGAAAGCCGTCGTCGAAGCAGCGCAAGGCGACATTTGCCAAGTGGCCAACGACAATGATCCTGGCCAGGTCGTGATCAGCGGCACCAAGGCGGCCGTTGAACGGGCAGGCGAAATCGCCAAAAAATATGGGGCCAAGCGGGCCATGATGTTGAATGTCAGCGCCCCGTTCCACTGCGCGTTGATGCAACCCGCCGCGGATGCCATGCGCGAGGCACTTGTCAAGATCACGATTCACAAACCGGGTGTCCCGCTGATCGCCAACGTCGTGGCCGCTGCCATCACCGAGCCGGACGACATCCGGCGGCGGCTGGTCGAGCAGGTCACCGCAACCGTACGTTGGCGGGAGTCTGTGCTGGAGATGTCGCGGCTCGGCGTTACGCAGGTTTGCGAGATCGGCGCCGGCAAGGTGCTCTGCGGGCTGGCCAGGCGCATTGTACCTGGCCTCGTAGTCACGCCTGTTGGCTCGCCTGAAGATATTGAAGCTGCCTTGGCCGCTCTCGCCTAGCCCAAAAGGAACGCAAGTAATGTTCGAATTTGACCTTAGCGGCCGGGGGGCACTCGTGACTGGTGCCACGGGTGGCATCGGCGAGGCCATCAGTCGGGCGCTGCACGGGCGGGGCGCCACGGTCGCGATTTCCGGGACCAAGCTCGACAAACTTGAAGGCTTGGCGGCCAGCCTGACGGACCGTGTGCATGTCATGCCGTGCGACTTGGCAGACCGCGCCGCCGTCGGCAAGCTCGCTGGGCAGGCCGAGCAGGTTCTGGGCCACCTCGACATTCTGGTCTGCAACGCGGGCGTAACCCGCGACAACCTGTTCATGATGATGAAGGATGATGAATGGGACCAGGTCATCGCCGTCAATCTCACGTCCACCTTCACCCTCATCAAGGGCGCCATCAGGGGGATGATGCGCCGCAAGTTTGGCCGCGTGATCAACATCGCGTCGATAAGTGGCATCATCGGCAATCCCGGACAGGCCAATTACTCAGCCTCCAAGGCCGGAATGATCGGCATGACCAAGTCGATGGCCAGGGAGGTGGCTTCACGTGGGATCACCGCCAACTGCATCGCGCCCGGCTTTATCAAGACCGCCATGACCGACGCGCTGAACGAGAAGCAGATCGAGCAGATCGCCCAGCACATTCCGAGCGGTACTTTTGGCGCCCCCGACGACATCGCAGCGGCCGTAGTTTATCTCGCCAGCAACGAAGCCCGCTACATCACCGGTCAGACGATCCACGTAAATGGCGGCATGGTGATGATTTGAGCCGCCTGACCACCCAGCGTGTTCAACAAAACTGGGGACAGGTGCCTTTCGAGCCCGGTGTGGCTCGCTGGTAATGCAAAAACATCTATGTTACCAAGCGCGCGGTTTCGGGGGCAGGGAAGTTTCGTGACTTCCCCGCGCGGTTCTGCTTACGGGATTGTCTGGGTGGCCTAACTGGCCAAGAGCGAGGCCGGCGCCCAGGGTTGGATGATATGCAACTTTCGATTTGGATTTGCGAGGAAGCACAATGAGCGATGTGGCAGATCGGGTGAAGAAGATCGTTATCGAGCACCTCGGCGTTGAAGCCGACAAGGTGACCGATAACGCCAGCTTCATTGACGATCTCGGCGCAGACAGCCTCGACACGGTCGAGCTGGTGATGGCATTCGAGGAGGAATTTGGCTGCGAAATACCTGACGACGCGGCCGAGACCATCCTCACTGTCGGCGATGCCGTGAAGTTTCTAGAAAAGCACGCCGCCAAAGCCGGCTGAGTAAAACAGCGTGTCTGCAATGCGGCGAGTGGTCGTAACGGGATTGGGTTTGGTGACGCCGCTGGCCTGCGGCGTGGAATCGACGTGGAAACGCCTCGTGGCCGGTGACAGCGGTGCGAGCCGTATCACCGCGTTCCAGGTGGACGATCTCACTTGCCAAATCGCATGTTCCGTCCCCAGGGGCGATGGCGCCAATGGCAGCTTCAATCCAGACCAATGGATGGAGCCGAAAGAACAGCGCAAAGTCGACGATTTCATCATCTTCGCCGTGGCGGCGGCTGACCAGGCGTTGAGCGACGCCAACTGGCATCCCAAGACCGATGACGAGAAGGAACGCTCCGGCGTGCTGATCGGGTCGGGCATCGGCGGGCTGGATGGCATAGCCAAAACATCGCTGCTGCTTGCCGAAAAAGGTCCGCGTCGGATCAGCCCGTTCTTCATTCCTGGACGGCTGATAAACTTGGCTTCGGGCCATGTGTCGATCAAGCACCAGCTCAAAGGCCCCAATCACGCGGTTGTCACAGCCTGTTCCTCGGGCTCGCATGCGATTGGCGACGCTGCCCGACTGATCGCGATGGATGATGCCGACGTCATGGTGGCGGGTGGCGCGGAGTCGCCAGTCTGCCGAATTTCAATAGCCGGGTTCGCCGCCTGCCGGGCGCTGTCGACCGGCTTCAATGACCGGCCGACCGAGGCCTCGCGTCCCTACGACAAGGACCGCGATGGCTTCGTTATGGGTGAAGGCGCCGGGATTGTCGTGCTTGAGGAGCTGGAGCACGCCAAGGCCCGTGGCGCCCACATTTACGCTGAGGTCGTCGGCTATGGACTGACCGGCGACGCCTACCATATCACAGCGCCTCAAGAGACGGGCGATGGCGCCTTCCGCTGCATGAAGGCGGCGATCAAGCGGGCAAGAATCGAGCCGCACGACATCGATTACGTCAACGCCCATGGCACCTCGACGCCGATGGGCGATGAAATCGAACTCGGTGCGGTCGAACGGCTCTTTGGCAACACGGCGGGGCATCTGTTGATGTCCTCAACCAAATCGGCCATCGGCCACCTGCTGGGTGCGGCCGGGGCCGTTGAGGCCGTGTTTTCCATTCTCGCGATCCGCGACGGGGTGGCGCCGCCCACGCTCAACCTCGAGAATCCCTCGGTCTCGACAAGCATCGACCTCGTTCCCAAGCAGGCCCGCAAGAAGCGCATCGACACGGTTCTCAGCAATTCATTCGGCTTCGGCGGGACCAACGCATCGCTGGTCCTGAGGCGGTTCGCGGCCTGACTGTGGCCGGCCAGGCGCTGGGCAAGCCAAGGGCCTGGACCTGAAAGCCGGAAAGGGCGTCCGGACCCGCCTTTCGCCATATTTCGCTCTAGTGTGGTCGGGTGGTTCGGACAGGGGCGACAATGCGGCGCAAGACCAGCCAGACTGAAACGGACTGGATAGCGGCACTGTCTCGTCAGCCGGTGACCGGGCGTGGCGAGCGCCAGCAGCCCCGCAGCCCGAGCGAACGCCTGGAGCCGTCGCGGGCAGCGGTTCCGCCAAGGCGGTCGGGCCGGGCGCAAGCCCGGTTGCCGGTCGACCCGCCAGGCCGCCGCCGGGTGTTCCGCATTCTCAACGGTGCCTTCACAGTTCTGGTGGTGTTGCTGCTGCTGGCTGGTGGCCTGGGCTATGCGACCAAGTATGCGTTCGATGAGCCGGGCCCGATCAATCATTCAACGGTCGTGGTCATTCCCCAGGGCGAGGGGGCCATTGGCATTGCGTACCGGCTGCAACAGGAGGACGTGATCACGGACCGGCGGGTTTTGCTCGCGGGCTATTATTGGGATCGCGGCAAGGCGTGGTTCAGTGGTGCGCGGTTGCCGAACTTGAAAGCCGGCGAATATGAAATCCCCAAGAACGCGAGTATGCGCCAGGTGCTCGATGCCCTGCTTGAGGGCAAGGCGATACTGGACAAGGTGACCGTTCCCGAGGGACTGACCAGCTACCAGATCATTGACCTGCTGAAGAAGCAGCCCGATCTTACTGGCGACGTCACTGACATTCCGGTCGAAGGGAGCTTGCTGCCTGAGACCTACAAATTCTCGCGCGGAACCAGCCGCGCGGAAATTGTCGCGCGGATGCAGGCTGACTTCAAGAAGTTCACTGGCAAGCTTTGGGAAGGCCGCTCCAAGCAACTGCCATTCAAGAGCGTCGACCAGGCGATCATTCTTGCCTCCATTGTCGAGAAGGAAGCGCGTAACGAGCGCGACCGCGTCGCCGGCGTGTTTCTCAATCGCCTTGCCAAGCGGATGCGTTTGCAGAGCGATCCCACGATCATTTACGTGCTTACGGGCGGCAAGGGCACTCTGGGCCGGGGCATCACCAAATCCGAGATCGAGGCCAAGAACGAGTACAATACCTACCAAGTCGAGGGCCTGCCGCCGACGCCGATATGCAACCCTGGTCGCACCGCGATCGAGGCAGTGATGAACCCGGCTGTCACGGACGATCTCTATTTTGTCGCCGACGGCACCGGCAATCACGCATTCGCCAGCAATATCCGGGATCACCAGAAAAACGTTGCACGGTGGCGCCAGGTCGAGCGCGATGCCAAGGCCAAAGCTGCGGCCGAGTCTGCCAACGCGGCACAAGATCAGACAGCGGGACCCGGCGTTGCCCTTGAAATTCCCGGCGTCAACGTCTCGGAAGGCGATTCTGCGGGAAGCCCGCCCGATCAAGTGGATCCTGTCCCGCCTGATCCGACCGAACCCATCCAAGCCGGACCCACGCCCGGCAACGCCAGCGCAGCCGTGGCTGTTGACGATCCGGTGGCCAGCAAAGGCAAAAAGAAGCTGTCTACCCCTTAGTTCTGGGGCATGTGTGCAGCCTTGATTTTCCAAGCCCGCGATTGCGGCCGCCCAATTGAATAGTCTATGGTCCGCCCACTTCAATAGGATCGCAACAGGCGGCCCAGCGGGGACAGTGATCACAATGCCACTGCGCAGCATGACGGGCTTTGCCCGAACCCAGGGCTCGCACGCCAACTTCGCCTGGCACTGGGAATTGCGGTCGGTCAACGGCCGGTCATTGGATATCCGGCTGCGCTTGCCGGCTGGCAGTGAGACCCTGGAGGCGTCCGCACGCGACCTTTGCGCCAAGCGCCTGGCTCGCGGCAACATCACCGTCTCGCTCAACTTGACGCGCTCGGGCAGCGGAACAGTCATCCGGCTCAACGAACCGGCGCTGCTGCAACTCACGGCAGCCGCAAGGCGCGCGCGCGAGCTCTCGGACGCTTCACCGGCCACACTTGACGGCTTACTGGCCATGCGGGGGGTGCTCGAAGTTGGCGAGGCGACGGAGACCGAGACCGAGGAGGCTGCGCGCTCGAAGGCGCTGCTTGCCAGTCTCTCGGTAGCGCTGGACGGCTTGACGACGGACCGTGCGCGGGAAGGTGATCGGCTCTCGCGTGTGTTGGCTAGCGAGGTCGACGAAATAGAGTCCCTTACTCTGGCGGCTGAACGCGCACCCCAGCGCTCGCCGGAGCGGATCGGGGCACGACTTGCCGAGCAAGTCGAACGGTTGTTTGGGGCGACGCCCAAACTCGATGCCGACCGGCTGCATCAGGAGGCGATGCTGCTGGCCGTCAAGGCCGACATCGAGGAGGAACTCCAACGTCTCAAATCGCATATCATCGAGGCCCGCCTGCTGCTGGCCTCGAGCGAGCCCGCGGGGCGGAAGCTCGACTTTCTGGCGCAGGAATTCTTTCGCGAAGCCAACACTCTGTGCTCGAAGTCAAACGACACCGAGATCACCAGGATAGGGCTTGCCCTCAAGCTGGTGATCGATCAGATGCGCGAGCAGGTCCAGAATATCGAGTGAGTTGATGCCCACCCTGCTGGAAAGACGTGGCCTGATGTTTGTGCTATCCTCACCCTCGGGGGCGGGCAAGACGACGCTTTCGCACATGCTGCTGGAGGCCGAAAAGGGGGTCGAGATGTCGGTCTCGGTCACGACCCGCAAGCCACGGCCGGGTGAGCGTGATCACGTCGATTATCACTTCATCGACGCCGCCGAGTTCCAGAGCCGCGCTGCCACGGGCGCCCTGCTTGAATGGGCAGAAGTTTTTGGCAACCACTATGGCACGCCGCGCGATCCGGTCGATCTGGCTCTGGCGGGTGGCCGCGATGTATTGTTCGACATAGACTGGCAAGGTACACGGCAACTGAAGGCATCGCGTCCAGCGGATCTGGTCACCGTGTTCATCCTGCCGCCGTCCGCGGCGGCCCTGCGCGAGCGGCTGCTGAAGAGGGCCCAGGACAGCGCCGGTGTTGTCGGAGAGCGCATGGCGAAGGCCACTTCCGAAATCAGTCATTGGGCTGAGTATGACTATATCATCGTCAACGACGACCTCGCCGCCAGCCTGGTGGCGATCCGCTCGATTCTAGCGGCGGAACGTCTCAAGCGTGAACGGAGGATCGGAGCGTTGTCGGCTCTTGTCAAACGGCTCGACCTTGAGCTGACGAAAGTCACCGCCAAGCCCTAGCCAACCCCTTCAGCGATGAGGGCAAGCCGGCCGAAATCATCGACGCTGAGTTCCTCGGCCCTGGCGGTCGGATCGATGTTCGCCTCGACAAGGGCTTCCTCGGGCTTGGCAAAAGCCTTCTTCAGGCTGGTCCGCAGCATCTTGCGCCGCTGGCCAAAGGCCGCCGCCGTGATCCTTTCCAGTGTGGCGCGCGAGCATTGCGGCCAAGGCACGGGGATCGGCTCAAACCGTACCAAAGTCGACATTACCTTGGGACTGGGGGTGAATGCCGTTGGAGCGAGGTGAAACAGCATCTTTGGCCGGGTCCGCCATTGGGCGAGCACGGACAGCCGGCCATAGCTCTTGCCACCGTGCCCGGCAACGATCCGCTCGGCGACCTCGCGCTGGAACATCAGCGTCATGCTCTCATACCATGGCGGCCAGGGTTCAGCGCAAAGCCAGCCGATCAGCAAAGGTGTTGCAACCGAATAGGGCAGATTGCCGACGATGGTGCAGTTGCCTGCCGCCAACCGCCCCGGATCGAATGTCGTGGCATCGGCCATGACTATCTCGAGCCGCCCGGGATAGTGGGCGCCGATTTGTTCGAGAGCCGGCAAGCAACGGTTGTCGCGCTCGATGGCGACAATTCGCTCTGCCCCCGCAGCCAGCAGCGCCCTGGTCAAGCCACCTGGTCCCGGGCCGATTTCCACAATCGTCCGCCCGATAAACGGGCCAGCTGCCCGGGCGATGCGTCCAGTGAGGTTGAGATCGAGGATAAAGTTCTGGCCCAGCGCCTTGCGCGCGCTAAGACCGTACTCTCGGATGACCTCGCGCAGGGGCGGCAGGCCGTCGTCGCTCATGCCTGCGTTCCGGACCGCCGCCGTGCCATCGCGTGCGCCAGGTTGAGCGCGGCCACGAAGCTGGTCGGGGTGGCGCGGCCGGAGCCGGCAATGCCAAACGCGGTGCCGTGGTCAGGCGAGGTACGCACGAAAGGTAACCCGAGCGTCACGTTGACACCCTCGTCAAACGCGAGGGTCTTGAGGGGAATGAGGCCTTGGTCATGGTACATCGCCAACACAGCGTCGTAGGTCTGCCGGGCCGCCGCGTGAAAGAGTGTGTCGGCGGAGTGGGGGCCGGAAGTTGAGATGCCGGCGCTGCGCAGGGCCTCGATGGCGGGTGCTATCACCGTCCGCTCCTCGTTTCCCAGCAGGCCACCTTCCCCAGCATGTGGATTGAGGCCGCAGACCGCAAGCCTTGGACCAGTGATCCCGAAATCCGCCCCGAGTGCTCGGGCCGTCGCCACTCCGGCTTCGACGATCAATGCTTGGGTGAGGTGCGAGGGTACACTTGCCAAGGGCATGTGGACAGTCACCGGCACGACTTTAAGCTCGGGGGCCACCAGCATCATGACAGGATGCGCCGCTACACCCCACAAGAGGTGGGCCAGTTCGCCAAGAAACTCAGTATGGCCGGGGTGGGCAAAACCGGCGTCGCGCAAGACGTGCTTGGCGATCGGATTGGTGAGAAGCGCCGACGCTCTTCCGGCCTGGACGATGCGGACACTTAGCTCAATGGACTTGATGGCAGCAGGCCCGTTTGCTGCATCGGGACGGCCCGGTATAACTGGAGCAGCACATGCAACCGGTAGAACGGTCAACTGTCCACTGACCGGCTCCAGGCTGGCCGCGTCGGCGGCGAGGATCTTCAAGGCAATCCTGCAACCCAGCAGCCGGGCCCGCTCCGCGACCACGCTTGGGTCAGCGACCAGCACAAGACTCGGTAGCTCGCCAGTCTTGTCTCGGCTTAGCGCAGTGATGAGAATGTCGAGACCTATGCCGGCGGGATCGCCCATTGTGACCGCCACCGGCGGCATGGGCTCAATCGGCGCCACAGGTTTTTGCCAGCTTGAAGCCATTGCGAGGCTCGATGGACGCCGATGCGCACAAATCACTCAGCAGACCCCGCGAACGGGCGTCCAGTTTGGCGCGCTCGATCTTGTCGCGCGCGGCAGCCTGAGCCGTCTCGTTCTGGCTGTTCGAGGAGCGTTCGCACACAGCGTAGATTTCGATGCCGTTCTTGGTCAGGATTGGTGGCGGCACCGATCCGGCCTCGGCGTTGGCGAGCATCGGCCGAACGTCGGCGTCCAGGGCTTCTGGTTTGACGCTACCAAGGTCCTCAAAGCGTGCGCCCGCGGAGGATTTCGCAAGTTGCGCCAGATTGCTGCAGGCCTTGGCGCGCTGGCGCAATTCGTCCGCGGCTGCATAACCGGCAATGGAAGCTGCTACATCCCCGGCCTTGAGGGGAATGACGATCCGTTGCAACTTGAGCTCGACCGTGCCAGCGCCCGGCAACGCCAAGCCGGCATCAGCGGCAACCGCTTGTTCCAGTTCCGTCTTGCCGACAACGATCTGACCGCGGAAGTGGCTTGCGAGAACCCTTTGCCAGGACATCTGTGCCCTGATGCGCTCTCTGAAGGCATGGACGCTAATGCCGGTCGTGGCGATCGAGGCCTCGAATTCCTTGAGGGTTTTCTTGTTGCGCTTGGCAATGTCAGTGACCGCTCCATTCAGTTCGTCATTGCTGGCAAGCACGCTTTGCCGCTTGGCCTCCTGAAGCTCAAGAGTCTCATTGATCAATTGGGCCATAGCCCTGTCGCGCAATCCCGGTCTGACCTCGGCGATGGCCTGTTGCCGAAGGCTCTCGATAAATGAGTTCTTCGCGGCGTCGAACTCGGCTTGCGATTTGGGATTGCGGGCCTGAACGAAGGCCTTGAACCGGGTCTGGGTATCGGGGGACTTGAGTTTTGCCTGCATGCGTTCCTGCCAGCCAGCGCTCCCGTCCAGCGACAGAAGTTTGATGCGTTGCTCAAGGCTGTAAGCTGTGATCGGACTATCGTTGACCACGACCTCGATGGCCGCGCCTGGATCGGCGGGCTCGCTGGCTGCCGCGACAGGCTTGCTCAACTTGGCTTCGGCCTGCGCCGCATGGCTCGGGCTGGACGCGGCGGCACCACCGGTAATCCCAAGCAGGACCAGGCAAAACAGTTTATGGCGAAGGCTTGAGTGCATGAGGTGGTGTTGTCGATCCGGGTGCTGGCGTGTGGGCGAACCATACGGCTTAACGCTTGGTTGCGCAGCACGCTTTCCACAGGCTTGCGCCACAATAATGGCATGGCGCGCCCGGTAACCGCACATCGCCCGGGCAAGCCGCTGCAAGTCTGGCCAGATCCGACGATGCCGCGCTGGAGCTGTCAATGCCCAGCGATGGAATTCAGCGAGGTGCTTCCCACCGCGTCGGTCTTGAAGGATGTGCCGCCGAGATATTTCAAGTCGAGCCGGACCAGCACGGTCTGGCTGGGCTGGATGTCCTGCTCGGTCACGCGCGACTCGGAATAGGTGACGGTCAGGCCCACGCATTCGTTGGCCCATTTGATGCCAAGCGAGTCCGTGACGAAAAGATTGTTGTCGATATCATACCGCGCAGAAAGCAAAGCGCTCCAGTTTTCGTCCAGCTGGAAGCTGGCGCTGGAGAGTAACTCCTGGGTTTGGCCCGGCACGCTCAAGGTGGTGCCAGTGCGGTCCAGAGCGTAGTTGGCGGCGATCGTCGTCTTGCCGGCTGTGAAAGAGGCACCGATATCCTCGCGACGCAGGCTAAGCGTCTCATTGTCGAACCGCGACTGGGATACGAATTGAATCACAGACGTTGGGGCGACATACAACCCGAGTACGTAATCAGAACGAGGCGTGCCCAGACCCGTATTTGCATCAAAGGGGTTGTCGCCGGAGAGCTGAATGCTTTCGCCAGCCACCGCCCGGATGTGACCGCCATTGTTGGCCTGAGCGGTGTATTGCAGGCCAACATTGGCCCGAGTTCCCGTCTCAATCTTGTCGTAGCCCGAGAACTTATCGAGATCGAAGAGCAAAGTGTCGTCAAACACAAGGCTCTGAGCATCCTCGTTAGGAATAACGCCCTGCTGCACAGTGTTCGGCCGGTACAGGATCTGCCCGATTGGCTCGATGACCTGCGAGCCCCAGTCGGCGTGGGCGACGAGCGGATATTCATATTGCAAACCCGCGGTCCCGGTCGCACGCGTTACGGTCTCGTCAGTCGGGCCGGTGGGATTGAGCGGGTCTGACAGTCCGGTGATCTGATAGACATCGCCCCGGCCTGAAACAAATGGTGTGAATACCTGACCGACGGGATCGATCAGTTGGCTCCTCCATTTGGCCTGGCCAACCAAGCGCGTGTCGCTTTTGGCGGTCGCCGAGGTCTGTACGCCGTCGAATGTTCGGGTCAAGGACAGCGCATTGGCGTCAAAACTGAATTCGCCGCCGGCGATCGCCGTCGGAGCAACATAGTGGTAATCGATGCTGGGCAGGGCGTTGGATTCGGCTGTCTGGTTGTCGGTCGCGAGCAGACCGCCGAAATGATAGAGATAGGCCCCAAAATAGTCCCGGTCGCTTTGCCCGATCAGGTGTAAATCCGATACACGATCCGTCGTCAGGACACTATCCAGCTTGTAGAAGCGGCGGAAAGTGTCGTCGGATTCCAGCGTCGCATTCCAACCGGCTGTCCACCATGATCCGAGACCGAAATCACCCTGGGTGACGATGCTGCCGCGGAATCGGCTGTCGGTGGGCGTGCCAGTCGGTTGCGAGCTTTCTTGGATCCCCGCCAAATCGATCTTGTAGGTGCCGTTTGCGAGCCGCTGTCGCCACTCCGCCTTGCCGAGCACGCCACGGGTGGACATGAACATCGGATTGAGGGTGAGGTCCATATTTGGGGCAACCGCCCAGAAATAGGGGATTTCCGTGTAGTAACCAAGGTCAGACGATTGGCCGGTCGTTGGCGCAAGGAAGCCGGTGCGGCGCTTCACAGAAGGGTCGGGCGCATAAAAATACGGAACGTAGGCGACCGGCACACCGAAAAAGTCGAGATAAGCATTCTCAAAATAGACGTTGCTCTCGCTCTCGACGTGGGTGATCCGCTCAGCCCGGATGCGCCAGAAGGGCGGGGTCTCGGGATGGTCCTGGCAGGGTTTGCAGGGCGTGAACACGCCATTTTCGAAAACGGTGGTGTTGCCTTCCTTGCGAACCGCCTTACTGGCCGCGATGCGAACATCATCCTTGGTGACGACGCGCAGGGAGCCTATGAAGCCGTCGCGCAGGTCGTCGCTCAGGGTCATCTGGTCTGCGCTGATGATCGAGCCGTTCGGCTCCTTGATGCGCACATTGCCGGACGCCGAGAGGGTGTTGGCGGCCTGGTCATAGACCACCTGGTCGGCCAACAAGGCGTAGTTGTTGTAGTAGATTTCGACGTTGCCTTGGGCTGTGACCTTGTTGTGCTGATTGTCGTAAATCAGATGGTCGGCCTGCAAAAGCATGGGCTTGCTGCGATCCGCCGTGCCGTTGGCGGTGGCGCGATTGCCGACGATGGTATCGAGGAGCTTCTCATCGACGCGCTGCTGAGCAAAGCCGGCGTCAACAGGAACCAGACCAAAAAGGCCCAGCGCCAGCAAGCAGCCAAACGCAATCCGCCTGACGCTCAGCCGCGCCCACGCGCGCCCGGCGACGCAGACCTTGCGTCCTAGCTCCTGCCCCCCGACCACCACTAACCGTCCTCCTGGTGCAAGAGAACCGTAACCGACAACAAGCCGGCTACAGCCACTGGCCCGAAACTCGCCACCGTCGATGAGCAAAGCCCAGCGACCCCCATTTGGCGCACGACCTCCGTCACTATGAAGAAGCCAAAACCGAACAACAAACCAACAATGACCTTAGTTTGGATTTTGCCGAACCGGAATGTCCGCAAAGCCACAGTGGCCGCCAAAAGGACCATCGCAGCAAACAGGAAGGGCCGGGAGAGCAGGCTGGCGTATTGCACACGGAAGGCGGTGGCCGGCAGGCCCGCCTTCTCTGCCAAGTCGATCAGCCCCGGCAATTGCCAGAAGGACACCGAGAATTCAGACCCGAGCGACTCCCGCACCTGGGTCGGTGTCAAATAAGTGCTGACTTGATAGGTCGGATAGTGCTCGGGGGCCGCACGCGGCCTTGCCACCGAGGCTTGGCTCAATTCCCAGTAACCATCGCGCAGCTCGGCGCTGGCGGCTGCAACGTGCTCGACGAACCCACCCAGCCGGTCGAATTGGATGACCTCGACGGCTGTCAGGCTGCGGCCCTGATTGGCGGCGGCCTGGGCACTGAGGACCGATGAGCCATCGATGCCGTCCTGCCGCAACCATTGACCCGCGCCACCGGAGGCCAGGAGGTTGTTTTGCTCACCGAAGGCATGGGCATAAGCGCGCTCCGAGGCGGCTCGGGCGCCGGCGGCAAGCGGATTGTAGAGGACATCATTCGCGATGCCCAGCGCCAGCGCGACCAGGATGCCTGGGGCGACAAACTGCCAGACCGACATCCCGGCGGCCCGTGTCACGACGATTTCGGCGCCGCGGTTCAGGATCAGAAAGGCGCCGATGGTCCCGGTCAGGATGGCAAAGGGCATCGTCAGCTCGGCGAACGAGGGCAGGCGCAACAAAACTATGCTGGCAATGGTAGCGATCGGGGTTTTGCCAGTCTTGCCGGCAATCCGCAAAAGTTCGACCAAATCGATCATGAAGATCAAGACCAGGCAAAGAGCGAAGACCGCCCCAGTCATCACCAGAACGCGGATAGCGATGTAGCGGCCCAGGGTTCCGAACATGATCAGCTTGCCCTCCGGCGGAAAGGCATCAATGGCCGCATCAGTCGAGTCAGGAGACCGACCACTGGGTCTGCCATGTCCGCGAGCCAGGTCATGGCCCAGTTCGGACGCCGCGGCGACATACCGGCGCGGGCCACGACGGCCGCGAAGGCCAGGCCGCCAACTGGCAGGCCATAAACCAGAACGATCGCCGAGCCGTTGGACGAAAACAGGTTGCCAGCCGCGATCCCGGCCAGCTTAAGCCCCGCTGCCAGACTGAACGCAGCAATCTGCCCCCGGCCCCTGCTCTGCCGGTTGGTGCGCGCCTGACCCAGAAACGCCACGACGATTGCGATGAAGACAAAAGGATAAAGCAGGCTGACAAAGCGGTCATGCAACTCGGCCCGGTAGGTTCCGGGATTGGATTTGTAGTAGTAGTCGCTGGGGTCGGGATTGAGAAGTTCGCCAAGATAGCGTGCGTGCGGCTTGGGACCTTCGACCTTGCCCTTTTCGCTGGCGCTTGAAAGGTCGAGAACATAGCTATCGAATTCGATGATCGTGGTGTCCTGGCCGGCGGCCTGGCGGACAACCTTGCCGTCATGAAGCAGCAGATAGGCCTTGTCGGCTTTCTTGGAAACTTCACCTGAATTGGCAAGATATGTCAGATGCTCGGTGCTTGAGCGCGTGTCGTTCAGCATCAACCCCAGCAAATGGCCGCTATTATCTCGCTCGCGGATGTGAAATGTCAGTCCATCCTCGGGGCTCGCGAAACTGCCCGGTTGTAGCAATTGCGATATCAGATCGGTGCGCACGACATTGGCCAGATCGTTGAGTTTGCGCTGGCTCCACGGGGTGATGAACAGGTTGGCAAGCATCAGCGCGCCAGCGACCAGTCCAGCCAGCATGAGCAGCGGTTTGGCGAACCGCCAGATGGTCGCTCCCGCCGCGGTCATGACGATGAGTTCACTGTCTTGATTGAGCTTGTTGAGCGTGTAGAGCGCGGCGATCAGCAACGCGACGGGTGCGATGATGGCAATGATGTCAGGCAGGATCAGCGCGGTGATCTCAAGAAAAATCAACCCCGCGGCGCCTCCTGATGTCATCAAGCTCAACTGCTTCAAGGCCATCGCAATCCAGACCACCGCGGTCAGCGACAGCAGGATCATCAGCAGCGCCCCGAACGCCTGGCGAAAGATGTAGCGGCCAAAAAGCGACATGCGGTCGTGATGCCCTTGCCCCTTGAAGTGCCTTTGCAAGCAGCCTCGCCGGCAGCCCACCCCTAATCACTCGCGCCCGATTTGGCGAAGGCTGCGGCAGCAAGGTGGCTTAAATTCGACGGTTGAGGCTTTAGCACTTGCGCCCAATTCGCCTTTGTTTCTAACCTTGAGTAGACCGCCGCCACAAATATTGCTCTCACACCCGCCGGAAACCTCCATGTCTGATATGCCCGAGATCCGCTTTTCAGCGATCAATACAACTGCGGAAAAGACGCTTGTGCTCCTGGCGCAGGCAGATTTCGCCCTGGGAGCTCACGCCAAGAGCCTAGACAAAAGCCTTGGCGGACAGCTGACCAGGGCAGCAACGACTGCCCGGTTTACCGGAGCCCGCAAAACGGCATTGGAATTGCTGGCCCCGGCAAACTCCGAGCTGGATCGCATCATCCTGGTTGGCAGCGGGGACGGCGCCGACAACTCCGAACAAGCCTGGGTTGAGCTGGGTGGCTACGTCATGGGTCAACTGATCGGTCGCAAATTAGCTATCGCCGCGATCCTCGCTGAGACCGCCAAGGGACCGGCTGCACCCGAATTGGCCGCGGCGCTGGGGCTCGGGGCGAGTTTGCGCGACTATAGCTTTCGCAAGTTCAAGACCAAGAAAAAGGATGCCGATGCCCAGAATGGCGGAGCGCGCAAGATCGTCATCCAATGCAAGGAGGTCGACAAGGCCCAGCACAGTTTTGAGCGTTGCAAGGCGATCGCCGAGGGGGTCAGACTAGCCCGCGACCTGGTGAATGAGCCGGCTAATACGCTCGGGCCCATCGAGTTCGCCGCCGAGGCCCAGAAACTCTCCCAGGCGGGAGTTGCGGTGGAGGTGCTGGATGTCGAGCAGCTGACCAAGCTCAAGATGGAGGCTCTGCTGGCCGTCGGCAAGGGCAGCGAGCGGCCATCGCGGCTGGTGGTGATGCAATGGCACGGGGCCGAGAAGAAAAGCGCAAAGCCTATTGCATTCATCGGCAAGGGCGTGGTGTTCGACACGGGCGGTATCTCCATGAAACCGGCCAAGGGCATGGAGGACATGAAGGGCGACATGGCGGGCGCTGCCTGCGTCACCGGGCTCATGCTGACGTTGGCCAAGCGCAACGCACCGGTCAACGCGGTCGGTATCATCGGCCTGGTTGAGAACATGCCTTCGGGCGGGGCGATGCGGCCCGGCGACATCATCGGGTCTATGGCGGGCCAGACCATCGAGGTGTTGAACACCGATGCCGAGGGGCGTCTCGTGCTCGCCGACGCACTGCATTATGCTCAGGAACGCTTCAAACCCAAGGCCATGGTTGACCTCGCGACGCTCACGGGCGCGATCATGGTGGCTTTGGGCAAGGAATATGCTGGCCTGTTTTCAAATAACGACCGGCTCGCGCAATGGTTGCACGAAGCGGGCGAAGCCACCAGCGAGCGACTTTGGCGGATGCCGATGGATGCGGCTTATGACAAGGACATCGACTCAAAGAACGCAGATATGAAGAATATTGGCGGCCAATATGCAGGGTCGATCACGGCGGCCCAGTTTTTGAAGCGCTTCGTGGGTGACGTGCCATGGGCGCATTTGGATATCGCGGGAGTTGCGCTGGCGTCCAATCGCAGCGAGATAAGCGAAAGCTGGAGCTCAGGTTTTGGAGTTCGCCTGCTCGACCGGTTGGTCGCAGAGCACTACGAAGGTTAGTTTGCTCCAGCAACATATTGCCGCGACTAATCAAAATCCATGTAGTTTCCATAATATATATTATGCGAATGATGCGAAGACCTTGAATCTCGGCCGGGCGGCAGCCCAAGACAAAGGTTGAAGGGGGGGCTCGTTGCTGGCAAACCGAAATGGCAGCCTCTCAGTCCCGAGACCAACCCGATGGCAGCCGACTCTCCCCGCAAATCCCTCGATGATCTCGTCGCGGTCATGGCCGCGCTCCGGGCGCCGGTCACCGGCTGCCCATGGGACTTGGAGCAGAATTTCGCGACCATCGCCCCCTACACCATCGAGGAGGCCTACGAGGTCGCCGATGCCATCCAGCGCGGCAATCTGAGTGACCTGCGCGAGGAATTGGGCGATCTGCTGCTGCAGGTGGTCTACCACTCCCAGCTCGCGCAGGAAGAAGGCGCCTTCGCGCTTCCCGATGTGATCGACGGCATAACGCGGAAAATGGTGCGCCGGCATCCGCATGTCTTTGGGGATGACGCTGCGCGCTCAGCCGGCGCTGCCAAGGGGTTCTGGGAAAAAATCAAGGCCGAGGAGAGGGCCGCTAAACCGGCCCCGCACGGTCTGCTTGCGGATGTTCCAGTCGCAATGCCTGGGCTCACCCGCGCCATCAAGTTGCAGAGCAAAGCCGCCAAAGTGGGATTCGACTGGCCCGACCTCGCGCCCGTGCTTGCCAAGGTCGAGGAAGAGATGGCTGAGCTCAAGGTCGAGATCGCAGCACCCGGTGGGACGAACCGCGATCAGCGCGTCGCCGAGGAATTCGGCGATCTTCTGTTCGTGATGGCCAACGTCGCGCGGCATCTGGGCGTGGACCCGGAGGACGCGTTGCGGGGCGCGAATGCCAAGTTCGCGCGCCGGTTCCGGCGGATCGAGGAGAGGTTGGCCGCATTGGGGCGCTCGCCCGCGCAATCAAATCTCGCCGAGATGGACGCGATGTGGAACGAAGCCAAGGCCAACGAGCGCAGCGGCTAAGCCGGCGCCACCGGCGACCGGACGTGCTCGGGCCGCACACCCAGTCCAATGAGACGGGCTGGGATGGACCGCATTCCAGGCACGCTCAGCAATGCGCGCAGCAACCAGGGAGCGCGCATCGGCTTGGTCGAGGCCAGCGTGGGGCGAACAATCCGGTTTTGCACCATCAGTTGCATGGCTTGCGTCGCCCTTGTCGGCCACATCCGACGCCGTTGCACGGCAGCAAGATCGCTATCGCTCACTGTGCCTGAACGTAGTGGAACTGCAAGCATGTTGGCGGCGGCCACAGCGTCTTGGATCGCGAGATTGATCCCCACACCGCCAACTGGCGACATGGCATGAGCGGCATCACCAATCATCAACAGGCCAGGCCTGTGCCAGACCCGCAACCGATCGACGCTCACTGATAGCAGTTTGACATCGTCCCAGCTCTGCAACTCGGCGGCGCGGCCGTCTCGGGCGAACGGTATCGCTCTTTCGATCTTGCTGCGAAAATCAGCGAGCCCCTTGGCACGGACAGCCTCGCTTGCACCCTTCGGGATGACAAAGGCGCATTGCCAGTAGCTGTTCCGATTGATGGTCACGGCAATCTGACCGGGATCAAACCGTCCTGTGCTTTCATCGCTGTCGGTGGGCTGGCGAGATAGGTGGAACCAGAAAACATCCATCGGCGCACCGAGGTCTTCGACCTTGAGGCCTGCGGCCGAGCGGATGGTCGAATGCCGGCCATCGGCGCCAATCGTCAGGCGGGCGCGGACCTCTAACGGTCCTGTCGCGGCAATGGCCTGCACGCCGACGATCTGCCCATCATCCTCGATCAGGGTTTGGGCGCTCGTGTTCATCTCGAGCCTGAAGCCTGGATATGCACTGGCGTGTCCAGCAAGGAACGACAGGAAGTCCCATTGAGGCATCATCGCGACATATGGCGCACGGACCGGCAAGCCACGAAAATCAGCGATCCGCAGCCGGTCGTCGCCGAATTGCCCCGAAAGGTGATCGACCTTCTGATGCGGCAGTTGCAAGAGATCGTCGAGCAGTCCCAGCTCGTGCATGACCTCGAGCGTTGAAGGGTGGACGGTATCACCCCGAAAATCCCGGAAGAAATCGGCGTGCTTTTCCAGAATCACGACCGATACGCCTGCCCTTGCCAGCAGCAGCCCTGCCATCATGCCCGCCGGTCCACCGCCTGCGATGCAACATTGGGTTTCAATTGTCGGCATCCCCGGGGCGCCTTCTAGACAATCTGTGCGCCTGCTTGGCCTACTGCTGCCAGTCGCGCCTGCAAACGCCCCACCCTGGTCTTGTCAATCCGCAACCGGTAACGCAATCGGCCGTCCTCACCATCATCATGCGCCAGGACCTCGGTATTCTGGTGCAACCACGCCATCAATGCGCCTTCGCTCGGGTCGATCGACAGGGTCAGGATGTCTCCCGATTTTGACAGCTGCTCAGCAATGGCTCCAAGCAATTGGGGCACCCCAGCGCCGGTGACAGCTGAAATGACAAAGGCCCCGGTAGCTTCCCGCGCGGCCTTGAGTTGTAGCTCCGCCAATCGGTCGGCGACAACCAGGTCAGCCTTGTTCCAGACCTCCAGGATCGCGCAATCGGGGCCCTCTGTGGTGATGCCTAGCTCGCCGAGAACCTTCAACACATCGGCGCGCTGGGCTTCACTCTCATCGCTGGCGATGTCGCGGACATGAAGGATGACGTCGGCTTCCAGCACCTCCTCCAACGTGGCCCGAAACGCAGCGATCAACATCGTTGGAAGCTCGGAGATGAACCCCACCGTATCGGCCAGGATGATCCGGCGGCCAGACGCCAGCTTCACTTCGCGCATGGTGGGATCGAGCGTGGCGAACAACAAGTCCTTGGCAACCACGCCGGCACCAGTCAGCGCGTTGAACAGAGTCGATTTGCCGGCGTTGGTGTAGCCGACCAGGGCAACAACCGGATATGGAACCTGGGCGCGACCCTTGCGATGCAATCCGCGCGTGCGTTTCACTTTCTCCAGATCGATCTTGATGCTGTCGATGGTGTCTTGCAGCATCCGCTTGTCCAGCTCCTTTTGCGTTTCGCCGGGGCCGCCAAGGAAGCCGGCGCCGCCGCGCTGGCGCTCAAGATGGGTCCAGGCTCGCACCAGCCGACTTTTGGCATAGGTGAGATTTGCCAGCTCCACCTGCAATTTGCCCTCCGCGGTGCGGGCGCGGCGGCCAAAGATCTCCAAGATCAGGCCGGTGCGATCCACAACCTTGGCGCCGAGCGCCTTCTCGAGGTTGCGTTGCTGTACCGGCGACAGCGGAAAGTCGATGACAACTAGCTCGATATGCTGTTCGCCAATCAACGCCTTGATCTCTTCCACCTTGCCGCTGCCGATGAGGGTCGAGGGACGGATCGCGCGCAATGGAATGAGCCCCTGCGCGACCACTTCCAGGTCAATCGCGGCCGCAAGACCCAAAGCCTCCGCGAGCCGTGCTTCGGGCGCGTGCGTCTTGTCGTCATGGGCCGTTGCCCCACCATTTCCTCGTGCCGCCAACACCGGCACGTAAACGGCCGCCCGGCCTGTCGATCCGACAGGCCGGGCGTGCGAAAGTGGTGTTGGCGACGGCTCGGAGCCGACGTCGGCATCATGCTCTTCAGTATGTTTTTGCAAGGGTCCGCCTAGGCATCGCCGGGCTCGTGCTCTTGAAGATTGATCGGGCCGCCCGGCATGATCGTGGAAATGGCGTGCTTGTAGACCAGCTGCGCATGTCCGTCCCGGCGCAGCAGCACACAGAAATTGTCAAACCAAGTCACGACGCCCTGAAGTTTGACGCCGTTGACAAGAAAAATGGTAAGCGAAATCTTGTTCTTGCGAACGTGATTGAGAAACGTGTCTTGGAGGCTTTGCGCCTTTTCTGGGGCCATGTTCCATGTCCGAGGTTGTATGAAATACGCTTCAGCAGTCTTTTTTCTCGTGACGAGGCAACCGGAAGCTCATCAGTTTGGTCCGGTCCTGACGGAAAGTACAGCATTCAACCTAACCCGGCCAACTGCAATGTTCGCCACGGTTCTGAGAGTTTGACCCGGCAGCCCGCGGCTGAAGCAAAAGGCACTAAAATTGGTCAATGAGTATTGCCGTTCCGGGCGGCCGCTACGACCAGTTGCCGGAGCCGGAGCGTCACTGGCCCCGGCTTCCCGTTGCCAACATCTGTCTCATCAATTCGCACCACAGGCATCACGAAATTTGTCGCGCTTGTGACAAAGGCTTCGGCCGCCGCCTTGGCTTCGGGGACCGTGAACGGCCGCTCGACGATCCGCAGCTTCTCCTCGGCCAGAAAATCCATCAGGACCGTTCGCGTGACCCCGCGCAGGATGCCGCTGCCGGCCGAGCGCGTGGCGATTTCCCCAGCCTTGGTCACGATCCAGGCGTTGGCAGAGGCGCCCTCGGTGACTTTCCCCTCGCGATCAACAAGCCAGGCTTCCTTGGCGTTGGCGGCGCGCGCCCGTTCCTTCGCCAGCGCTGGGGCCAGCAATTGCACGGTCTTGATGTCGACCCGCTCCCAGCGCTGATCAGGTGTCGAAATCACTGTTATGCCTTTTTGCGCCAGCGCCTCTAGCCGCTCAAACGATTGGCTGCGGGCCAGGCAAACAACCGTGCGGGGCGTGGTGGCTGCCGGGAACAGGAAATCGCGCTTGGCGACACCCCGGCTTACCTGAAGGTACACGGAGCCATCCGTGACCCGGTTGCGCCGGACCGTCTCGGCAAGCACATGGCCAAGCGCGGCCCGGCTCATCGGTGGTTGCATTGCCAGCTCGCGCATCGAGCGCTCCAGCCGGATCAAGTGATGCTCCTCATCGATGATCCGCCCGGCGAGAACAGGAAAAACCTCATAGATCGCGTCGCCAAACAGAAAGCCGCGATCCTCGCAATGGATCATGGCCTCGCCATATGGGAGATACTGGCCGTTGACGTAGATTCTGCGCGCCATGAAACCGGTGCCCTCGAAACAAAATTGAAGTCTCAGGCGTTCCCGCCCGTGCCGCGATCCGACGAACTGACGCCAAGCGTTCTGAGCTTGCGGTGCAGCGCCGAGCGCTCCATGCCGACGAATTCAGCCGTCTTGGAGATATTGCCACCAAAGCGGTTGATCTGCGCCATCAGATAATCCCGCTCAAAGATTTCGCGGGCATCACGCAGGGGCTTTGACATCAGGTGCTCCGACCCGCCATTGGCCGCGAACGGTACGTTGGAGCCGATCTCGTCGGGCAACATTTCTGCGGTGATAAGCGATCCGGGCTCTCCACCCGCCATGATCAACAGACGCTCGATGTTGTTACGCAGTTCTCGCACATTGCCCGGCCAGTCATGGGCCTGCAACACGGCCATCGCATCGTCGGCCATGCCGCGCGGAGGCAAGCCTGTAGCGGCGGCGATCTGTTGGACGAAATAGCGCACGAGGTCGGGAATGTCCTCGCGCCGCTCGGATAACCCCGGCACCTTCAATGGCACGACATTCAGCCGGTGATAGAGGTCCTCGCGAAACCGCCCCTCGACAATCAACCGCTCAAGATCGCGCCCGCTCGACGAGATGATGCGTACATCCACGTGCACCTTGTTGGCGCCGCCAATGCGCACGAATTTCTGCTCGACGAGCACGCGCAACACCTTGCCTTGGGTCTCGGCGGGCATGTCGGAGACTTCATCGACAAACAATGTGCCGCCATGTGCGCTTTCCAGGGCGCCGACCTTGCGCGGACCGCCGAGCCGGTCCTCGGTGCCGAACAATTCCTCCTCCACCGATTCCGGCGACAGGATCGCGGCGTTGACGACCACGAACGGGCCATTGGCGCGCGCCGATTTCTGATGCAGTAGCCGCGCCGCTAGCTCCTTGCCGGACCCCGAGGGCCCCGCGATCAACACCCGGCTGTTGGTCGGCGCAACGCGGTCGATCGAGGCACGCAGCTGGTTCAAGGCGCTCGACTTGCCGATCATTTCGGAACTGACGGTTGAGCGTTCGCGCAGTTCCTTGTTCTCTCGCTTGAGCGAGGAGGCTTCCAGGGCTCGCTGGGTGATGAGCAGCAAACGATCGGACTTGAACGGCTTTTCGATGTAGTCGTACGCGCCACGCTTGATGGCCGTGACCGCCGTCTCGACATTGCCGTGGCCACTGATGATGACGACCGGCAGGTCCGAGTGTTGTTTCTTGATGAGATTGAGCACCTCGAGGCCATCGAGCCGGCTACCCTGGAGCCAGATGTCGAGGATCACCAGCGAGGGGCGGCGCTGCTCAATGGCGGCGAAACACTCCTCGCTGTCGCGGGCCATGCGCGTCGCGAACCCTTCATCCTCAAGAATGCCGCTGACCAGTTCGCGAATATCGGCTTCGTCGTCGACGATTAGGACATCAGTTGTCATGGCTCACCCCTGTTCGTCATCATTCCGCCGCCTGGCCGGTCGGCATGAGATCTTGTGCGTCCATATTGACCTCCTGCGCATCCGCCGCAGGCACGTTTTTCGATAATGGCAACACCATCCGAACGGCCGCACCGTGGGCGCGCCCTGGCGCGAGTGTCGCGTCCTCGAGCAGCAACTGGCCGCCGTGCTGTTCCGTCACCCGGTTGACGACCGCCAGACCAATGCCGGTGCCCTTGACCCTGGTGGTCATGTACGGCTCGACCAAACGGTTGCGGTCCTTCTTTGGCAGACCGCAACCATTATCGATAATTGAGATGATCACCAGCTCTCCATCGACCGCCACATTGGCCTCGATGCTGCCCCGATAACCGGGCTCGACTCCGGGCTGATCCTTAACCGCCTGCACGGCCTCTGTGGCGTTTTTGATGAGATTGGTGACGGCCTGGCTCAGCAGTCGCCGGTCACACAAGCGGATCACCGGCTCGCTCGGCGAGCTGGTCTTGAAGTCGATGTCGGCCCGGCCGAGCTGGAACAAATCGACGGCATGACGAACGACCTCTCCGACCTCTTGCAGTTCCATCTGTGGCTTGGGCATTCGCGCAAACGAGGAGAATTCATCGACGATCCGCCCGATGTCGCCCACTTGCCGGATGATGGTGTCGGTGCAGCGGTCGAAAATGTCCCGGTCTTCCTTGATCACGGGACCGTATTTGCGTCGCAGGCGTTCGGCTGACAGTTGGATCGGTGTCAGTGGGTTCTTGATTTCATGCGCGATCCGACGGGCCACGTCCGCCCAGGCTGACGTCCTTTGGGCGGTCACGAGGCCAGTGATATCGTCCACCGTCACCACGAAGCCGTAGTCGCGGTCCCCTGCGTGTTCGCGGGTGACCTGCACGATAAAATGCCGTTCGGCGCCCGCTATCGTGAGATCCACTTGCTCCTGGGTGCGGTCACGCTTGGGTTGCGCGAGCGTCTTGTCGAGCAAATGCCCCAGTTCGGGCAGGACCTCGCGAAAGGCGTGACCCACCAATTCATCATCCTGGCGCCCAAGCAGCTGCAGCGCCGAGCGGTTGGCAAGGGTGATTTGTCCTGCGCTGTCGAGGCCGATAACTCCGGCCGTGACCCCCGACAGAACCGCTTCGATGAAGCGCCCACGCTCGGAAAGCTGGCCATTGGCACTAACCAGTTCGTCGCGCTGCTTCTTCAATTCACCGGTCATGGTGTTGAAGGTCGAGGATAGATTGGCCAGATCGCCCTCGCTCCGGTTGAACGGAACCCTGACGTCGAGATTGCCCTGGGAGATCAGTTGGGCCGCGCCAATCAAGCGGCGGATCGGGCTGACCAGGATGTTGGCGAACCACATCCCGGCCCAGATCGCGGAAAGCAGCAGCGTCAGGGCAAGTTCGAAATGCATCAGCCCGTAGGCGATCTGGGTGCCCGCACGGCGCTCCTGCATCAGTCGGAATTCGGCCTCATGACGTTCGGCTGCCCGGACTTGCTCGATCACCGTGCCGTTGACCTCTCGCACGACGTAGAGATAGGCGTCTGGCAGGCTGGGCAAGCGCTGAACCGCACCGACCTGGTCAAGCCCGTCGTGAGGGGGAACGATGACGACATCGCCACTAGCCGCCTCCTTGAGCAACGGCGTCGGGGGCGGGAGATATTTCAGCGCCAGGGGCGGTGCGGATAGCACGTTGCCAGCGGCATCGATGACATAGGCGCCGGGCAGATTGCGCAGCTGGGATTGCTGAAGCAGTTGGCTCTTGAACTGCTCGGGATCGGTGCGGAAAACGCTGGCCCTCTCATCCAGGTCATTGGCCATCGCCAGAATATCGGAGCGGATGACCTGGCCATGCTCTTGAAGGTAGGATCGGGCAACCACCAGTGAATTGATGATGATGTTTTCCGTGCCCTTGGAGAACAGGTGATCGAGGGCACGATTGAGGGAGGCGCTGGCAAATAGTGCCAAGATGATCGCCGGTAAAACCGCAACGACCGAGAACAAGCCGACGATCTGCACATGCAGCCGAGCGCCGGCGGCTTGCCTGAGCCGCGCCCGCCAGATCTCCAACACCTGCAGCGAGACCACGATCAGCATCGCGAACACGAGCACGAGATCGGTCAGCAGCAGGCTGCGCACGACCATGTTGTTTGGCACGATCGGCGTCAGCCCTGTCAGGATCAGATACGATCCGAAGCTGGAGATGAGTGCCAGGACAACGACAACGAGACCCAGATAGAAGGCGGGGCTGCTCGGCTGTTGCAGGGCATCCGCAGGCTCATCAGGCGAACGCCTTGGCAACAAAAGACGTGCCTTTGCCTTGAGCCACTCGCGCAGGCGGCTGAGAGCGCCAGTTGTCCATGCCCGAATGCGTTGAGGGGACACCCTTGCCATCCGTGTTAGCGGCACAACAGTTGTCGGCATTGATGCCACGACTTGGGCACTAACAGCGTCAACCAGTGGTTTACTGTTGTCGCCATGCCGCAGCGTCCCAATCCAATGCGACCAAACAGCGCCAAGTGATACCGTGATTGTTGCACAAAAGTGACAGCAGCTGGGTTACAGGTCCACGGTCCGCCGGTCAAGCCAAAGGCGCGTGAAAGACGCCGAGTTTGCTTGGCGCCCGCGAATGAGTCGATCACGACTCTCGATCGCGCTTCAAGGCCGCCTCCAGCCTGGCGGCAAGTCCGCGTAGGATGTCAGCATCAGGCAAGTTGTCCGGAAAACCCGTGCCAAGGTTACCTTCGCTGCCATCGCCGTCAGCTAGCCGTGCCGCTTGGAACGGGGTTGGCGGGACTGCGGGTGCGAAAGATCCCTCATCGGATGACATTTGGTTGCTGAAATCCTTGACAACAGGGGACAGTGATTGATCGAAATTGGCTCCAAATCGGCCTCGCTGGAGGCGCGCAAGCCCATCCTTTTGTGTTGCCGGTGAATGCCCAGCAGCTAGATCAGACAGATCTGGTTGCCCAAGCAGCGCTTGATCCTGGTCGGCATCCGAGGCCGTGGTGTATTCGCCGTGCGCCTCGGTTCCAGCGTAGGAACCTGCTAAGGCACCGGCCGTGTGGGCCTCGTCATAAGGCCCGGCTTCCGTCATTGTCCGGACCGCGGTCGCCGGCCTATCCTCCCCGTTTGGCGCGCGCCTCGCGCCCGGCACAGTGCCGTTTGCGGGGGCTCCGGTACCACCAACGCGGGACTCGGCCGATGGAGCTGAACGCCGCGTGACTGCGTTGGCGGGCCCCGCCGCTCGAGTGATTTTGCTCAGCAATCCGCCGGTCAACAGGCCGCGCCGCTCGCTCTTGCGTTCCGCACTGCGCACTGCGACCAGCAAATCGTTGAGCTGCCTGTCATCTAGCGGTTCTCCGTAGAGCGGACCGCTCCCCAGCGTGCATCCGGCGCCGCGAAGGATTGCGACATCTCCCGGAGACTCCATTGCATCGGTCTGGATGGAAAGTCCCAATTCGCGAGCCAAAGCGCAAACGCCGCGCAGCAGGCCGATTGCATTGTCATTGGCCAGGGCATCGAGGCAGATCCAGCGATCAAGTTTGACGGCGTCAACCGCCAGCCTGGGCAGATGGGCGATCGGGAACTGGGCAGCGCCAAAGTCGTTCAAGCAGGCTCCGGCACCGGCGGTGCGCAGTCTTTCCAGGACCTCGGCGGCAAACTCTGGGTTTTCACGCACGGCGTCGTTGGCAATGTCCAATCGCAACAATCCACGTGGCAATGGCGACCGGGTGAGCAGTTTGCGCAATTCCTGAACGGTGTCGATTTTCAGGGCCAGGCCAGAACCGAAATCAACGGACACGAACAACTGCTCTGTGTCGCGAGGCAGCGCCTTTTGCCAGCTCAACGCAGACTTGACCACCAGCTCCAAAAGCTGCGCCGCCAATGGCAAGGCGAATCCGGCCTGCTCGGCGATGGGCATGAACGCATTGAGCCCGATCGGTCCGCGCTCGGGATGAAGCCAACGCGGCAGCGCCTCGAAACCAGCAAGACGCTCGGGCGCCAGCCCGTAGATCGGCTGATACAGAAGCGAAATCTGCTTCCGCTCCATTGCCTTGCGCAACAACGCCGCATCGGCCGCCCGGGGATCCGACTCCAGCCGCGTCGATGGCCGGAAGACCTCGAAACGATCCGAACCGGAGCGCTTTGCCCGCTCCAGCGCGGTCTCGGCGTCGTTAAGCAGCTGGGTGGACTCGCCGTGCTCATCAAGCAGCAAGGCGACCCCGAGGTTGGCGCTCAGTACTTGCTCTGATCGGCCAATCGGCACCGGGCTGCGGATTGCCTGCCGGATGCTTTCGATTTGCTTTGCCAAATGACTGGAGTCACCGGCGTCCGGCAGTAAGATCCCATAGCGTTCCGCACCCAGCCGGCCAACCGTATCGAGCGGACCAAGGGCGTTCTGCAAGCGCTTGAGCATTGAGCGCAATGCACCTTCGACATTGGTCTCGTCGAATTCTTGAAGCAGTGCTGCCAACCCTGACAGGTCAAACAGGATCAATGCAAGCGTGCCACCGCCAGAGCGAGCCCGGGCCTGGCGAAACGCGACCGCGAGGCGATCGACGAACAGCTCCCGGTTGGGCAATCCCGTCCGGTGATCCCTGATGGCGTCGATCATGATCCGATCTTGCGCCTGCTTTTCGCGGGTGGTTTCGCGCAGGAGGCCGACGCAGCGAACGACCTGCGGATCAGTTTGCGGCAGGCTGACTCCCTTCAGCATGAACCAATGCGGGCTGTTGTCGCTGCCCCGCATCATGAATTCGGCCTGGATCACGCCACCGCCCTTGGCTGCGATGTCCCTGAAGTTCTCGCGCAGGCGATCCTGATCGCGCGGACCTACGTGTCGCAGCCAGTCGTCAAGGGCGCAATTCAACTGACCTCTCTGAAGGCCAAGAACGTCCTCGATGAGGGCCCCGGTTTGCACCGCGTTGCGGCGCGAATTCCACTCGAATGACGCTAGCCCAGCCCCCTCGATCGCGTAATTGCGCATCTGGCTGGCTTCGAAACCTCCTGCCCCCGAGGTTGCGTCGTGTGACCGAAACGCGAATTGGGTGACAATCAAACCCAGTAGAAACAGAATGACAACCAACCCCGAAACGAGGCCGGTGGAAACAAACTCGCCGCTGAGACGTCCCGTTGCAGCAAGCGCTGCAGCGAAAACCCAGACGGGCAACAAGATCCAACCTGGCAGAAGCGCCAGCGCCCTGTCCTGGTTGGCCAAGGTGAGGAAGAGAATGAAGAGCGTGCCCAAGCCGGCAATCACCACGAACGAGGTGCGCGCAAACGTGGCAGCAAGTCGCGGATCGAGTGGGGCGAGCACGACGAAGGCAAGCTGGATCGCAATCCAGGCAAGCCAAACCGCCTTGATCCAGCTGTGCCATCGAGTGAGCTTGAGAAACGTATAGAGGAACAACACAAGGCTGGCGGCGACCGCGGCTTCGGCCGCCGCCCGGTACAGCGCGTCGTCCTCCGCCGGCAACCGGAAAATCCGGTGCCAAAAGCCGAAATCGACGCAGAGCAAGGCCAACACGCTCCAAGCCAGCAGACCGGTGACCGGAAACAGCACCTTGTGGTTGGCTGCGAACAAGGTCGTTAGAAACAGGGCTAGCAGACCCGTGATCCCTAACAATATCCCGTTCAAAAGAGTGCGCTCGCGTTGCTTGGACTCATAGACGAATGGCTTCCACAAGTTGACACTTGGGAAGCGATCCGAAGCCATTTCCGCTGCCAGCGTCACCGTCTGACCGGGTTCAATCGTTATCTGAAATATGTCAGCCCGCTCACTGGCGATCCGCTCGGGAACGAAACCCTGGGACGGCGTAACCGCTACGATGCGCGAGGCATCCAAATCCGGGAAGATCACTCCAGAGCCGATGAACGAGAACCTCTCGGCCACCAACCAGCGCTCAAGCACCCTGTCCGTGGTGTTGTGCAGGGCGAACACCATCCAGCCAGGATTGGTGCCGGGGGTCTGGGCCTTGACCTCAACACGCCCAGCCAAGCCGTCGGGACCGGGCGCGGTATCAATCTGCAACCGGTCACCGCGGCCCGAATAGCGCTCTGCGTGTGCCGTCAGGTCCAGGCGCTCAGCATCGCTGCCTACCGCCACCGAATCCATGGCGCGCGCGGGCCCGCTCGCCACAACGGCCATGACGCAAAGCATGGCGAGGCCGCAAGCGCCGCGCAATCGGCGCCATTGGGGAAGCGCTCGACAAAGATTGGATAGCCCGGCGAACACGCCCTGTCGTCCTTGTGTTTGAGGCAGCCAATTTCGGCGACGCAGGGGCTCAGTGCTGCCTGGGCAGCTCGTCGGAAACAAGGCCGAACAGGCAATGATCCTGCCAGACGCCATTGATCTTGAGATAGCGGCGCGCCAACCCCTCGTATACGAAGCCATTCTTTTCCAGCACACGGATGGAGCTGATATTCGCGGGCAGACAGGCCGCCTCCAGCCGGTGAAGCCAAAGATGATCGAACGCGAACCTTGACACCACCCGGACAGCCTCGCTCATGTAGCCGTGCCCGGCAAATGGTTCGCCCATCCAATAGCCCAACGTGCAGGCCTGGGTGACGCCGCGGCGGACATTGCTGAGTGAGAGCCCGCCCAACAGCCGATGATCAGCAGACCGGAAAATGAAGAAGGCGTAGCCGGCTTCTTCGCGTAGTTCCTTCTGGTACTGACGAAGACGGCGGCGATAGGCGCTTCTGGTCAGTTCGTCGTGAACCCAAGTCGGTTCCCAAGGTACCAGAAAACCCCTGCTTCGAGCTCTGAGCTCGGCCCACTGCGGATAGTCCCCCGAAAGCGGTGTCCGGAGATGAAGTCCGTTTCCGGGCAACACCGGTTGAGTGTCGAGCGGTGAAACCGACCTCAGAAATGCCATCTGCCAACGCCTCTCACTCGGGTTCTCTCAATACGCTACTCAGTCTCCGGCCAATCGCCGCGCCATTCGTGCCGCATTCGCGCCGCTCGCTCCTGGCCCAACTTCCGACCACACCTGTTTCGCGTCCGTGAACAGGCGCAACGCGGTATCGCGGACTGCCGCTTCCCCAACAGCCGCGATCTTGGCCTCCAGGATGGAGGCGGATACTGGAGCGCCGTGGATCGAAACCTGGCGGGCCAACTGCTCGGCTCGGGCACCGCTGCTCTCGAGACTCATCAGCAGTCCTGCCCGGATTTGGGCACGGGTGCGAGCAAGTTCTACCGGCTTGGGTCCATGATCGGCCAATTCGCGGCACTCCTGGCCGACTTTGTCCACAAGCTCATCGGCCAATTCTGGTCCCGTGGCGGCATGGACACCAAAAATTCCCGTATCGCTGTACCCCCAGCCAAAGCTCTCGATAGAATAGCAAAGACCGTGATCCTCGCGGATCTTCTGGAACAACCGTGATGACGTTCCCCCTCCGAGAACCCCGGACAGGACCAAGGCGGGATAGTAGTCCCGGTCAAAGTACGACGGGCCTTCAAACGCCATCAAAACATGATGTTGCTCAAATGGCTTATCGAGCACGCGCACACCGCCAACAAAGCGCGCTGGCTCCGCCGACGTAGACTCAGCGCTATTGAAACCACCGAATAGGGCCTCGGCGTGGCGAACCATGGCGTCATGTCGAACAGCACCCACCGCGCATATGACCATCCGGTCCGCGCAATAGTGGCGCGCCAAGTGCTTGCGCAGGTCGCCCGACGTCAACCGGAGAACGCTCTCGCGGGTGCCCAGGATGGGCCTGCCCAAGGGTTGGTTGGTGAAGGCGGCGTCCTCGGCTGCCTCAAATACAATGTCCTCTGGCTGGTCGGCCGCGCCAGCCAGTTCCTGAAGTATAACGCCGCGCTCGCGTTCCAGTTCTTCGGCGTCGAACCGGGGGCTGTTGAGCATGTCGGCGAGCAATTCCAGCGCCAGCCCGGTGTCCGCTTCGAGCACGCGCGCCACGTAGGCCGTTGACTCCTGGCTGGTCGCGGCGTTGATCTCTCCGCCCACCGCTTCGATCTCCTCGGCCATCTGGCGCGCCGAACGGTTCATGGTCGCCTTGAACGCCATGTGTTCGAGCAGATGCGAAATGCCGTGGGTCTCCAGCGTTTCGTGGCGCGATCCGCTGGCGATCCACACGCCTATGGTCGCCGATTTCAAATGTGGCATCCGGTGCGAAACGACCTGCGCGCCATTGCGCAACTTGGTAAGCTCAACGCCATCTTCGAGCGGATCGATCATGCCGGCCCGCCAGCGCGCGCGCGCTCAGCGATGAATTTGCCAATGGCTCCCAGATCGGCGGGAAGCACAGTGAACCGCTCTTGTGCGCCGAGCACGCGGGCCAAGCGTTCAGGAACCTCGGGCTTGCGCCCAATGGCCCGCTCGACCGCGCCAGGAAACTTTGCCGGATGCGCGGTCGCCAGGCAGATCAGGGGTTCACCCGGGCGACGACCAAGACGGCGGGCGGCGGCGATGCCCACCGCCGTGTGAGGGTCGGCAAGGTAACCGCTCGCGGAATGCACGCTCGCCATGGTTTCAGTGGTCGATGTTTCATCAATCGCCGTAGCCTCGAAGGCCGCCGACCCGAGCGGACGCTTCAGGAGCGACGCATCAAATCGGAATTTGCCCTTGGCGCGAAGATCCTCCATCCAGCTTCGAACCTGCTGAGGTTGCCGTCCGGCGACGTCAAACAGCAGGCGCTCAAAATTGCTCGACACCTGGATGTCCATGCTGGGGCTTTGGGTGGGCACCGTTTGGCGCGGCTCATAGACGCCGGTGTTGATCGCTCTCGCCAAAATGTCATTGTCATTGGTGGCCACGACTAAGCGGGAGATCGGGACTCCCATTTTCGCGGCCATTTGACCGGCCAGGACGTCGCCAAAATTGCCGGTTGGCACGGCGAACGCGACTTTGCGCGCCTGGCTCGCGCCCAGCGCCGCAGCCGCCACCGCGTAGTAGGTCACCTGCGCCATGATGCGTGCCCAGTTGATCGAGTTGACGCCGGCCAGGTGAAGCCGGTCGCGCAGCGCGTGATCATTGAACAGCGCTTTCACCAGCGCCTGGCAATCGTCAAACGTGCCCTCGACGGCGATGTTATGGACGTTGGCTTCGCTCGCCGTCGTCATCTGCTTGCGCTGTACATCGCTGGTCCGCCCGTGCGGGTGCAGGATGAAGATGTCGATAGCCTCGCGGCCCCTGAAGGCCTCGATCGCCGCGCTGCCGGTGTCGCCTGATGTCGCGCCGATCATGGTTGCCCGGTGACCGCGTTTCTGGAGCGCACGCTCCATCAGTCGGCCGAGCACTTGCATGGCGACATCCTTGAAGGCCAGCGTCGGTCCGTGAAACAGCTCAAGAACCCATTCATCGTTGCCAATCTGGAGCAGCGGACAGATCGCAGCGTGATTAAAGGTTGCATAGGCAGCCACGAGGATCGAGCGAAGCTCGGCGTCGGGGATATCCCCGCCGACAAACGGCTGCACTGCAAGGAAGGCCGCCTCGGAAAAGGCAAGGCCATGAAAAGCAGCGAGGTCGAGCGTGGGAATTTTCTGTGGCACATACAGTCCGCCATCCCGCGCCAAGCCAACCAGGAGCACATCCTCAAAGCCAAGGACCGGTGCCTCTCCCCTGGTACTGATATATTTCACGGTGCGTCCGGCCCACTGGTTGGATGTGACTTGGCTCAGCAATGGCAAGCCGGCGAGACGGACGCAAGCGCCGGCGACGGCTTATCCTCGGGCGCCGCGAAGCCGGTAAACCACGAAAAGCACGTAAACCAGTGCGAGAGTTGCCGCCAGAGCAAACCACGTGACAGCGTATTCCAGGTGGCGGTTCGGCAAATCAAGGTTGGTTGCCCCACCAGTTGGAGGCGCCGCAGCCGCGATCACATCAGCATCGATGTAAAGTCCACTGAGCGGCTGACGCCGACGCACAGCCATCGAGGCCGCCATGGCGCTGATTTCCGGCCAGTACCAGGCGAATTTGCTGACATCACCTGCCGGCGTCCACCAGGGCTTGCTGCCAGGGGGCAGGCGCACCAGGCCAGAAACCGTGACGACCCCATCCGGCAGCCCGCCAGGTCGGAGCCGTCGTTCTTGCTGCTGTCGGGGTACATAGCCGCGATTGACGATGACTGCTCGGCCGTCCGCTAATTCAAGCGGCGTCAACACATCCCAACCCCAGTCGCCGTCGCCAGGGGCATAGAGGTAGCGCTCAAGGTCGTGATGGAACCGGCCGGTGGCCGTCACGTGTGTATACTCTGCATCGCTTATATCGTTCGCAAGCAAGGATTCTATGGCAACCGTGGGGGCACGGACGCGCTCGCTGATTTTCGCGATGAGATCAAGTTTCCAGTGCAGCCTTTGGATCTGCCAAGTGCCCAGCCCGAGCAGCGCGAGCATGGCAAGCGAAGCTGCCAGCGTTGGCCCGGTCAGACCTTGAAAGCGCTTTGAATCACTTGACAACGAGCCGGCCCTGCCGGGCGTCATGGCGGTATTGGAGCGCAACCAGGCCTGCCTTCAATATGCGCAGCAGGCCAAGCGCCAGGATCAACAGCAGAGGGGGCCAGATGACAGCGTGAACCCACAAGGGAGGTTCGTAGTTGACCTCGACCAGCAAGGCGGCGCCGACGATCAGGAAACCAACGATCAGGATCACGAACACCGCCGGTCCGTCGCCGGAGTCCGCAAAGGTGAAATCAAGTCCGCAGACCTCGCATTTCTTGGCGAGTGATAGAAATCCATCAAACAGGTGGCCCTTGCCGCATTCGGGGCAACAGCCTGTGACCCCGACTTTCAGCGAAGAGACGTGTTCGTAGTCAGCGGCGGTGCTCATAATTCAACTCTCTCGCGACAACACCCGCGCCCTGAACGTGCAGCCGATCAAGCCTCGCGTCCACGGGGCAAGAACCCAGCGCAGCCCGTACTCGGGCGCGGCCCCAACTCGTTCTATCCCGCCGCGGGGCCGGCACCCCAAACATAGATACACGAAAACAGGAACAACCACACTACGTCGACGAAATGCCAATACCAGGCCGCTGCCTCGAAACCGAAATGCTGCTGAGGAGTGAATTGGCCGCGCATGGCGCGAATAAGGCATACCAGCAGGAATATCGTACCGATGATCACATGTGCTCCGTGAAAACCGGTCGCCATGAAAAACGTCGAACCATAGATGTTCCCGGCAAAGCCGAACGCGGCATGGGCGTATTCGTAGGCTTGGCATACGGTGAACAGGGCCCCGAGGATGACCGTCGCCAGCAGCCCCCAGATCAGACCTCGCCGGTTGTTCTCAAGAAGCGCGTGATGGGCGGCCGTGACCGTGGTGCCAGATGTCAACAGGATCAGCGTGTTGACCAGCGGCAGGCCCCACGGGTTGAAGGTATGCTTGAACGTGTCGTTGGGCATTGGCGGCCAGTGCCCGCCCGTGAACTCGTTGCGTGTGACCATGCCGACCACGCTGCCGGTGTCCTGCAAAACCGCGCGGCCATCTGGCCCCAGGACGGTCGAACCATCAGTGTTCAGCGCGTGGGCCATGAGGTGATGGATATCGGCGGTGTAGAAGGCAGCACTGAAGTAACCCCAGAACCACGCGACGAAGAACATGACCTCCGAGGCAATGAACAGCAGCATTCCGTAGCGCAAATGCAGTTGAACGACCGGAGTGTGATCGCCGCCATTGGCCTCGCGAATGACATCGCGCCACCAGAAATACATCACCGCGATCACCGCGACGAAGCCCGGATAGATGTAGTAGAGATGCGGGGCGCCCGATTTACGGGTCACGAAATACTCGATGGCGCCCAGCGCCAATACCAGGGCGCCGACCGCGCCGAGCAGCGGCCAGCGGCTTGGGTTGACCAGGTGGTAGTCGTGCTGCTTGCCGTGTGCGTCTGCCATGCTCGCCTCTTGCTAGTCCAAATGTGGTGGTGACCGTGGTCCTGCTCAGGATCCATTCGTTTTCGCGGCTGCAGATCCGCTTATCGCGGGGCTGGGAGCGGCGGCTGGCGCCTCAAAGAAGGTATAGGACAGGGTGATATCGCGAACGGCGTCGGCGCCGTGCTCGCTGACTATCGCGGGGTCGACGAAGAAGACAACGGGCATCTCGGCCCGCTCCCCGGCCTTCAGCGTCTGCTGATTGAAACAGAAGCATTGGATCTTGTTGAAATACAGCCCCGCGATCTCAGGTGTGACATTGTAGGTGGCGCTACCGGTCACGGCGTGATCCGTCAAATTGACGGCCGAAAAGAACGCCATCGTGGTTTCGCCGACATGCACGGTCATGTGCTCGGCCTCTGGACTGAATCGCCAAGCCAATCCGCCGCCTGTATTGGCGTCGAAATGAACAGTGATGGCGCGACTAAGCACTTTGCCGCTTGGATTTGAGCCAACGCGCTGGGTAGTACCGTTGATGCCGGTCGCCTGACAAATGAGTTTATAGAGTGGCACCGCCGCATAGCTGGCTCCTACCATGACAACGAAAACGCTTGCCAGGCCGGCAGCGACAACTAGGTCGCGCCTATTGGCCTTACGTCGTCCTGTGGTCCTTGGGATAGACACGAAACAGCGGTCCTATCTTTGCGTTCAGCTCTTGGGCTGCTCGATTTGCGTCAAATGTGGCTGCGAGCCGAATCGGACGATGGTTGCGGCGTAGAAGATCACCACCAATGCCCCCAGCGCCAGCCCAATGGCAATGGAGCGCATTCGCTGGCGCCGGCGGCGGTCTGGTGTGATGTCGGCCATCCGTTCAACGGCCCGCGAGTTGGAGAACCAAAACCGCTACGGGCACCAACAACAGTACCGCGAACAGCAGCGCTAGATAGACCAGCGAATAGCGGAATAGCCGCCTGGCCGCGAACACGGCTGGATCACCCGTTCGCAGACGGTAAACGTCATAGGCCAGCCCAAGAAACACGGCACCGGCCAAGGCGGAGACCACACCGTAAACCACGCCTCCCAGACCGGTCAAAACCGGCAACACGGCAACCGGCACGAGAATGAAGCTGTACAACAGGATTTGCAGGCGCGTGGCGTCCGGCCCCTTGACCACCGGCAGCATCGGCACCCCGGCGCGCGCGTAGTCGCCGGAGCGGTTCAGCGCCAATGCCCAAAAATGCGGCGGGGTCCAAAGAAAGATGATCGCGAACATGAGGCAAGCATCGAGCGTGATGGTTCCGGTCACCGCCGCCGCGCCAATCACTGGTGGGAAGGCCCCGGCCGCGCCGCCAATGACGATGTTCTGCACCGTCCGCCGCTTGAGCCACATCGTATAAAGGAGCACGTAGTAGGCGATGGTCAGCGCCAGAAGCCCTGCCGCGACCCAGTTGACCGTGAGGCCAAGGGTCAATACCGAGCCAACGGACAAAACCAAGCCGAAGCCCAGCGCCTCATTGGGCTCGATACGGCCTTGCGGGATTGGCCGGCCGGCGGTGCGGGCCATGCGCGCGTCAATGTCGGCGTCGTACCACATATTGAGCGCGCCTGAAGCTCCGGCGCCAACCGCAATGCAGATCAATGCGATGACCGCCAGCACCGGGTGCAGATGACCTGGAGCCGAACTCAGGCCGACGATGGCGGTGAACACCACGAGCGACATCACCCGTGGCTTTAACAGGGCGAAATAGTCGTTGACCGACGCTCCGCCCACGCCGTTCGTGGTCGCTATTGGCGTCAGACTATCGACTGACATGGGCGCTACTCCGGTTCGCCATCCGTCGCTGGCCTAATCTATGTGTGGCAGTTCCATGTACTGATGGAACGGCGGCGGAGAACTCAAGGTCCATTCCAGAGTGTCCGCGCCAACGCCCCATGGATTGCTGCCAGCCGGAATCTTCCGCATGTAGGCTTGGCCAATGCAATAGAGGAACACGATCACTCCCGCCGCGCTGCAATAGGACCCCAGTGAGGAAATCCAGTTCCATCCGGCAAACGCGTCGGCATAATCGGGCACTCGCCGCTGCATTCCAGCCGCGCCGAGAAAGTGCTGTGGAAAAAATGTCGTATTGGCGCCAACGAACATCAGCCAGAAATGGATATTGGCGAGGCGCTCATTGTACAGATAGCCCGTCATCTTCGGGAACCAGTAGTAGAAGCCGCCGAAGATCGAAAACACCGCGCCGAGCGACAAGACATAGTGAAAATGCGCAACCACGAAATAGGTCGCGTGATATTCGCGGTCGAGAGCGGCGTTGGCGAGCATGACGCCGGTGACACCGCCAATCGTGAACAGAAACAGGAAGCCGATCGCCCACAGCATGGGTGAGCGGAACTCGATGGACCCGCCCCACATGGTCGCGATCCAGGAAAAGATTTTGACGCCCGTGGGAACCGCGATGACCATGGTAGCGAACACGAAATAGGCCTGCGTGTTCACGTTGATGCCAGTCACATACATATGATGGGCCCAAACCACGAACCCGACCACGCCGATCGCAACCATCGCATAGGCCATCCCGAGATAACCGAACACCGGCTTCTTGGAGAAGGTCGAGATGATTTGGCTGATGATGCCGAAGCCCGGCAGGATAAGAATGTACACTTCGGGATGGCCGAAGAACCAGAAAAGATGCTGATAGAGCAGCGGATCGCCGCCGCAACTAGCTTCAAAGAAGCAGGTGCCGAAATTGCGGTCGGTCAGCAGCATAGTGATGGCGCCCGCAAGGACCGGCAGCGACAGGAGCAGCAGAAACGCCGTCACCAGCACCGACCACACGAACAACGGCATCTTGTGCATGGTCATGCCAGGTGCACGCATGTTGAAGATGGTGGTGATGAAGTTGATGGCGCCAAGGATCGAGGACGCGCCGGCCAAGTGGACAGACAGGATCGCAAAATCCATCGCGGGGCCAGGCGAGCCGGACGAGGAGAGGGGTGCATAAAGCGTCCAGCCGCCACCAACCCCGTGGCCACCGCTGTCGCCCTCCACGAACATCGATGAAATCAGCAGCGCGAAGGACGCCGGCAGCAGCCAGAACGAGATGTTGTTCATGCGCGGGAACGCCATGTCCGGTGCCCCGATCATCAAGGGCACGAACCAGTTGCCGAACCCCCCGATCATTGCCGGCATGACCATAAAGAAGATCATGATCAGGCCATGCGCCGTGACCATGGCGTTGAACAAATGCGGGTCCTTGAAGAAGTGCATCCCCGGAGTTTGGAGTTGCAGCCGCATCATGATCGACAGCGCGCCGCCCACCAGCCCGGCGATCACCGCAAAGATGAGATAGAGCGTGCCGATGTCCTTGTGGTTGGTCGAATACATCCAGCGCGTGACAAAATCAGGGTAGTGCCCGGCGTCATCGTGGCCGTGGTTATCATGCCCGGCGTCGGTCGTGAGCTGCGCTGCCATGTCGTTTCACCTTCCGCGGAACGTTTTCCGCCCAAATTCAAACTGTACCGGCCGGACGTCAGGGCGTCTGCGTGGTTGGGGCGCCCGGTGCCGCAGCTGCCACGGCTTGGTTCGGCACGCTGATTGACGCCTGGATCAATGCCCGCGCCTTGTCATCGGCGCCCTTGCCACCCGCTTTACGGACATCCAGCCACTTGGCGTAGACATCATCCGCCACGACGCGAACGGCGATGGGCATGAAGGCGTGGTCCTTGCCGCAAAGTTCCGAGCACACACCGTAATACACGCCCAGCCGCTCAGCCTTGAACCAGGTTGAACTGACCCGGCCGGGCACGCCATCCGTGCGGACCGCGAAGGACAGGATCGCCCAACTGTGGATGACATCCTTGGACGTCACCAGCACATGCACAACTTTGTTGAGCGGAACCACGACTTCATTGTCGACCGAAAGCAGCCGGGGCGCGTCCACGTGTTTGTCGCGCAACGCCTGGGTTTCGTCGTCCTTCAGCATGTAGCTATCGAACGCGACGCCCTTGTGGTCGGCATAGTCGTAGGACCAGTACCATTGGTTGCCGGTCGCTTTGATGGTCAAGTCGGGCTTGGGGTAGGAGTATTGCGCATAAAGCAGCTTGAACGATGGAATCGCGATCACGACCAGAATGGCAATAGGGATGACAGTCCATGCCACCTCGAGCAGCGTGTTATGGTGGGTGTGCGACGGGGTGGGGTTCGCCTTGGAATTAAAGCGGATCATGACGATCAGCAGGAGCGCCATCACGAACAAAGTGATTGCGACCATCATCCAGAAAACCACGTCATTGAACCAGACATTGTCGCGCGCGATCGAGGTCACCGGATCCTGCAGGCCGATCTGCCAGGGGTCGCCACGGCCATAGCCGGCGAACGCAACCCGCGCCGTCAGGCCGCTGACCAACGTGGCCCCAATTGCCCCGAGCCAACCTGAAACCTTATCGCCAAGCCGCATCCTGAAAGCTCCTGCTCATCGGCATCTTCAAAGCCATGGCGCGCCAATTTCGATCGACTAGCGACTGGCACCCTCGCCGGCCGGGACCAACGCGCCACGGATATGAGTCTGGAGAACGCTCGACACTTCAACAGCCTCGGCGGTACGCCAGCCAGCTACTTACGCACCCGGTGCTTCCAATCCGGCCCAATCTACCCTTTGATAGCGGCCCAGACCGGCACGGGGCGAAAGAACACCAACGCCGCCGGGCTCACAAGGCACATCCGCTGCGGCATATATTCGCGAGAACACCTCAGCCGTAGATCGGGAACCGGCGGCACAGGGCCGTCGCCCTCTCCTTCACGCTTGCCTCGACGCCGTGATTGGCCTCGGCGCCGCTGCTTGCCAAGCCATCGAGCACCTCCACGATCAGCCTGCCAACCTCTCGGAATTCCTCGACGCCAAAACCGCGCGTGGTCCCGGCCGGTGACCCCAGCCGGATGCCGGAGGTTACCATCGGCTTCTCGGGATCGAACGGAATGCCATTTTTGTTGCAAGTAATATGCGCGCGGCCCAGCGCGGCTTCGGCGTCCTTTCCGGAGAGCTTCTTTGGCCGAAGATCAACGAGAATCAGATGTGTATCTGTTCCGCCCGAGACCAGATCGAGCCCCGCCTCGTTAAGCACCTCGCCCAATGCCTGGCAATTGGCGACGACAGCGCGTGCATAGGTCTTGAACTCGGGTCGCAATGCCTCACCGAACGCAACGGCCTTGCCAGCGATGGTGTGCATGAGTGGCCCCCCCTGGATGCCGGGGAAAATCGCCGAATTGATCTTTTTGGCCAGATCCTCGTCATTGGTCAGAATGAGTCCGCCGCGCGGACCGCGAAGCGTTTTATGAGTTGTGGAGGTCACTACGTGGGCGTGCGGGAACGGGCTGGGATGCGCGCCACCGGCAACAAGTCCGGCAAAGTGCGCCATGTCGACCATGAGATAGGCCCCGACGCTGTCGGCGATCTTGCGGAAGCCCGCGAAATCAATGTGGCGTGGATAGGCTGAGCCGCCGGCAATGATCAGCTTGGGCCTGTGCTCCCTTGCCAACTTGGCGACCTCTTCGAGGTCGATCCGATGATCCTGCCGGCGCACGCTGTAAGACGTACACGCAAACCACTTGCCGGATTGGTTGACCGGCGAGCCGTGGGTGAGATGCCCGCCCGCCGCCAGACTAAGGCCGAGATAGGCGTCGCCCGGCTTCATCAGGGCGTTGAATACCGCCTGATTTGCCTGCGAGCCCGAATGAGGCTGCACATTGGCAAAACCGCAACCGAATAGCGTTTTGGCGCGCTCGATGGCGATGTTCTCGGCTATGTCGACATATTGGCACCCACCGTAATACCGTCGGCCAGGATAGCCTTCCGCGTATTTGTTCGTCAGAACGCCACCGGCAGCCTCTAGAACCGCGCGTGAAACGATGTTCTCTGACGCGATCAGCTCAATTTCGTCGCGCTGGCGGGTTAGCTCCTGGGCCACGGCCAGGGCTATTTCCGGGTCACCTATGGCGAGAGATTCGCTAAAGAATCCGGCCTTGCGCCCGACTTCTTGGCCTGCTGCGTCCGCCATATCCCGTCCGCCTCATTTGTGCAGTGCGAAATCAACGCGTTCCTTGCTGGCAAGTTGACGGCGCTGTCAAGTCTCACATCCCCGGATAAACTGGCCCGCCCCCACCTTCAGGCACAGACCAGGTGATATTCTGGTTGGGATCCTTGATATCGCAGGTTTTGCAGTGGACACAATTCTGGGCGTTGATCTGGAACCGCTTTCCGCCTCCGCCGTCCTCAACCCACTCATAGACGCCCGCCGGGCAATAGCGGTTGGAGGGACCAGCGTAGGTTTCAAGCTCGCTCGCCTTCTGTGTCGCCATGTCAACCACCCGAAGGTGCACGGGCTGGTCCTCCTCGTGGTTGGTTCCCGAGAAGGCGACATTGGTCAGCCGGTCAAAGGTCAATTTGCCGTCGGGTTTGGGATAGGCAATAGGCTTGAACCAACTCGCCGGCTTCAGGGACTCGCTGTCGGGCTTGCCGTGTCTGAGGGTGTATCCGAGGCCGTTTGGAATCAGAGTATTCAGCCACATATCGGCCGCGCCGAGCCCGACGCCAAGCCGTGTGCCCCAGCGCGACCATAGCGGCTTGACGTTGCGCACACGCCTCAATTCGCGCCAGGTTGGGCTCTCGGCGTAGGCTTCGGCGTAGGCATTCAGCCGGTCATGGGCGCGGCCAGCTTGCAACGCAGCAAAGCACGCCTCGGCGGCCATGATCCCAGTCAGAATGGCGTTGTGCGATCCCTTGATGCGCGGCACGTTGAGGAAGCCCGCCGAGCATCCAACCAGCGCGCCACCTGGAAACACCAGCTCGGGAACCGACTGGAAACCTCCCTCGGTGACAACACGGGCGCCATAGGCGATGCGCTTGCCGCCCTCGAAGGTCTCCCGAATGAGGGGGTGGGTTTTGAAACGCTGGAACTCTTCGTAGGGGCTCAGATAGGGGTTGTCGTAATTGAGGTGGACGACAAAACCGACCGACACCAAATTCGTCCCGAAGTGGTATTGAAAGGATCCACCACCCATGCGGTCGGGCAAGGGCCAGCCCATAGTGTGCAGTACGCGGCCTGGCCTGTGCTGGCCGGGCGCGACTTCCCACAATTCCTTGAGGCCCAGCCCGTATTTCTGCGGCTCCCGGTTCTTGTCCAACTCGAAACGCTTGATGAGCTGCTTGGCCAGCGACCCTCGCGCGCCCTCGGCGATGATGGTGTAGCGGGCCCGGATTTCCAGCCCCCGGGCAAAGTTGGCCTTGGGTTGGCCGTCCTTCCCCACTCCCATATCGCCCGTCGCAATGCCCACGACCGCTCCCCGATCGTCGAGGAGGATCTCGGTTCCGGCAAAGCCGGGGAAGATCTGTAGCCCGAGCGCTTCGGCTTGTTCCGCCAGCCATTTGCAAACAGCACCGAGGCTGACGATGTAGTTGCCGTGATTGCTCATCATGGGTGGCATGAGGATGTTGGGAACCCGGATGGACCCAGCGGGACCCAGATAGATAAACCGGTCATCGGTGACTGGTGTTTCGATGGGAGCACCCTTGGCCTTCCAGTCAGGAAGGAGGTTATTCAGGCCTACCGGGTCGATAACCGCGCCCGACAGGATGTGGGCGCCAACCTCCGACCCCTTCTCGATCAGCACCACGTTCAGCTCGGCGCCGCTGACACGGGCCTGCTGCATCAGCCGGATGCCCGTCGCCAGGCCCGCCGGCCCGCCGCCGACTATCACGACGTCGACCTCCATGCTCTCGCGTGGCGGCAAACCTGCCTCGGTCATGAATGCAATCCCTTCCCCTGGTTCGAGCCCTCGATACGGGCGCCCGCGCGAAGCCGTCAAGGCTTTCGCTCTTCGGTGCATCCTGGCCTTGGCTCGACACGGGGCGGTTGTCACCCGTGCTGCCCGCGTGCATGGTCGCCGCTAACCGGCTTCAGGGAGACAGCTCATGCCGCGTCTTGCCACTGCATTCGTCATGGTCCTTGGGCTATGTGGATGGATCGCCATGCCGGCCACCGCGGCCAGCTTCAGCTGCCACAAGGCCAAAACCACGAGTGAAAAGGCCATCTGCGCCAAGCCAACCCTCAATGTGCTGGATCAGCGGATGGGTCAGGTCTACCGCACGCTGTTGATACTGGTCGGCCCTTCGGGGGCTCACGATCAGTTTCAAGGCGAGCAACAATGGTGGCTTGGGGTCCGTGATGGTTGTGGAGCCGATGCCGACTGCCTCCGTTTGGCCTATCACAACCGGATCAACGATCTGAACGGCTATATCGCAGCGGTTAAGGCCGGAGGTTGAAGGGCGGAACGATGCGCGACGCGGTTGCTGCCTATCTCGATTGGTGGGAGGAAGCCGGAGTGCTCGATGCTGTCGGCAAGGAAGCAACCAATTGGTTTGCACATGGCAACAGCGGCAGGGGGCCCGCGTCGGTCGCGCGCGTTGCGCCGGTGCCGCCCGTATCCGTGCCGTTCAAGACCCCGCCAAGGCCGGCTCCGGCCGACGATCCAAGGGCGCGCGACCTGGTGGCCCAGGCGGGCACGCTTGATGAGTTGCATGGCCTGCTAAAGGGTTTCGAGGGTTGCGGCCTCAGGGCGACTGCAAAGAACCTCTGTTTCTATCGCGGCTCGCCGCGAGCACGGTTGATGTTGATCGGCGAAGCGCCCGGGCGCGATGAGGATCTCGCCGGCAAGCCGTTCGTTGGCCGCGCGGGCCAGCTGCTGAACCGGATGCTGTCCGCCATCGGGCTCGACGAGAGCAAGGTCCATATCGCCAACACGGTTTATTGGCGCCCTCCCGGCAATCGCACGCCGACGCCAGAAGAGACAGCGGCCTGTGCGCCGTTTCTCACCCGGCAGATGGAACTGGTTGACCCCAGTGTCGTGGTGCTGCTGGGTGGTGTTGCCGCCAAATCAGTGCTTGGTCTTACCGATGGCATACTCAAGCTGCGCGGCAAGTGGCGGTCACTCGCGATCGCAGGGCGCGAGGTGCGCACCCTGGCGACGTTGCACCCAGCCTATCTGCTGCGCACACCCGCCGCCAAGCGACAGGCTTGGCAAGATCTGCTGCTGATCGACGCCGCCCTGCGGGGCTGAAACCTAGTCCTGCCCAGCTCCACCGATGGCCGCGAGCAGCGAGGCGTTGCCGCCGCTGGCAGTCGTATCGGTGGTGCGGACCCGCTCGATCGCAAAGCGCGGCAGATAATTGGGTCCACCAGCTTTAGGACCCGTTCCCGAGAGCCCCTCACCGCCAAATGGCTGCACACCGACAACCGCGCCAATCTGGTTGCGGTTGACGTAGAGGTTGCCCACGCGCACCCGCCCGGCGATAAAGTCGGCGGTGGCGTCAATGCGGGTATGAACCCCAAGTGTCAGTCCATAGCCAGTCGCGTTGATCGCATCACACACCTTGTCAAGCGATCCGCGACCATAGCGGACGACATGCAGGATTGGGCCAAACACCTCCCGGTCCATCATCTCGATTGATGGGATTTCGTAGGCTGCGGGCGAAACGTATGTTCCCGCCTTGCAGCGTTCCGGGATTGGCAAATCCAAAAGCTCCTTGGCTTCGCGCCGCATCCGCGCCTTATGGGCATTGAGCGCCAATTTGGCGTCCTGGTCGATGACGGGGCCAATGTCGGTTGCGTAGTCGAGCGGGTCGCCGAGCCTCAATTCGCGCATGGCGCCGGTGAGCATTGTCAGCACCCGCGCGGCCACATCTTCCTGCAGGAACAACACGCGCAGCGCCGAGCAGCGCTGGCCAGCACTGTCGAACGCCGACGCCAGCACATCGCGAACCACCTGCTCGGGCAGCGCTGAGCTGTCCACGATCATGGCATTGATGCCGCCGGTTTCGGCAATCAACGGCACAATGGCACCCGGCCGGCGGGCCAGCGCTGTCTGGATGGCGCGGGCCGTGTCATTGGAGCCAGTGAAGGCAATGCCGTCGACGCGAGGATCGGCCACCAGCCGCGCGCCGACAGAGCCCCCACCGCCGGGCAGGAAATGCAGCGCATCGCCTGGAACGCCGGCCTGATGCAATAGCGTTGTGGCCAGATAGGCCGTGATCGGAGTCTGCTCGGCAGGCTTTGCGAGCACGGCGTTGCCCGCCGCCAAGGCCGCGGCAACCTGGCCGGTGAAGATCGCAATCGGAAAGTTCCACGGCGAGATGCACGCAAACGTGCCGCGACCATGCAGACTGAGTTCGTTGCGCTCGCCCGTCGCCCCCTTGAGTTGCATCGGCCCGGCCACAAGCCGCCGCGCCTCGCAGGCGTAGTACCGCAGAAAATCAACGGCCTCGCGTAGGTCCGAAAGTGCGTTGGGGATTGTTTTGCCGCCCTCGCGCACCATCACGGCCATCAGGCGGGCGCGGTTGGCCTCGAACAGATCGGCGGCCCGCTCGAGGATTTTGGCACGCGCTGCCCCACCCATGCGATCCCAGACGGGCTGTGCCGAGCGTGACGCCGCCAACGCGGTTTCGATCTGAGCTTGACTGGCCTCCACCACCCGGCCGACTTGCACGCCCCGGTCGTGGGGACTGGTGATCGGCTCGCCGTCGCCATCCGAGTTCGTTTGCCCACGAACGATCGCACCGACGAGCAATGGGCTCGTCAGCGCCGCTTCCATCTCCGCGATCAACGGCGCGCGGACACTCGCGTCCCAAAGGGCGAGCCCGGCGCTATTCCTGCGTTCCGATCCGAATATTGCGACCGGCAGTGGAATGATCGCGTGGGACTTGAACGGTGCTGACTGGACCCGCTCGACCGGATCGCGGATGATCTCGGCGACCGGCATCTCATCGTCGGCCAGCCGGTTGACGAACGAAGTATTGGCACCGTTCTCAAGCAACCGCCGCACGAGATAGGCCAGCAGATCCTCATGCTCGCCGACCGGGGCATAGATGCGGCAGGCGCGTCCCAGTTTGTTCTTGGGCACGACTTCGCGATAGAGGGCCTCGCCCATGCCGTGGAGCCGCTGGAACTCGTAGGGTGCATCGGCGGCAAAGGTGTGAATGGCGGCCACCGTTTGCGCATTATGGGTGGCGAACTGCGGAAAGAACGCGCTCCGTTCCGACAGCAGATAGCGTGCGCAAGCCAGGTAGGACACGTCCGTATTGGCCTTGCGCGTAAAGACCGGATAGTCCACCAAGCCCCGCTCCTGCGCCCACTTGATCTCGCTGTCCCAATATGCGCCCTTCACCAGGCGCACCGGCAATTTGCGCCCCGCTGAAGTCGATAGAACCGCCAGCCGTCGCAGCGCGGGAAGCGCCGATTTAGCATAGGCCTGAACGGCGATCCCGAGGCCCGGCCAGCCGCTAAGAGCAGGGTCCGCCAGCGCGTCCGCGAACACGGCGATGGTTAGCGCCAGTCTGTCCTGCTCCTCCGCGTCCACGGTGATGGAGATATTCGCCGCCTTCGCCGCCCGCACGATCCCGCGCAGCCGCTCGCCCAGTTCCTTCCGAACCCTGGCTTCCTGCGAGGCCTCAAAGCGGGGATGGATGGCCGAGAGCTTGATTGACAAGCTGGGCCGCGACATCAGCATATCGATATCTGCACCCCGGTCTTTTCCGGTCGCTTTGCCAATGGCCTCGATGGCGGCGAGATAACGGCTGGCGTAGCGCTCGGCATCCTCGGCCGTTCGCGCGGCCTCGCCCAGCATGTCGTAAGAGAACCGGTAAAATTGCGCCTCCTGCGCAGCCGCCCTTCCGAGTGCCTCGCCGATGGTCCGGCCCAGCACGAACTGGTCGCCGAGTATGCGCATGGCCTGGCGCATGGCGCGGCGGATGATGGGTTCGCCAGTTCGGGCCAGCAGCCGGCTCACGAGCCCGCTCGCGCCGCCGCCAGCCTCCTTCAGACCGATGACGCGGCCGGTGAGCAGCAGCCCCCAGGTCGAGGCATTGACCAGCAGCGAAGCCGATTGTCCGAGATGCCGCGCCCAATCGCCATGCGGGACCTTGTCGTCGATCAAGTCATCCGCCGTGGCTGCGTCGGGAATTCGAAGCAGTGCCTCGGCCAGGCACATCAGGATGACACCCTCGTCCGTCGATAGACCGTACTCCGTCAAAAACGCATCGATGCCGCCATGGTCCCTCCGGCCCGCCCGGACTGCATGGACCAGGCGGCGGGCGAGATCGTCAATCTGGCGCCGCTCCTCGCCATGGGATTGGGCAAGCTGCAGGAGGCTCCCGAGCACTTGAGCCTCATCTCGGTCGCTGGCCAATTCCCGGCCTGCTAGCCCGTCAAACGTCTGAAGAGGTCTCGGTGCTGCCATGCGAGCGGTTCCGTTGCGGCTGGATTCGCGTTGCGCGGAACTCTACCATATCCGGGAGCGGCCGGCTGAGGCCGCCCAATGTTTCAACTCGCGCAAAACCGACGGCCCAGGATGGTACCCACGCCCACACTCGTTCGCACGCGAGAGGCGCTTGCCCGCACCCTTCAATCTTGGCGGCTGGCGGGGCAGTCGCACGCCCTTGTCCCAACGATGGGCGCGCTCCATGAGGGGCATCTGGAGCTGGTTCGCTTGGCCCGGTCCCATGCCAGCCGGGTGGTCGTCTCGATCTTTGTCAATCCCTCCCAATTCGCGCCAAGCGAGGACCTCACCCGCTATCCGCGGGACGAAGCGGGTGATCTGGTCAAGCTGGCATCAGCGGGTTGCGACTTGGTTTGGGCTCCGGACCCCCGCGAAATGTACCCAGCTGGATTTGCGACCGAGATTATCCCGAAAGGCGCAGCGCTGGGGCTTGAAGCCGACTTCCGGCCCCAGTTCTTTGCTGGCGTGGCCACCGTCTGCACTAAATTGTTCGCACAAGTGACGCCCAGGGTGGCGATCTTCGGCGAAAAGGACTTTCAGCAACTGTGTGTCGTGCGACAGGTCGTTCGCGACCTCGATATGCCACTGACTGTCATCGGGGCTCCGACCGTGCGAGAGGCTGACGGGCTGGCCATGTCATCGCGCAACCGCTATTTGACGGCCGAACAGCGCCCAATAGCGCCTCGGCTCCATGGGGAACTTGCAAGCCTGGCCAAGCGCATTGAACACGGCGATGAAATAGTTGCTGCGTGCCGGGCGGCAAGCGATACATTGAACGCGAGGGGTTTCAGGGTCGAGTACGTGGCCGCACGGGACAGTGAGACATTGATGCCCATCAAGCATCTGGACACTCGCCCCGCGCGCGTGCTGGCGGCAGCTTGGCTTGGAGCGACGCGCCTCATCGACAATCTTGCTGTTGGGCCGCATAGCGCAACCCGACCGCCATCTGCTCGGGGGAACGCCGCATGGCCTGGACCATCTTCACCTATGGCGCGCCGGTGCAGTTCGCATTCATTCTGACCTCGATCATGGCGATGGTTGTGGTGGCGAGCGTTGTTCGCAAGCGCCGGGCGCCGGCCACGACCGTCGCCTGGATCCTGGTCATGGTGCTGCTGCCGCCGATCGGCATCCCGCTCTATCTGTTTTTCGGCGATCGCAAAATCCGGAACCTGCAAAAGAACAAGCCCGAACTTAGATTGACGGCTACCACGAACGAATTCGATCTCCCCGTCGCGCCGATCGGTGACGGCCTGCTCGGCAATCTCGGTATTCCGCCAGCGACCACTGGCAATGGATTCAGATTGCACATGAACGGCGAGGACGCCTTCGCCGACCTGATCGCCGAGATCGACGGCGCCAAGCGGCGCATCCACATCCAGACCTATGAAATGAAGAACGACGCCGTTGGCAAGGCGATCCTCGAGCGGCTGACGGCGCGCGCCAAGGAGGGGTTGGAGGTGCGGCTGCTGCTTGATGCGCTGGGCGCATTCAGAATGTCGCGGATCGCGCTGTGGCGCTTTCGCCGCGCGGGCGGCCGGTATGATTGGTTCCTGCGCGTCTGGCCCTTTCTGCCGGCCCGGTCAAACCTGCGCAACCACAGGAAAATCTATCTCTTTGACGACGAGCGGCTGATCGCGGGTGGTCGCAATCTGACCACCGACTATCTTGGCCCGGTGCCCCGCCCAGCCCGTTGGGCCGACCTATCGTTTCTGCTGAGCGGTCCGGCGGTCGCCAACTACGCCGAGATCTTCGCCGCCGATTGGAACTACGCCGCCAAGGATGCCATCTCCCCGGCGCCCGAAGCGCCAGCTGTCAAAGCCGGTGATGCGGTTGTCCAGGTGGTGCCCGCTGGCCCCGATGTCGGCCGCGACGCCCTTTACGAGGTGACGCTGACAACCCTCTTTGATGCCCGCAAGCGCTTGTGGATCGTGACGCCCTACTTCGTGCCAGACCCCAACCTGGCCGAGGCCTTGCGGCTGGCGGCCGTTCGGGGCGTGGATGTCCGGATCATCGTTCCGGACAATTCGGGTCAGCGGATCACCGATCTGGCGCGCGGACCTTACTTGCGCGATCTTGCCGAGGCGGGGGCGAAGGTGCTTTTGCACAAGGGCATGGTCCACGCCAAGGTGGTACTGATCGATGACAGACTGGCGATGATCGGCTCCGCGAACTTCGACCAGCGCAGCATGTTTCTCAATTTCGAGGTCAACAGCCTTATTTACAGTCCAGCCGAAATCGCCGGGGTCGGGGCCTTCGTCGAGACACTGCTCAAGCAGAGTTCGCCAAACGGCGCGGGCGTGACCTTCTCGCGCGACACCATAGAGGGCGTGGCGCGCCTGATCTCGCCCGTATTGTGAGCTAATCGCGGCCGCGGAACCGCCTCTGATAGGCAGGATCATAAAGTGCGCTCTCGCGGACGTCCTCGGCGGCAAGCGCCTTGCCCACCAAAATGACGGCTGAGCGTTCAATCGGCTCGGCGCCCATGCCGGCCACGATATCGGCGAGGGTGCCTCGCACGATACGCTCGTCCGGCCAAGATGCCCGGTAAACGATGGCGACTGGACAGTCCACCCCGTAGTGGGGCGAAAGCTCAGCCACGACCTCCGGCAGTACATGGATCGAAAGATGGATCGCCAGGGTTGCCCCCGTTTGGGCAAAGGTTGCCAGGCTTTCGCGCTCGGGCATCGCGGAGGCGCGACCGGAGGTTCGCGTCAAAACCACCGACTGCGCAATCTCGGGGATCGTCAATTCACGGCGCAATGCCGCGGCGGCGGCGGAAAAGGCCGGCACGCCAGGCGTCAACGTGTAGCCGATGCCAAGCCGGTCGAGGCGGCGCATCTGTTCGCCGGCAGCGCTCCATATCGACAAATCGCCCGAGTGCAACCGCGCAACGTCCTTGCCCTCGGCGTGCGCTTGGACAAATTCGGCCTCGATCTCATCCAGCGACAGCAGCGCGGTATCAACGACACGGGCGCCTTTCGGGCAGCTGGCCATGATGTCCCTTGGCACCAGCGAACCTGCAAACAGGCAGACCGGGCAGCTTGCCACCAGTCGCTGACCACGCACGGTGATGAGGTCGGCGGCACCCGGTCCAGCGCCGATGAAATGAACGGTCACGGACGTGTTGCTCCCGGACTTTGGGCCAGCGCGACAGTGACCGTTGGATGCGCGATTCGCGGCAAGATCAAATACCCTTGTGGACCCGCTGCGCAAAGCGCCGCCGCCTCGGCAACCGATGGCACACCCGTCGCGCGCATGGATCGCCCCGATTGGGTGACACAACGACCGCCCGCCAGCTTCAGGGTGTCAGGGTGGTAGAGCAAAACTTGGGTTTGCAATAGCCCAGCCGCAGCCGACAAGGCGCCGTCCGTTTCCTGGCGCTGCAAGCCCGCCAGGACATCGATGTTGGCGACATCGATACGGGCTCGCGCGCAGGCATCTCGCACCGCGAAGGTGATTTCCGCGTCGGTGACGCATCCGCGCGCGCCCATGCCAGCCGCGATCACCGTTTCACCGCCAGCCATTGCGTCACCGGCATCGCCGGGCGCCAACCGGTGAGGCCTCCGATCGGTTCGGCCTCCGCGAGGGAAATGCGCCTGAGGCTGCCGCCCCGGCGGGACCATTCGGCGAGCACGACCGCCTCTGTTTCCAACGTCACCGCATTGATCACCAGACGGCCACCCGCTGGCAGCGCCGTCCACACCCGCTCGATCAGCGCCGGCTCGCGGGCGCCCCCGCCGATGAAAACGGCGCTCGGTGGTTCGAGGCCGTCGAGCAGCCCGGCGATGTCGCCGGTCTCAACCCTGAGCCCCGGCACCCCCAGCGTCAACGCATTGCGGGCCGCCCGGGCGGCCCGATCTGGCCGCCGCTCGATCCCGGTTGCCCGGCATGACCGGTCGGCAAGCATCCATTCGATGGCGACCGAGCCCGAGCCGCAGCCCAAATCCCAAAGATGTTCGCCGCGCCGTGGCGCCAGTGCCGAGATCGTCAAGGCTCGGATGCCATGCTTGGTGAGCTGCCCATCGCTTTCGAACCAATCGTCGGACAAGCCGGACGCACGCGGAAGAACGCGCGCATTTGGGCCGACCTCGACTTCGATGGCCAAAGTGTTGAGTGGATCGATGCCGGCCAAATCGAAGCCATCGGCGCGTGCCCGCCTGACGGTTTCTCGGGGTCCACCCAGGGCCTCGAGCACCGTGATCCGGGAGCTGCCAAAACCGCGCTCAACCAGCAACTTGGCTACCTCCGTTGGCGTATTGGCACTCCCCGACAGCGCGAGGATGCGAACTCCCGGCTGGAGCAGCGGGATCAACCGCTCGATCGCCCGGCCGTTGATGCCGATGGTGTGCGTGTCTTGCAATGGCCAGCCCAGCAGGTTCGCCGACAAAGAGAATGCCGAGGGCCGCGGAAAGGACACCCACTCGTCCGCCGGCAGATCGCGCACAAGCAGCGAGCCAACACCGTGCTCGAACGGGTCTCCACTTGCCAACACGGCCACCGGCCGGCCGCGCATCGCGAGCACTTGGGCCATGCCCGGTTCCATCGGGCGCGGCCATGGGCGCGCATGAGAAGCGAGATCGCCGATGAGTTGCAGATGCCGTTGCCCACCCATCACCAGCTCGGCCGCGGCGATCAGCGAGCGGATGGCTGGAGACAAGCCACCCAGCCCGTCCTCGCCGATGCCGATGATGAAGAGCCAGGGTCCGCACTTGGAGTTTTGGCTCATGCCGCGACCTGCGCTAGGTTCGGGCCATGGTTTTGAAGCTGCTCATTCTTGGAGGCACGTCGGAGGCCAACCGGCTTGCGGAGTGTGTCGGCGCGGACTCGCGCTTTGCTGGCACTCTTTCGCTCGCCGGTCGCACCGAAGCACCCAGGCTGACGAAATTGCCGACCCGCGTCGGTGGATTTGGCGGAGCCGAGGGCCTGGCTGAATATTTGCGAGCCGGTGGTTTCGATGTCCTGGTCGACGCCACCCACCCCTTCGCCCAGCAGATCAGCGCCAACGCTCAATCGGCCGCGAGCGCCGTCCGCATACCCTTGATCGCCTTCAGCCGGCCGCCCTGGCAACCTATTGCTGGCGACCGCTGGACCAATGCCGGAAGCCTCATCGCCGCGGCCGCGGCCTTGCCACGCGAACCGTCTCGCGTGTTCCTCACCGTCGGCCGGCAATCGCTGATCCCATTCGCCGTGCAGCCGCAGCACCACTATGTAATCCGGGTCATCGACCCCCCTGAAATCCCAGCGGCCATGGTGAATATCGAAGTGGTCGCCGGTCGGGGTCCGTTCGAGATCGATGCCGAGATCGCGCTGCTGCGTGCACATCGTATCGACTGGTTGGTCACCAAGAACTCCGGCGGCAAGGCGGCCTCGGCCAAGCTCGCGGCCGCGCGGGCGCTGGGCATTCCGGTCATTCTGGTGGAGCAACCCGGCCGCGAAAGCGCGAGGCTGGCCAGTGTGGAGGCGGTCCTTGGCGAGTTGGAGCGTCATCGCGGCATCCTCGCGAAGCGCTCGGTATAGACCAACGGGGTCCGGCCAGGCCGATCGATGAGACGTGTGGCGCTTGAGCCGACAAGGATCAAAGTGCGCATGTCGATTCCAGAGCCATCGCAATCGGCCAACGGTTGGATGACAATACGTTCCTGGGACCGCCCGACGGCGGTTGCCATCACCACCGGAGTATCGGCGCTTCGGCAATCCTTCAAAACCGCAAACGCCTGTTTGGCGCCGGCACCGCGCGCGCGCGAAGCGGGATTATATAGCGCCAGCGCCATGTCTGCCTCGCTCATCAGTCTAAGCCGCCGTTCAATCAACGCCCATGGCTTGAGATTGTCGGACAGCGAGATGACGGCGAAGTCCGATCCCAGCGGTGCCCCCACTCGCGCCGCTGCGGCCAACATGGCCGTGACCCCCGGTTCAAAGCCGATGTCGAGCGCCCGCCAAGCCGCCGGCCCCTTGCCCACAGCCTCGCATACGGCCGATGCCATCGCGAAAACTCCTGGATCCCCGCCGGAAACCACGGCAACCCGCGCTCCCGAGGCGGCTGCGGCGAGCGCGGCTTCAGCCCGCGAGAGCTCCTCGCGATTGTCAGTGGCGTGCCGCACTTGACCTGGTCGCCCAGGCAGGCGGTCGAGATAAGGGCCGTAACCGAACAATTCCGCGGCATCCGTGACCACCGAGGCGACCGCGGGCGTCACCCAAGCCTCCGGGCCGGGGCCGATCCCGATCACAGTGAGGCGGCCGGTCACAAGCATCTCCCGCGTCCGGGCACCAGGATCATCGAGAAATAGGGCGCCTCATTACCGTGTTTTTGGTCGAGCGGCACGATGTTCTCGCCGGCCATGCTGCCATGCTCGACGTAGATGGCGCGCTTCGCCAGCCCCGCTTCCGCGAGTGCGCGCCGCACCTTGCCGAAATTGCTGCCAAGTTTCATGACCACCAGTGCATCAGCCGTGCGCATCCGTTCGATCAGAACCGCAAATGGCAAGGTGCCAGGCAGCACCATCAACACATCGTCGCCGTAGGTGATCGGCGTCCCAGCCCGTGTCCAGGACGCCGACATGCCCGTGATACCCGGAACGACCTCGACCGAATGCTGGCCGTTCAGCCGATGATACACATGCATGAAAGAGCCATAGAAGAACGGGTCGCCTTCGCAGACGAGGGCGACGTCGCGGCCGGCCTGGAGGTGGGATGCGAGCGCACGGGCTGTTGCGTCATAAAACTCGGTCAACGCTGACCGGTAGCCCGCATCCTCGAACGGAACTTCTGTTGTCAGCGGATAGTCGAGAGCCAATTCAAGACAACCTACCTGCTGGAAGCCCTCGACTATGGCGCGGGCGTGACCGAATCGGCCCCGCTTGCGGAAATGCGCGAGCACCGGGACAGCGCCCAGGATCCGGGCTGCCTTGAGCGTCATAAGCTCGGGATCGCCTGGACCGACGCCGACCCCGTAGAGCTTACCGGGCGCGGTCATTCGTGCTCGCTCCCAAGCGCGTTCACCGCCGCCGCAGCCATCGCACTGCCACCCTTGCGCCCGCGCACGATCGCCCATTCGAGGTCGGTCCGCGCGGCCAGGGCCGCCTTGGATTCCGCCGCACCAACAAACCCCACGGGCATCCCGATAACGACGGCTGGACGCGCCGCACCGGCGTCGATCAATTCCATGAGACGGAACAGGGCCGTGGGGGCATTGCCGATGACGACAACCGCGCCGGCAAGTCTGCCACGCCACAGCTCCAGCGCCGCCGCCGTCCGGGTCGTGCCGAGCGTCTTGGCAAGTTCGGGCACGCGCGGGTCAGACAGTGTACAGAGGACCTCGTTGGCCACCGGCAGTCGCGCGCGCGTGACGCCGTCCGCAACCATGCGCGCATCGCACAATACGGGCGCACCCGCCTGGAGTGCCTCAACGCCGCGTTGAGCGAAACCCCGAGAGAAGGCGATATCGTCGGCGACCTCCACCATCCCGCAGGCGTGAATGATGCGAACAGCAACGCGCTCCTCCAATTTGGTGAAACGCGATAGTGCCGCCTCGTCGCGGATAATCGCAAAGGACCGTGCGTAAATCGCGGCACCGTCGCGGATGTAGTTGCCGGACCCCGTCATGACCGCTCGTCCAATTTGGCGATCGCCGCCGCGAGGTTCCGCCGGTCGATGCTGGTCAGCGCCGGCGGGTCGGCTGCCGTACCGTTGAGAACCAGGTCGTAGCGGCCGTCACGCGCGATCAAAGTGACCCCGGCGAAGCCTGAATGCGCACAAGATTTCGCGCATCCCGAAACGTGCAGACGGGGCGAGCGGGTTGAGCCTCGCGCGGCAATCCGTTCGTAGACACGCAATGCGTCTTCACGCGTTGGCGTCGTGCCGTTGGGACAGGCGGGAGCACCTGTGCAGGCAGCGATCTGCGCGCGCGGGTCAGCCGCAGTGGTGACCAAATCCAGCTTGGCGGCCAACTCCAGCACTGTTGTGGCCCCGACGGTGTCGCGGCACGGCACCAGCAACAAGCGCCATGGCGTCAACCGCAAAGTCATCCCTTGGCCGGTGGCCTCACCCAGTCGAGCAAGCTGACTGGCCTCGATGCGACCGAACGGCAGGCCAATGGCCGCGACCAGCAAATCCGGGGACAGTGCCAGCCGGCCGGCTGCGGCTGGCGTGGGATTGTTCGGGGGCCGCTCGACCGTGGCCATCGCCACTCCGGCACGCGCCAGGACAGCGTGCCCGCCGTCCCTTGCCACCAGCTCTCGCATCCTGGGCAGGCCACTCTCAATGGCGGCGGCCGCAAGGCGCATCAGCGTGGCCACCGCTTGGCCTCCGGCGATCGGCGCGGAGCTCAGCTCGCTGCCGGCAAGCTGGACAGTCCAAGATCCTCGGTCGTCCGCCGCCCGCAGCCCGATGTCCATATTTGTCGCATCCAGCGGCCAAATTCCGCCTCCATCGATGCCGAAGCCGAACTTAGCCGATAGTCCGTGCAGCCTCTTGTCCTGGCGCAATCGATCCTCGAGCGCGCGGGCCATGTCGCGCCCGTCCGTACACGACAGATCAAACCCGGCCAGCGGCGAGACCATCACATTGCGAATGGCCTCGGCCTCAAGACTGTCATCGATAAGGCCGAGGGATTGGAGGGCCCGCGTCAGCTCGGGAAGGCTTGCCTCGCGCACGCCTCGAATTTGCAAATTTGCCCGCCGCGTCAGGTCGATCGAACCGTTGCCGTGCTCGCCCGCGAGCTCGGCGATGGCCACCGCTGACGATGCCGCAAGCTCGCCCGCTGTCAGCTTCAGACGAACCAATAGTCCATCCCCCGCTGGCATTGGCCGCAAGGCCCCCGGACACCACCCCTTGCGCAATACCGTCGCGCTCATGACTCAACCCCAAGCATGGCGGCGGAGTTGGAACGAGGCTGCCATAGGCCGCGCCGCATGGCCTCCTCGAACCGGCGCCGCATCGCCGCCTCGGCCGCCGGATTGGCCGATGCCAGGAAGGCAGCCACCACCGGATCGCCCAGATAGGCTTCGTACAACCGGTCGAATTGGGTGCTGGTCACTGCTCCGGCCGTCGCGGCGAACGCGAAGGAATTGTCCACTGTTGCCGCCAGTTCCGCCGCGCCACGGAATCCGTGCCGCATCTGGCCCGCAATCCAGCGCGGGCTGGCGGCCCGGCCATGAACGATGCGGGCTACTTCCTCGGCGAGGCTGCGAGCCTTGGGCGCGGCTGGATTGGCCGTATCGATATGATAGCTGCTGAGACCAGTCTGCCCAAGCGATGCAGCGGCTGCTGCCGCGCCGCCTTGATGCGCCGCATAGTCGGCCGAGGCCAGTATATCCGATTCCCTGGTGTCGTGAACGTGAACAAAAGCATCTGCGGCGGCCAAGCGATTGGCAAATTGGCCGGGAGCCTGACTGCTCTGGGATTCTCCCAGATAGACCGTCGAGGTGGCGTCAAGATAGCTCTCGCCAAGCTCGGCCCGGGTCTGCCAGTCGCCGCTGTCGATGGCGTCCGTCACTCCAGCGCCATATGCGCCCGGAGCCGCGCCGAAAATTCGCTCCAGCGGCTCGCTCATGCTCCGTGCACCGGCGAGCGGATTCTCCTCCGGCGGCTCGTCGAGACCGGCGACCTTGCGCACCGCTGCATCGAACAAGCCGAGTTGCATCGGGAACATATCGCGGAACAAACCCGAGATGCGCAACGTTACATCCACGCGCGGACGCCCGATCTCCGCGAGTGCCAATGTCTCAAAGCC
>Ga0075028_100000024_pt1 | contig 59902 bp, 42 predicted proteins | sample LitLauG_LLR_2014_FD_71390 | JGI IMG/M metagenome (GOLD analysis project Ga0075028, IMG submission 71390) | Freshwater sediment microbial communities from Pennsylvania, USA - Little Laurel Run_MetaG_LLR_2014 | ecosystem: Environmental > Aquatic > Freshwater > Creek > Sediment | place: USA... | reverse complement strand
GGCGCGCCGCCACCAGCTTTTGGATCGCTTCCGAGGTCGGCACGAGAACTTTTCCACCGAGATGGCCACACTTCTTGGCTGAGGAGAGCTGGTCTTCGAAATGAACGCATGCCGCGCCAGCCTCGATCATTCCTTTCATCAGCTCGAAGGCGTTCAAGGTGCCGCCGAAACCGGCTTCGGCATCGGCCACAATCGGCGCGAACCAGTACGTGCCGTTCTTTCCATCGAGGTGGTGGATCTGGTCAGCGCGCATGAGAGCGTTGTTAATGCGCCGCACCACGTTGGGAACGCTGTCAGCCGGGTAGAGACTCTGGTCGGGATACATCTGGCCGGCATCGTTGGCGTCGGCCGCCACCTGCCATCCGCTCAGATAGATCGCTTTGAGCCCCGCTTTCACTTGCTGCACCGCCTGATTTCCGGTGAGAGCGCCGAGTGCGGGGACGTAGGATTCCGTCTGCAACAGCGACCAGAGACGCTCGGCACCCAAGCGGGCGAGCGTGTGCTCCACGTGGATGGATCCACGCAATCTAACAACGTCGTTGGCGCCGTAGGGCCGTTCGATTCCTTGCCAGCGATCTTCAGATTCCCATTGTTTGGTGACTTCCGGTGCGGTGCGGTTGCGCATGTTGACCCTGTCCTCCGTTTGACCAGGTGCTGAAGGCAGTAAACCGCGCCGGCCCCGAAGGCAGCAAGCAGAGTGGTCCGCATTGGGCAACTCGTCCGTTTTGTCCTAGTGAGCATGCGCAGCGCACATCGTTAGTCCTACGATTGCGACATGAGCACAGCCGTTATCAGCCGCAGCCCAGTTGAATCGCAGATTCTCACCCCGGAAGCGAGCGCCTTCCTGACGAAGCTAGCGAAAGAATTCGAACCTCGCCGGCAGGAACTCCTGGCTCGCCGTTGTACCCGCCAGCAAAGAATTGACGCGGGTGAGTTACCCGGCTTCCTGACGGAGACGGCTCACATTCGCGAAATGGAGTGGACCGTCGCGCCCATCCCGCACGATCTTCTCGACCGGCGAGTTGAGATCACTGGTCCGGTAGATCGCAAGATGATCATCAATGCGCTGAATTCCGGCGCCAGCGTGTTCATGGCGGATTTCGAAGACTCGAACTCACCCACCTGGCAGAACAATCTCGAGGGACAGGCGAATCTCCGCGATGCCGTGGACGGCACTATCACCTACACGAGCCCGGAGGGCAAACGCTACGACCTGAATGATCGCGTCGCTACTCTGGTTGTGAGACCGCGCGGCTGGCATTTGAACGAAAAGCATTTCCAGGTGAATGGCGTACCAGTTTCCGGATCGCTCTTTGATTTTGCGCTCTACTTCTTTCATAATGCCGAGCGCCTGATCCGCAAAGGCACCGGACCTTACTTCTATCTGCCCAAGCTCGAAAGCCATCTGGAAGCGCGCCTGTGGAACGATGTTTTCTGTTTTGCGCAGGACGAGCTGGGCATCCCCCGCGGCACCATCCGCGCCACCGTTTTGATTGAAACGATTCTGGCTGCGTTCGAGATGGATGAGATTCTTTATGAGTTGCGCGAGCACTCATCCGGTTTGAACTGCGGACGCTGGGACTACATTTTCAGCTTCATCAAGAAGTTCAGGAACCGGCCGGAATTCGTGCTGCCCGACCGCTCCACACTGACGATGGAGAAGGATTTCCTGAAGTCTTATGTCGATCTTCTGATCCACACTTGCCATCGGCGCGGCGTTCACGCCATGGGTGGAATGGCAGCACAGATCCCCATCAAGAACGATCCCGACGCCAACCACCGCGCCATTGAAAAAGTGCGGCAGGATAAGCTGCGCGAGGTGCAGGCGGGACACGACGGCACTTGGGTCGCCCATCCCGGGCTGGTGCCGATCGCGAAGGAAATCTTTGACGCGCGCATAAAGGAAGCGAACCAGATCCATCGTCGCCACGATGAGGTGCACGTCGCAGCCAGTGATCTACTTTCCGTCACGGAAGGCGAGATTACAGAAAACGGCCTGCGCTGGAACATTGATGTCGGCTTGCAATATCTCGAATCGTGGCTGCGCGGGTCCGGCTGCGTGCCCATCTACAACCTGATGGAAGACGCCGCGACGGCGGAAATTTGCCGGGCGCAAGTGTGGCAATGGCTGCGTCACGGCGCGAAACTCAGCAACGGCAACCAAATCACGATCGAACTGGTTCGCAGAGTGATTGGGGAGCAGAAGAGCAAACTGAAGAGCAGCGCGGAGACGGCCGAGATTTTCGATCGGATGATGACCAGCCCGGATTTCGCGGAATTCCTGACTCTGGTGGCTTATGATTACATCGATTAGCAGCGCGATAAACCGCTGCCCTGCACATGAGTCGCAACTCCGCCGAGATCTCCGATGAGTTTCTTGCGCAACTAAAAGAGGACCTGGTGCGCCGTCGCGTCGCACGCGGTATGGCGCGGCTTGAAGAGCATGGCCATCTACTGACCTCACTCGATCCTGCGCAGAAGAACGCCGCCGTTTTCGCGGGATACCTTGCGCAGTGGGTGGACATCGGCTTCCAGCGGCCCAAGCTGGTTAAAGAAGTTGTGGCACGTTTCTCCCGCGCGACGCGAGCCCGCTTACCGCTGTATGACTACCTGCATCTACGCATGGCCCAGGGCATGGCCGCAATGGCCGAGGAGTCCGTGGATGAGGCGACCCGCCACCTGGATTTCGTCCTCAACCTTGAGTCAGAAATCGACGACAAGGAACTCCTGGCCATTGCCAATTTCTGGAAAGGCCGCTGTCTGCGCATGAAGGGCGAGTACGACCAGGCTCTAATCTTCGCCGTCAAGGGTCGCGATTATGCCCTGGAACTCGGGCACGAGCCCATGGCTGCGGTCATGCGGGTGCTGGAAAGCTGGCTGTTCTTTCAAAAAGGTGACGCGAATCAGGCGGTTGACATTCTGCAGACAGCCGAGGCCGTTCTGAGCAAGACGGACGACTATCTCACGCTGGGCAATATTCACTCTTCTTACGGACGGATTGCGCGTCGCCAAGGACGATACCAGCACGCGATCGAGGGCTTTGCTGCTGCCATCGAACAGTATAAGAAACGTGACCCGCAGCATCGCAACGTCGCGCGTTCGCTGAGCAACATGGCCTACGTCAAGCGGCTGATCGCGCTTGACCTTCGGCGCAAGATCGATGTCAGCGCCGCTCGCCGGCGGAAAGCCGCCACGCGTGGCCGCGTACATAGCGGCAATGGCAACCCCTCTTATCGCAAACGCTTCGAACAACTCCGCTTGGAAGCCTTAGCCGAACTGAGCGAAGCGGCCACTATTTACCAGCAATATGGGAACCACCACGGTTTAGGCAATGTGCGCTTGAACCTCGGCTATCTCCACTTGGATAACGGAGATCTGGATCATGCGGAGGGCGAGGCGAAGACTGCGTTCCGCCTGGGCGAGGAGCGTCGCGACCATATTCTCATGGCTCGCACCCGGTTGTTGCAGTGCATGGTCGAGAACGCGCGTGTAGAAGAAGGGATTGGCGAGAGCACGGAGCCCGGCAATCATGCCCGTCTCGCCCAGGACTGCGCCCAGGAAGCAATCGAATTGGCCAAACACACGCAGGACCGCCGTCTGCTCGCGAGTGCTTATGTATGGCAGGGCCTGACCTATTGCAATCGCTTCCTCGATGATCCCGAATCCGCGCGCCGTTGTTACGACCAGGCCATCATTCTTTCCAAGGGTGACCGCGTTGACAGTACGTGGGAGGACCTGCAAACCCTGAAGGCCAAGGTCCTCCGCGGCGGAAGCGTGAATCCCACGCTGCGCGCATGGTCGCAAGGGTCGGTCGGGGATAAGACGTTCCAACAGATCACGGAAGAGTTCGCCGAGATGATCATTCCCAAAGTCTGGGAGCGGGAGGGGCGCAAGATTTCGCGCGTAGCCACGCGGCTTTCCGTGTCGCCCAAGAAGGTCCGCCGCATTCTGGGCCGCGTAGGCCGGCGAAAGCCTGACGCGGAATAGTGGACGGACGTCACTGCGAAGCCCCAGGCTTTGGAGGTAGGCTTTAGTGGGTTCCTATGCTGGATGCATCTGCCATCGAAGCTGGTATGCGCCAACTGTCTCCGCAACAGTTACGCGCAGCTGTTGCAGGCTTCTTGCCTGAGAAGGCCACGCCGGCTGAGCGTATCCGCGCGATTGAAGAGGTATTGCGCAGTCCCGCGGGAAAATCCTTGCGCGGCACGATGGCCAAGTGGATCGTCGACGAAATCGTTCCGGTCGAAAAACTGGTTCCCGCGGCCTACCTGAAGTGGCGGCCACCGGTTCGCGATGCCATGATGTTCGTTGTCACGCAGCTGTCACCGGCGCGGCTTGCACCCAAGCTCTTGGAGCAGATCGAACTTCCCGCGACAACATCCGTCGAAAATCGGCTACTGCGCTTGATTGCAAAAGTACCCGCTCTCCAGAAGCTGGGGCAAGTCATTGCGCGGAACCGGCACCTGCACCCGGCTTTGCGCAATGCCCTTGCCCGGCTCGAAAACGGAATTCGCGATGTCGAACCGGCTGAGATTCGCTCCATTATTGAGCGCGACCTGGGGCCCAAGCTCGAGACCTTCGATGTCCGCATCGCGCCCAAGATCCTTTCCGAGGCCAGCGTGAGCGCAGTGGTGCGATTCACATGGCGTAACCCCGACACGGGACGGCGCGAGAGGGGCGTGTTCAAAGTCCTGAAGCCACACATTCCCGAGTATTTTGCCGAAGACATGGACTACTTGCAGGGACTGGCGCAATTCTTTGGAGACCGGCACCGCAATTACGGATTTGCGGCTCAGACCATCCCCGACACTTTCAGGAAAGTGCAACGCTTGCTACGGCATGAGGTGAACTTCGTCCGCGAGCAAAAGACGTTAGTCGAGGCGGCTGCGCTGTACAAGTCCATGTCGGGCGTGCGTGTCCCACGCGTGATCCAGCCATTGTGCACGCCTGGGATCACCGCCCTCACCGAGGAACGCGGAGTGAAAGTGACGAATGCGGCCGCTCACTTGCCGCCGGAGCGGCGCAAACGAATCGCCGAGCAACTCGTCGAGACGCTGCTGGCCGTCCCCCTTCTCTCATCCGACAAAAACGCCATCTTCCACGGCGATCCTCATGCCGGGAACTTGCTCTATGACACTCGCAGCGGGGAACTGGCGATCATCGACTGGGCGCTGCGTGAGCGTCTCGATCGCAATCACCGGCGTCATCTCGCGTTACTGTTTCTCATGGTCACGCTGCGCGACCCGGTGGGCGTGACCAGTGAAGTTCTGGCGCTCAGCCAGTCACGTGTCCGGAGCGCCACATCACGCGAGGAACTGGTTCGCGATACGGTCCTCCAGTTTCTCGCCGAGTTGCCCGCGGCGCGACTGCCCAGCGGGGCCGATGCCATGCGACTCCTCGAACGCGTTGCACTGAAGGGAATAAAATTTCCCACTCCTCTCATCATGCTGTCCAAGGTCGTGCTTACGCTGGATGGCATCCTGCAAGACGTTGGCGGCCCAGACACGGGCTCGGGCTTCACCATCGCACGCCACCTTGGCAAGCATTGGCTGACCCATCGCGCCGCATTCCAGTCGCCCTTGAACGCGGGAGATTGGATCACATTGCAGTGCAGCGCCCTGCTCTATCCCAGTCGTTTGTGGATGCGTTGGGAGCAGAATGTGCTGGACCGCTTCCTACCTCAAAGCCCGGCAGCTAGAGCAGCAACCTGAAAGACTCAAGCTGCGCGCAATCCCGTAATGTCCTCCGTGGCACCGTCGTCCCAGGTGGCGTGTGAAGCGCACGGAATGTAGCTCATGGCGCGCTCCGTAAGGGCGGTGATCGTAAGGCTGGGATTCACACCGAGATTTGCTGCAATCACCGAACCGTCACATACATACATGTTCCTGTAGCCAAACACGCGGTGCCGGTGATCCACCACGCCGCGCTCCGGTGAATCGGCAATGACGCAACCTCCAATGCAATGGGCCGTGCCTGGAATATCAAACAGAATTTCCGGAAGCATGCTCATCGCCGTGCCCCCGGCCGCCGCGGCGTAAATTCGCGCAAACTCGTTGGCCCGTGGAATGTAGGTCGGCACCTTATCCCCGCGGCTGACCAGGTATTTTCTGAACGGCCAGAACCAGGGGCGTTGCCAGCGCATTTCGATGTGACCCTCGAGCGCCTGCATGCAGAGAAGGATCACAGCCTCTTTCGCCCAGCCGCGCGGCCAGAAGATGCGTAGTGTCCGGATGGGCTGCTGCAACAGCGAGATGAACACATTCTTCATCCACAGCAAAATTCGAGACGAACCCGATCGACCATCGGTCAGCAGCGTAGTAAGAAGGCTCATTGTGTCGGAGCCAGCAGGATAACGAACGGCTTCGACATGCGTGTGCTCGTCAATGTAGACGCCAGACCCGATCGCGATGCCTTGCGACAAATCCTGCTTGCATCCGGGCGCGCGAGCGCCAATCAGCGACTCGGAATTGGTGCGCACCTGTTGCCCCAGCCGTGCACTGATCCCAGGCAAGGAACCGTTCTCTTTGAGCCGGAAGAAAAGTTCCATGGTTCCCAGCGATGAAGCGGAGAAGACAATTCCGCGGCAGGTGAGGCGTCTGGCTTTACGGTTCAGATGCGCGGTTGACCGGACTGTCCGCACCTCGTATCCGGAACTACCATCTTTGCTGCCGTGGAGAGGCCCTACGTCCACAACCTTGGTTTCCGCGAAGACCCGCGCTCCGCGTCTTTCAGCAAGATGCAGATAGCCGAGATCCAGCGTGTTCTTCGCGCCGTGGCGGCATCCCATCATGCAGCCGCCGCAGGCAACGCAAGTCATGCGGGCAGGGCCTTCTCCACCAAAGAAAGGATCGGCGAATGTCTTGCCTCCCTCCTCGCCTGCGGTTGGCTGAAAGATTCCGACGCGCGTGCGGTAGAAGGTGTGCCCTGCACCGGCGGTATCCGCAGCTTTCTTGAGCAAATGATCGGCGGGACCCAAAATGCTGTTTTCGCAAACACCCAGCATGCTCGACGCGGTTTCATAGTGCCGCGGCATCTCGGCTTTCCAATCGGTCAAGCCTGCCCACGATCCAGCTTCCCACACCTTACTAGGAGGCGCCAGCAGGGTACTGGCATAGGTGACCGATCCTCCGCCTACTGCGCAACCATGGAAGACAGTCGCGTGGCGAAAGAACCGCATGTTGAAGAAGCCGCGCAGTCCGAGCTTAGGGCGCCAGAACCAGCGATGGAGCGACCAGCTTGTACGTGGGAAATCGTCCGGCTGCCAGCGACGACCCATTTCTATAACAGCGACGCGGTAGCCCTTTTCCGCCAGCCGCAAGGCTGACACGCTGCCGCCAAAGCCGGAGCCGATTACGATGAAGTCGAAATCAAATTGATCGTCGCGGAGGCTCATAGCAACCCACCCATCGCAACGCTAACCATCCACTATACGCCCCTCCAGAACCATTTGTGCCGCTGGACTTTCCTTTTCAGGCCAGCTATCGTCTCTTGTTCGTGGCAAGAAAGTTCCCTGTTCACTCGTGCGAAAGCTCCCCGAAGTCGAAGAGGCCAAGGCATTGATGACGGAGGCCATGGACTGGTCTGTCATGCGCTGGCTGTGGGAGAAGAGGACGGTGCGAGAGACGGCCGACCTCGCCAACGCAGCTCTCGATCGACTGGACAAGAAAGTAAAGACGCAATGGACTGAAGAACTCAAAGCGGCCTACCGCGAACTTGAGGCTGCATCGCGGAACTCCAAGTCGCGACGCGGAACATCCAACGCTCAAAAATCGAAGTCTGCGGTGGACGGTGAAGTGAAGCTCCTGGCTGAAAAGATGAAGCAAGCGGACGACGCAGCTTACCACGCCCGTATGGACGCGGAAGAGACCTTCGATCAAGCCGAACGACAATTGAGCACCAGCATGGCGTGCGAAGGATGTCAGAAGGCCATCGACTCCTGGCGCCTGCACGAAAAGGCTATCCGACTGTCGGAAGCCCTGGCCGCGAAGACCGGTACGTCCAGCTAGACAGCAGGTCTCATAACCGAACTGGGTTCGCACCGCGCTCACGCGACTGAGTGAGCCCCGTCATAGTCAAGCGTGAGCCGCAGGGATTGAATAGAATTTAACTCGCAAACAGCCGCCTCGGCGTCAGAGGTCGGCCTTTGCGGGGCGCAAGGGGGCCATGTGGAGAATGCCGTCGGTCTGGTAATGACGGGCGGAGGAGCCCGCGGTGCGTATCAAGCGGGCGTTCTTCAGCGCATTGGCGAACTGAAGCGCATTCAAACCCACGGCAACCCTTTCCCCATCGTTGGCGGCTCTTCCGCAGGCGCCGTGAACGGAGCCGCCGTGGCCACGGGTTGCGACGATCTCGCTGCCGCGGTTCGAGCTCTGTCCCAGCTCTGGGGCGACTTAAGACCCTCCGACGTGTTTCACTGCGACTTCGCCTCGCAAGCGCATAATTCCCTCACCTGGATTCTCGATCTTTCCTTCGGCGCACTCTTGGGCGGAGGCAACGCCCGCTCTCTGCTCGACGCCACTCCCCTGCGGAACTATTTGAACCGGCATCTCGACTGCGATCAGATTCAGAACAACATCAAGCGTGGCCACCTCTACGCTCTCACCGTCTCCGCCACCAACTACAGCTCCGGCAGAAGCTATATCTTCATTCAGGGCGCGAAGGGCCATCCCATGTGGAGTCGCAGCCGCCGCGTCACCGTCGCCACCAAGATCACGGTCGAGCACATCTGCGCGTCGGCGGCCATTCCTCTCGTCTTTCAGCCTGTGAAGCTGAAGCTGGCCCGTGGCTCCGCCTTCTTTGGCGATGGCTGTGTTCGCTTGCAACAGCCTCTCAGCCCCGCCATTCGTCTGGGAGCGGAAAAGATTTTCGCTATCGGCGTCCGCTGCGAAAACAAGGAACATCAGGACGAGGCCCTCGACGACAGAAATCCTTCCCTTGCCCAGATCATGGGAGTCCTCTTTAACGTCATGTTTCTCGACCATCTCGCGACCGACGTCGAGCACCTGGAGCGACTCAACCGTCTGCTGAGCAACGGCGACGTGAGCAAAGACGATCAGGGAACCGAAACCATCCGGCCACTCACCACTCTGATCATCACGCCCTCTGTGAACCTGTCGGAACTGGCCGAGCAGCACCAGAAAGACATGCCTTATTTGATCAAATACTTCGTCTCGAGCCTGGGGCGGGACACGTCTTCCTGTGCCGATCTGATGAGCTACTTGCTCTTCACCCCGAAGTACACGCGCGAACTCCTCGATATCGGCTACCACGATGCCGATGAACGCATCGATGAAATTGAAGATTTCCTCTATTGTTCCAGAAATGGTAAGACGGGGAAGCAGACGCGCAAGTGAGGCCGCGTTTCGGTTCTCGACATCGGCGGGTTCTGCGCGAAGGCTCTTGCGTTTGCGCAGTCGCTTAGGCGGTCTGTAATTCGGGCAAGTGCGCTTCTTCCCTGCTCGGCCCCTTGGCTGGTATCGCATTCACCTCAGAAACCGAAAGCTCTCCCGCGGCAGAATCGGCTATCACCTTCGCCGGACGCGGTGCTCTCTTGGCGTTTGTCTTTGTTCTGGCGCGCGCCCGCTTCGGTCTCTTCCTTGGCGGAGTCACTCCGGTCGCCTCTCGCAACTCCTTGAAGCTCACTTGCAGCAGGGTTTCAAAGCGCCGCAGATCGGGTGCCGCATGCACGTCCCCACTGAACCCGAAATACACTCGGCCGTTGTAACTCAGGATGGCGCAATTCACCGCCATCTCGCCGCCCACCGGCACATACGGATACCAGCGCAACATCTCGTGTCCGAGCAGGTAGAGCGGAAATTGCGGACCCGGCACATTCGTGCAAACCAGGTTGAATGGCGTGATCGGCAACTGGCTCGCGACTGGACCGGCGAGCGCCTGCAGCGCGGTCGGGAACATTCCAATCATCCCGCCCGCCAGGCTGACCAGTTCCGGTGCGTGGGCACGTTTGAGAAAGTCCGTTCGCTCGTGGACGGCAGCGAGCAGCTTGCGCGGATCGCGAATATCCAGCGGCACCGTCACCGGTACCAGCGAGATCCGGTTCCCCCACTCGCTCGGGCTGTCGTTCCCACGCAGGTTCACCGGAACCATCATGCGGAAGAGCTTTCCCTTAACGCGATCGCCATGCAGTTCGCAGTAGCGCCGGATGGTTGCGGTCACGAGCGCGAGAACTACATCATTCACACTAGTTCCGCAGGCATGGCGAATGGCCTTTACTTCTGCGAGCGAGATATCGGTCCAGGCGAACTTCTGCGGCCCGCGGTACGGAACGTTAAAGCGCATGCGCTCGGTGAACGCCGTAATTTCCGGCAGCAGATGAGAGAGCTGTTCCGACCCCGCACTCCCTCCACCCGCGGCCAGGCGCTCGGCAATACTCAACAGGTCCTCCACCGAGGAGAGCAACCGCTTGACCATGTCGGAATAGGAGTCCACGACGCTGCCCATGAGCGCCGTCATTGCGTCCCGCGGCCGGGGGACTTCAAAGTGCAGCTTCTTCCTGGAAAGGCGGGGAGCTACCGGGCTCGCATCCAGCAGCACATTCATGATCCCCACTCCGGCAATGCCATCGACCAGACAGTGGTGCATGCGCACAATCAGTCCTGTACGACCCGGCTTCAGACCTCGCACTAGCGTCAAATCCCACAGCGGACGCTGGCGGTCCATCACATTGCTCAGAATCTTTCCTGCAAGCGACCGCAATTCCGCATCGGTGCCGCGCTGCAGCGTGACCTCGCGGATGTGGTTGCGAATATTGAAAGCAGGATCGTATTCCCAGTTCGGCAGGCCGATTCCGAACGGCGCCGACACGACCCGTTTGAGATAGCGAGGGAAAAGCGGCAACTTGGACTCGACAAAGCGAACGCAGGCGTTGAACGGGATTTCGCCTTCAAACACACTGACGCAGGCCACATTCAGCGGCATGCCCTCGCGTTCGAGATGCAGGAAGACGGTATCACCCCACGAAAGACGGTCACCCTGCTTATTCTGCATGGCAGCGTTCCTCCGTTCTCGCACCGTGCCGGACGATGGATAGCTCCCCCAGACTCTGGTTGATCGTTCGCGCGAGTGGGATGCTTGCAAGCGTGCGACACACGCATCCCCAGGCTGCCGGGTTCTGGGTCGAACCGGGGTCATCAACCCCTGCTGTTGAGAGTAGCGCGCCAGGACCGGGATTCGTCAGCAACGGCTGACATGGCTGTTTGTGACATTGATCACACAGACATTGAGTCGCGGGCGGTTCGGATGTGGAAGAAAAGGCGAAAGGTATGCCTGAGTGAGAGGTTGACGGTCGCCGGAAGGCACATAAAAGGTTGAGGCCCGGCCCCGACGGCCCCGCAAGCCCACGGGGACACAATCAGAACCAAGCCTCAAGGCCTAGCCAAGGTCACAGCACGCAGGATGCGACGAGTATTTCGCGTGGCCTGCATCGTGCGAGCCGAAGCTCAGGCAACAACCTCAGCCCCGGCGTGTTTCTTGCCAGTGTGTACCGGCCGGCGCTTCGTGTAACGCTCCTTCTTGGCTGCGTGTCTGGCCGCACCTGCCGGTTTCACCATCACTTCCATCAACGCCTTCTGGGCATCCACGTAGCTTTTTACGCCTTCCCGTGTCAGCTCAGCCAGCGGCAGCATGGGGAACGGAGTCAGCAGATCCACCGCCTTCCCCGCCGTCTTGACGTTGGCGTTCATCTGCTTGCCCATCACGTCGACGAGTTTCTTCTGCGCCTCCATGAACGACTCGGCTGTCTGCCGCGCCACTTCCGCGAGTTCCGTCTTCTTCATCTTCTTGCCCGCGCCGTTGGTGCGTTTGCCGCGTGTCGCTTTGGCGGTTTCTTCGGCAATCAGATCCAGGAACTGTTTCTGCGCCTTCGTGAAGCTTTCCATGCCTTCGCGCGCCAGCTCCATCAGGTGCTCACCCTGATAGGGTTTGCCGGCCTTGGCCGCTTCCACCCAGCTATGCGTCTGCTTGCCGGCAATTTTCAGGTACTCCTGCTGCAGATCGAGGAACGCCTCCAGGCTGCGCTGCAGCATGTCGGTGATGGCCTCCGCCGCCGGCCAGTCTCCGACGCGCTCCTTGACGCTGCCCATCAGGATTTCGTTCTGCTGCTTGCCCAGATCGAGAAGCGCCTTCTGCCCTTCAATGAAGTTCGCCATGCCTTCCCCGGCCATGTCGCTCAACAAAGCTGCGGGAGAGTGGTGAGGATCTGACAGCTGCTGCCGTACTGCGTGCATTACGTTCGCGTTCTGCCGCATCGCCAGATCCAGGAGGATCCGCTGCGTGGTGAAGAATCCCTGCACTCCCTGCTGCGCCCAGCCCGAGAGCATCGAAACGAAAGACGGCTCCTTATGCGTTCCTGTCGCCGTTGTCATAATTTGACCTCCATAATTGCTGCATTGCAGCATCAGCTAAACTATACGAGCGCATGGTAGTTGTGTCAAGATATGGTAGTCCTTTGTGCACAGCAACATAGGCGGGGAGCGTCCATGAAATCCTCCGTTGTCCGCATCAAGAAGTACGGAAACCGCCGGCTCTATGACACCGCCGGCAGCCGCTATGTGAACCTCGACGACATTGCCGCCTTCATTCGTGAAGGCAAAGAGGTCCAGGTGGTCGATGCCAAAACCGGCCGCGACCTGACGCGAGTCACGCTCACGCAAATCATCACCGAAGACGCCAAAGATAAACCGACCGGCCTGCCCCTCGAACTTCTGCGGCAGCTGATCATGGCTTCCGATGAAGTTCGCCAGGAGTTTCTGATGTGGTACCTGAAATCTGCTTTCGACACTTACGAGAAAGTGCAGGATGCTGTGCAGGACCGTCTGAGCCAGGTGCAATCCGCAATTCTGTCACCGGTGGATATGATGAAGAGGTTTCTCGGCGCTTCCGTCCCACCTCCGGCGAAAGCAGAGCCCGAGTCAGAAATCACGACACTCCGCAGACGAGTAGCAGAACTCGAAGCCCGGCTCGGAGGAGGGCCAGACGGGCGTAAACCGCGGCGCGCAAAGCGAAAGACGCGTGGCTGATCGTCGACGAGTCCCGTCTCAAAAATGAGTTCTGCAGGAGGCCACAGCGGATATAATTCCGCGAGCGCGGCGCTACAGGGCCACAAGAACTAGATTGCAGCGTAAACGAAAGACGGCAAGACGTTCATCCTCCGCGGCAAGCCGGATCCCGCGGCGAGTGCCAGACGCTCGTGTGAACGTCTCGCCCTGGACGGAAGCCATGTTTGCCGCCGAGATCTTGCTGCTGCACGCGGCTCCTGTCTACTACGGTTTCGGCGTGCCGCGCGGCGATGGTTCTGCCGTCGTAATCATCCCAGGCTTCCTCGGCACCGACCTTTACTTAACGGAACTGCATAGCTGGCTGGAGCGTATTGGTTATCGGCCATATTTCTCCGGCATCGGCGTGAACGCCGATTGCCCGAACCTGCTCGTCCAGTGGCGCCTGAACGAGACCATTGAGAAAGCACGGGCGGAGACAGGCCGTAAGATTCATCTGATCGGACACAGTCTGGGAGGCGTGATTGCTCGTTCGGTGGCGGGCCAGCGCGCGAAAGATGTCGCCTCGGTCATCACCCTGGTGGCGCCATTCCGTGGCACGGTTGCGCACCGCTCGGTGCTCACCGCCGCCGACGCAGTGCGCAAGCGAATACTCGACGAGCACGGAGACGGCGTTCTTCCCGATTGCTACACGGGCCGCTGCACCTGCAACTTCCTCGCCTCCCTGCGCCGGGCCATCCCGAAATCGGTGACGGAAACGGCAATTTATTCACGCCATGATGGCATTGTAGATTGGCAGTCGTGCATAACCCGGAATCGCAGCGTTGATTTCCAAGTGCACGGCACGCACATCGGGATGGCCTTCAATCCCACCGCCTATGCCATCATCGCCGAACGCCTCGCCCTGGCCCAATCTGTTGAGTGATTGCTCCCTGCGCAAGAAAGGCCCACCCCTGTCGTGTCAAACCGCGGCGCGGTAACGCTGTCGCAGCGCTTGCCGTGAGGCGGTTGCGGACAAGCGCAACAATGCACAAGTGGAAATGTTGTGGACACGAATTTGCACGTGCATGGCACCGGCACTTTCGTGAACCCTGAAACCCGCTACCCGGGCTGATTCCACGCTCTCGCCGCGCAGCGATGGCACAAAGGTTTCATTAACAGGCGAGCTACTTTACACGCTGCGTGACGCCATTTAGGATTCGTGCCTCGCAAGCAAGAATTTTTCTCCCCCAGCCCGGGAAAGTCAGGACGTGCAATGTAACGATGAAACCAAAACGCACTATTCTCTGTGCCGACAGCAACGAACAAGCTCTCTCCATCCGTAAGATTCTCCTCGAAACCCGTGGCTATCGCGTAGTAGCTTGCACCCGCGGCGACGACGCACTGGCCCGCTTCGCTCAGGGAGGCGTTGATTTGCTCCTCGCCGATCTCGCGGTCACCGGCATGGATGGCGCTCGACTGGTACAGGAGGCCAAGAAAGTTTCGCCCGCCACCCCCGCAATTCTTCTCTCCAGCAAGGCGCGCATTCCTGATGTGAATTCTCACGCCGACGCATTCTTTCCCAAAGGCTCCCAGACGCCGGCAGAACTGCTCGAGCGCGTGCGTCAGCTTTTGGTGCGCAAGCGTGGCCCGAAACGGCCTGCTATCGCGCCTCCTTCCCAGATTGGCATTGGCGCTGCGTGAATCTGCGGTGCTAACACTTCGTGTAAGATCGACGCTGGATGTCAGCTTTCATTGAAGCGGAAAATCTGAGCAAGACCTATCACGTGGGGCGGGTCGAAGTGCCTGCCCTGCGCGGCGTCTCATTTACCGTAGATAAAGGTCGCTTCGTCGCCATCGTTGGCCCTTCCGGCAGCGGCAAATCCACACTCTTCTATCTCCTCGGCGGATTGACCCGCGCCGACGGCGGCCGCATCGTGATCGACGGAGATGATTTCGCGCAGCTTTCCGATTCCGAGCGCACCGAGCGCCGCAAGAGCAAGATCGGCTTCGTCTTCCAGAAATTCAACCTCCTTCCCACGCTCGATGCGCGCGCCAACATCGCCATTGCCCAGGACATCTCCGGCAAAAACGGCGACCCCGCATTTTTCGCGAAAATTTGCGACATGCTTGGGCTTACCAAGCGTCTCAAACATCGCCCCTCGGAGCTTTCCGGCGGCGAGCAGCAGCGCGTCGCCCTGGCTCGCGCCCTCATCAACCGTCCTTCCATTGTGCTGGCCGATGAGCCCACCGGGAATCTCGACTCGAAGAATTCCGACGTCGTGCTGCAGATGCTGAAGCAAACAAATAAAGATCTGGGGCAAACCGTTCTCATGATCACGCACAACCCTGAAGCCGCCAGATACGGGGACCAGATCATCCACATGCGCGACGGCCAGATCGTAAAGCCGGAAGAGGACCCGCAGTGGAGCGCCCGGACCTGAGTCAAGAGCGCGAAAGTCACGTCCGGCGGTTACGCGAATCCTGTGGGAGCATCGGCTACCTTGCTATAATTTGAGGTGCCAGAGCGGGAGTAACTCAGCGGTAGAGTGCGACCTTGCCAATTCTATTTTAATCAATGTTTTAAACAACTTACAAGGCTACCGGGGACTGCCAAGTACCTGGAAATACGTTCGAGGCAGCGTGCGAGCGGGTGCGGATGCGGGTGCGACCAAAAAGTGCGGAGTCGCACTCCAGAAATCGGCAGCGGATCAGCCGCGCTCTTTCCCCGGGGCGCTCGTGGTGCAACTGCTAAACGGCCTCTGCTGGCGGTCCTAGCACCCGCACCGGCACCCGCCTGCAAGAGTGCGACTTCGTATTTTTTCGCAGCACCCGCATTCGGGATCACGCCATTCCCCGAAAGCCGCACTCTGGACCAGCAAATCCGAGATGGCGAGTGCCTCGGTCATGTGATCGTGTTCCATGAAGACTCGTTACAACGAACCCTCAATTCCTATTTCGATTAATTTCGATTACTACCACCGATCGAGAACCCACCTTTCGTTGGCAAAGGACTCGCCGGAGTCCCGAGCGATCCAACCGCCGGAAATAGGGTCCGCGTGGCGGTGCCGCAGGTCGCGGGACTGCACAACCGCTACGAACGAGGAGTTGCCTGAAAAAGCCAGAATCTACTAGGACGGCCCCTAAATGTTGCTGCCAGGCTCCAAGCGGCCATCAAGGACAGGGACACGAAGCCCGCCTCGCAGGACGAGAAATCCTGACGAATCTTGGGCGAAATAACAATTCGCCGCCACAGGCTGCGTATGCTCTCGAACGCCCGACCACGCGGGGCCTCAGCCCATCTGCTGCACGAGTTCAGCGGAACAAAATATCCGCGGAGATCGAAGGTGCGGAATTCCTACTGACTCTCTAGCCAACACGAGATCCAATACCATCGGCAGCTCCTCTGCCGAAAGAAGATTGGATCTAGTTGCGCTACGGTCCTTCCCGTTGATTCGCCGGTGAACACTCCGTAAAAAGTGTCCTTGGCTGCGGTGAGCCCTTCGTAGTCGCCCCAGAGAAAGCCGCTGGAGGCATTGGCGAGCGGGCCAGGGTCCATGCTCTGGAGAGTTTCATCGCTCCAGCTCGTTCCGTGATCGAAACTGCGCGCCAGGTGATGCCGGAATAGGGTGGCGGCTCCGGAATCGTCGTAGTCAATGTAAAGCACAGCGGCTACGCCTCGTTTGGTTATAGCGACTTCAGGATAGGCAGCGTTGTGAGTGCCGTCGGTCACTCGATGCGAATTCCAGGTCACACCCTGGTCGGTCGAGCGCGCCACGTAGATTTGGGCGAAGCCGGAGGCATCCCGCCGAACGTACGAAACGTAGACGTCCCCATTTCGTGGGTTGCAGGCGATCCAGGCATCACTGCTACGCGCGCGTGCCACTTTGCCCTTCCCGGGATTACCAAAGCTGTTCGTCATATAAGTCTGTACCTGCGCCGCGCCATGCACGGAAACCCCCGCTGCTCCGGTTCCAGCCCAGGTGACTCCGGCGTCGTTGGAGCGGTTGACCGTGAAGTGCACATTCTCAAATCCGCTGGGTGCGCCGGTTGTACCCTCTCGAATCTTGTACACGATGTAAACCTTGCCATCCGGCGCCACCGCCACTCGCGTGGTGCGATTCGCAAACACCGAGTTATTGCCCGCACCAACCGAGTGCATCGTGACTCCCCGGTCCGATGATGCGGCGACGCTGGAACGCTCAGGCGCCTGCGTAAAATCCAGAAACGGTGAATAGAGATGTCCCACGTTGGGACTGGAAAGGTGACGATCCACGGAAAGATGCGGCTGATCATTGCCGTAGGCTGCACCCGGCGTTAGGGCTGCTTCGGGGGTTGTGGTCTGCCGGAAGACGAAGTCGGAGACTCCCCCACTCAGGGCCAACTCCGCCACGTCGAGTCTCCCGTCCTCATCGAAATCTACCTTCTGGTCGGCAGGACCGAACGACCCGGGAATCGGCTGCACAACCTGGAATACTTTGCGCCACGTCCGGCCGCGGTCGGAACTCTTCCACACGGGTGCTCCGGCCGTAGCGCTCCAATTTTCCGAAAAGGTAACGATGGCGATTTCGCTGGTGTCCCGTCCATTCACCGCGATACTTGGCTCCGTGTCCGCGAGGTTGCTCGGGTCGAGAGCATCTGTGGCGATGTCCTTTACATAGAGGCGCCCACAGCCTGTTAGAAAACTCAGCGCCGAGACCAGCAGCAACGAAGCCGGCAATTTGAATCTGCAGAACAGGTGGTTTTTCATTGCAGCCTCCACTAGGACTGGGTGCTCTACGCGGTCAGGGCCCCTTCAGTGCAATTGCGCCGCGACCCTGGTCACGTCAACGATGACCCGGTCCACTGTATTGGGCGCAGGCGACAAGTCGGACTGGGCAAACTTCACCGCACCGTCGGCGTACCAATAAACCGTCAACACCACCGGTCGCCGATCGCCGTCTGCCTGAATTACTTCCGAGGTCTGTTTCTCCGGTTGTCCGAAGCGATCCAAAATGCTCCGTATCGGGATTCCCGGTTTCAGGAAATCGCCACCTTCTCGTTGCAGAACTACATGGAAGGCGTCGTCTTCCAGGAGCTTTTGCCCGGAAATCCTGAAGGCCGCAGCCCGGGCAAAGCTCGCTTGATAGGCGCCCTGATATTCAGCGCGCAGTTTCGGCGGACGCTTGAGGAAGGAGCTCAGACGTGCGCTGATCTGCTGCGCGGCCGGCAGAGAGTCGTACTTGGAACTGCTGACCACCCGGTCCGGAAAGATTTGGATGGAAGTCTCGCCTGCATCACTCCAGTTCTGCAGATTTGCGAGAATTGCAAGCGCATCCTCGCCCCACAGTTGCCGGTCGGTCAGAACGTTCTGCATGAGTTGTCCTGTTGCATTCGCCGCTGGCGGTTGTGAATTTCGCTGAGCCTTCAAAACCCGCGAAGTGACGACCGCCAGGATAAGTAGAACGCATACCACCGTGGCTGCTTTCAAGATGCTCTTCATAGGAACTCCCTGGAAACCAGAAACCCCGTCCCTTCTATTCCCGGCCTGGCCGGCGTTTCAGGTGCTTGACTGCCACCGTCTCCAGGTCACGCGCAACCTTTTCTACGCTCACGACAGACGAACCCGCGTTGCGAACCAATACAACGAGATTGGCGATGGCAAAAAGGCTTAGCGTGCTCCCTAAAGAAAATGCGACGTCCCCTGGAGCACCCGCCCCAGTCCGCATTTCGATTTCAGAGGACTGCATATTGGCCAAGGCTTCCAGCACCTGATCATGGGCCGCCTTTGCCGACGCGCACTCGAACAGGTCGACGGCGAGCAGTTCACCCGAGGAAGCGCCGCGCGCCCACAAGGAGCGAACCGCCTTTGTTTTTGCCCGTTCATCAACGGTCTTGCGGCTCAGCGTCCAGCCCGCAGGCGCGAAGTCTTCCAGGGAAATTCCTTTCAGAACACGACCGGCATGCTTGGTCCGGCCATGCCATGATCGTGCCTTGTACCGACGCTCCAGGAAATCCATTTGCTCGGTTTGCATGGCACACTCCTAAATAACGACTCTGCGCTGTCGAGTCGCAGGCTGCGGATTGCAACTGGTGCGTCCGGCAGGCGTTGCCAGGCGGTCCCGGTAGAGAAGATCGCCCGGATTGCCAAAACGCAGGTCTTGCGGAAGAAGGGCGACATGCGGAGCGGCGGTGGGATCCGCGTCGCCATCCACTTGCAGACACGCGTCGTAAACGTCGTTTCCTGCGGTGCATGCCCCTTCCCACGCTACTTCGTGATAGCTGAATCCACTCCAACCACAGGCGGTCTGCCAGGTATTGCTGCCGATGGCCAGGAGCTGATTGAGGGCGAAGCCCCATCCCATTCTCGACTGCCACAGATCGCAACCGAGGACATTGGCAAAGGTCGAGACGAACGTAGCACAGTCGCTGCAATTGACGTAAATCCCGTTGCCGACCCCGCCTTTGAGCCGTTCGATGAATGCACTGCAGTCAAAACTCCCCCAGCTGTAGTGGGAGCCTCCTCCACCCGGACAATCGTAGGTGATCAGGGTCGGGCCCAACGCATAGACGTCTTGCGTCACCAGCGCCGCCGCCATGTCCTTCGACGTTGCGCCCTCCGCCCAACGGCACGCGTAGTCAAGCACGTCGGTCCACGGCAATTGCGTGTTTGCCGAATTGTATGGCGCTTGCTTCCAGGGAAGCGTGGGAGCGTCGAGCACAACATAGATGCGATGCCGGGTAGTTGTGAAATGTCGCCAGGGATGATGTGGCCCGGAGCGGTATTCCCAGTGCCACTCAACGTCCCAGATGCCCACGTGGCCGTGCCTGGTCGGTGGGGCCAGAAGCTCGAAGGTGACAAAGCCTGACTCTCCGTTGATGAAGTTGACCGGCCGAGCCTTCACGTCGTGTTCGACCCGTACTTCCACAAACGCTACTCCCGGGTCAGTCGATCCGAGTGCGACGTCAATGTACAGAGACTTCCCGAGGGTCGGTGCGATGGCATAAGCAACGCGCGAGTCCTCGGGGTTTACACTGATGAACCGCCTCCACTCCGGAACAGCAACGAAATGCGCTGCGTTTTGGCGAATGTTCACAGCATCGTGGCTGACGGAGGTGGGGTTCCCGTTGAACTTGATGGCCTCAATGAAGATCATGATTCACTCCTTTGCCTTGGGATGCACGAGGAGTAAGAGCGGGACCAGTTTGTCATGGGCATGATGTCCGAATCGAGCATCGCATGCATCGTGTGCACCTCGCTCAATAGTGATCGATGATGCAATTGCGTTTCATTGAGATTATCTTATCGCACGCGAACCCACTCTCGGCCCGTACTTTCCGCAGTCTGCTTTTGTTGTAACGGAGCCATGTTTCGTCGCACTATTTGGATGCGCGAATCCAAAAGGGCCGGCACTCGCCAGACAAACAACTGAATTCCTTTGGCAAGATTGAGCCGCCGGTCCGTACATTCTGAGGGATGCTCGTATGGGAGTCTACTCGACGACACCAGAAGCCAGGCAGCCTCGCAACTGTTCGCCCCAGTGCCCGTGGTCTGCCGACAGGCACGATTCTGCCTTTCGTTGCGGCGCCTCCTGGCGCACCGGATGGAGTTGCTCGCTGCTCATCATGATCGTGATGGTCTTTGCAACCGGCTGCAGCAAGCACCTCAAAGATCCAGCCAATCCCGGACCTTTTTCTGTTTCTTCCTGGGAGTACAAGCCGGATCCGAACCCCAATGACCCGCTGTGGACGGATGTCTCCGCCTACTTTAACAGCCCTGACTTCCGAGTTCCCTACTCCATGAATCATGTCCCGATTCACGGAATTGTGCGTTACCCCAACGGCCCTGGACCGTTTCCGTTAGTTCTGATCGTGCACGGGAACCACGATCCCACAGTGAACAGCGAACAGGGCTATGTTTACTTTCTCGAACTCCTGGCTAGTCATGGCTTCATCGCTGTAAGCGTCGATGAGAATTTCTTGAACGGCTTCGTTTGGGGAGAAATGGACGCCCGGGCCATCATTCTCCTTCGCCACCTGCAACGCTGGCGTACGTGGGACGGCTCGGCAAGCTATCCCTTCTTCAACAAGGTTGACCTCAACCGAATCGGTCTCGCTGGACATTCCCGTGGAGGCGAGGCGGTCACGATCTCCTGGTTGTTCAACACCATGTTGCACAACCCAATGGACCCAGACCACACCTTCGGCTTCAACCTGACGAGTCTGTTTGCGATCGCTCCTGTGGATGGCCAGATCGTCGGCGATACCAACCCCCACACCGGGCAGCCCTACGACAACGTTCCTGCGGTCCTCCAGAACACGGACTATTTCGTGATGCACGGCACGCACGACGGCGACGTGTTTGACTTCGAGGGTTATCGTGCGTTTGACCGCGCGCAGCCGGTCAACCTGAGCGGCACGGCGACGAAGTCATTGCTCTGGGTCTACGGCGGCATTCACAACCAATGGAACACAACCTGGGGCACGGCCGATCCTTGTGTCGTTCAACCCTCCGGCCAGATCATTACGGCCGCGGACCAGCAGTCCATCGGCAAGACCTTTGTCAGTGGCTTCTTTCAGATGAGTCTCCAGCACAAGCGACGTTACGCTAAGCTACTGCAAGGGAAGGTCCGCTTTCCCAGCATGCCCGCTAGTATCACGCTGATGAACCAATACCAGAGCGAAGATCGCATCTTTCTGGATGACTATGAGCAGGGCAACAACCTCGCGACAGGTTCCTTTTCCGGCGTAACCAACACCAATCACAACAATCTGCTCAACCCGTACCAGTGGTACTCCTTTTCGGATCGAGGCAACCCATACTGGATGTGGGAGGAAACCCATGGCTTAATCGCCGGCTGGTCGAGTTCGGGCGCCGAATATGTGATTGATGTCCCGCCCGGCCTGGCTGCGCAACTCAAAGACTATCCTGTCCTTTCCTTGCGCATTGGACAGACTTTCGAATCCACGCCTTCCAGAAATACTCCTGGTGCATCGCAGGATCTCGGTGTTGTCTTGGAACTTGGAAATGTAACCACGAATGAATTGCGTGTCTCCGACTTTGCCGCCCTGCCCTATCCCGCAAAGACGACACGATGCGGCTGGGATGACACTAAGTCGGTTTTGCAGACGGTGCGCATTCCATTGCGGAAATTTGTCAGACATCATCCTTGGTGGAAGCTGCATCACCTTACCAGGATCCGTCTGAAATTCGATCAAAAGCCGACTGGACTTCTCGCGATTGACGACATCCAGGTCACGAAGTAAGAGAGGAAATGGGTTATGACACGTCCAGGATTCATTGTCATAAGTCTGCTGTTCGTACTCGGGACCGCTTTGGACTCTCGTGCGCAGGAACCAACCGCGACCGGCTCAGCCCCGGCGGTGCATTTGGACTCCTATCAGGTGGTGCGGCAGGAACTGAAAGCGCCCGCGCGAGTTCGTGACACCGAGGGCCGCGAGCAGAGTTACCACCAGGTCTATCTGGTCACAGTGAAAGGAACCTTCCCGCGGGACCAGGGTCTGGGCATGGAGCTGTACATCGGAGACTATCGAGTTCCGGAATATGGAGGCACGGCGGACGGCCTTTACTTTCGGCTCTACGACCCGAAATTGCTCACTGCGCTTGAGGGCAAAGAATTTCGCTATCGATTCGCCAGGGCGCAGTTTTATGGGTCGGGAGTGCGCTTCTCTGCAAAGAAGGCGGGCGCTCCCAAAGTAGCGCCGGTGCGTTAGTGAAATCGGGCCAGTGGCGGCAACCGATGGCGAGTTGAGGTGATGGAGGCCGGCAGATCCTGGCCCGTTGCGATTCATGCGCAGAACTCCACTCACGCCCACGCTCCGCACGCAGCTCGACACGGGCAGCGCTTTGCTTGCCGCGCCGCAGCTCTTATGCTGCCACTGCCGGCTTGCCAGGACGGATCTCCTCCTTCCTTTCTTCCGTCACAGCAGGCCGCATACTTGCAAGCTTGGCAAGCGCCTTCCCTGTCAAAACAGTCAAATGGATGGCTACGATCGCACCCAAGATGGCGGGCACGACATACACGTTCTCAACCTTCCAGAGCCAGCGCCCGAGGATCGGGGAACCTAGCCACGCTCCAAGCCAACCGATGATCAGCTTCCCGACCAGAGCATCATTACCGTCAAGAAACCGATAGTGAAGGACGTAGTGGTAGGCAACAGCAACAACTGCCCCGATGAGAGTGAGAATCAGAAAGGAAAGCAAGCTCATTCCCAGCATAAGGCGCCTCCCTTAGGACCAGGGGAGACCACGATCGGTCTGCGCGAAGAACGAGGTCCAGAACTGGGTCAGATAAACAAGGCAGACTCGAATCTCAGAGCCGAGGTTCGGCCAGCCAGCGAACTCTTTACGACCAATACTATTTTACGCCCCGATTCAACCCGGCGCTCAGTGTGCCTCTCAAGAGTCTCGAAGTGTCCGAGCGGACGGGAATTATACTTTCTTTCAGAATTCTCCTCCGATGCCAGTTCCTCTCACAACACTCTTCGCCGCTCTGTCCTCGACCTTCCGTTCGCGCGCTGCCCTCCCGCTGGAGAACCTGGCTCTGCGCCACCAAATCGGTGTGCTGCAGCGGTCCGCGAGAAAACGCCCGAAATTGACCCGTGGGGACCGCCAATTGTGGGTCGGGCTGTCCCGCCTCTGGGGCGACTGGCGCTCGGCGCTGGCCATCGTTAAGCCCGAAACAGTCTCTTCTGTAATTTTCTAACCTACGCTTCCGCGTGTTTCGACTTATGACTGGACAACAAATTGCCCAGATAACGCGATTTCATTTGCTGGCTCGCCATGACTTGCTTCAGCGGCGGCAGTTTCAGTATCACACCAAGGATAGCGGCCATCGCGCGATGGCTGGCAAGGGCCTGGTTGTCGAAGATGAGGTCCTGGAGTTTGCCGCGCTCAATGGCCATCACAACCGTGCGATGAGCGGTATTCACGGGCGTGATCACGCGCTGACCTCGTGGCTTCAGCCCGATGGCCTGCTTATCGCAAACCCGAGCGCACACGCCGCAACCGAGGCAGATCTCTTCGTTAAACTTAGCTTTCTTGCGTTTGTGACGGCGCGGGTCTCTCGCAGAAACCATGCCCATCGCTTCTACCGGGCAGGCGTTAGCACATTTCATGCAGCCAGAACATTTGTCCTCGACGATTTCGGGCAGAAAGTTGGTGGTGCTGATGGGATTGAGAACGGCGAAGCGTTTGGCCGCCAACATGGCTTCGCAACAGCATCCACAGCAGTTGCAGATGAAGGACACGCGCTCGCGCACGTTCTCACCGAATTGCACCAGATTGAGATCGCGGGCTTGAGCGAGCAAATCGTGGCATTCTGCCTTACTCACGCGGCGGGCGATGCCGTGTTTAAGCAGCGAACTCGCAGTGGAATTGAAGGTCATACAGATGTCCACGGGCGCTTCGCAATTGCGACCCAGATGCGACGCCTTGTGGCGGCAATAGCAGGTGCCGATGCCGATGTGCGAAGCTGTTTCGACGACTTGCGAGGCGCGTTCGTAGTCGAGCACGTGTAGCGTGTTTTCCGCGCTCAATACGCACTCGTTGACGAAGACGCGTCCTATTTGTGTTTCACCGGTCGCGAACAGGGCTTTGATGAAGTCCTCCTCGACGTTGAGGTACTGGTAGAAAAGCTCGGCGAGGAGTTTCTGGTCGTAGTGATCGCCGATGCGCATCATCGAAAACTCGAAGAAGCCGGCCATCGGCGGCGGCATTACGAACGTCTGGCCATGGCGTGAGTCAATGTCTAGCATCATCCCGCGCGAGGCAAGCGCTTCGAGGATGTTGCGGGCCTCAGTTTCAGACTTCTTCCAGAGGCGCGCTGCTGTTTCAGCCGTGAAGGGCTTGGTAGGAAGCAGCGCGACAAGTTCGGCCTCTGCCGGCGTGAACAGGACCTCGAGAATTTGAAACAAAAGATCGGTCGGCGGGGCTCCTTGCGGGAAGCGGTTGATACGCTCCGACAGTTTGCGATAGCTCTCCCTGGCGGTGCGGTGCGACATGGAAACAGTGTAGGACGAATCGGTCAGGGCGCAAGCGCCCGCATCACCGGTGTCTGTTCTTTGTTGTTTGTCCCACGTGTTCCCGTCTGCTGGGCTGTTAGTGTAATTGATTCCATGACAATGTCGGCTCCCACGCCCGAGTAAAGTTGGTGGTGCTAAAGCCAACCAACAGGCTCGGGAGAAAGGAGCCGAACGATGATCATTATAGGTAGATTTCCACCCCGAGTTTTGGCAGATTGCTTCGCTGGATAGCGATACCGGAGAGTTCCAAGAAAAACGGCTAGCGCATCGTGAGGAGGCGGAAACGTTCTACCGTGCTCTGGCGGGCCAGCAGGTGCGAGTGGGCATGGAAACGAGCGGGCATGCACGCCGGTTCCAGCGACTCGTGGCCGAGTTGCAGTTTGAGCTCTGGATTGGAGACGCAGCGGAGATCCGGAGCAAGCGAGTACGCAAGCAGAAGACGGATCGCCAGGGATGCGCAGCTGATTCTGCAGTTGCTGCTGGAAGACCGCTTTCCGCGGGTCTGGGTACCGAGTTGGGAGAACCGCGATCTACGGCAACTGCTGTGGCAAGGCGATTTGCAACAGTTAAGTTCTGCCAAGCTCTTTCGGCTACTCACTCCGCCCCCGCGATCAGATACATCAGACTGGACGTTGGAACAAAAAGTACGGGTATCTTCACGCCCTCGACCTCGTCTTTCCAGGCGGAGTCGCGGAGGATCTCGCCGATCAGCTTTGGGGACTCAATCCAAAAACCGGAACCGTCATCCTCGACATATCGCACAACGCCAGGGTAAACCCCAGCATGGAGCAGCCGGAACAGCACCCGTTTATCTCGCAAGTGGTGTTTGTCGATCATAACGGCGCGAATTATACAGCCATTGAACGGGCGGAGCGGTTTGCCGCTGACCCGGGAAGGCTGGTACCGGGTGTAGTCCGCTTGCGCCACGGAGACTTTGTGTAGCTCAGCTCGTAGCAAGGCTTGCGTGTCAGGGATTAACCTGGCGCGCGAAGACTCGGGTCGGTTCAGCCAGAATCCGGCCGTCTAGGCCGCTTCACGCCGCTGCCGCCTTTGGTTGTTTTCCGGCGGTGTCTCGATGTCATCCAGTTTCTGCTTGCGATGCAGGAATACGTATGCACCGAGCAGCGTCATCATTAGCAGGGCCAGGATCATCATGAACAACGCGAAACCAGCCATGCTGCGTACAGGACCAACCGCCTCGCGTGCCTCCTGGCTGGCCAGCATAATCCAGGGCAGATTCGGAAAGGCCTCTTGCAGCCTCGTATCGGCGAACCCGATCAGGTAGGATTCGCCCTTGGGTAGGGTAGCGTAGATGTATCCAGCCTCGCGCCCCCGCAGCGTTCCAAGCGCGTCCCGGATCGCGGCGTATTCCTCGGACTTGACCCTCATGCCGGGAGTCACGCCCGGAGCCTGGACCACGACCCCGTCAGTGCGCACCAGAAACAGACGCCCCGTGCGCCCGATCTGCTGCTCGTTCAGTTGTGCGAACAGCGGCGATAGGTCCACCAGCGCCATGGCTGCCCCAATGAACCGACCCGTGCCTTCCTGCAGGATCGGATAGGCGACGTTCACGTAGTACAGGCGGTTCTGCTCGTCGTAGCGTAGGTCCGATACGTGAAGGGCGCCCCAGCCTTGCGAGTAGAGAGAACTCCAAGACTCACGGTCGGTCTGGAAGTAATGCAAGGGCTTGTCGGTTGCAGCGACGGTCGCTCCGCTGATGTCGGCCACGGTAATCCTCAGCAGCTTCGCATTTAGCTCGCGATCCCGTCGCAACTCGCGCGCCAGGTCGGAGGTCAGAATACTTCGTGACTGGGCGTCGGACTCCGACGTATTCCATTTGCTCTCGATCGCTTCCACCTTGGTGCGAACCGCTTGTTCGCTGAGGTGTTCGTATGGTCGGTTCGCGGAAGTAACGGCCTGCACAACGCTGGGGCTGTTGGCAATTGCACCCACATCCTTCACGAAATCTCCCACAAACGCGGAGGTGGTCTCTGCGGCTATTCGTGTGAGACTACGGAAATGGGCGCCGTTCATCTGGCGGACGTAAGTATCCCCCTGCAGCGCAACATAGAGGCCAAGAACCGTCACAGGAACGAGAATCAGCATAAGAGCTGCAAGGAGTCTTCGGAGAGAAGTACGGAACTCCAGCGGATCGAGGGGCATAAGATACCTCCTCTCTTGCGGCCTGGCGGTTGCCGCAATGCCGATCAAACCTGCGATCGGCTAAGCTCGAATTGGCAAGTGTCTGTAAGGCTAGGTTAGCTACCGCCGAACCTCCTTGTCTGTGATTCGCCGCACTTCGCGCAGCCCGCGAAAGCGGGGGGTAGCAACGTGTTCGGCGCAAGAACCAAGCCTAAGCCGCAGCGGGTGTGGCATCGACAGCGTACTTGGCCGCCTTGGGGAGCTCGAACCTGAGCACTCCCGTTTCCAATTCAACCACCGTGCCCTCCGGCTTCACGTCCTTTTCAAGCTGAATGACCTGAAATATCTGATCGGGAGACCAATCGATATACTCGACCTTCCCTCCCTCGGTCTCCGTCGTGGTCGGCTCTTTCCTGCCTAGAATTGTGATCTTCCGCGGCTCCACGCTGATACTGACCTCCTTCTCTTCAAAGCCGAACACATTCGCTTGGACACGAATCCAATCTTCTGACTCTGCTATGGAAATTGAGACGGGGCGGAGCAGCTCGGACTCCGCTAAGAACCAATCTTCACAGTCGTGGCCGTGTTCACGGCCGCGACTCTCGAATAGCTTATAGGCGCGACGTGCGATGGCGAGCTGCACCTCTTGTGCTTTCCAGCGCAAATCCTCTGGATCGCTCAGGGCCAACAAAGCACCTCGCGGTTCGGATTGTTCTGCTTGGTACCGATTTCGAGACTTCATGACAGCCTCCTCCGGTTTCCGCGCTGAAGGAGCTTCGCCCAGACCTTCGGTCCGGACCGTCTGGGCGGCAAGCCCATGGTCGGTTGGTAGGAGAATCTTCCCCTGTACCTCTACTCATATCACGATCCGCGCCGACCGCAGTGACAGCTATCACCAAGCAATGTACTCGGAGGAAAGAACCAGCAACAGCCGAGTGCGATGCCTGGCGCCGCTGGGCCTCGAGAGTCTGTCATCTCCATTTTCGAGAGCGTTCGCCCACGTTGGAGTTCTTCGCGTCACTGACGCTCGGCCAACATGTAGTCTAGAAGGGAACTTAGCCGGGTGCCGTGTGAAGCGAGAGCACTTTATCCGAGTGGTGGAGGAAGTCTTGCAATCGCTTCCCCTTGAATTCCGCAAGCGTCTCCACAATCTCGCAGTTCTGGTCGAAGACCAACCACGCCCACCGGGATGGCGAAAGACCGCTGAGAAAGCCGGCGCGGGCAGGACTCGTAACTTGGTTCTGGGAGTCTTTCAAGGCCGGCCTGCCACACAGAGAAGTGTTTTTGATCTGCCTGCCGGACCTGATCGCATCATTCTCTATAAGAAGAACATCGAGGCTGTTTGCTCCACCGAAGCGGAAATCCGCCATGAAATCCGGCAAACCGTGCTCCACGAACTCGGACACTACTTCGGTCTGGACGAAACTCGACTTCGAGACGTCTAGATTGCTACCGGGCAAGACCCACGCGGTTCCGAAGTGCATACCTGGCGAGAAACAGCAGGACAAGGGCTTCTCTCTCTCCTCCAAGGCGTGCCGGACACGAGCCGCCGTGCACCACTGCTGTGCCCCTCGCCAAAACCTTGCACGTTTGCAGAATCAATGACTTGGGGCGCAGCCGTGCGGCACGCTTTTCGATAAGATTGCCTGGTAGCCGGCACACCGGTTCCTGCTCTTCGACCGGGATGCAAAATTTGGCCGGGAATTCGTGTCATGTGCGAAAGGCATGGGCAGTCAAGCCGTGCGCACTGCCTTTCGCAGTCCGTGGCAGAACGGCGTTGCCGAGCGTTGGGTCGGGAGCTGTCGGCGCGACTTGCTGGATCACGTGATCATTCTGAACGAGAGGCATCTGAAGCGGCTGATGGCCGAATACGTGCGGTACTACAACTTGGTTTCATACTGCCCCACCTCGCTATGTAGTTGAGAACAGCCTCTCGTGCTGTTGGAAATCAAGTACTGCGGGTCGGCGTGTTCCTCGTGTTACTCGTCGCTTCAATGCATTTGGTGTCGCTTAGAAGCCAGTAATGCCTTCTTTCTCTCGCTCAGTTGTACCGAAGTTGTACCGCACTTTCAGCGAACTACGATACTGCCCCAGCCCCCAGAAGGACGTTGTTCCGGTCCCGTGGGCTGGACTTTGCTCAGCTGTCCAGTTTCCACGACTTGCAAGATCTCATGCTGCCGTGGCGAGGGCGCTGAAGCAGCGTGGAGGGAGCGTGCCGCGAACCCCTACCACAGGGCGCTCTTGGCTGAGACTGCGTGATTCGCCTCTGGTATGATCTCGGGCGCGATGACTGCTGCTTCTCCGCCGGCCCGCACGGACCTCGTGTTGTTTGGTGAGTTCTTCGTAGATCTAGTTTTTTACAATCTCCCGCGCCCGCCACGGATGGGCGAAGAAGTGAAAACGGGTCAGTTCGCCGAATTCCCGGGCGGTGGCGTCGCCACCACGGGGCTTGTTGCGGCGGGACTCGGCACTCGAACCGCGGTCGTCACCAGGGTTGGTAGAGACGCTCCAAGGAATCCGGCGTGGCAGACGTTGCTGCGTAGCGGAATCTCAGTGGAAGCCTCTGAGTTGAGTGCGGAGTTTGCAACGGCGATAACGGTCTGCGCAGCTTTTGGCCGCGAGCGCATGATGATCACTCACGATGCCATCAACCAGCGGCTGCACACACTGTTGATGCGTCCGGCCGTGGGGCGGCTGTTGCACAAGGCAAGGCACCTCCATTTAGCCTGCGCGCTGTGGCCCCTCCGCATTTGGACCAACGCAATTCACAGACTCCGCTCGCGCGGCTTAACCATTTCCACCGATATCGGTTGGAATCCTGTGGTGCTGCAATCCCCCCGTCTGCCCGCTCTCTTACGGGAATGCGACTTCACGTTTCCCAATGAACTGGAAGCGCAGGCAATGACTGGCGAGAAGTCCGTGGAGGGGGCCACAAGGAAATTGGCGCAATGGGTCCGGATGCCGGTCGTAAAGCTCGGGCGCGACGGCTGTATGCTGGTGCAAGATGGAAAGGTGGTGCGCGTGAAGTCCATCGCTGTTCGCTCTGTGGATGCGACAGGGGCGGGCGATGCCTTCAACGGGGGCTTTCTTCATGGCTATCTCTCCGGCTGGCCCATTGAGGACTGCCTGCGCGCGGGAAATATCTGCGGCGCGTTGGCCACGACAGGCCCTGGCGGTTCGTCAGCGATTCCGTCGCGACGCAAGCTGTTGCAACTGATGAAACAAATCTAGGGATGGGTTACATTGCAAAGTGAAGCCTTAGCCCGGCCGGCCAGAGACATGGGGCACAGATCAAGAAAATGAAGATCACTCTTATTGGAGCTGCGGGAATCCGGACGCCACTGCTCGTCCATGGTCTCGCCAGCGCAAGAACGAACGTGCAACTGGAAGAGTTGGTCTTTTGGGATATTGACCGGGAACGCATGGCAGTAATCGGGCGCGTTGCGGAGGCAATGGCCAAGCGAGGCGGTCTCAACGCCCGATTGAAAGCGTTCTCCGACCTGGACCGCGCTCTCGAAGGTGCGGACTACGTGATCACAAGCATTCGCGTTGGCGGCATTGACGCGCGCGTGAAAGACGAAACCATTGCGCTCGCACACGGCCTGGTTGGGCAGGAAACTGTCGGCGCCGGTGGTTTTGCCTGCGCGATGCGCAATTTGGCCGCAATGTTGGACTATGCTCGCCGGATCGAGCGCCTCGCTCCGAACGCTACGGTCATCAACTTTACGAACCCCGTGGGTATCATTTCGCAGGCGATGCTGAATCATTCCGGCGTGCGCGTTCTCGGTGTCTGCGACACTCCTCTGGAAACTTTCGAAGCGATCGCGAAGGCGCTGAATCGGAATCCATTCGAGCTGAATTTCGATTATCTCGGCCTGAATCACCTTGGTTGGGTGCGATCTGTCCGTGACGCGCAGGGTGCAGAACTCCTGCCGACAATTCTCTCTTCTCCGGAGATCATCCGGAAGTGCTACCGGCATGAACTCTTTCCGGTCGAGTTCATTCAGAAGCTCGCCCTGTTGCCGACAGAGTACCTTTATTTCTACTACTTCCCCAAAATTGCTTACGAGAATCTGCTGCGCAGCGGTCAGTCAAGAGGACAGGCGATCGCGGCTTTGAACGCGAAGTTGTTCGAGAGGCTTGCACAGGCTTCCGAGACGGACCTCATCAGCATCTACGAAAACTATTTGCGCGACCGGAACGCCTCCTACTTCAGCATCGAGGCCACCGCGGGCGAGAAGCGCAGGGAGAACCAGGAACTCTACTCGGAATTTTCCGGTTATGAGCGGATCGCGCTGATCGTGCTCGAGGCCCTGCGTTCTGAACAGCCACGCCTCGTCCCGCTTACCGTTCGAAACCTCAACGCGCTGGAGGATCTGGATTCCAATGATGCGGTGGAACTCCCCTGCCAGGTGTCGTCGAACGGAGTTCAGGTCGTCCCCGTGGGCCACGCGCCGGAAGCCGTCCGGCCGCTGTTGTTGCAAGTGAAGGAATATGAGCGCCTGACAGTGCGCGCCGCGGTGGAACACTCTGGTGAAGCGGCACTGGCAGCGCTAGTCAAGAATCCCCTGGTTGGCCGGTCTGACATTGCCCGTGACGTCTTGGCCGAGTACATCGGCGCTTTTGGGCCGCTAATGAGATTGCAGGCCGCGTGAAGATTTCACACCCGGGGAACAATGGTGCGTTCTAGGCCGTCTGCTTAGCAATATCTGCGGAAGAATCCAACTTGGAAATCACTTTCTTCAGGTAGTCGAGACTGGCGCGCATGCTCTCCACGGGTGCCACGGCCGTCTTGCCGTAGATCACATCCTGTTCCACAATCGCCCATCCCGAGTACTGGCTTTCCGCCAGGAAGCGGAAGAAACCCTCGAAATCAATGCAGCCTTGTCCGATAGGTGAAAAGACCCCTGCTCCGATCGCCGCTTCGAAATCGAGCTTTCGGCGCCGCGCCTCACCGAGCACAGTGGCATTCACATCCTTAATGTGAACGTAGCGCAATAGCGAGCGGTATTTCCTGGCCTCGTCACTGGGGTCGCCTCCTCCGTACACGCAATGGCCCGTATCAAGACACAGGCCAACGTGCGTGGCGGCGAGTGCCTCGAAAAGACATTCCACCTCCCTGGGAGTTTCCACGAAGGTGGCGACGTGGGGATGGAAGACCAGTCGCAAGCCAAACTCCGCAGCGGCGCGCTCGACCTCGGCAACCACGGCGCCCACTTGTTTCCATTGAGCAGTCCCCAGAGATTTACTTCCATTCACTGGAACACCGCCGGCGATTCGCCGCCGTTCCGGGGTCTGACAATCGGACAGAACGAGGAGTTTGGCCCCCAAGGCCGACAACAGCGAACCAACCTTGCGTACGTGTTCGATCACGTGGGTGGTTTTCGTTGGATCGGTGATGGGAACGGGAACGAAGGAGGACAGCAGAGTCAATCCCTTAGTCTGCAAGGTTTTCTTTAGGACTGCGGGATCGGTGGGAAAGTAGCCGTACGGTCCCAGTTCTGCTCCGGTGTAGCCCGCAAACACGATCTCGTCGAGAAGGCGCTCGTAGGGTTGTTCCCAAGCAGGCCCGGGATCGTCCTGTATTCCCCAACTCACCGGCGCCGAGGCAAAGTGAATGCGCTCCGACAATCGTTCCATCTAGGATTTCCTCGCAAGGTCTCTCGCGCTGATGCGCGTACCTTCTCTGGCACTGCGATAGCAATTCTCGATCAATTCGACGACGTTATACCCGTCATCGGCGGTCACCGGCGCGGCCGATTTGCCTTCCAGCGCGTCGACAAAGAGCCGGTCTTCCTCGATGTACCCCCACTTCTCGTGCATGGACGCAAGCGCATAGTCATACGTCGTGGTTCGGGATTCCAACCCGCTCGTGACTGAGATTCTTTCCATCTCAAACGTCTCGTACGTCGAGTGCATGCCGTAAACCTCGAACCGCTCGAAGGGGAAATGCCAGCTGGCATGCGCATACGTCTTCATGGTCGCCTGCAGTCCCGACTGGAAGCTCAGGAGAATAGAAAAATCATCCAGTTCGCCATGTCCGTGCGAGCGCGCCGCTACCTCGACCCAGTCCACCTTCCCGAAAAAGAAAGTCATCAGGTCAAACATATGAACCGGCGTCTCATACAGAAAGCCTCCAGTCAGTTTGGCGTTCCACACCCAGGGCGGATTGACTAGTTCCCCCCGGTTCATTTTGACGTGCACGGAAAGGGGACGAAGGTCGCCGCTGTCAATCGCTTGCTTCAAGACCTTGTAAACCGGCGCGAAACGGCGGTTGTGACCCACCTGATAGACCACACGAGCGCGCGTGGCGCGGTCGCGCAGCCGTGTGGCGGACTCCAGGTCCAGCGCGAAGGGCTTCTCGCAGAACACATGCTTGCCGGCTTCAAGAACTTTCATGGCGACGTCCACATGTGTGGTATTGGGAGTACATACAAACGCGGCGTCACATTCTGAGAGAAGCTCCTCCAGCGAGCCTGCGGCGCGTCCGCCAAAGCGGCTGGCCATGGCCTGCGCGCGCCCTGCTTCCGTGTCAAGAAAACTCTGCAACTTGACGCGTGAGTCTTTCGCCAGAATTGCGGCATGTATGCCACCGATGCCTCCCGCCCCAACAATCCCGATCTTGTATGGCATCTCGACTTCTCCCTTCCCATTTACGTTTGTATGCGGCAAATCTCGCTTAGGCTCGTTCTCAGACTAAGAAGCTCATGCCGGCGTTGCGGCGTGGACCAGGGGCACACGGGGATCGCGCTCCAGACCGGTGCGCCGCAGGTGCGCGTAGCGTGGGTCATCGCTGGCAGCCATGGAACGGGCGCTGCCTGCTAGTACGTTGAGGTAATAAACGTCGTACCCGTGCGCCGCCACCACAGGATGGTAGCCATCTTTGATCAGCACCAGGTCGCCATCCACCACAGTCAAGGTGTCATCGCGCGTGCCCGCCGCGTCGTAGAGCCGCTGGAACGCGTATCCTTCGGGCTTGCTGACCCTGTAGTAGTAGGTCTCATCGAGGTCGACTTCGAGCGGCGGATTGTGCACATCATGTTTGTGTGGAGGATAGCTCGACCAGTTGCCGCTCGGTGTATAGACTTCACAAATCAATATCTTGTCTGCTGGAAATTCCGGGCGAATCACATCAACGATCTGGCGAGTGCAGTTCCCTCCGCCGCGAATTTCTTCTCGGCAATCCACCGGAGTGATGATTCGCGGGCTGAGCCGCGCAGAAGAGGGAACGCGGCAGTCCGCAAATTCACTAGTCGTGATGGCGGAGATCTCAAACGGCATGCCGCACGGCAAATAGACAGCGTGCGGATAGCCGCTGAAAACATCCTTGCGTCCGCCTATTTCAACTGGGCCTCCGCCCCAGTCCACGATGGCTTTACCGCCTAAGATGACCAGCGCGGTTTCTTCATTTCGTGTGTTGCTCTGCCAATACTGTCCCGCCATCAACCGCCGGACAGAGAAGTTGATCGTCCCCCATTTTGCCTGTTCCCGCGTAATGGAAATCAGGATGCCAGACTTGTCCGTGGCGACCGGACTTGAGTGATTCAACACCTCCTGCACATAGGATCTCGCCATGTCCGCCTCCCCACGTGGGGCTTCAAATTCGACTAAAAGTAATTACGTTCTCGCTTAACATTCGTTTCGTACTTGCGACGGGCCTCGCCGACACTTTCCATCTCCGAGACCTCTGCGATCGGCACGTCCCACCAGGATTCGTATCCGGGCACGCGCGCTTCTCTGTCTACTTCGATTACGGTTACGGCCGTCTGCTTGCCTGCCCGCGCCTCGACGAGCGCGATCTTCAGTTCCTCGACGGTGCGAACGCGTTTCGCCACCGCGCCCAGGCTGGCGGCATTGGCGACAAAATCTACCAGCACCACGTCGCCCGCGAGTTGTCCGGACTTCCGGTAACGGTAGTATGTTCCGAATCCGGTACTTCCGCAGGCGTCGCTCAGTCCACCGATACTGCTGAAGCCGTGGCTGTCGAGAACGACGATGTTCAGCTTGTATCCTTCCTGAATCGCGGTGTGGATTTCCTGGGCCATCATGAGATAGGAACCGTCCCCAACCATGACGAAGACTTCGCGCTCGGGGGCGGCCATCTTGACGCCGAGTCCACCGGCAATTTCATACCCCATGCAGGAGTAGCCGTATTCAAGGTGATAGCCCTTCGGATCTCTGGTCCGCCAGAGTTTGTGCAGGTCTCCCGGCAAACTCCCGGCGGCGCACACGACCACGTCTGACGGCGCGGAGACTTCATTCACTACGCCAATGACCTCGCCCTGACTCACCGGTGGACCGTGGCGCAGATGAAAGAGTCGATCGACCTCCTTCTCCCATTCCGCGCGAAACTTTCGAATCCGTTCCTCGTATCCCGCGGGCACGCGATAGCTCTTAACGCTCAGCGCTAACTCCTCCAACGCGATTTTGGCGTCTGCTACAAGCGGCAGTCCAGCATGTTTTGCGGCGTCGAACTCTGCGACATTGATGTTGATGAAGCGGACGGCGGGATTCTGGAACGCAGTTTTCGAAGCGGTAGTGAAATCGGTGTAGCGGGTTCCGACGCCGATGATCAGATCTGCCTCTCGCCCCGCGATGTTAGCTCCCGGAGTGCCGGTAACACCCATGGCGCCGAGGCACTGCGGATGATCAAACTGCAGCGATCCCTTTCCCGCCTGTGTCTCGGCGACAGGAATACCCGTTTGCTCCGCAAATTTGGCGAGGGCAGCGGAAGCTTCGGAGTAGAGAACGCCGCCTCCCGCGATCAGCAGGGGTTGCTTTGCGGAACGAATCATGGCGACAGCGCGCTCAATGGCGCGGCCATCTCCCCGCGGCCGCGGAATGTTCCACACGCGCTCCTCGAAAAATGCCGCGGGATATCCCATCGCTTCTGCTTGCACATCCTGCGGCATGGCGAGGGTCACGGCCCCAGTCTCCGCCGGAGAGGTCAGCACACGCATGGCCTCCGGTAACGCGGTGAGAAGCTGCTCTGGCCGCGAGATGCGGTCCCAATAGCGCGAGACCGGCCGGAAGCAATCGTTTACGGAAACATCCTGGCTTTGCGGAGATTCGAGTTGCTGCAGCACCGGCGCCACGTTCCGTCGCGCGAATATATCGCCCGGCAGCAGGAGCACCGGGATGCGATTGATGGTGGCCGTAGCGGCTCCCGTAATCATGTTGGTCGCACCCGGTCCAATGGACGAGGTGCAGGCAAACGTGCGCATGCGATTGTGCATTTTCGAGAAAGCCACGGCGGTATGCACCATGGCCTGCTCGTTGCGGGGAAGGTAATAGGGAAAGTCAGGGTTCTGCTGCAGCGCCTGTCCGATGCCGGCGACGATGCCATGACCAAAGATGCCGAAGCAGCCGGCAAAGAATGGCATCCTCGTCCCGTCTCGTTCCACGTACTGATTTTTCAGGAACGAAACAATGGCCTGAGCCGCCGTGACTCGACGCGTGGACGCCAAACTGCCTCCTCGAAGGACGCTTCGATCCCGTTCCCCATCGAGATCAGGCAATGCAGAGGTGAAAAAGCGGAGCGGCTCGCGCCGGCATATCAGAAGTACAGTTTCAAAGCGAACTGAATCTCGCGTGGATCGCCGGGACCGCCGGAGTCGCTGCCCAGGATGGGTGCCAGGGTATTGAAGACTTTTCCGAACGATGGAGAAGAAATATTAGAATCCGGAGCCCCGAAATTCGGATGATTGAAGGCGTTGAAAAATTCCGCCCGGAATTGTAGACGCCAACGCTCGGTAAACCTGAAATCCTTGAAAAGGCTTAAGTCCACCATCTTGATGCCCGGAGCATGGAACATGCGCGGTCTACAGCTCCCATAGGTTCCCGAAGCGGGTTGCGCAAAGGCCGCGCGATTGATGAGGAATCCCGTGGTTGTATAGAGATTGTGATCGGTGGTGGCGCCGGCGAACGGATTTCCAATGCAGTCGGGATATATTGTCGCCGCGCTTAACAAGCCATCGTTATTCGCGGTGACAGTGTATGGGCTTCCAGTCTGCAGGGTGACAATCCCATGCAGTTGCCAGTCACCCAGCCAGCGGCTGGCCGCACCAGGACTCGAGAGGAAACGCTTTCCCTGACCGAAAGGCAGACCCCAGCTGAAATTTCCGACGAAACGGCGGCGAATGTCGAGGTTGGAGTTGCTCTTCTCTGCAGCATAATCGTAAGCGTTTTGGGGAAATGTGCCACCCGTGAGGTTATCGCCATAATCGGCGAGTGCGTGGCTCCAGGTATAAGCCAGCGAGTAGCCTAACCCTTTGGACATCCTGCGTTGTAGGGAGAGTTCGAGACCGTTAAAACTCGAGTTTCCGTCGTTGCTGGCGTATTCCAGAAAGGCATGTTGGCCCGTGGATTGGCACTGGGGGTTCCCGTGCGAATCTAAACCGGCAAAAGTGTCAATATTGGTTACCGTGCTGAAATTGGCGTACGGGTATTGCAAGATTGGACAAGTCGTGTCGAGGCCTGTGATGCGAGGCTGGTTGAAGTTCCGCAGGCGGTTCATCTTGCGGCCCCAGTTCCCGACGTAGTTAGTGGATGCCACCGTATCGCTCGTCAACTGGACTTCCATGCCAAGACTGGTCTGCTCCACGTAGCTCGAGCGTTGGTTGGCGTCCTGAGCGCGAAGGAAGATTTGCGTCAAATCAAATCCCGACCCGGTGATCGTGCTCAATGGAAAACCGTCCTTCAGTTGAAATACGGTGCTGGCGCCGCTCCGGCTCAACTGCACGTCGAGAAGAAAAGGCGGGTTCAGTTGCAGCAGGCTTTCCGACCCAATCCGGTTGTTGTGCTGATAAAAGACGCCATAACCTCCTCGCAACACAGTGCGCTTCATCATCTGGTAGGCAAAGCCAACTCGCGGTGCGAAATCGTTGCGGTCGGGATGAATCAGGGCGCGGTCGTACCAGCCGGAAGCGCTCTTTGTTGCGGTTACGATTCCACCGCCGTTGGCAGGAGTGAAATTCGTCACGTTGTTCTTCCTTTCCAGGATGGGAGCGAAGAGCTCATAGCGCAGGCCATAGGTCAACGTGAGTTTCGAAGTCGTCTTCCAGGTGTCCATGGCATAAAACGAGTGCCCGGGCTGGAAGTAATGAACCACCAGAGGCGTGGTGAAGAAGACGGTGTCAACATTCCCGAGCAGGAAATCCGCCAAACCGTTACCTGTGTAGGCTCCATTCGACTGCAACTCACCCTGCGGCGCCCGCAGGTCCAGGAAGTTGTCGGAGCGCTTGAGATATTGATAGCCGAACTTAAAGCTATGGCTGCCACTCAGCCTGCTCAAGTTTTCAGCAATGTTCCACGCTTGCGAGATCTGATACTGCGGCCGCCACGGCGACGTTCCAATGCGTTGCAGGCCACTGATTTCAATCGGGGGCAAGCCTGCGGACCCTGGTCCGTCCGGGATGCCGGTCAACCCGATCAGACTTTGCGCCTGGGACTTGCCCAGGGTCACACCGACCGGATCACTATGGGCATAGTCGCGGTTGAAGCCGAACCGCAGGTCGTTGAGCATGCTGTTGGAAAGCGTGCGTGTCCAGCCCAGGGCCAGCAACTGCGTGTGAATTCGGTACTGGGTTGCGAAATCTCCGCTCCCGATGGCGCCGTTACTCGTCCAGGGCGGATCCTGACGGTTGAGATGACGATAACTGTAGCTCCCAAACAGGCGATTACTCTGATTCAAATTGTGATCAACCTTGCCATCAAACGAATACACATCGTTTGGCACAGGCGCTGGAAAGGCGTACCCTCCGATGGTGCCCGGAATGTTCGGATCGGGGAGCAAAGTCATCAGCTTCGCTGCAACCGGATCAAGGCAGGTTTGCCCGGTGGAACTCGTCGCTTGGAGCTTGTTTCCAACATAGCAGCCCGACTGCCCCGGGACGGCGGAATTGCCTATAACTATAGGAACCGGCAATGACAACAATTCGGTGAAGTCCCCGGCCTTCATCAGTGCAGTCGGAATGGTGCTGAAGACTGTCGTGGATTGTCGATTGGTGAAGCGTTCAAAGTCGCCAAAGAAGAATGTTCTGTTCTTGATGATTGGGCCACCGAATGTGCCACCGAACTGATTCTGAACAAAGGCCCCCTTGGGGTTTGCTGGCTGGCTCCTACCATTGATCCAGGTGTTGGCATTCAGTACAGCGTTGCGAATGTACTCGAACAGATTTCCGTGGTAGGCGTTGGTGCCGGACTTGATGGTCGCGTTGATCACGGCGCCGGCAGAATTGCCGAACTCCGTAGAGTACGTTCTGGTCTGGACGCGAAACTCTTCCACGGCATCCGGCGGAGGTTGAACGACCTGCACCGAGAACTCCTGCAAGTTTTCCGACCAGGAGTTGTTGTCAATGCCGTTCAGGAGAAAGTTGTTCTGCAGCTCCATGTTCCCGTTGACGCTGAACCGATCCGGGGCTGGGTTATTGGCGGCATAAAACTTGTTCACGCCGGGTTCCAGCAACGCCAGGTCTGCGTACCGGCGTCCATTGAGGGGAAGGTCGTTGACCTGTTGTGTCTCGACCACGGCCCCCACGTCCGCCGTCTGGGTTTGCAACAAAGACTCTTGCCCGGTGACCGTCACCTGCTCGGTCACGGCTCCCACTTTGAGCGTGAAGTTGACGGCAATGCGATCTTGCACGTGGACATCAACGCCGTCGCGCACCGTGGTCTCGAATCCCTGCGCACTTGCCTTCACGGTATAGGTGCCCGGAATCAGCGCCAGGACCTGAAATTCGCCCGCATCGTTGACCGGAGTGGTTAGCGCGAAACCGGTGGCCTTGTTGGTGACCGTGACGGTCGCCTTCGGCATGACTGCACCCGAAGCATCCAGCACCTTGCCGACAATGGCCCCCCGATCGATCTGGGCGAATGCGGGCAAAGCGCTGACGACCAGGACCGCCAGCAGCAATCCGGTCAGTGTAAGCAATCTCCGAGTCCTCTTCCCACGACTCATTGCAGCCTCCAAATTTTCAGATGCAACGCGCAAACCCCACTCATCTCTAGCGCGTATCGAAACGATTCGGGTACAGATGAGTCGAAATCTAAGCACTTGATGTCGGCATTGTCAAGCCTATCTTTGCGGCATGCGTTCAAATGCTGACCTTTTGCCTCATCGGCGGGACGGAACCCATTCGTGGCGGGGCCGACTGGGGAAATGCCAAAACGTTTTGGTCTTTTCCGTTGACAACCTGTGTCATCAACGTGAGAATGCGGTTCTCCGAAAACAGGACTCGAACATCAGTGCGCTCGCGCAGCATCGCCAGTTCCGCAGGGCGACTTGCGCGAGACGCGGCGAGGGAGAAAGAGACATGAAAACACAATCGAAGAACGCTGCCCCCATCATGCTCAGCGCAGTCGCATGTGCGCTTGCCTCTCTGCTTCTACTGTGCCCGTTAACCGTGCAGGCGCAGTCTCCTGCGGCGTCCGACCGGGCGCCGATGGTTGAAGCCCAGCCCCTGCCCTTCGACAGTGGTGCAGCCGCCCTCTGGCAGAGCCTGCAAAAGCTCCATACGCGGGCCAGCCTTGTAATGGTCACGGCTCATGCAGACGATGAAGATGGCGGCATGCTGACGTACGAGTCACGCGGCCAGGGCGCGAGGGTCGGCCTGCTGACGTTAAACCGCGGTGAAGGTGGCGGCAACGTCATGTCCTCTGACTATTTCGATTCGCTGGGCCTCGTGCGAACCGAGGAAGTCCTTGCCGCCGATCGCTACTACGGCGTGGACCAGTTCTGGACGCGCGTGTGCGACTACGGGTTCTCCAAAACTAAGGACGAGGCGGTCGAGAAATGGAGCCGGGAACGTGTGCTGGCCGACGTGGTTCGCGTGTTGCGGATGACGCGTCCCCTGGTCGTGACCTCCGTTTTTGTCGGTGGACGCACCGACGGCCATGGCAATCACCAGGTATCTGGCGAGATAGCGCAAGAAGCTTTTAAAGCGGCCGGCGATCCGGCCATGTTTCCCGACCAGTTGAAGGAGGGATTGCATCCCTGGAAACCAATCAAGGACTATGCGCGAGTGCCGTTCATTCCAGTTACGGAAAAAGGTATCTACGATTACGCTGACGGGAAGTTCTATCCGGCGGAGTTCCACAACTATGTCGATGGCACAACCATAAAGGGCGCGCTTGCCCCGTCCGTGGAAATTCCTGAGGGAGACTACAACCCGCTGCTGGGTTTGACATACGCGCAGATTTCCAGTCGCGGACTCGGCCATCAAAAATCGCAAAATGGCGGTACCGGCCTCGAACAGGCTGAGGAAGAAACAGCGGCCTACCATCGCTTCGCTTCGCTCGTTTCGGTCCCTGAGAAAGAGTCCTCTTTCTTTGACGGGATCGACGTTTCGCTCAGCGGCATCGCCAGTCTCGCTCCCGCCGGCGACACGACCTTTCTGAAGGAAGGCCTGAACCGTCTGAACGGGCTGGTGGAACAAGCCGTGAAGGATTTCTCTGCGCAGCATCCGGAAGCGCTTGCGCCCACCCTGGCCGATGGATTAATGGCCACGAATGAGCTGATCGAAAAGGTTTCGGCGAGCGACCTGAGCGCTGACGCCAAATACGACGTGACGCACGAGCTCAAGATCAAGCAGGCGCAGTTCGAGAACGCGTTGGCGGAGTCGCTGGGCATCTCCGTTCTCGCCACGCTCGCTCCGGAAAAAGAGCCGACTGGCCCGTTTGCGCGCTTCTTCCGGAATCCGGCGACTTTTCGCGTGGCCATACCCGGACAGGAATTCTGGGTGAAAGTGCATGCCACGAACCCGACCGGCACTTCCGTGCAACTGGAGAGCGTAGTTCTGGAAACACCGTCCGGAGAATCCTGGGACGTCGACCCGGCGAAGCAAGCGGGCAGCACACTCAAGGGAAATCAGTCCGCGGATGTGCGCTTCACCGTGCGCGCCGCGCCCAACGCCGCATTCACGCGGCCCTATTTCACGCGGCCGGATATCGAGCAGCCTTTCTACGACATCGCTGACTCCAGGTATCTCAATCTTTCCACGGTTCCGTACCCGCTCTCGGCCCGACTGCACTTTTCGTTCAATGGTGTGCCTTTCGAACGGTCGCAGGTGGTGCAGTCCATCAGCCGAGTCACCGGACCCGGAGCAGTCGCCGAGCCGCTGCTTGTTGGTCCTGCCATAGCTGTTTCCATCGCGCCGCGAGCCGGCATTGTTCCATTGAGTGCAAAATCTTTCGACCTGAGCGTTACTGTCCACAGCAATGTCAAAGGTCCCACCAAGGGATCGGTGCGACTCGATCTCCCCGAAGGCTGGAAGGCTGCGACCGAAGAATTTTCAACCGCAAAAGACGGCGACGACCAGACTCTCAATTTCCACGTGACTCCGGCCCATCTCGCGGAGAAACCCTACACGATCACCGCGGTAGCAACATTCGACGGCAAGGACTACAAAGAGGGGTATCACACCGTCGGCTATGCCGGACTGCGCCCCTACAATCTCTATCAGCCGTCCGCTTACCGCACGTCGGGCGTGGATGCGAAAGTTGCCCCGAGTCTGAACGTTGGCTACATCGTGGGCGCTGGCGACGACGTGCCTCAATCCCTCGTGAATCTTGGCGTTAATGTGCACTTCCTGGCCGCCGCAGATCTCGCGAACGGTGATCTGTCTAAGTTTGACGCCATCGTTGTCGGCGTGCGCGCCTATGCTGTTCGCGACGACTTGAAGACCTACAACGGGCGGATTCTCGATTACGTGAAGAATGGCGGCGTGGCCGTCGTCCAATACAACACGCAGGAATATGACCACAACTTTGGTCCCTATCCCTACGCCATGGGACAGAATCCAGAAGAGGTTACCGACGAGGATTCCAAGATCGAAATCCTCGCTCCCGCGAACCCTGTGATGACGTGGCCGAACAAAATCACGGTCAAGGATTTCGAGAACTGGGTAGAAGAGCGCGGGTCAAAGTTTCTCGCAAGCTGGGACGCGGCTTACGAGCCGCTGCTGGAAACACATGATCCGGGGCAGGACCCGCAAAAGGGCGGTCTCCTCTGCGCGAGATCCGGCAAGGGGGTCTACATCTACAACGCGTACGCGTTTTACCGTCAGATGCCGGAGGGCGTGCCCGGCGCGTATCGTCTCTTTGCCAACATGATCAGCCTGGCGAAGAACCCGCAACTCGCGGGATGGCCGGCAAACTCGCCTGACGCGAAGAAGCCAACTCCTTGATATGCGAATGCAGTTGCAGGCACCGGACCGGCTTCACTTCCTGTCCGGCGCCTCTTTCTGAATCGTGAAGAGGAACGTCTTCATGGTCTCGTCGCGGCGGGCGTTTTGGTCCGCAACCTTGTCGGAAGCGGCCTTGTAGAGAGTCATCTCCTGCCGTGCGCGTTCCGGTTGTCCGAAGTGTTTATAGAGTTGTGCCAGCCGATAGTGCCCGTCCGCGGCGTCCGGATCCATACGCACGCAGGTTTCGGATTCCTGGAGCGCTTCTTGCCATCGTTCCACCCATTGATAAGCTCTGCCCATCTGGCAGCGCGGCGAAGCATCCTTGGCAAGAAGTTCGGCAGCCGCGTGCAAGCGGCGCAAGATCTCGTCGGCATGCGTCTTATCTCCCGAGGCGTAGTCTCTCCGGAAAAGCAGAGCGCCGCAGTAGTACTGCAGCTTCCCATCCTGGGGATGGCGGTCTGAATACTCGCAGAGCCGCTCCGTAGCCTCAGGCGCCGGTGGCGATACCTGACCCAACTGAATGTCTCCCAGATAGCGCAGAGCCGTCTCGGGTTCGGGGGCTAGCTCTGCGGCGTGCAGAAGGATACGGCTGGCCTCCTCACTCGTTCCAGCAAAGTACTCCACCATGCCCAACGCCAGCTGGATTCGCCACGAGTTCGGCCACGACTCCTCAGCTTGCTTGAGGACTGCCCGAGCCGCATCAAAGTTCTGGTGACGGATGAACTCCATTGCGAATGACAGGCGATATTTTTCGTCATTCGGCGCCAACGTTACTGCGGCCTGATAACTTCGCACTGCGGCCAGATTGTCACCGCGCGCTTCCTGAATGTCACCGAGCAGGTCTTCTAGGTCGGCAGTATCTGCGAGGGCTTTGCATTTTGAGGCACTTCCGCGCGCATCGTCCAGGCGCCCTGCTTTGAACTGTGCGAGAGCCAGGTTGAAAGCCAACTCGCTACGGCTGGGGTCGAGCTCAACTGCTCTTGTCAACTCTTCGATGGACGCCGAGAACTCTTCGTGGGTGATCAGGACTTCCGCCAAACGTTGGCGAAACGCCAGCTCTTCTGATGGCTTCAGTTGTGAAGCATGAAGCGATTCTAGGGTTTTGTGAAAATCCGCGCGCTGGGCAAGCTGTGCTTCGAGAAGAACCAGCCCCGCTTGTGGATCGGCAGTTCGGGAATACAGAGGCTCTGCCAAACTCGCGGCACGACGCCAGTTCTCAGACTGCAACTCGGCGACAGCCGTTGCCATGGTGAGCCCGTCGTTTTGTGGCTGGAGAGCAAGGGCCTTCTCCATTTCCGAGGCGGCCGCCGAGAGATTTCCAAGTCCCGAAGCCACGGAAGCTTTCAACCGGTAGTACGCAATGCGTTGTTCCGGCAATTTGGGTGGGACAAGATGAGATAGAGCGCTCTGCGCTTCCTGGAATCGGTGGAGGCGCGCGAGCACGACCGCCCGCTGCATTCGAATTTGCGGGTCTCCGCCACTGGCTTTGGCAGCGCGAGCCAGCATGGCTTCTGCTCTGTCGAGCTGCCCCTCATGCTGGTAGACGTCGGCAATAGCCGTGAGGGCGCTGACATTGGCGGGAGCGGCGTTCAGGACGTTCAGAAACTCGGCCTCGCCTTTGTCGTTCTGTCCTGCAACCACGTACGCCTGACCGAGCCGGAGCCGTGCGGCATCGTCTTTAGGGTAAACCTCAAGGTAAGCCGAAAGGATTTCTATGGCCTTCGCCGCATCTCCCCGCGCCAGGGCAGACTGTGCCGCCGCCACGGGACCGGACGCTTGAAGTGCATGTGTTTGGTGAGAAGCCGGGCTCTGCTGTCCGGCAACTGTGCCTACAGCGCCCACCAGGAGAAGCGCAGCCGCAACCAGGAGTCTTCGCCGCGCATTTTCCCACGCAGTCACCGTAGCTGTCTCTCCTGGCCGCGCAATACCCAGTCAAGATCCAGTGTACGGGAAGCAAATGGCCACACGTGTTGGTTGGTGCCTACCAACTTCCAGGAACCTCATCGTGCTTCAGCCAGTTCTCGATCAGACCCACAATTCCATCCTCACTGATCTGCACGAGCTTTTTCCCTTTCTCTCCGGAGGACTCGCTCACATTTCCGGAATATCCGGGCCAGTCGGTTGCCGTCGCCTTCTGGAGAAAATAAGGAGGCCCGCCGGAAAGGTTCGGCGGCTCCGGCAAGTCCTTGGAACGAGCCAGATGTATCAGGTCGGGGCGAAACGCGGCCACCGCCGAGGTTTCCAGCGGCCCACCGTGCCCGTGTCCTCCATTGGGCTGGTGAAACATGCCCAGAGTCTTCATCATTTCGCCGGGCAGGAATTCCCACCAGCTCACGAAGAGCAGAGCCGCGTCTTTGCTCTCATCGGCAATCTGGGCGATTGCTCCTCGTCCCGCCCCGATGTTGCCGTCATGCCCATTGAGGATGAAAATCTTGCGAAATCCGAGGTGCACCAGGTTGCGCAGCACGTCGGCAAAGTACATGGTCATAACTTCGGGCCGAACGGAGAGCGTTCCCCGAAAGTGCGCCGTGTGCGCCGGACATTGCGTGAATCGGATGGTTGGGAAAAGCAGCCCGCCCGTTCGTGCGGCGACTCGCTCCGCAATGCCCGAGATGATGATGGAGTCCGACCCCAGAGGATTGTGCGGACCGTGAAACTCCAGGCTGCCGAGAGGCAGAATCGCGAGCCGACAGCGCGACACGACGTCCGCTACTTCAAACCCAGCTATCTCCTCGAATCGTTTCGGTGTCCCAGCGCCGTCATCGCTTGCGCTGCCGTGGGCCAGCCCCGCGATCCCGGGAAGAGCCAACCCCGCGAGCAACAAGTCCCGTCTGCGAATCTGCGACATATGCCCCTCTTTCCCCAATTTCGTTTGCAGGTTAACGTAATGCTCCTCACTTGTCCACGTCTGCGTCTACGATGCGTCTACATTGCGAGAATACATCCCGAAACGTTTCAGGATTACTTAAGAATCTCGTCTTGCTCCTGCACCAATGACGCTGCTATAGTTTGCCCTCGCCGTTAAGCCCAACCTCTTCTCAGGACGCTCGCCTTGGACGAAATGTCTGCCCCCGATCTTCCGCCTGAGATTGCAGCAGCAACGCAAAAGCTGGTTCGCGGCATGGGCCTGGTTCAGTCCACCGCCGTGAACATGCTTGAGATGATCGGCATCGGCCCCTTCATCACGATTGGCGTGATCCTTTCCGCCATGGGTGGCCCGCAAGCCGTGTTGGGATGGGCTCTCGGCGCACTCGTTTCCATCTGTGATGGCATGATCTACGCCGAACTAGGCGCCGCGATGCCCGGAGCCGGAGGCTCCTACATCTACTTCCGCGAGGCTTTTAACCCCCGCAGTTGGGGCAAGATGTTCTCGTTTCTCTTCCTGTGGGAAACAATCTTTGTCGCTCCGCTCGCTATTTCTGCTGCCTCCGTCGGTTTTGCAGAGTATACGCATTACTTTCTTCCCAGTTTGAACCACGCTGGTGTCGGCGGCCTCGCCGCGGCGACCTGTCTGCTCATCACATTCCTGCTGTACCGTCCCATCAAGACCGTCGGACGCATGTCGGTCGTAATGCTCGCCTTCGTGCTCATCGCCATGATCTGGGTGATCGGCACCGGCCTGATTCACATGAACACCAGCATGGCGTTCGATTTCCCGCCTGGAGCCTTTCATCCATCCAAGGCTTTCTTTTCGGGCTTGGCGGGAGCCGTCCTGTTTGCCATGTACAACTATGGCGGTTACAACAACATCACGTACCTGGGAGGCGAGGTTAAGAACCCGGCGAAGAATATTCCGCGGGCGATCGTGTTCTCGATTCTGATTGTTGCTGTTCTATATCTGCTGATGAGCGTGGTGATTATCGGCACAATCCCCTGGCGCGAGGCGGCCGTCTCCCACGCGGTCGTGTCTGAGTTCATCGGCAAGCTCCACGGCTCGCGCGCGGCGGCCGTAATGACCTCTCTCATTCTTGCCGCGACGCTGGGCGGAATCTTCACCATGAGCCTGGGATACTCCCGCATCCTGTACGCAGCGGGCGCCGAGGGAAATTTCTTTCTAGTGTTCGGCCGCGTGCATCCCACGGGTCACTTCCCGACTGTTTCCCTGCTGGCCATCAACGCTCTCGCCATTCCTCTCTGCTGGTTGTCACTCGAGCGCCTGCTTTCCGCACTGATGATCATCCAGATTGTCTTCCAATTCATTCCCCAGATCTTCGCGGTCTTCGCGATTCGCATGTATAGGAAAGAGATCCATCGTCCCTATGGCATGTGGTTGTATCCCGTCCCGGCGCTGGTCGCGCTGGCGGGCTGGATCTACATTGCCGCAACGCCGGACCAGCGGCAGTTCGTGGGGACGGCGCTGGTTCTCTTAGTGGTCGGCCTCGGGGCGTATTTCCTGCGCGCTAGAACAGTCGGGGCATGGCCGTTTGTCTCCGCGGAGACCCCTACCGCCGCGAGTTCCTGAGACCCGGACTTTTCCCGGCATCGTGATACGGACTACGTTTTTTTCGGGGGACAACACGAATCCCGCACGATGAGTTGCGTCTCCAGCAGCGCCGGGGAAGGGACGCTGGACCGACCTTCAATGTGATCGATCAGCAGTCTGGCCGCCAGTGTGCCAATTTCTCTTGCGGGCTGGCGAACCACCGTGAGGCGAGGGCGCAGCAGCGTCGCCCAATAAAAATCGTCGAAGCCAAGCAAGCTTATGTCCTCGGGGCAAGCGAGGCCGACTTCCTGAATCGCAGCCAGCGCGCCTAGAGCCATCATGTTGTTCGTGCAGAACAGCGCCGTGGGACGCTGCGCTCGCGTCAAGAGCTGCATGGCGTGGTTGTGGCCACTTTCCATGTCATTGTGGCCCATGTGAATCATCGAAGCGTCGGTACGGATTTTCGCGTTGCGCAATGTGCGGGTGAATCCCTTAAGCCTATCGACGGAAGTCCCGCTGGAATGGTCGCCGGTAATCACCCCAATGTGACGGTGTCCCAGGCTCAGCAGGTACCGCGTGGCACTTTCTGCTGCCTGAGTATTGTCCACGCCCACCCTTCCAACATAAGAGTCCCGCGGCTGCGGGTAGCGGTCGGCGTATACCACGGGGAGATTTCCCAGTATCGCTTTCGTTTTCCCTCCCGCCGCGTTGATGGCAGGAACTCGTATGACGCCGTCAACCCGCCGGCGATGAAACGAATCCAGATAGTTGCGCTCTTGATCCCAGCTGTCTCTGGAATCTCCGATCAACACGGTGTAATTGGCTGATGCAGAATAGTCCTTGGCTCCGCGAACCAGATCGATGTAGAAGTTGTTCGCCAGGTCTGGCACGACGATGGCAATCGAGTGCGTGCGCTGCAACCGCAATCCTCTGGCAAGATCGTTCGGACGGTAGCGAAGGGCTTTGATTGCGCCCTCGATTCGGCTCCGCATATTGGCGCTGACATAGTCCGAATCGTTCAGTGCAGCGGAAACGGTGGAAACGGAAGCCCGGGCTGCCTTCGCTACGTCGTGGATCGTAACATGGTGTTTTACTCCTGCCGCCTTCGACCTAAACCTGGTCACTCTCTTGTTCTTTGGGATTCTCGAACCCATGCGCTGTCATCCACCTTGCTGAAGCATGGTATTACGCCGCTGCAAAATTGCCCAGTTTTAGTATTCGAACGAGCCTGTCGACGGCCAATCGGGGTACGTCGAAACGTTTCGGGTTCGAGCCTCTTCTTTGGCCGGGAGCGGTGTATACTGAGCGGCTATTATTCAGCACAAGCGGACTTCCTGGCTTCGCCTTCGTCGCCTCACGACAGACTGTGAGGCCCGATCTGGTTATGCAGCACCTGCCACGAGGCGGGAGGTAACCTGACAATGCCCCTGGTGAAATACAAGAGCGCTCTCCACGAAATGACCCAGACGACGCCGACTTGCCTGTGGAACGATTCGGCATCCATCCAGGAATTGACCTACGCGCTCGAACACGGAGCGGTTGGAGCGACCTGCAATCCTGTCATCGTAGGCGAAGTGCTCAAGAAAGAAATGCACCTGTGGAAGAATCGTATCCGCGAACTCATCCACGAGATGCCCCGCGCAACAGAAGACCAGATCGCATGGAAGGTCGTGGAAGAAATCTCGATCAAGGGTGCGGAACTGCTTCTGCCCATCTTCGAACAATCCCGGGGAATCAACGGCCGCCTGTCAATTCAGACCGATCCTCGCCTTTACCGAGATGCAGAAGCGATTCTCTCGCAGGCCCTGCGGTTCAACGCCTTAGCCCCGAACATGATCGTGAAGATTCCGGTCACTCAAGCCGGCATTACTGCCATCGAAGAAGCAACGTTTCAGGGCGTCAGCATCAATGCCACGGTGTGTTTCACTCTGCCGCAATGTATTGCCGTAGCCGAAGCCGTGGAGCGCGGCCTGACGCGGCGGCAGAAGCAGGGGAAAGACATTTCAACGATGGGTCCAGTGTGCACGATCATGGTGGGAAGGCTCGACGACTGGCTCAAGGTTCAGTCCGAGAAAGACATGATTACCACCGATCCTGGGTATCTGGAGTGGGCCGGAGTCGCTGTCTTCAAGAAAACCTACAGAATCTTCCGTGAGCGCGGCTACCGCATCCGCCTCCTTTCGGCCGCCTTCCGCAATCACATGCACTGGAGCGAATTCATCGGCGGGGAGGTCATCATTTCGCCGCCCCACAAGTGGCAACTCCGCTTCAACGCAAGTGATATCGAAATGGTGCCGCGGATCGCCAACCCCGTCAATCCCGACATCGTTGACGTGCTCCTGTCACACTTCCCCGACTTCGAGCGCGCTTACACCGAAGGCGGCCTTTCCCTCAAGGAGTTCGACTCATTTGGCGCAACGAGGCGAACCCTCCGCCAGTTCATGTCCGCATGCCATGATCTGGCTGCCATCATGCGTGATCACATGCTTCCAAATCCCGACCAGTGCTAGCTCGCCAAGCGGTAGCCGTTTGAGCATGCCAGTCTTTTGCTGGCAGTGGAGCCGGCCACGTTCGACAATTAGGTGCGGCAGTTCCCAGCCATCGTGCTGATTTCGACTTGAACTTACGATGGCGCTGAATAAGACCGCCATCCGATCCCATGGCGCGGCGCTATGGGGTCATCTGCACCGACATTTGTATTCCCTTGATTTCAGACCAGAACCGCGACGGAGCTTTGAGTAACAGACTCGACACGAAATGGAAAGTCGATCCGGAACTTATTGAAAAGACGGGGCGGAGCGCCGGAGTCAATAGCTCAGTTGTACCGAATGTACCGAAACTGCCAAAAAACCGGAGCAGCCGAGGCAGCGTAAGCAATTGAGAAATCGAGAAAGATTGGTCGGGGAGAGAGGATTTGAACCTCCGACCCCCCGGTCCCGAACCAGATTCCAGCCCTTATGGAAATCTGTAGGACGTATAGTGATTGCTGTGGAACGTGTTGCGACAGTCATTCTTCCAATTGTGGAACGCTGTTGAACGTGGATGCTTTGACCGACACAAATTCGGCTACAGCCGCCTGGGGCTCTTAGGCCTTTCGGAAGAAAAAGGGGGCCGATCAACTTCGTCCGAAATCATACTCAGCCTTGTACGGAGAGAGGGGAGCATATATGGACCCATCCGGTTTGCAAGAGTCGACGGATCGCGACGTGTGAAAGAGACGCGTGCATATATCCGGCCTCTTGGTGGGAAGACGGGTTCTTCCCGGGCCCTGATGGAATCTGCGCTTCTTCTCCTAATCAGGTCAACGGCCTTGAACGGCCCCGCTCCCCCGCAAGTTAGTGGCGCGAAACGGCGCTAGACCTTCTGGCCGAGCGGAGTCAAAGCGGCGAGTAATGTCCGCTGCTGCGCGCCGCAGAATTGCCGCGGAGCAGAAGGAGCGCTGGGCAAAGTGGAAAGCTGCGCAGAAGAAGAAGGCCGCCTAGCGTTTTTGCTCAGCCTGAAATGGAGAAGCGACATTTTCCCGTAGTGTAGATTCCGCCCCTCCGGGGCGGGGATTTTTCAAGGGCATCGGGGTCTATCGTCCGATGGCTTTTGTAGAGTCCGCTGCCCAAGCACGATCCACTCGTCAGGTATTCCCGGCTGCTCCACCAGCATCTTCTGTTCCTGGGTCCAGCCCACCAACGCATGCACATTATGCTGGATATTTCCGGGAGGGCGCTCGAAACTTTCGAGTACAAGGTAGATTCGCGCGATCTGGTTCCAGGACAGGTCTTGCCACGCGGGGCGTCATGCAGGTATCTGCATGCCCGAACCATCCGCGCGAGCCCAGGTGCTTGTGCGTCTACCATGCGTGCCGCTTGACTAACATCCAAAACCTTCATTCCAACAGGGTAACAGGGACCACTGTCTGAGGTTGCGGTGTCTAATTACCTTGGAGACTTTGGAGTTAAAAGGGGACCGCGCGTAGGACAACGGCCGGTTGTGCAAGAAGCAGCAAGTGAAGCGTTCTCATACTGTACGGCAACAGGCTGCAGCAGCACCGCAGAAAGGATTTCACGGACCCATCATGGAGCTGGACAGGAAAATCACCCGTTTCTCTCTTACTTTTCTACCGGCGCTGCTATTCCTCGCCATGATCGTCGCGGTACAAAGTTTTAAGGCAAGCAGCGAGGAGGGCCTCACCAGCGCCACATACAGCAGCGGCGTGCTGAACGTGGCCATTTCTTACTCTGCTCCCGACTCCGATACTGGACAACTGACTTTGGAAGTGCTCGACCCCGACGATCACGTCCTGGCGCACTCAGAGCGCCGAGTCGCCGTAACGAAGGGCGCGGGACGTTGGCACGAGGAGATCAAACTCGCGAAAGCTCTGCCCCTTGAGGAACTGGTTTGGCAGCGGGTCCGCTACCGCTTCGAATACAGCACCACCGGCTCGGCTCCCATCGCCGGCGTGAAATCCATCTCCCAGATTCTCCGCACTCCGGTCGTTCATATCCTGGGCCAGCAGGCCTACCTCACCGGAGGACAGGCGGCCGTTCGGGTTATCGTCACGGACTCAAACAGCCAAATCATCGCCGGACGCGGCTCCGTCCGGATCGAACTTGTAGTTCCCGACCAGAAGTCGCAGGTACTATTCACCGGCCAACTCAACCACCGCGGTACCACCGAAGCCCAGTTTCAGTTTCCCGCCGGAATAGTCGGCTCGTATCAGTTGCGCTACGTAGTTGACACTCCGATTGGGTCCACAGAGTTCACCCAGTCGGTGCGCCTGGAGGACAAAGTTTCAATCCTCCTGACCACCGAGAAACCGATCTACCAGCCCGGACAGACAATTCACACACGCGCCCTGGCACTGGATCGCTCGGATCATCAGGCCGCGGCCAACCGTAAACTGACCTTTGAAGTGGAAGACTCCCGCGTCAACACGGTCTTCAAGAAAATAACCCAGACCGACAAGTTCGGAATCGCCTCGGCGGAATTTGCCCTCGCCGACGAAGTCAACCTGGGTACCTATCACCTGCGAGCTCTAATGGGTGAACCCGATGCCCCTACCAACACCTCAGAAATAGCCCTCAACGTCGAGCGTCATGTCCTCCCGAAATTCAAAGTTGCGATCGACTTCGCGGGCAAGGAACGCAAAACCAAGCGAGGCTACCGCCCCGGCGATCATGTAACCGGCACAGTCCATGCCAACTACTTCTTCGGCAAACCTGTGGACAATGGCGACATCACCGTGAAGGCGTCCAGCATGGACGTCTCCGTCTTCGAAGTCGGATCCGTCCAAGGCAAGACCGACCGTGAGGGTGCCTATCACTTTGATCTCCGGCTGCCGACGTACTTCGCTGGACGCCCACTTACTCAGGGCGCGGCCCGCGTACTCATCGAGGCTACGGTAAAGGATTCTGCTGATCACTCGGAAACTCGCGGCGAACCGATCACCGTAAGCGAATCGCCGCTGCTGATCACTGCCGTCCCGGAGGGAGGTACTCTCGTACCCAATCTGGACAACCAGGTTTTCATCCTTACCTCCTATCCCGACGGAACACCCGCCAGTGCCAGCTTAAAAGTTCATGCCGCCGGAAACCCTGAACAGAGCGTCACCACCGATGAAGGCGGCGTGGGTATCGTTCGCATACGTGCAAAGGCCGGGTCAGAGACTCTGCAGATTGAAGGACAAGACAAGGAAGGCAACCAGACATCGGCAAAGGTCCAACTGCAATCTCGTGCAGGCGAAGACCAAATCCTTCTTCGTACCGAACGCGCGGTCTATCGCGCCGGCGATCGCATTACCTTGCGCGTCTTCTCTACTAAACGCTCGGGAACTGCCTACGTAGACATCGTCAAGGAAGGGCAGACCATCCTTACTCGCGACCTCGACATCGAGAACGGGCAGGCAGAACTCTCCCTCAGGGCGACGCCGGACCTTGCTGGAACGGTTGACTTCAACGCCTACCTTTTCGGCCGCAACGCTCAGCCCGTCGGTGACCATCGCCTCGTTTTCGTGGAGCCGGCCGACGAACTCAGGATTGAAACGGTAGCTGACGCGCCCGTCTACAAGCCGGGTGGCGTAGCTCGCATCCGCTTCCGTGTAACCAACTCGCGCGGTGAAGGCGTCAGCGCTGCCCTGGGTCTGCAAGTCGTGGACGAAGCCGTCTTTGCCTTGGCTGAAAAACAGCCCGGCTTCGCGAAAGTCTTCTTCTACCTCGAACAGGAAGTGATGAAGCCTCGGTACGAGATCCACTCCATCGGTATGCCAGGAATCGTCGAACCCGTGGAAGAGTCGAAAGTTGAGCAAAAGGACCGCGCTGCTCGCGCCCTGTTCGCGGCTACCGAAGTCGTTAGTGCGAACAAGTTCGAAACGGAGTTTGGCCGAACCGTTCCTATGACGAAGTACGCCGAATATTCCTCGCGCTACCAGGCACGATTCCTCGCGCAGGTTCATCGCCTGGCAGAAAACCTGAGCCGCGCTTATCCCGCAAGTCCAGAAAAAGGCGACTTGATGAAAGTCTTCGCACAGCTCGCAAAAACTGAGGAAGCCGATCTCCGGGATGCCTGGGGCACCGACCTTCGCCTCGAGCCTGTTCCATGGAATCGAGACAAGACACACTACATGCTGCGCAGCGCTGGCCCCGATCAGCAATTCGATACTACGGATGACATGGCAGCATTCGTCGAGGTGCACGCAGGAAAGATCGTGGGCCGCCCGGACGCAGGCACAGTCACTCTCAATATCGAACACGATCGCGGTCCGTTCAATGGCTTGGCCCAAATCGTGGGCAGCATCACCGACCCTACGGGCGCCGTGATCGCCAATGCCAGCGTTGAGGTGCGCGAGACCTTGACCGGAAAGACCCGCACGGCAAAAACCACTGACGCCGGGCAATTCAGCCTGTCTGGCCTGCCCGCCGGAGAGTACGCCGTCCGCGTACTGTCGCCTGGATTCAAGGGTGGGCAACGAACGTTGACCCTCCACGCACGCGACCGTGCAATCCTGACCGCAACACTGAATGTCGGATCCAGCAGCGAAGCGGTCGTGGTTACTGCGTCCAACAACGTCGTTCAGTTTGGCATGGGGGGAGTGATCGGTGGAGTAATCGGCGGCGTCCGCGCAGCCTTGCCGATTCAAGATCGCGAAGTCATGCAGCTCCAAATGATGTCCCCGCCTGCAGCCCCCGCGAAAACCAGGTCCGAGGTCGAGAACAGCGCAGTTTTGGCCAAAGACGAAAAAGACGCAGGCTCCTCAGCGGCCCACGTTCGCTCCTACTTTCCGGAAGCTCTCTACATCAATCCGGAAATCATCACCGATCAGAACGGCGTCGCCAGCATCACCATCCCTCTGGCCGACTCCATCACCACCTGGCGCATGGCCATGCTCGCCTCCACGACTCACGGCGCCCTGGGCAGCGCCACTTCGAGTCTCAAAGTCTTCCAGGATTTCTTCGTCGATCTCGACCTCCCCGTCACCCTTACGCAGGGAGATCGCGTCTCCCTCCCCGTCGCGGTCTACAACTATGCCGGCACCCACGGAGACGTCGCCCTCAAGCTTCAATCCGACGATTGGTTCTCCCTGGTAAATGACGTCCCTGAAAAATCTGTGGCCGTCGAATCCGCGCAGGTCGGCGGATCCCAGTTCACGCTCGAAGCCAAGCGTATCGGCAAGTTCAAGCTGACGCTTTCCGCCCGCATGAACGGCGAAGCGAGCCGCGTCGATATCGTGGTCAGGGAAATCGAAGTTATCCCCAACGGCCGCGAGCAAAACCTGGTCTTTAACGGCCGCCTGGAGAACACCGCCCAGCACGAACTGCTCTTCCCTGCTGCCACGATTCCTGATAGCAACAAGATCTTTGTCCGCCTCTATCCTGGCCCGCTCAGCCAGGTCATCGAAGGCATGGACAGCATCCTGCGCATGCCCGGTGGCTGCTTCGAGCAAACGTCTTCCAGCACCTACCCCAACGTCCTCGCCCTCGAATACATGGAGCGCACCAAGAAACTGACGCCCGAAGTGCACGCCAAAGCCGAGGGATATATCGCGAACGGGTACCAGCGTCTGCTGACTTTCGAGGTCCCCGGCGGCGGCTTCTCATGGTTTGGCAGCGCACCCGCTAACAAAATCCTGACGGCCTATGGCCTGATGGAGTTCTACGACATGTCGAAAGTCTATGAAGTAGACCCGAGGCTGATCGCTCGCACGCAGCAGTGGCTCACCAGCCAGAAACAGGCAGACGGCAGTTGGAAGCCGGACACATCCTTCATCAACGAAGGCGCCACCAACCGCTTCAACACCGACGTCTTGCGCATTACTGCCTACGTCGCATGGTCTCTCGAAAACACCGGCCACCAGGGACCTGAAATCGAAGAGGCGAAGCAGTTCATCCAGAAGCACATGAACGCGAAGATGGATGCTTACACACTGGCCGTCCTCGCCAACTTCGCCGTTGACTACGGCAAAGACCGCGATTTCACGCGCCAGGCAATGCAACTACTTCTCGACGCGCGCACCGAAAAGGACGAGCAAGCCTGGTGGACTGCCGAGGAAACCAGCGTCTACGCCACCGGCGCCAGCGCCAGCGTGGAAGCGACGGGTCTGGCCGTGCAAGCGCTCCTGAAATGGGGCGAGGCTTCTGCCACCGCCCGCAAGGTAATGAACTACATTGCCGCCCAGAAAGACTCCTACGGCACCTGGGGCACCACGCAGGCCACCATCATGGCCCTGCGCGCGCTCCTGCTCGCAACCGAGAAAGGCTCTGCCGACGTTCGCGGCACTCTACTGGTCCTGCTCAACGGTGAAACCGTCGAGAAACTAGCCCTGACCGCCGATAACAACGATCTGCTTCACCAGTTTGTCTTCAAGAATCTGGCTACGAAAGGCGCCAGTACCGTGGAACTCCGCTTCGAAGGCAAAGGCGGCCTCGCTTACCAGATCGTGGGCAACTACTTTCTCCCTTGGGACGAAAAACCCGCGAACGAAGCGCTCTCCATTGATGTGGCCTACGACCGCACACACCTGGCGCAGGATGACATCGCCACCGCGACGGCAACTGTTCGAAACAATCTGAACAAATCCGCCAACATGGTCATGGTCGACCTCGGCATTCCTCCCGGATTCGACCTGCTCAGTGAAGACCTGCAAGCTCAAGTCGAGAAGACGGCCGGTCTGAAGAGTGGCCGTCTGGAAAAGTTCAGCCTCACGGCGACGCAGGCAATCCTGTATTTCAACTCGATTGCGCCCGGCGACCGACTAACCGTGCATTTCCGCCTGCGCGCCAAGTACCCCATCCGCGCCCGTACATTCCGGTCCCGCGCCTACGAATACTACGATCCCGATGTGAACTCCATCGCACGGCCGGTGCAGTTGGAAGTACGCCTACGCTAGGAAATTCGCTGGAAGTACTTACAGTGTTCCATTGTGGGAGGTGCCGAAATCCGGTGCTCAGGTGGAAGTGCGTCGTCAGGCCTTGACCTCAATGACCCAACAACCTGTTGAGAAGCCCAATCTAAGCGGTTGATTGAGATCGGGGAGGTCTTGTAGGGTTTGTCTCGGAGTCGCGCCCTGGACATCCATCTGATCGACGGCACATACGAGCTATTCCGGCACTACTACGCGTTGCCGCCCGCTCGTGATTCACGCGGACAGAACGTAGCCGCGACCCGGGGTGTGCTCGCCTCCGTGATGGGCATGGTCAAAGACGGAGCCACGCACCTGGCTGTCGCCACCGATCACGTGATCGAATCGTTTCGTAACGATTTGTGGCCAGACTACAAGACCGGCGAAGGCATCGAACCTGACTTGCTGGCTCAATTCTCACTCGTCGAAGAGGTTCTTTCGGCGGCCGGCTTCGTCGTCTGGCCGATGGTGGAGTTCGAAGCGGATGACGCGCTCGCCTCTGCGGCTGTGGCGGCAGTTCGTGACCCACGAGTTGAACGCGTGATTGTCTGCACACCGGATAAGGACCTTGCCCAATGCGTGCACGGCACGCGCATTGTGCAACTGGATCGGCGGAAGCGTGCCTTCCTGGACGAGCCTGGTGTGGTCGGGAAGTTTGGTGTCTTGCCAGAATCAATCCCTGACTACTTAGCGCTCGTCGGCGATTCGGCAGACGGCTATCCCGGGGTGAAGGGCTGGGGCGCGAAGTCCTCCGCTGCCGTCCTCGCCGAGTTTCTCCATCTCGAATCCATCCCCGCGGATTCCCGCGACTGGAGTGTTAAGGTTGCCAACGCAAAATCCCTAGCGGACAATCTCTCCCGCAACCGGGACCACGCCTTCCTGTTCCGAACGCTCGCCACCCTTCGAACGGACATTGCTCTCTTTGCCAATGTGGATGAGTTGCGCTGGAACCGCCCAACCCCTGCTTTCGATGCTCTGTGAGTTTTCGGCTAGCGCGCGCAGATCAGAAGCAGTAGCCCTGCGCTGGCCAGTAGTGCCGGTCGGTGATCGCCTCAACAGTGGATTCGTCCGCGTCGATGGCGGTCAGTTGCGACAGGGGAACCGCCACATTGCGGCCGTGCCAGCGGATCAACACCAGCATGTCGTGTGCACAGGAATCTTCCGGCGCCAAGCCGCGGACTTCGACCGTTTCCCCCTTGCGGAGCGGTGAGACGACCTTGGGCGCGATGCACCGGCCCGTGAAGGGAAACTTGATGTTGTTCTCCAGGTAGTAATACCAGCCGAGGGCCTGTTCTTCTTGCCCGTAGGCATCCACGATAGCTTCGTTGTGGATTCGTTCTTCGCGGATGCGGTTCTTTCTCGGCTTAGGCACGGGTGCTCGATTCGATGGCGAGTTAGTCTATCGATCTGTCGTCTTGGTCCGCGTAGGACTGCAGCACCGTTTCCATCCGAGTGAACAAGCGGTCCAACTGCTTCTGCAGTTTCTTATCTTGGGCGTGGTTGGCTTCGGCTGCGACATATCTTGCCAGCTCCTCCAGATCGTCGAGCGTGAAGGAGTAGACGGATGCTTGGTTCGCGGTGGGTGCGACGCGCAGAGGTGCGGTCAGTTCGTCGTCAGCCAATGTATGTTCGAGAATCAACTGGCTTTCCAGCTTGCTTAGAGCTTCGGAGGAACCGTTCGGCCGGGAGGCACGGGCTTGCGACTGCGATCTTCGTAGCGGAGAACTTTGCTGGGCTTGGGCATGTTTTTCGTCGATGGTGCTAGGGTTGAAGCAACTGCCGGATACGGGAGAAGCGCAAGAGTTCCTGTGCGCCCAGCAGGGGGTGGGCCGGCCAAGGTTCATCCTCTTCTTCCTCCTCGTTCTCCATTTCGATCTCCGGTTCTGGCGGAGCGAGGAACTTCGTACGTTCCAGGTGGTCAAGATAGGTACGAATCTCCTCCGCGGAGAACAATCGCCGGATGGCGGCGACAAACGCGGGCACTGCGTGGTGTCGGTGTTCGCGTCGGTGACCGAGGTCTGGTTGCCGGCGGCATCGTAGACGAAGTTCGTGGTGTGGTTGAGCGCGTCGGTCACGCTCGTGCGGCGACCGGCGTCATCGTAACCATAGGTGGTCTTGTTGCCGTTGGCATCGGTGGTTGAACTGACGCGTCCGGCAGCGTCATAGGCGGTCTGCGTGAAAGCAGCGTCGAGGAAATAGTCGCTTTTGAAATGGGCGCCCTCGGCCATGAACTGCTCGCGGCGTTCCGCGTCGATCAGCCTGGTCGCAAGGTCGGGAAAGTATCTCTCTTCACGATAGCCGGGAGCGAGTGAACGGATCCCATCGCACTGGATCATCCATCCGCTGCCCAGCCGCAAAATCGAACTCAGCCGCGCGCAAAGTGTAGCCATCTCCGCATGCGTGGCCGAGGCCATATCGGGGCCACGGAAACTCCAGCCGGCGAGCAAGGCTCCGTCTTGTAGCAGAAGAACCCCGTCATCGATCAGCGCGTCATAGAGCAGCAGGTCTGCGAGACCAGCTAAAGACATCGGTGGCTGGGCGAGAATTCTCCTGGCCTGACGTGTATCGGCCCTCTACATCCGACAGATAGTGAGCCCCATTGCAGAAACGTTACAGCTGGCCGGGCATGGGCGTGATCAAACCTTCATCTCTGCAGGCGTCAACTCCGGCAGACTGGCCCGTCCGGCACCGGATCGGCGGGAATTCTGCCTAAGAACTCGCTCTTGGCACAACCAACAACGAGGGCCTATTC
>Ga0075028_100000022_pt1 | contig 60667 bp, 49 predicted proteins | sample LitLauG_LLR_2014_FD_71390 | JGI IMG/M metagenome (GOLD analysis project Ga0075028, IMG submission 71390) | Freshwater sediment microbial communities from Pennsylvania, USA - Little Laurel Run_MetaG_LLR_2014 | ecosystem: Environmental > Aquatic > Freshwater > Creek > Sediment | place: USA... | reverse complement strand
AACCCGGGGAGCAGCTCAAGTCTTGGATGTTGGCGCATCGCCCATCCGCGCATGGAACGTGTCCCCGCCGGGCATTCGGCCCATGCGTTACGGGAGCACGGGCGCCGGATGGCCGCGTGGGTAGTCCCAAGGTATGGATCGGCCTTCCGGCGCCCACACTGCGGAGATTTGTGCCGCGGCCCTGCTCGCGGGGCTGAGCGCCAGAACGCATCTCCTCATCGGCGGTGCACCAGCATTCAGTCCCTGCCCCTTCGGCGCCCAGGGGAAGGCTCCATCGCTGGAGCAACCCTCTGGAGGGCATAGCCGCACGGCCTCCGGGCTCTCCTGGGTCCGTCCCCTCCCAACGCGGGAGAGGTCCCCGAGCATCCCGGCCTCCGCCATCCCCTGCCACGTGCACGACGGTCGCGACGACGTCCCGTTATTGGCAGGCGACAGGGCAATACTAGAGAAATACTTGGATTTGTTTGAATACAAAAGATTATATTGATTAATGCGCGAGGAGAAAGACCAACCGCTTTGGCCAGCCCCCCTAGTACCCACCATCGCGATTGGCTGACTCATATCAATTGGTGGCTCTCGCGCAAATGACCAACACTCACGTCACGGCCGCGAAGGCGGCCGCCCACGCATTGTGCCGCCAACAAGGTGACTGTTGGGTGGGCGGCCGCCTTCGCGGCCGTGACGAATATGAATGCGTTTCAGCGGCTTATGCTTCCGGACACTAGCTGCTATGGAGGGCGGGCTCGCCAACCCGTCGAAAGTCCCCAGCATGTGGAAGCCACTCGCCATCGCCTTCATGGCCGCCTGCGGCAATGCCTTGTTCGTCTATAGTCAACGCGCTTCAACCCCTTCGGCAAATCCATTCCTGTTCACGCTGGGATCGACAGCGAGCGGAGTGGTTCTGCTTCTTCTGGCCACCCTCGCCTGGCAGTCAAGCGGCAACATCAGCTATCTCGCCGCCAACATCCTCAACATCGGCTTCGGCGGTCTGGGGTTCTTTGCCACCTATCTCGGCTTCTACCTGCTCTTTTCCGGCTACGGCGCTTCCCAATACGCGCTCTATGCCACGCTCGCGATCTTGACCACTTCGGTCGGCGTCGGTGTCGTGGTGTTTCGCGAGCCACTCAATTTCTACCAGGCCGTGGCGATGATCCTGGCCGTGGCCTCGATCGTCCTTTGGACCTATGGCCGGTCGCTGGGCGCGGGAACGTGAAGCAAACGGCGTCCTGCTGTATGATGCGGCCTCGCTCTGAGTCCATTCAGCGCGCCAGGAACTTGAAATGACCGAACAGATCTCCAGCCTCAACGCTCCGCAATTGGCATCCAGCAGCTATCTTCTTGCGGTTGATGACAATGTCTTCCTTCATCGCGATGAATTGCGCGGCATCCGCTTCGCGCTTGAATACGAGAAGGCGGAACTGGCCTTGCGCGCCGCCGGCATTCGCTCGACGGTGATCGCGTTCGGCAGCGCCCGCATTCCCTCACCCGCCCAGGCCGAGCACATGCTGCGGGAAGCCAAGGGCCCCGAGGAACTGGCCCGCGCCAAGAAGCGGGCAGCGCTGGCGCCATGGTACACCGAGGCGCGGATCTTCGGGCGGATCGTCTCGGAGCGCGGCGGGGCGCTCGACGGCAACGGCCTCATTCGCGACAATGTGATCGCGACGGGCGGCGGCCCTGGCATCATGGAGGCGGCCAATCGCGGTGCCATGGAGGCAGGCGCGCCATCGATCGGCTTCAACATCCGCTTGCCGCACGAACAGGAACCCAACGCCTTTTCGACGCCGGGCCTTACTTTCCTGTTCCACTATTTCAACATGCGCAAGATGCACCTGGTCATGCGTGCCAACGCGCTGGCGGTGTTTCCGGGCGGTTTCGGAACGATGGACGAGATGTTCGAATACCTGACGCTGGAACAGACCAAGAAGGCCTCGAAGATGCCAGTGGTGCTGGTCGGCCGTGCCTACTGGACAAAGGTGATCGATTTCGAGGCGATCGCCGACTTCGGCATGGTCGATCATGAAGATCTCGGGCTATTCGACATCGTTGATACCGCCGAGGAGGCCTGGGATGCCATGCAGATGCGAGGGCTGGTAGCGCACAGCTCGCAAGGTGCCGGCGCCTGAACGGATTTCGACGGGCCGGCGGGATGGTGCCGCGCAATAGCAAAATGCCGATCAATTGTTGGTGACGCCAGAATAGCGCAAAGGCTAGAAGCCAAGACCGATCGCCACTGACACGGCATCACCGCCGACCGGCGATCTGGAGCGTCATGTCCGCATTCATGGCTGGCACGGCTGGACACCGGTCCTCGCACATCTGACCCGAAATGACTTGATCCTGCCGTCGCGCGCAAGGCCTCGCTCATTGGCTAGGCTCCTTGAACGACGGCGAATGTCTCCTACATCGTTAAAAGAGAAATCGAAGCAAACTGGAGACTTCGATCATGAGCCACACGATCATCGCGGGCACAGCTGTGCTCGCGGCAATACTGTTTACGCCTGCCTCCCTGGGAACCAGATTGGCCCCCGGTGATGTCTCGTTGCAGCGCGACTTCGCTGCTCCGACTATCGGTAGTCCGCAAGTTGGTTTGGGCGCCGGACAAGGCGTGTTCTGCCAAGGCCGTTTCGGCCCTGTCGGAAGCGCATGGGCCTTGCACCGCGATTGGACCGCCTGCCCTGGTCTTGGCGGCGAGGATCACCCCCATGTCAGCCTGGATCTGCGCAACGGACCGCCAATGAGTCTCGACTTCGTGCAAGGCGAGGCCGCGCCGCATGATGATTTCTAGGTGACGAACCTGTTGGCCTTGAGCCGCGCCAGAAGGTCGATGCGGGCGGCCTCCAGGCGTTCGGGGTTCGTGGCGCGAAGGACCAGGTTGGCGCCGTAGCCCTGTTCATCACTGAACGGGTAGCTGCCCATCGCCACCTCCGGGCGATCTTTTTGGACGTCGGCGAACAACTCGGCTATTTCGCTTTCGGGGCGCCGGACCGTCACGGCCACCGATAGCATCTTCTTACCCGTGGCCAGCCGTGGAGTCACCGCCAGCAGCATCGCCTGCATGATGTTGGGCACGCCCGCCATCACGATCACATTGCCGATCATGAAGCCGGGCGCCTTGGAAATCGCGTTCTCGACCAACTCGGCACCGAGTGGGATGCGAGCCATGCGCAACCTCGCAGCCGTGAATTCGAGCCCGCGCGCCGCATAGTGTGGTGCCATGATCGCCACCGCGCGCGGATCGACATCGATGGCAACATCAAAGGCCTTGGCGATGGCGTCGGCGGTGATGTCGTCATGGGTGGGTCCAATGCCGCCGGTGGTGAAAACGTAGTTGAAATCGCCACGCAGCGTATTCAGCGCCGCGACGATCCGGCCCTCCTCGTCGGGGACAACCCGCACTTCTTTCAGCTGTATGCCGATGGCGGTCAGATGATCGGCGATGAAGCCGATATTCTTGTCCTTGGTGCGCCCGGACAGGATTTCGTCGCCGATCACCAGGAGGGCCGCTGTCACGATATCCTTGTCAGTGGCCGTCATCTGCCTGCCTCCGTCATGTTCACCCGCGATGATCTTAGACGCTTGCCGGGTCCGCGCCAGATGCCTAACCCTTGCGTGATGCGATTTCCATCCCCCCTCAGGCGCGGCACCCTGCTCCGGCGCTACAAGCGCTTTCTCGCCGATGTGCAGTTGGAGGATGGCGCCGAAATCACCGCCGCCGTTCCCAATACCGGCACGATGATGGGGCTTTGCGAGCCTGGCAGCCGGGTATGGTTGTCGCGCTCCGAAAGCCCAACCAGGAAATATCCCCACACCTGGGAACTGGTCGAAACCGACCTCGGCAAGGGGCCGACCTTGGTTGGCATCAACACCGGCCTGCCGAACAAGCTGGTGGAGGAGGCCATCGCGGCAAACAAGTTGTCCGAGCTGGGCGGTTATCCGAGCCTTCGCCGTGAAGTGAAATACGGCGTCAATAGCCGCATCGATCTGTTGCTGGAAGCCGCGAACGGGCAGCGCTGCTATGTTGAAGTCAAGAATGTCCACCTATCCCGCCAGGCCGGCCTCGCAGAATTCCCCGATTGCGTCAGCGAGCGGGCGGCAAAGCACCTGATCGAACTGGCTGGCATGGTCGCGCAAGGGCACCGGGCGGTGATGGTCTACCTGGTGCAGCGGTCCGATACTCGAGCCTTCAAGCTGGCTGGCGATCTGGACCCCAAGTATCTTACCGGGTTCAATAGCGCGCGGGCCGCCGGCGTCGAGGCCCTTGCCTATGCCTGCGACGTCCGCATTGACGGTATCGACGTCACCGATTGCCTGCCGTTGCATCCGCCGTCACATTTGAGCTAAACCACGGGTACACTGCCCATCGGAAAATACAAATGCACAACCTCGATCCTCTCCGTTCAAGCCCGCGCGACAGCAACAAGGTGCGCATATACGGCCCCGAGGCCTTCGCGGGAATGCGCCGCGCCGGCCAATTGGCGGCCGAGGCCCTCGATCTGCTTGTCGAACAGGCTCGGCCAGGCGTGAGCACGGAAGCGCTTGACGATCTGGTTTTTGAGTTCGCGATGGATCACAAGGCCTATCCGGCACCGCTAAACTATCGCGGCTTTCCCCGCTCCATTTGCACCTCGATCAACCACGTCGTGTGCCACGGTATTCCCGGTCCCAAGCCGCTGCGCGAGGGCGACATCGTGAATATCGACGTGACGTTGATCCTCGATGGCTGGCACGGCGATTCGAGTCGCATGTATCCGATTGGCCAGATCAACCGGAAGGCCGAGCGGCTGCTCGAAGTGACCTATAATTCGCTGATGCGCGGCATCGAGGTGGTGATGCCTGGCCGCACCACGGGCCATATCGGCGAAGCCATCCAGCGCTATGCCGAGAAGGAACGGTGCAGCGTGGTGCGAGACTTCTGCGGCCATGGCCTAGGCGATGTGTTCCACGACCGGCCCAACATCCTTCATTACGGCAAGGCCGGCGAGGGCGTGGAGTTGAAGGCGGGCATGATCTTCACGATCGAGCCGATGATCAATTTGGGCAAGGCCGCCGTGAAGGTCCTCGAAGACGGCTGGACCGCCGTCACGCGCGACAAGTCGCTATCGGCGCAGTTCGAACATACGGTTGGCGTGACGGATTCGGGCTGCGAAGTCTTCACTTTTTCGCCCAAGGGCTATCATCACCCGCCCTATCGCCCAGCCGTTCAGTGAGGGGTTCCTCGTGGCCGACGGCTTGCGGGATGACGACAACGCGCCCTTGGAGCCCAGCTACACCGGGCACCGCGACCGCTTGCGGCAGCGGTTCCGCAAGGGCGGCGCCGACGCGATTCCCGACTACGAGTTGCTCGAACTGCTGCTTTTTCGCGCCATTCCCCGCCGGGACGTCAAACCGCTCGCCAAGGAGCTGATCCGTCATTTTGGCTCCTTCGTCGAGGTCATCAGCGCGCCCGACGAGCGCCTGGCCGCCGCGCCAGGTCTGGGCGATGCCGCGATCACCGAATTGAAGATCGTTCGCGCGGCCGCGTTGCGGCTGATGCAGGGCGAAGTGCGCAAGCGCAATGTCCTTAGCAATTGGTCCGAAGTGATTGGTTATTGCCGGGCTGCCATGGCGTTCGAGGCCAAGGAGCAGTTCCGCATCCTGTTCCTCGACAAGCGCAACAACCTCATCGCCGATGAAGTGCAGCAACGCGGCACCGTCGATCACACCCCCGTCTATGTGCGCGAAATCATCAAGCGCGCCCTGGAGCTGTCCTCGACCGCGCTGATCCTGGTCCACAACCACCCTTCCGGCGATCCCACCCCCTCGCGCGCCGACATCGACATGACCAGGACCATAGTCGCCACCGCCAAGCCATTGGGCATCCTGATCCACGACCATCTCATCATCGGCAAGGACGGGCACACGAGTTTCAAGGCCAAGGGTCTGATCGCCTGATTGCCCACGGCGGCCCGCGCGTGCTGTCACGTTGGTTGCACGAATCGCGCGTCCATGTGACCTCGGGGCGACCCCTGCGCGCAATTGCCTGATGCGAATTTTGACGGGATCGGGCAGGTGAACCCAGCACTCAAATCGCAGCCGGGCCGAGCATGGCGCTCAAGTGGATTGACCTCACATCGTTCAGCCGGCGATCGGCTCCCAACGTCTGGGATTTCGTCGCCTTCGCGCTGATCCTGGCCGTGTTCGTGGCCGTCGCCCACGGCTCGCGCGGCATGACCGCCCATCTGCCCGCGCCGAACGTCGCCCAGATCACGCTCGACTATGGCAGCCTGCCCTACTACGCGCTGCGGACCACCTTGCGGATGTTCCTGGCGCTCATCGCCTCGTTCATCTTTACGCTGCTCTATGCCACCCTGGCTGCCAAGAGCAAGCGCGCCGAACTGGTGCTGATACCGCTGCTGGATGTGTTGCAATCGGTGCCGGTGCTTGGCTTCCTCTCATTCACCGTCACGTTTTTCCTCGGCCTGTTTCCGGGCAGCACATTGGGCGCCGAATGCGCGGCCATCTTCGCCATCTTCACCAGCCAGGCCTGGAACATGGCCTTCTCGTTTTACCAATCACTGGTCACTGTGCCGCGTGAGCTTGACGAGGTTACGCGAGGCTTCCGGCTGAGCGGCTGGCAGAGGTTCTGGTGCTTGGAAGCGCCGTTCGCCGTGCCGGGGCTCTTGTGGAACACCATGGTGTCGATGTCGGGCGGGTGGTTCTTCGTGGTTGCCTCCGAGGCGATCTCTGTCGGCAATACCACGGTGAGTCTGCCTGGCATCGGCTCCTATCTGGCGCTTGCCATCGACAACAGCCGCGTTGACGCAGTGATCGCGGCGGTCGGCATCATGTTCGTGGTGATTCTGGCTTACGATCAGCTGCTGTTCCGGCCCATTGTTGCCTGGTCGGGCAAGTTCAGGGTCGAAATGTCTCAAGGCCAGACCACGGCCGACCCGTGGGTGCTGCGAATATTCAAGCGCACGCAGTTCCTGCACGTGATCGCTGGTGGCCTGGGGGACCAGCTCACGCGGATCGCCTATTGGCGGCTTCAGGTCCCCTCACTGCGGCGGCGCTCCGGTGCTGCCGACCCCCGGTTGTCGAAACTGTTCGATTATCTCTGGTACGGGCTGATCGGCCTGGTGACGCTCTGGGCGCTGTTCGAGATCGAGGGGTTCGTCACCACCGAGCTGTCCTGGGGCGATCTGATCCAAACCATCGGACTAACTCTGATCACCATGCTTCGCGTCGTGGCACTGCTGACGCTGGCCACCGTGTTCTGGGTTCCTGTCAGCGTGTGGATCGGTCTCAGGCCCGAGATGGCCCGACGGATCCAGCCTCTGGCTCAGTTTCTGGCATCGTTCCCCGTCAACGTGGTTTTCCCCATCGCGGTCATCGCCATCCTGAAACTGAACCTCAACCCCGATATCTGGTTGAGCGCACTCATCATCTTCGGGACCCAGTGGTACATCGTCTTCAACGTGATCGCGGGCGCCGCGGCTTTTCCCAATGATCTCAAGGAGGCCGCCGCGACCTACCGCGCCAAGGGCTGGCAATGGTGGCGAGAGGTCATGCTGCCCGGCATCTTCCCCTATTTCGTCACCGGCGCCTTGACGGCCTCGGGCGGCTCGTGGAACGCCAGCATCGTTGCCGAATACGTCAAATGGGGCAATGACAGGGTTGCCGCCCATGGCATCGGCGCCTATATCGCCCAGGCAACGGAGGCAGGCGACTATCCCAAGATCGTGCTTGGGGTGGCTGTGATGTCTGTGTTCGTCATTCTGTTCAATCGCTTGTTCTGGCGGCCCCTGTTCGGTTATGCCGAGCGGAGGTTGCGGCTCAACTGAAGGGTCTTTGCGGGTCGCGTTTGCGAAAAAGGCAGTGACCACTTTTAATGCAGCGCTTAAGGGAGTGCGCGATGGCGACGGCCAGCCCCAATCTTCTCGATGTCAGCCACGTCAGCAAGCGGTACATGAAGGGCTCGGGCGAGGAGGGCATACCCATCCTCGATGATGTCAGCCTTTCGCTGAGTGATGGCGAGATCGTCGGATTGCTGGGGCGCTCGGGCTGCGGAAAATCGACGCTGCTGCGCATTGTCTCGGGACTGATCCGGCCGAGCGCCGGCAATGTTGTCTATCTCGACCAACAGGTCGAGAAGCCGGCCGATGGCATCGCCATGGTGTTCCAGAGCTTTGCGCTGTTCCCGTGGCTAACGGTGCAGGAGAACGTAGAGTTCGGGTTGAGAGCCCAAGGTGTCGGCGAAGAGGACTCGCATCGCCGGGCGCTCAAGGCTATCGACCTCATCGGCCTCGATGGCTTCGAGACCGCCTATCCCAAAGAGCTCTCGGGCGGAATGCGGCAGCGTGTGGGCTTTGCTCGCGCGCTCGTGGTCAATCCCAATATCCTCCTGATGGACGAGCCATTTTCGGCGCTGGACGTGCTGACCGCCGAAACGCTTCGCACCGACCTTCTCGACCTCTGGACGGAAGGCCGGTTGCCGATCAAGGCCATCCTCATGGTCACGCATAATATCGAGGAGGCGGTGCTGATGTGCGACCGCATTCTGGTGCTGTCGTCCAATCCGGGAAAGATCGCGGCCGAAATCAAGGTTACGCTCAAACATCCACGCAACCGGCTCGACCCGGAATTCCGCCAGCTCGTGGATACCATCTATGCCCGCATGACCCAGCGAGCCGAGCTAAAGCCTGCGGGCCGCGACGGCCATTTCCAAGGCCTCGGCTTCGGCATGGTCCTGCCGCGGGTCTCGACCAATTCGCTGGCCGGGCTCATGGAGGCGCTGGCCGCGCCGCCCTTCAACGGCAAAGCCGACCTGCCCGTCATCGCCGACGAACTGACTTTGGAGGTGGACGATCTGTTCAAGATTGGGGAGACGCTGCAATTGCTGCGTTTTGCCGAGATCGAATCGGGTGACATCAAGCTGACGCCGGCAGGCATGAAGTTTGCCGTCGGCGAAGTGGACGCTCGCAAAAAGCTCTTTGGCGATCATATGCTTACCTATGTGCCGCTCGCTGCCCGCATCCGGCGCGTTCTGGACGAACGGGCAAGCCACACGGCTCCGGCCAATCGCTTCATCCAGGAGCTTGAGGACTACATGGGCGAGGAGGACGCCGAGACCACGCTGCGCTCGGTAACCAACTGGAGCCGCTATGGCGAGCTGTTCGCCTACGACGAGAGCGCGCAGGTGTTCAGCCTGGAAAATCCTCAGTAACGGGGACACGCTGTTCATCTTCGGCAGTGAACAGGCTGCCGAAGATGAACAGCGTGTCCCCGTTGAGTTCAAGTCTTGATGGTCATGTGCTCGGGGCCATACGGAAAATTCGTGATGTTTTCCGAGCCGGTCTCGGTAATGATGAAGATGTCGTGCTCGCGGTAGCCACCAGCACCTGGCTGACCGTCTGGGATCATGATCATCGGCTCCATCGAGACGACCATGCCCGGTTGCAGCACCGTGTCCACGTCCTCGCGCAGTTCGACCCCAGCCTCGCGCCCGTAGTAGTGGCAGAGCACGCCGAACGAATGGCCGTAGCCGAATGAGCGGTATTTGAGCAGGTCCCAGCCGCGATACATTTCGTTAAGTTCGAGCGCGATCTCCGAGCACGTCTTGCCAGGCTGCATCAGCTCGCTGCCAACCCGCATCACCTCGCAATTCTTGGTCCACAGATCGAGATGGGCATTTGACGCACGTTGGCAGAACAGCGTGCGCTCGATGGCGGTGTAGTAGCCAAAGATCATCGGAAAACAATTGAGCGAGAGGATGTCGCCCGCCGCGATCTTCTTGTTGGTGACCGGATTGTGCGCGCCGTCGGTCTCGATGCCGGACTGGAACCAGGTCCAGGTGTCCATGAGCTCGACGAACGGGAAACTCTTTCCGATCTCGCGCACCATCGCGTTGGTCGAGGCCAGCGCCACCTCGTACTCGGGCGCACCCTCCTTGATCGCGCCCATCACCGCCGCCGCGCCCACATTGCAGATGCGCGCGCATTCGCGGATGTGCTTGTGCTCCTCGGCCGACTTGATCGTCCGCAGCCACATGGCCGGCTCGGCGATGTCCACGAGATCGACGCCCGGGAAGGCGTCCTCGAGCTGCTCGCGGAATGCGAGAGTGGCGTGATCGAACTCGATGCCGAGCCGCTTGACCCCCTTGGTCAGCGACTTGACCGCCGTGAAGTAGTTGTCCCGGCGCCAATCCGTATAGGTGATGTTGTCACCGAACGTCCGGCGCCAGGGCTGGCCACCGTCGATGGCCGCGGTGACGGTGGTGGCATTGTGCTGGTCGATGACAAGGCCGTATTTTCGGCCGAAATAGCAATAGAGGAAGCCGGAGTAATAGCAGATATTGTGGTACGACGTGAACAGAGCAGCATCGACATCGGCTTTGGCGAGATGCGCGCGCAATCCGTCCTGCCGCCGCCGCATCTCACCATCGGAAAATGGCGACCAGCGCTTGTCGCCATTGTGCCATTTGGCGACATGCAGCATGTCGTCGGTTGTCGCGCGGACTTTGGCCATGGGTCTCTCCCTTTGATGGTGCAGCCAATCCAAAACAACAGAGCAGCGGCGTCAACCCGCGAATTAGGGGTCAGACCCCTTTCGAGCGGTGGCGCGAAACATCCGAAAGGGGTCTGACCCCTAATTCGCAGCCTCCCATGGCACGCGCCTTGCGTCTTACCGCCTGGTGCTCATTCCGCCGGAGGCTGCCCATGCCCATCGCCCGCCGCCAGTTTCTGCTGCGTTCGGCAGTTCTTTCCGGGACTGCGGCCGCATTGCTCGGCGTGAACAGTCAAGTTGCATCAGCGGCCGAGGCTGGCCTCGATCCAGCCAGTTCCGCTGACCAGACGGGCGCAATTCAAGCGGCCATCGACCGCGCAACAGCCAAGAGCGAGATGTTGCACCTGCCCGCCGGTACTTTCCGCTGTGGCACAATTGGGCTGCCAACCGGCACCCGCATCTTGGGAGTTCCGGGGGCAACCAAACTTCTCTTCACGGGCGGTCCCGCATTCCTTGTCGCCAGCCGGGCACATGGCATCATCCTGGAGGGCCTCGTCATCGACGGTGGCCTGCAACCCCTCGATACCCAGACCGCCGATGGCCTTATCACGCTGGCTGACTGCACCGACGTCTGGTTGCGAAACGTGACCGTGACGGGAAGCCTCATCAACGGTATTTCCCTGCGGCGCTGCTCCGGTACTGTCACGAGCTGTTCCGTCGGCAAATGCGGGCAGACGGCCATCTTCAGCCAGGATGCGTACGATTTCTCCATCACTGCCAACCGGGTCGAAGCCATTGGCAACAACGGCATCCAGGTCTGGCGGAGCGAGATCGGGGAGGACGGCACCCTGGTCGCCCACAACAGGGTCAGCCACATCGAGGCCCGCGACGGCGGCGACGGTCCCAACGGCAACGGCATCAACGTGTTTCGCGCCGGTTCCGTTCAGGTGCTCGCGAACCGGGTGAGCGACTGCGTATTTTCCGCCATTCGGGCCAATTCAGCATCGAACATCCTGATCGCCGACAATAGCTGTGAACGGCTTGGCGAGGTCGCGATTTATTCCGAGTTCGCATTCCAGGGAGCGGTCATCTCCGGCAATCTCGTTGACGGCGCCTCGCTTGGAATATCGGTCACGAATTTCAACGAGGGCGGACGGCTCGCCGTGGTGCAAGGCAATCTCCTGCGCAATCTCAAGCGAACTTCTGCATCGGGCGAGGACTTGGGTATCGGCATCGCCGTGGAGGCGGACACCTCCGTTTCCGGCAACGTGATCGAGGCCGCCGCCAGGGTCGGCATTCTGGCCGGCTGGGGCGCCTATCGGCGCGATATAGCGATCACCGGCAACGTGGTGCGCGCATCCCCTGTCGGCATTGGCCTGTCGTCCAGCGAGAGTGGTGGAGCGGTGCTGGTGGCCCAAAACCTCATCAGCGGCGCCAGTTCCGGCGGCATAAGGCTGATGGATGGCGGGTCGCCCATCGGTTCTGACCTCACCCGCGACACAATCTCGCCACAGAATCACTCTGCCCTGACCATCGGGGGAAATGCTTCCGCATAGGTGCCGTACTGATCAGGCGCCAAGCCGGGGCATCATGCCAGGGGAGATTGCACCATCGCTCGGAAACGGAATGTGTTGGTCACGGGCAGTTCGTCGGGTATTGGCCGGGCGTGCGGCGAGTTCTTGAACCTCAACGGCTGGCATGTCTATGGTGGCTGCCGCACACCTGGCACGGTCGCCGCGATCGACCAGCTGACCTTGGACGTTCGCGATGAGGCTTCGGTCGAGCAGGCGGTGGCCGAAATCATCCGCCGTGACGGCCAGCTCGACGCGCTTGTCCATTGCGCCGGCGTCAGTCTCACCGGCCCCATCGAGGAAACCACGGTCGCGGAGGCAAAAGACCTGTTCGAGGTCAATTATTTTGGCAGCCTGCGGATGGTTCGTGCCGTCTTGCCGGCCATGCGGGCCGCGCGCTCCGGCCGGATCGTGATCGTGGGCTCGATCGCGTCTCATATCGGCCTGCCGTTTCTGGCGCATTATTCAGCGAGCAAGTTCGCCCTTGAAGGCCTCATGGAGGCCCTGCGGCTGGAATTGGCTCCTTACGGCGTCCAGGCCAGCATCGTGCATCCAGGCGATGTTGCAACGGCAATCGTCGCGCACGAAACCCGAGCTGGGCGAACCGTTCCGTCGTCGCCCTATTGGCGCGACTATCAGGCCGTTTCGGCCCGCTACAAGAGCAATGTTGAAAATGGGCTTCCGCCCGAGACCGTAGCCCGCGCCGTCGCCAAGCTCCTTCAGGCCCCACGGCCGCCGGTCAGCCAATTCGTTGGATCAACCCTCGAACTCCTGGCTGTTGGCATGAAGTCGCGGCTGCCGTCGCGATGGTTTGAATACATCCTGCGCCGCTCCTACGATCTTTAGAGCCGTCCCCGATCGAATGGACTTGCCGCTGCCACGGCGCGTTGCAGCACCTAAGCGCAAAGCAACTCCTCACCCCAACCTTCTCCCAAAGGGAGAGGGGGCGTAAACGGGACGATCAGTGAGCCGATCGTTCCTTCTCCGTTGGGAAGAAGAACAGGATGGGCGGAGGTTAGCTCGGCGCCTGCGTCAGTACGATCGGAATGCGCTCAAAACGGCGCTTACGATTCCGACGCCTCGGCTTCCTCCCCGCCATCCTCTGACCCATCGTCCGGGATGTGTTCCACGGCCACGACCTTCTCGCCGTCCGTCGTCTTGAACACCGTCACCCCTTGCGTATTGCGGCCGGCGACGCGGATGCCGCCCACCGGGCAGCGGATGAGCTGGCCGCCGTCGGTCACCAGCATGATCTGGTCGGCCTCCTCCACCGGGAAACCCGCGATCAGCCGGCCGTTGCGCTCGTTGACGATCATGCCGACGATGCCCTTGCCACCCCGGTTCGTCACCCGGTACTCGAAGGACGAGGACCGCTTGCCGAAGCCGCGATCGCTGACCGTGAGTACGAACTGCTCGGCCGCGCTCATCTCGGCATAGCGGGCCTCGCTCAATGACGCCTCGCCCACGGCTTCCTCGGCATCGGCCTCAGCTTCGGCGGCTTCGCCCGCATCGGCACCGGCAACCGCGCGGCGCTGCTTGATATAGGCCGCCCGCTCCTGCGGATCGGCCTCGAAGTGGCGCAGGATGGTCATGGAGATCACCACGTCGCCCTCGGCCAGGGCAATGCCCCGCACACCGGTCGAATCGCGGCCCTTGAAAACGCGCACGTCGGTCACCTGGAAGCGCATCGCCTGGCCCGCCGCCGAGGTCAGCAGCACGTCATCGCCCTCCGAGCAGATGGCGACACCCACGATGTGGTCGCCCTCGTCCAGCTTCATGGCGATCTTGCCGTTCTGGCGTACCTCCACGAAGTCCGAGAGCCGGTTGCGACGCACGCCGCCCGACTCCGTGGCGAACATGATGTCGAGCGTGGCCCAGCTCGCCTCGTCCTCGGGCAGTGGCAGGATCGAGGTGATGCGCTCGCCCTCGCTCAGCGGCAAAAGATTGACCAGTGCCTTGCCGATGGCTTGCGGAGTGGACAGAGGCAGCCGCCAGACCTTCATCTTGTAGGCCATGCCGCGCGAGGAGAAGAAGATGATCGGCGTATGGGTGTTGGCCACGAACAGCCGGGTGACGAAATCCTCTTCCCGGGTCGCCATGCCCGCTCGGCCCTTGCCGCCGCGCCGCTGCGCCCGGTAGGTGGAAAGCGGAACGCGCTTGATGTAGCCCTTGTGCGAGACGGTGACGACCATGTCCTCGCGGCTGATCATGTCCTCGTCGTCGATATCGCCCTCGAATTCGAGGATTTCCGATTTGCGGGGGCTGCCGAACTCGTCCTTGATGGAGGTCAGTTCGCCCTTGATGATGTCGACGATCCGCACACGCGAACCAAGTATCTCCAGGTAATCCTTGATCTCGCCGCCGATCTTCGCCAGTTCGGTCCCGATGTCGTCCCGCCCGAGCGCCGTGAGGCGCGAGAGAGTCAGCGCGAGAATGGCCGTGGCCTGCTCATCCGACAATTTGTAGGTGCCCGCCGCAGTCACTGCGTGGCGCGGATCGGCGATCAGTTCGATCAGCGGCACCATGTCCTTGGCCGGCCACTCGCGCTCCATCAGGCCGACCTTGGCCTCGGCGGGGCTTGCCGAGCCGCGAATGAGTTTGATCACTTCGTCGATGTTGGCGACAGCAATGGCCAAGCCCACCAATATGTGGGCGCGGTCACGGCACTTGCGCAGCAGATACTTGGTCCGCCGGCTGACAACCTCCTCGCGGAAGGTCGTGAAGGCCGAGATCATGTCCTTGAGATTGAGCACTTCCGGCCGGCCGCCGTTCAGCGCCACCATGTTGGCGGCAAACGACTGCTGGAGCTGCGAGAACCGCCAGAGCTGGTTCAGCACCACATCGGCGATGGCGTCACGTTTCAGCTCGATCACCACCCGCATTCCATCGCGATTGGTCTCGTCCCAGACATCGGCGATGCCCTCGATCTTCTTCTCCTTCACCATCTCGCCGATCTTCTCGATCATCACCTTCTTGTTCACCTGATAAGGAATCTCGGTGACGATCAGGGCCTCGCGGTCCTTGCGGATGGTTTCGACGGTGACCCGGGCGCGCTGCACGATGGAGCCGCGTCCCTTGTGATAGGCCGCATGGATGCCGGCGCGACCGAGGATTTGCGCGCCGGTCGGGAAGTCGGGGCCCGGAATGATCCGCATCAGCTCGTCAATCGTGATCTCGGGATTGTCGAGATGGGCTATGCAGGCGTCGATCACCTCGCTGAGATTGTGCGGCGGGATATTGGTGGCCATGCCAACCGCAATGCCACCGCCGCCGTTGACCAGCAGGTTGGGAAATTTGGCGGGGAGGACCGATGGCTCTTTCTTGGTGGCATCGTAGTTGTCCCGGTAGTCGATGGTGTCTTTGTCGAGGTCGTCGACAAGGCTGGACGACACCTTCTGCAGCCGGCATTCAGTGTAGCGCATGGCCGCGGGCGGATCGCCGTCCACCGAGCCGAAATTGCCCTGCCCGTCGATCAGCGGCACCCGCAGCGACCAGTCCTGCGCCATCCGCACCAGCGTCTCATAGATCGCGCTATCGCCGTGCGGATGGTAGTTGCCCATGACGTCGCCGACGACCTTGGCGCATTTGACATATTTCTTGTTGTGCTCAAGCCCCGCCTCGCTCATGGCGAAGAGGATGCGGCGATGCACCGGCTTCATGCCGTCGCGCACGTCGGGAAGCGCGCGGCTGACGATCACGCTCATGGCGTAGTCGAGATAGGAGGTCTTCATCTCCTCGATGATGGAGATGGGTTTCACCTCCGACCCCTGAGGCCCTCCTGGGGGAACAGAACTGGGCGGACCCTTGGTCTTGTCAGCCAAAGCGATTGTCTTTCTGCAAAAAAACTACCCGAAAGTGGTGCCGTGCAGCACCCCTTGCGAGTCGTTGAAGCTTCGACAGGGACTATAGGCAACCCGGTCTTGCGGAGCAATCGGGGCCGGCCAATTGCCCACGGCCTTGATTTGTCCCTGTTGAAACGCAAAAGGCGGCGCCCCGGGACGCCGCCTTGCCGACAAGTGATTGATCCGTCTTGCTATTGTGTATCGCGCCGGCGCAACAATCCACTGAGACCGCCTGGTCGCTTGAGAAGTCCTCCGGCGGGGGCCGGTGGCTCGGCGACGGGACGCCGCACGAGGCTTCCGGTTTGTCGGGGCGGCGCCGCCGCAGCCTGCACGAAATTTGAACCGGGTTGACCAGGTGGCTGGCCATAACCAAGCTGGCCTGACTGGGCAAATGCATCGGCCGGCTGTTGCTGTGCAAAGCCATTACCGTAGTTCGCTTGGGCCGCAACTGGCTGTTGGGCGTAGCCCGGGTTCAGGCCGCCGCCAAAGGCTTGGGCCGGAGCCTCAAAGGCCTGCGGTGGCGTATTTGGCGCGAACGCCACCTGTTGTTGAGGGGCGTAGGCCGGCTGCGGAAGGCCGGTACGCCGATCTTGCGCAAAACCGTTGGCTGGGGCCCGGGCGGGCACCTGACCGTAGACGGCGGCTTGGGCGGCCTGTTGCGCCGCAGCTTGCTGGGCGAAAGCTGCCTGGGCGGCCGCTTGATGGGCAATGGCTTGCTGAGCAGCCTGTTCGGCCTCTCCCAACATCGCTTCCTCGGCGACATGGGGATTGCCGGAGTGGCGCCACCGCTCGACAACCGTATTGAGAAAGTCGTCGTCGCCAATGTCCTGCTTCCACTTCTCGGAGAAGCGGGCGGTCGAAGAGCGCGGCATGTGTTGCTTGGCTAGTTCGTCGAACTTGATGCGCACCGGCAGCGTCATGCCGTCACCAAAGGCGATGGCCTCGCGCGCGCCCAGCGCCGGAAGGAATTCCAGCAGCCCCGAACCGGTATCAGCAATCGCCGATTGCACGATCTGCTGGTCGCGGTCGTTGGACATGCGCAAGGCAAAGACGGTGTTGCACTGGGACAGAATGGTCGGGTCAATCTCGGCGGGACGCTGCGTTATGATGCACAGCGAAGCGCCGTACTTGCGGCCTTCCTTGGCGATCTTGGCGATGGCGCGTTTGGCCGGTTCAAAGCCGGTGCTGGCGTTGGCGGGCACGTAGCGATGCGCTTCCTCGCACACCAAAGTGACCGGCACATGGCCCTCACCCCAAAGAGCGAAATCGAAGGTCATGCGGCACAGCACCGAAACGACGACATTAACGACTTCGGTTGGAATTCCGGTCAGCTCAAGGATGGTGAGCGGCTTGTTGTTGACAGGAATGCGGAACAGCCGGCCGAGAATGCTGGCCATTGTGTCGTTGACCGTGAAGCCGCCGAACATGAAGGCATAGCGCTGGTCCTGCGAAATGATGTCGATGCGGGCCTTCAACCAGCGATAGGGCGACAGATCGCGCTTGTTTTCCAGCATTCCCATCTTGTCGTCGATCATGGCAAGCAGATCGGAGATGCGATAGGGAACGGGCGTGTCGACGGTGTAGCGGTTGGCCATCACCAGCGCGCGCTTGAGCGCCACCCGGTCGTTGGTGTTGGATTTCTGTGAATACTTGCTTTTGCAGAGCGGGATGAGTTCCTGCAGGATCTCGATTTCGGTCTTGCGTTCGTCGGTCTTGCCGATCAGGACCTCGACCAGCTCGTCCCAGGTCAGAAGCCAGTAAGGCAAGTGGAGATTGTGCGGGCTCATCACCTCGGCCAGATCGCTGAACGAGGTTGAGTACTCGTTGTGAGGATCAAGAAGGATGATGTGGGCCTTCGGATTCTTTTCCAGAATGGCCCGGAAGATCAGCGCTGTCGTGCAAGACTTGCCTGTGCCGGTGGTGCCAAGAATGGCGAAGTGCTTGCCCAGCATTTCGTCAACGCGGACCATGGCCGGGATCGAATTGTCCTGTCGGATGCTTCCCACCCGCACCGCCGTGTCGGCCGACGCCGAAAAGGCCTTGAGGAGTTCCTCTCGCGAAGCGACGCGAACCCGATCGCCGAGCGCAGGGTAAGCCGTAACGCCGCGCTGGAAATTGGATGCGCGGCCTTCCCTGTCCTTGGGCAACTCGCCAACAAGACCAAGTTCTGCGATCCAGACCTCGGGATCATCCTCCTTCTGGGCCGGCACTGGCACGCTCAGTGCCGAGACCAGGCCGAGCACGATGGAGTTGGCCGTGTCGATACCGAGCAGCGTGCCCATTTCAGGCCGATTGGCCATGCTCTCCCGGTTGCGCCGGTTGTCGTCGAGCAGCACGATCGCCTTTGAGCCCGTCACCGAAACGATGCGCCCGATCGATCCGTCGACGCGATCGGTTCTTGCCTGCTTGTCAGCCGATGGAATGTACACGATCTAAAGCCCCCGCTAGTTCCCGTCAGACGCCCGGTGTTATTGCTCCGCGCGCCAATTGCATGATCGCAGCCTGTTCGTCCGCCTGGTTCTCGGTGGCGGGCGGCAACAGGAGCGCGACCTCCGTGCCCTCGCCCTTTACGCTTTTGATGCTGAGTGATCCTCCGTGCAGCTCGACCAGCGCCTTGGCGATAGGCAGCCCCAATCCAGTGCCCTCGCGCATTCGCGAGCGCCCGCCGTCGACCTGGCCGAACGGCAGCATGGCGATCATCATTTCCTCTTCCGTCATGCCAACCCCGGTATCGCGCACGCTGATGCGAACCTGGCCATCGCGCTCAACCGTCACCCGCAACGTGACGCGCCCGCCTTCGGGCGTGAACTTGATGGCATTGCTGACGAGGTTCATGACGATCTGCTTCAGCTTGACCGGATCGCCCTTGATCTGCGGCAGATCGTGCGGGATGTCCTGGATGAGGGTGACGCCCGCGTCATCGGCCGCCACCTTGAAGAAGGCCAAGCTGGAGCCGAGCACCTCGTCGACATGCAGCTCATGCAGATCCAGCGTGAATTTGCCCGCCTGGATCTTCGAGATTTCCAGGATGTCATTGATGATCGCCAGCAGATGCTTGGCGGCTTCCTGGATCAGCCCCGAGTATTCGCTGATATTGTCCTTGCTCAACTGCCGCTTGTCGTGCTCGCCGATGAGCCGCGAGAAGCCGATGATGGTGTTGAGCGGCGTTCTGAGCTCATGGCTCATGTTGGCAATGAATTCGCTCTTGAGCTTGTTGGCCAGCTCCGCCTCGACCCGCGCCGATTTCTCGGCGATCTTGGCCCGGTGACGCAGGATAGCATCGCCCAGCAGGTTGGAGTATTCGCTCAGCAGCGAGGTCGACCGGTTGGGTCCGAAGGCTTGTCCGAGCATGTCCGTCCTGGCGAGCTGTGCAGTCGGCCGTTAAGTCTAGCCGCCAGTCGATAAGGGCCGGTTAAATCCGGCGGGACGTGATTCGTCGGGCTGTTTCCTGTAATGACGGATATTGGTAAACGAAGCCTTTACCATCCCCGGCGATGATCATTCCGGGCCGCCAGATAGCGCTTTTCCGGCGCTCCGTTTGGAAGGGGAGAATTTCATGCGCCTGCTGATCACTGGCTGGCAAGGTCAGCTCGCCCGATCGCTGGTGGAGGCTGCGGCGGCGCGGCCGGAGATCACGGCGCTCGGCCTCGGGCGGCCGGCGCTCGATCTGTGCGCGCGGCCATCGATCCTGCGCACGCTTACCGACCACACGCCGGACCTCATCGTCAACACGGCGGCCTACACCGCCGTGGACAAGGCCGAGAGCGAGCCGGATGCCGCCTTCAAGCTCAACCGCGACGGGGCGGGCATGTTGGCCGAGGCGGCGGCCGCGCGAGGCGTGCCAATCATTCATGTCTCCACCGACTACGTGTTCGACGGTGCCAAGCCCTCGCCCTATGTCGAGACCGACGCAACCGGGCCGCTCAACGTCTACGGCGCCTCGAAATTGGCGGGCGAGCAAGCGGTGGCGGCGGCCAATCCGCGCCATCTCATCTTGCGCACGGCGTGGGTCCACAGCCCGTTTGGGCAGAATTTCGTCAAGACCATGCTGCGGCTGGCGGCGACCCGGCCCCGCCTTGGCGTTGTTGCCGACCAGCTGGGAAATCCGACTTTTGCTCCGCATCTGGCGGCGGCCATTCTCGATCTCGCGATCAAGATCAAGGCATTGAAATCAAACGATATTGAATGGGGCATTTATCACGCTGCCGGAACCGGTGAAACCTCTTGGCATGGCCTTGCGCAAGCCGTATTCGCGCAATCAAAAGCGTCCGGCGGCCCCACCGCTGAAGCCGATCCGATCCCCGCCAGCGCTTACCCAACCCCGGCCGCCCGCCCGCACAATTCGCGGCTCGATTGCGGCAAGCTGGAGGCCGCTTTTGGCGTCCGCCTGCCAGACTGGCGGGAGGGTGTGACCGCTTGCGTGTCAAGACTTCTGCAACCATCCGAACAGGCAATCTGATGACCAAAGCGCAGCAAGTCCGCCCTGGCTCGGGCCTTGCATCGACCCCCGCATCGTCAACGATGCCGGAGGTATCGCGGCGGCTTGATTCCGGCACCCCAGCCGGCCAGACCGACCGTGTTGAAGCGCCCATGAACACACCCAACCCGCCGTCCCGCCTGGTCGATGCCTGGATGCCGTCGGACCGCCGCCGCCTCGGTTTCCTATCCCTGCGCTCCTACGAGCAGGCCGCCATGAGCTGCCCGACCGATATGTGGTCGTATCAGCAATTGTTCATCGAGCAGCGCCGCGATGACCGCAATCCATTCGCCCCGAGGGCCGTGCCAAGTTGAGTTCAGCGGCGCTGCTCCGGCCGTCTTCGGGGCGCGCCATCCCACCAAACTCGCCGCCCCTCACACTAAGTTGTCCCAGGCCGCGCCAAACTTGTGCTGCCGTCCTTGCGTGCTTTCCCCATATGCTGTCCGGCGATCCACACCCCGGGGAGACAGCCAATGCCACTACTCAGCTTCGACATCGCCATCATCGGTGGCGGCTCGGGCGGGCTCTCCGTCGCGGCGGGCGCGGCGCAGCTCGGCGCCAAGGTTGCGCTGATCGAAAAGGCCAAGATGGGCGGCGACTGTCTCAACTATGGCTGCGTCCCGTCGAAGGCCCTGATCGCGGCGGGCGACGCGGCTGAGACCATCCGCAAGGCGGCACGCTTCGGTGTGAACGGCCACGAGCCGGAGATCGATTTTGCCAAGATCCACGGCCACGTTCACGGTGTCATCGCCAACATTGCCCCTAACGACTCTGTCGAGCGGTTCGAAAAGCTGGGCTGCACGGTCATCCAGGCTGCCGCCAAATTCGTCAGCCCGACGGAAATCGAGGCTGGTGGCCAGCGCTTGACCGCCCGCCGCTTTGTGGTTGCCACCGGATCGGTGCCGTTCGTGCCGCCAATTCCAGGCATCATGGACGTCAAGTCCTATACCAACGAAACCATCTTTGAGCTGACCGAGGCCCCCGGCCACCTGATCGTGATTGGTGGCGGTCCGATCGGCATCGAGATGGCTCAGGCCCATCGCCGGCTTGGCTGCAAGGTGACAGTTATCGAGGCCTTCTCGATCCTGCCCAAGGATGATCCCGATGCGGTCGCCGTCATCCGGGAGCGCCTCAACCTCGAAGGCCTCTCAATCATGGAGAACGCCAAGATCGAGGGTGTGAGCGCGGTCGGCAATGGCGTGGCTGTAAGTATCAATAGCGCGCGCCAAAACCAAACCGTCACTGGAACGCACCTATTGATCGCCGCCGGCCGCCGCCCTCACGTCACCGATCTCGGCCTCGATGCCGCCGGTGTTACATTCTCACCCAAGGGCATCGAGGTCGATGCCCGGCTGCGCAGCATCAGCAACAAGCGCATCTTCGCCGTTGGCGACGTGGCGGGCAGTTACCAGTTCACCCACATGGCCAGCTATCACGCTGGGATCGTCGTTCGCAACGCACTGTTCAATTTGCCCGCCAAGGTGGACTTGCGGGCCGTGCCCTGGGTCACTTACACCGACCCGGAACTCGCGCAAGCAGGCATGACCCACGCCGAGGCCCTGAAAACCGATGCCGCCGCCAAGGCCACCGTCTGGCAGCTGGCGGAAAACGATCGCGCGCAAGCCGAGCGGGCGACCGAGGGTTTCATCAAGGTCGTGACGAGCAGGCGCGGCCGCATCATCGGCGCGACCATCGTTGGAAGGCACGCCGGCGAGCTCATTCTGACCTGGGTGCTGGCGGTGCAGAAGGCGATGACCATGCGCGATATCGCCGGGATCATCGCGCCCTATCCGACGCTCTCGGAAATTTCCAAACGGGCGGCGGGCGCCTATTTTGCGCCGAGCCTGTTCAGTGAGCGGACAAGGGGCCTCGTGCGTTTCATGCAAAGGCTGCCGTGAGAAGTGATGCGCTCCTGACTCGGAGTTAGGACTCAACCGCTGGCTATCGCTCGAACATGGGCGGCAAAGCGCGGGTCCGACATCAGGTTCTGGCAGCGCTCGAACCGCCGGTTGGCGTACTGCCAGAAATCGTCGGCCTGGTTCTGATTGGCGTGCTGGATCAGGCCCCATAGGGTCCACAGCAGGTCGCACATCGCCTTGTAGATCACGATCCGGCCCCGCTCGGACGGCTTGGGTTCGGCGCCGAAATAGGCCGCCATCATTTCGGCCTCCTGCCGGGCGTCAAAGCCGGCCTCGACCGACACATCGCCGAGATCCCACAGGGGGTCGTTCATGCCGGAATATTCCCAGTCGACCAGCCACATTCGCCGCCCGGTATCGAGGAAATTCTCGGCCAACGGATCGCAGTGGCAGGCGGCCAAGGGCTGCGGTTTGGCAGCCAGCGCCCGGCGCACGCCCTGAGCATCGCGAAGCACATTCTGATAGCCCTCGGGCAGACGCACCGGCTTGGCGCCGAGAACCTTCACGTACTCATCGATCATTCCGAACAGCTCAAAGCGGAATTTGAATCGGGCGCCGCTGGTGTGCAGGCGCCGCAAGAGCTCGCCAGCGCGGGCGGGGGCGCCGGGTATGGATTTGAACAGTTTCGGGCTCATGGTCGTGCCGTTGATGTATTGGCTCACCATCACGCCGCTCTTTGCGTCCATGTGGATCACCTCGGGGCAGACGCCGACCCGCGCCGCTTCGCGCACCGCCACCGCCTCGAAGCTCCGATCGATATAGTCCTCGGTGCCTTTGCCCGGCAGCCGCAGAACGTAACTGTCGCCATTGCAGTCCACCCGGAAGACCAGATTGGTCAACCCGCCCAGCCGGGTAATCGCCGATTCGCCTGGCCTTTCGGAACGGAAGAAGTCGATCTTGCCGAGGGTGGCCCGCGCTAACCCCAATTCCTCGGTCTTCGGGTCGCCTGCCATCTTCGCGGCTCCGCTTGTCATGCTGCTCATGCCTTCAATCTTGCCCCGGGCCATCATAGTGGCAGTGCGTACCGCGTGTCGCCCCATAGAGTTAGCCGAACGCCTCGATGCCGAATCGCTCACGCGCCAAACGTTCGAGCGCAAGATAGCTCAAAGCGATGGCGTTGCCCAAGGCATGGCCAAATCCAGCGCTGGTGCAAGAGCCACCGACCGTGTCGCCAAATTGAATGGTTTTGCCGCCATGCAATAGGGCAACACCCTCGATAGTAAGGACACCGGCCGCCGCTTGGCGCGGCCGCCAATAATGACCAGACGAGCGTGGTTGTCGGGCTTGATGTCGTCGAGCGGCCTCAAAATCGCGGTGGCAACCACAAAGGGTCGGGTTCAGGCGGCTTGTAACCCAAGAACCGCGCGACCCGGTGCGCCGTGCGCACGCCACTGACATGGGCACCATGCGCTGTCGAGTACCAATCAAGCAAATGCGCCTCTCCTGCCAGGAACAGCGGCGCGAGGTCGGCGGCCATCAGTGCGGGGCGGGCAGCCGCGTAACCGGCACGGGCATAGGAATACGCGCCCAAAACGTGCGGGTCGTGGCTCCATCGTGTGACCGTGGCGCGGCCGAGGCTCTTGCGCGCGCCACTGCCATAGACCGCAACCAGCACCTCTCCCAATAGGGCCCCGGATTCGGCATCGCCCAGCGCAGCGACCCGCCGGGCGTGCTCTCCCGCCAGATAAGCTGTCACCATGGGACGACCATAAGGTTGTACCTGCAGGCTGAATACGTCGCCCCCATGTCGGACTAGAATTTTGTCGTCTACCGTGCCCGGCAAGGCCCTGCCAATCAGCTCGACGGCGATCTTTTCGCAATCTCCGCACGGCACATATTCGAGCGCGTCGGGCAGCGGCCTGTCCAGGCGAATGCGAGAGGAAAGCAGTACGTTGTTCGACACAGTGAGGATGACCGCCCGCGCCCGGAGCGTTCCGACCGCTGTCGCCACATCAAGTCCGCCCGGCGCGGCAGTGATGGCCTCGACGTCGCAGCCAAGCTGAACTGGCAGGCCCGCACCCAAGCGTTCGATTAGTCGGCCATAGCCGCCTGTCACCGGATAGTCTGTCAGCCCACCGTCATAGCGTGCCACATCCACCGCCGACATGTCGCCAGCTGGCCCTGAGCCAATGGCCTCGAACACGAACCGCGCAAATGGGCCATAGGGCTCAGCCAATCCTCCTGCCGCCTCGGCCTGGGAGATGTCGCGCCCGGCCGCACCTGCTATCTCTGACGCTTCAAAAGCAGCGGCCATCGCCTCGCCGCCGTCACGCTGCTCGTCAGCCGAAAGCTGACGGCCATCCACGTACCATCGCGTGGACCACTCTTCCGTGCGCGCCAAAAACGGATGGCCCAGGCGCTCGGAGAGCATTCGCAGTGGGTTGCGTTCGGCGGCATGGAACCACTGCGCGCCTTGGTCCCAGAGGTGGCCGACGCTTGCGTCATCGGAAAACGCGCGCCCGCCGATGCGGGCCTTGGCCTCGACGATGACAAATGGAATGCCGAGCCGCGTCAGCGCCAGGCCGGCCCCGACACCGGCCGCTCCGGCTCCGACTATGACGATTTCAGGGTTGGCCCTCAGCTGCGCGCCCATCAACGCCTATCCCAATACGACGGAAACCGGCACCTGTTCTGCCTCGTCCAACCCCTTGCAGCCTAACCGGCCTTGCCGCCGATGTCAGCCCGCGCACCCTCCTGAACGCGACAGCAACGCAGAGCTGGCCAAATTAGGGGAATCCCCTCAATCGGGGGGGGTTCAACCCCCTCGTCATGCAACAAAGGGGTTCTTGAAATCAACCTCACCTCGGATTTAGGCATTGGTGCACAGGTGCCCTTAAGTCTTGCAAAACTGGGGTCAAGCTTCGTAGTGTCCCACAAATTTGACGTGCTTGGCCGATACTGGCCGCGGACGCGCCTGGGAAGCCAGGTTCCGGGGAAACAACAAGACCAACGAGGCGCGATGCACGGGCGCGAAGTGACAAGGCAGATTGGGTCGGGCACGGCCCCGACAGACATCACTGATCCGAACTACTTCCACAAGGTCGTCGACTGCCAATGGGCATGTCCGACACATACGCCGGTGCCAGAATATATCCGGCTGATCGCGCAAGGGCGGTATGCGGCTGCCTATATGCTCAACTGGGAGAGCAATGTCTTTCCGGGTATTCTTGGACGGGTCTGCGATCGCCCCTGCGAGCCGGCCTGTCGCCGTGGCCGCATCCAGGCCAGCGACGACGTCAATGCCAAGGACCCAACCTTCACCAACGCCGCTCCCGTGGCGATCTGCCGGCTGAAGCGCGTCGCCGGAGACTACAAGGGCGACGTCGATAAGTTCATGCCCGCGATCCCGGCGGTCAAGAATGGCAAGCGCTTGGCGCTGATTGGCGCGGGTCCGGCCTCGCTGACGGTGGCGCGCGATTTGGCGCCACTTGGCTACGACATCACTTTGTTTGACAAGGACCCGCATGGCGGCGGCCTCATGCGCACGAATATCCCTTCGTTCCGGTTGCCGGCCAAGGTGCTGGACGAGGAAGTCGACCGCATTCTGGGCTTTGGCATCAAGACGCGCTTTGGCCGCGCCGTCACCAGCCTGCGTGGGATCATTGATCAGGGCTTCGATGCCATATTTGTTGGCACTGGCGCACCCAAGGGCAAGGACCTGGCCGCACCCGGGCGCCGAGAGGCCGCCAGGAACGTCCACATAGGTATCGATTGGCTGACCTCGGTTGCCTTCGGTCATGTGGACAAGATTGGCCGCCGGGTCGTGGTCATCGGTGGCGGCAACACCGCGATGGACTGCTGCCGCACCGCCCTGCGGCTCGGTGCCAAGGAAGTGACCGTGACCATCCGGTCGCCGCGCAGACTCATGAAAGCCTCGGAATGGGAGATCAAGGACGCGTTGCACGAAGGAATTCCGATCCTCGACAACCACGCGCCCAAGGAGTTTGTGCTGCAGAACGGCAAGCTCGCTGCCGTCATCTTCGACAAGATGATTGAAGCGGGTGCCGATGCCAGGGGCCGCCCGAAACTGCGACCTTCCGGTGAGACCATCACCATGGCGTGCGACGACGTGCTGATGGCCATTGGGCAGGAGACCGCATTCGACTGGATCGAGCGTGATCTCGGCCTGGCCTTCGATGAGGCCAATATGCCGGTGGTCGACGAAACGACCTTCGTGTCGAGTCGGCCGGGCGTGTTCTTCGGCGGCGACGCGGCCTGGGGGCCTGAGAACATCATTTGGGCGGTCGCGCACGGTCATCAGGCCGCGATTTCCATCGATGCCTATTGCCACGGCCGCGTCATCACCGAACGGCCAGCGCCCGGAGCCACCCTGATCAGCCAGAAAATGGGTATCCACGAATGGTCGTACAAGAATGACTACGATCCAGGACGGCGCGTCGGCGTTCCGCACGCCGAACTCACCGCCTCGCTCGGGAACCTCAAGATGGAGGTTGAGCTGGGCTATGATGACCAACTGGCGGCCAAGGAGGCACAGCGCTGCCTCAATTGCGACGTGCAAACCGTGTTCGCGCCGAAGCTGTGCATCGAATGCGATGCCTGCATGGACATCTGCCCGGTCGATTGCATCAACTTCATCGAAAACGCCGCCGAGCCTGACTTGCGCGCCAGCTTGCGCGTGCCGGCGGTGAACCTGGTGCAGGACATCTACGTTTCAGACACACTCAAGACTGGCCGGATCATGGCCAAGGACGAGGATATGTGCCTGCATTGCGGGTTGTGCGCCGAGCGTTGCCCGACTGGTGCCTGGGATATGCAGAAGTTCTTTTTCACCGAGGCTCAGGCCTCCAAGGCCTGCCAAGCCCATCACAACGCCTATCTGAGCGGACGGCCGGAACCGCGTGCAGTGGCTAAAAACCGAGGTTTGCTACCGGCATGAGCGGCATCAACGATTTCGTCGTCAAATTCGCGACCGTCAATGGCTCGGGTTCGGCCAGCGCCAACACCATGTTCGCCAAGACGGTATTTCGCATGGGCGTCCCGGTTGCGCCCAAGAACATCTTTCCATCGAACATCCAAGGGCTGCCAACCTGGTACGAGGTCCGTGTTTCGGAGGCAGGATACGCGGCCAGGCGCGAAGGCATCGATGTGATGATCGCGATGAACCCGCAAACCTATGACGAGGACTTGGCCGAGGTGGCGCCAGGCGGCTGGTTTCTCTACGACAGTTCCAGGCCGCGCCAGTGGGGTCGCAGCGATGTCACGATCTTGGAGATGCCGATCGCGCAACTCTGCGCCGAGAAGTGGGCGGATGCGCGCCAGCGACAGCTTTTCAAGAACATGGTTTATGTGGGGGCGCTTGCGGCCTTGCTCGACATGGACCTGGATGTTCTCGAAACTGTCGTGGCCGATCAGCTAAAGGGCAAGGAGAAGCTGGTCGCAGCCAATATGACGGCCATCGCGCTCGGCCGGGTCTATGCCTCGTCAAATTTCTCCTGCCCATTGCCGGTCAGATTGCGCCATGCCACAGCCGCCAAGGGCAAGATCATGGTCACCGGCAACGACGCGGCCGGCCTCAGCGCCATCTATGCCGGCGCGACCGTCTGTGCCTGGTATCCGATCACGCCGTCGACCTCGGTGGCCGAAGCTTTCGAGAAATACGCCAAGCGCCATCGAGTGGCCAAGGATGGCAGCCGCATGTATGGCATCGTACAGGCAGAGGATGAGCTGGCTGCGATTGGCGTGAGCATTGGCGCGGCCTGGAACGGCGCTCGCGCGTTCACCTCGACGTCTGGACCCGGCATCTCGCTGATGAATGAATTTCTTGGCCTCGCCTACTTCGCCGAGATCCCGATTGTGCTCTTCAACATCCAGCGCGGCGGCCCGTCGACCGGAATGCCTACTCGCACCGGCCAGCCCGACATTCTCGCCTGCGCCTATGCCTCCCATGGCGACACCAAGCACGTGCTCCTGTTCCCCGCCGATCCGACAGAGTGTTTTGCCCTTGGCGCCCGGGCCTTTGATCTTGCCGAGCGGTTGCAAACTCCAGTCTTCGTCATGTCCGATCTCGACATTGGCATGAATGATTGGGTGACCGAGCCCTTCGCCTGGGACGACGCCAAGGTTCACGATCGCGGCAAGGTGCTGGGGGCAAAGGAACTGGAGGGCTTCCTCGGCAGATATGAAAAGCCGTGGGGCCGCTATCTCGATGTCGATGGCGATGCAATTACTTACCGCACATTGCCCGGCACCCACCCCACGATGGGCGCGTTCTTTACCCGCGGAACCTCACATACCGAGTACGCGCGCTATACGGAGGACGGAGTTGTCCACGCCACCATGCTGGACCGCATCCGCCGCAAATTCGAGACCGCGGCAACGCTCGTGCCCAAGCCCGAGATCGTCATCCGCGACAAGCGCGCAAGGTCGGGCGTCATTTATTTCGGCTCGACACGGCCAGGCGTGACCGAGGGGCTTGATCTGCTGGCCAAGGATGGCTTGGCGCTCAACGCCCTGCGGCTGAAGGCCTTTCCGTTCACGCCAGAAGTCAAGGCCTTCTGCGACAGCCACGAGCGGATTTTTGTCATCGAGCAGAATCGCGACGCGCAAATGCGGTCGCTGCTGATGGTCGAGGCTGGAATTCCAGCCGAAAGGCTGATCGCAACGCTCAGCTATGACGGAATGCCGCTCACCGCGCAGTTTGTCCACACTGCCCTTCTCAAGCACCTTGCACCGGCCAAAGCCCAGGCCGCCGAGTGACACCATGACCTATATCGCCAAGCCATCTGCCCACCATCCCGCTCTCAAGTCCAACGCGCTCGGGCTTACCCATCGCGACTACGAAGCGACCATGTCGACACTGTGCGCCGGCTGCGGGCACGATTCCATCACGGCCGCCATCATCGAGGCCTGCTTCGAGATGGACTTGCCCGCCCATCGCATCGCCAAGGTCTCGGGGATCGGCTGTTCTTCGAAGACCCCAACTTATTTCCTTGGCCGTTCGCACGGTTTCAATTCGGTGCATGGGCGGATGCCCTCGGTCACCACCGGTGCCAACATGGCCAACCGCGACCTCACCTATATTGGCATCTCGGGCGACGGCGATACGGCATCGATTGGCCTGGGACAATTCTGCCATGCGGTCCGGCGCAAGCTGAACATGACCTACATCGTGATGAATAATGGCTGCTATGGCCTGACCAAGGGCCAGTTCTCGGCCACCAACGACAAGGCTTCGCCTTCCAAGAAGGGCGAAGCCAATCCGTTTGAGGCCATTGATCTCTGCCAGCTCGCCATCCAGCTTGGCGCGGGCTATGTCGCGCGCTCGTTCTCGGGCGACAAGCGCCAGCTGATCCCGCTGGTCAAGGCCGCCATCAGTTACAAGGGCTTTGCCTTCCTCGACGTGATTTCGCCTTGCGTGACCTTCAACAATCATCCCGCTTCGACCAAGAGCTACGATTATGTTCGCGCCCACAACATGGCGTCCGAGAACCGGCTCGACTTCGTCGAGGCACGCGATGAAATCACCGCCGACTACGCCGCCGGCACCTCGGCTGACATCATCATGCATGATGGCTCGAAGGTGCGGCTTTACAAGATCGACGGCGGCCACGATCCGCGTGACGCTGACCTGGCGATCATGACTATCCGCAAAGCCGCGAACAGTGGCACGGTTGCCACGGGCCTGCTTTATATCGACGAGCAGCAGCAGGATCTGCACGATCTCCTGGAAAGCGATCCGCGCCCGCTCAACGCAATTCCAATGACCGAACTTTGCCCTGGTTCCGCCGCGCTGGCGGCGATCAACGCGCGGTTCCAATAGCCCGTCACCGGGCAACAGTCGTGAGCCAACGTTCGAGTGCGCGTGACCACGCCGTGAGCGGATAGCAGATGACGAAATACGCCAGGGCCGCCAACCCGTAGATGACAAATGGCTGGAACGTGGCGTTGCTGAGAATTTGCGCGGTCTTGGTCAATTCGTGATAGCCGACGATGGATGCGAGAGCCGTGCTTTTCACCAGCTGCACCAGAAAACCGACGGTCGGGGGGATGGCGATGCGAAGGGCCTGGGGAAAGATCACCAACCGAAGTTGTTGGATGTGATGCAGGCCGAGACTGGCGCTACCGTCCCATTGGCCTTGCGGAATTGCCGCGACACACCCGCGCCAGATGGCAGCGAGAAACGCGCTCGAATACAATGTGAGGCACACGGTCGCCGCCAGCCAGGCCGAAACATCGATCCCCAACATCGGGAGCCCGAAATAAACCAGGAACAACTGCATCAGCAGCGGCGTACCCTGGAACAACTCGACGTAAAGATCGACGATCCGGCCGAGCCATCTCGAGCCGCCGACACCGGCGAGCAGGAGAAGCACCCCGACCAATCCGCCGCCGGCAAAGGCGATCGCCGAGAGCAACAGGGTCCAGGGAACCGCCAGCAGCAGATTGCGGGTGATGTCCCAGAGGGTGAAGTCGTTCATCGGCCCTGCCCGGAAAAAAACCGCCGGCCAGCCAGCACCAAGACCCGCCGCAGCAGAACCGCCAAGGTCAGGTAGATCAGGGTTATGATCAAATAGGTCTCGAAGCTGCGGAAGTTCCGCGACTGGATGAAGTCGGCGACGTGGGTGAGGTCGACGACGGCGATTTGCGAGACCACGGCCGATTCAAGCATCGTGATGGTGACCTGGCCAACCAGTGCCGGATAGACGACGGCGACGGCCTGCGGCAGCACCAGCAAGCCAAAAATCATTGAGGGGCGCAGGCCAAGGCTTCGGCCTGCCTCGCTTTGCCCAGCCGGAATTGCCTCCAGCCCCGCCCGCAAAATCTCAATCGCATAGGCCGCGAGGTTGATCGTCATTGCCAGCGCCGCCGCTGGAAGAGCCGCAAAACGCAAACCAAGGCTCGGCAATCCGAAGAATATAAAAAACATCTGTACAATGAATGGGGTATTACGGATCAATTCGACATAGGTCGCGATCAGTCCCCGCAGCCAGGAGTATTTGCTCCCGGTGGCCGCGGCACCCGCGACAGCAAGGACCAGACCGAAGACCGAGGCAACCGCCGTCAACAGGAGCGTGACGGCGGTGCCCCGCAGCAACAAGCCCAGATATTGAGCCGATGCCCCGAAATCGAATTGATAGCCCATCGCGAGCCTAGAGGCCGGCTGGCATCGGGATGAACAGCCATTTCTTTGAGATTGCGTCCAGCGTACCGTCCTTCTTCATTCCGGCGACGGCTTCATCAAGTTTTGCCAGCAGGCGATCCTCGCCCTTGTTGATGGCCATCGCCGAGGGTGAGTTCAAGAGCTGAAATTTCGATTCCGGCTCGACCGCCGGATGCTTGGCCAGCACCGAGGCACCCACGTCGTTGCCAACCACCATCAGTTGGACCTGGCCGGCCAGAAACGCCGAGATGACGCCGTTATAATCATTGAACCGTTGAATATCCGTGCCGGCTGGAGCCGCTGCGGTAACCGAAGTATCCTCAAGCGTGCCCCGATTGACCGCGACGGACTTGCCCGCCAGATCGGCGGGCCCTTTCACCGCCAACGCCTTCGGACCCATCACGTCGATTGAATAGGGCGCATAGGGATCGGTAAAGGCGACGACCTTCTTGCGCTCGTCACTGACACCGACACTGACCAACAAGTTGAGCTTGTGCTCGGTCAGCGAGGGAATGCGGTTCTGCCCGGTGATGCCGGTGAGTTCCGCCTTCACGTTCAACGCCTTGGCCAAGGCATTGATCACGTCGATATCGTAGCCCTGCGGCTTGAGGTCAGTCCCGGCCGAAGAGAAAGGCGGAAAGTCCTCGAAGATCCCGACCTTGATCACGCCCGCCTTGGTGATGGTGTCGAGTTCGTCGGCACGGGCAGACCCGGCTGCCGTGAAATTCAGGGCCGCGGCAATCCCCAGTGCCAAGGCAACGTGCCGTCTTCTAAGCGCGATGAAAGGCTGCATGTGTTTCTCCAAAGTTTGCAAGGCCGGTCGATCCTCGTTCTGCTGCAAGGCGCACCGGGCAGGACGCCGAACCAGTCATGCGTAACATGAGTTGACCACGATCCGCGCGTGCGAATTACCGGCCGAGGATCTGACTGAGAAACTGCCGCGTGCGGTCTGCCTGCGGATGGTCAAAGAATGTGGCCGGCGCGGCGATCTCGACGATTTCGCCTGCGTCCATGAACACCACCCGGTCCGCCACCTCGCGCGCAAATCCCATCTCGTGGGTGACGACGATCATGGTCATGCCGTCGCGGGCAAGTCCGACCATGACATCGAGAACCTCCCTGATCGTCTCGGGATCGAGCGAGGAGGTCGGCTCGTCGAACAGCATGATTTTGGGGTTCATGCACAGCGACCGGGCGATGGCCACGCGCTGCTGTTGACCGCCCGAAAGCTGGCCTGGATATTTATGCGTCTGTTCAGCGATCTTGACCCGTTCGAGATAGCGGGTTGCTTCCTCCTCAGCCTGCTTCTTGGGCACCTTGCGGACCCAGATCGGCGCCAGCGTCAGATTCTGGAGAATGGTGAGATGGGGGAACAGATTGAAATGCTGGAACACCATGCCGACTTCGCGGCGCACCTGGTCGATGTTCCTCAGTTTGTCGTCCAGCCTCACCCCGTCAACGGTGATCCGCCCCTGCTGGTGTTTCTCGAGACTGTTGATGCAGCGGATGAGTGTGGACTTGCCCGAGCCCGATGGGCCGCAGATCACGATCCGCTCCCCCTGTGCCACGTCAAGATTGATATTGTTGAGGACGTGGAGCTTGCCGAACCATTTGTTGAGGTTCTCGATCTGGATGATAGGGCCGGTGGTTCTCCCCGCATTTCCTGGATCGACGTCTGGAGGCAACGCTGGGGTCATCAACGAGCGCCTTTTGCTTGACTTCGGTTTTCAAGCACGCTGACCAGCCGGACCATTGGCCAGAGGAACAAGACATAGACGATAGCCGCCATTATGAGCGGCGAGGGGTTGGCATAGAGTGCCTGCGCGTTGGTGGCTTCATTGAGCAATTCGGGAAGCGCGACAGTGGACGCCAGCGAGGTGTCCTTGAACATCGACACACAGTTCCCAGTCATCGGTGGAATAATCGCCCGGATCGCCTGCGGCAGTACAACCAGCCTGAGTGTGAGCGGAAAGGGCAATCCAAGCGCCGCCGCGGCCTCGAACTGTCCTGCGGCCACTCCCTCGATGCCGGCGCGAAAGACCTCGGCCGAATAGGCCGACATGACCAGCGAGAACGCCAGCACGGCTGATGTCCAAGACGACAGTCTTATGCCTAGGAATGGCAGCGCATAATAGATCAGGATCAGCACCACCAGCATCGGCATCGCGCGAAACAAGTCGATATAGGCGATTGCCAACAGCCTGATCAATTTGGGTGCGTAGAGACGAAGGATGCTGACTGCCAGACCAACAATGATCCCCGCAACGATGCTCATGAGGCTGAGCAGCAGCGTATTGACCAAACCGCGCAAGAGGCCGGGCAGGCACGAGCGCATGACCTCGGCATTGAAGAAGGTTTGGACAAGGGACACAGGCAGCCTCACTTGGCCTTCGGGGTGCGGACCAAAGCCCACACCCCAAGACAAGCTATTCGGTCAGTTCAAAACTGATCGCGATGACGGCTAGCCTTTGGGAACCGGCAGCACGGTGACAGTTGACGAACCCTCCGCGGGGGCCACACCAAACCATTTCTTGTGCATTCCGGCGATCGTGCCGTCTCCCTTCATCGCTGTCAGCGCGGTGTTCAATTTATCGAGCAGCGGATCATCCTTGGCCATCATCAGCCCATATTGCTCGCCGGTCTTGATACGATCCTTGACGGCCAACCCAGTCATGGTCTTGAAGGCATATTGCATGCCGGGAATATCGCTGACGACCGCGTCCACTCGGCCCGAATTGAGGTCAAGCAGCAGGTCCTGTTGGGCCTTGTAACCCTTGATATCGCCAAAGCCGTTCGCCGCCTGATTGTCCTTGATCCACTTCTCGCCGGTGGAACCTGACAGATAGCCAACGATCTTGCCCTTCAGATCAGCGATTCCCTTGATCGGGCTGTCGACCTTGGTGGCGATGCCCATGTCCGAATCATAATAGGGCTGCGTGAACGAGACCGATTTCAGCCGTTCCGGTGTAATCGTGATTGTCGAGATCGCGACATCGATCCGTTTGGAAGCGATGGCGGCAAAAAGGGCCTGGAAACCGTAGTCGGCAATGGTAGCCGTCAAGCCGGCGCGCTTGGCCGCCTCGTTGACGATATCGACCTCGAAGCCCTCGAACGCGCCGCTGGTCAGTTTGGTCTCGAACGGCGGATTTGTCGGATAGGCGCCGACATTCAACGCGTCGGCGGCCAGGGCCCCGCCGCCATAGGTGGCCATTGCGACTCCAATTGTCAGCCCATTGAATATGCGACGTGTCAGCGACATGGACATTTCCTCCGGATTATGGCGCGGCGTCTACATTGCGTCGCGCTTGCTGCGAATTCACGACGGCTGCAGTCTCGCACGCTTTTTCAGAACGCTCCTGGCAATTTCTTCGAACCTGTGGATCTCCTCGATTTTGTTGTAGTGAACAAGTGAGACGCGGATCGCGCCGGTTTCCATCGGCAATCCCAGGCGCTTCATCAAGCGCGGCGCAAACATATGGCCGTCGCGCAATCCCACTCCGGCAATCCCCATATCGGCCGCGAAATCCTGTGGCTTGATGGCGTCAAGGTTGAAGCAGATCGTTGGCACGCGGCGTTCTAGGTGGGCCTCGCTGGAAATGCCATGGATGCGCGCACCCAATCGCTTGAGCGCGCCGATCATCTCGCGGGACAGACCAAGCTCGTAATCCCGGATGCCGGCCATCGCGGCAGCGAGCAGCTGGCGCCGTGAATGCTCGCCGCCCGCCAACAGGTGCTGTCCGATCGATTCCAGATACTTGACCGCGGCGTTCATGCCGGCGACGTTTTCGTAGGCGAAAGTTCCGACCTCGATCTTATGGGGCGGGACGTCCGGGACGAAGTCCTCCTTGAACGTCGGCAACGCACACAGCGCCTCATAGCGTCCCCAGAGAAAGCCCATGTGGGGTGCGAAATTCTTGTAGCCCGAGCACACGAGATAGTCGCAGTCCCAGGCTTGGACATCGATAAGGCCGTGCGGACCAAAGTGAACACAGTCCACAAATAGTTCAGCGCCGACGCCCTTGGCGATCTTGCCAGCGGCCGCAACGTCCACGATGGTCCCGATCGAATGCGCAGTCGCGGTACAGGCGACAAGCCGGGTGCGGCTGTTGACCAACGGCCTCAGGTCTTCCGTATCCAGCGTGCCGTCGACGCGCATCCGCCACCAGACGATCTTGGCACCCTCGGATTCGAGCGCCAGCCAGGTCGCGATATTGGCGTCGTGATCCATGTCGGTGACGACAATTTCGTTGCGATCCTTTAGCATCTTGCCAATGCCCAGGCTGACTAGCCGGATGAACGAGGTTGCATTCAAGCCAAAGGATATTTCCTCTGGCCGGTAGGCATTGACGAGCACAGCCACGCTCTCGCGCGCCGCCTGCAATTTGCGATCAACCCCCTGGCTGTGCTGGTATTTCGCCATCCGCTGCACGTTGTTGTCGAGAAGGTGGGCCGTTACGGCATCAATCACCGTTTGTGGCACCTGCGAGCCACCAGCGTTCTCCAGAAAAATGAAATCACCGGCCTTTTGGAGAGCCGGGAACTGGGCACGCAGAGTATCCACCGGAAAGCTATTGAGGCCGCCGGGCGCGACTTTGGTTTGCCGATTGGCCATGATTGATCTCAATGGTCATTGAACCCGCAATCCTGCCTGCTTCATGAGCGGCAAGACACGGTCACAGAAGAAGGGGAGCTCTTGGGTGTAGTTGACGAAGGATAGCGCCGCACCTTCATAGCCCTCGTCAGCGATCTTGCTCAGCTCATCGACAATCCGATCGGGTGTTCCGATGAGCGGATAGCTTCCCGCGCCTCCGGCAAACCGCTTGCGATGGAGCCGAAACGCCGCAGCGTCGTGCGACTGCGCGAATGCCTTTTTACCCGCCATATGCGCATCGACCGCCGCATGATCGGCCAAGTTGGAAGCATAACGCTCGTAGTAGTCCTCGGCCTCGGCATGAGTTTGGCGGCACACGACGTGGCATACCGTATAGACTTTGACTTCCCGGCCGAATGACTTCGCGCGCTCATTGATGTCGGCGACATGGCGGCGCCCATCGGCAAGCTCGCTGAAGGTGGTGAACAGGCAGTCGCAAGTTTTCGCGGCGAAATCGCGGCCCGGCCCACCGAATGCGGCATTCATGACGACGGGGCGCGGTATCTGAAGGCTGGCCGGCCGGCTGACAACATCCTTGAGCTGATAATAGGCGCCGTCAAAATCGAACGGCTCTGGTGAGTTGTAGGCACGTTGTATGACATCCAGCCACTCGCCCGCCTGATCATATCCACGCTCGCCCAGCTTGACGCCGAACATCGCGAATTCCGACGGATTCCAACCGCAGACCACGTTCAGTCCCGCTCGACCCTTGCTGATATGATCGACGGTGGCGAGCGCCTTGGCGGCATAGAGCGGATGGACGATGGGCACGTGCACTGTCATGAACAGGGCGATCTGCTCGGTCACGCTGGCCAGCCCCGCAGCCCATGTGAACGTCTCGAACGACCATTCGCGCACCCGGTTTTTGCCGCCAAACCCCTTCCAGCGGGCGATCGGCAGGAAGAATTCCAACCCGGCCCGGTCAGCGATGCCCGCCGCCGCCAGATTATCATCCCAACTGGCCGTCCAGCGTTCAGGGACATCGGTAATGGCAAGCCCGCCATCGGCGTTGCAGGAAAACACCCCCAGCTTGAACCGGTTAGACCCTTTCAGCGGATGCGGCCTGACGTTCATCGCGTGTTGCCTTTGCCTCCTGCGTGCCGGTCAAGGTATCGTGTTGTTCCGATGCGTCAAGGGTGCTGGCCCTGATGCGAAACCAAGGGATGACCATGTCTTTGATCAGGGCCGATATCGAAACGATGGCGGATTCGCCAATACTCGAAGTCTGGCGGACGGGGATCGGAGTTTCCGATGTCATCGGCCTCTGGGCTGGCGAACCCGATCTCCCGACACCAGGCTTCATTTGTGACGCCGCAACCGGCGCGCTCAGGGCGGGCCACACCTTCTATACCCACAATCGCGGTATCCCCGAATTGCGCGACGCCATCGCCCGCTACTTGAAGCGACTGTACCAGATGAACATTTCGGACAACCGCATTGCGGTCACCACCGCTGGAATGAACGCCGTCCAGATCGTCTGCCAGGCTTTGCTCGGGGCCGGCAGCAAGGCCGTGGTCATCACGCCGTCCTGGCCCAATGTCATGCGGGCCATGACCATATCGGGTGCAGAAGTCGCGGAAGTATCACTCAAACGCAACGAAACGGGCTGGTCCCTGGATCTTGACGCCGTTTTCGATGCGTGTACGACAGGCACCAAGTTGCTCTATCTCGCCTCTCCGGCCAATCCCACGGGTTGGACCATCAGCCGCGAACAGGCGCAGTCCTTGCTCGCCTTCACTCGGCAGCGCGGGATCGCCATATTGGCGGACGAGGTCTATCACCGCATCGTCTATGGCGAGACCGTCGCGTTCTCGTTCTTGCAAATCGCGCAACCTGGCGATGCCGTTTTTGTCGTCAATTCGTTCTCCAAGAGCTGGGCGATGACCGGCTGGAGAATGGGCTGGTTGATTTCCCCGGACTGGTTCCTGCCGACGATCGAGAAGCTCATCCAATTTAACACATCCGGCGGCCAGGCATTTCTGCAATATGGCGGTATCGCCGCGCTCGATCATGGCGAGGAGTTTGTTGCCGAATTTGCTAGGCGCTGCGCCGTTGGCCGGGATCTTGTGACCCGGCGGCTTTCCCAAATGCCGCGCGTTCGCGAGATCCCCAGCAACGGCTCGTTCTATTCGATGTTCGAGGTTGACGAAGTCCACGACACGCTTGCCTTCTGCAAGGATGCCGTTGCACAGGCACGACTGGGTTTGGCGCCCGGCAGTGCCTTTGGATCCGGCGCCGAGACGCTCATTCGTCTGTGCTATGCTAAAAGTCCGGAGCTCCTCGAAACGGCCATGGATCGGCTAGAGGCATACCTCCGGATCTAGGGCGCGAATGCCCGTTTGCAGGGGTGGTCAAAGGGTGGCCGCAAGCCGCTTCCACAGCGGGGGAGTCTGCGCAAAGCGTAGATTGGATCGATCGGAAAACCCTACCCGCCAACCAGGGCAAGCACGCGCAGGGGACTGCCCGAGCCGTTCTCGATCTTCAGCGGCGCGGTGATCAGGACCGCCCCGGTTGGCGGCAACAGATCGAGATTGGTAAGACTGGCGAGGCCGAATTTGTTGTTGCCGTGCATGAGGTTGTGGGCAGGAAACGCCGGCTCGAAAGCAAAGGCCTGGCCAGCGTCGGTGCCCACGGCCTCTACCCCGAAGCCGTTGACATCGCGCTCGGTGACCAAAAACTTCACCGCCGCGGCACTCGGTCCGGGCACATGAGGTCCGTCCTCTTTGGCGTTGAGGAATTTTGCCGGATCGGTGCGCTTGGACCAGTCGGTACGCATCAACACCCAAGCGCCCTTGGGAATGCGGCCATTCTTGGCCTCCCAGGCGGTGATATGCGCCGGCTCGAGCAGGAATTTCTCGTTGGCCGCCGTCTCCTTTGAGCAATCAATGACGCAAGCGGGTGCGATGAAGCGCTCGACTGGCACCGTGTCGGTCGCGCCGGCCTTGTTGTCCTTACCGGTCACCCAATGGATCGGAGCATCGAAATGCGTGCCGGTATGCTCTCCCATCGCCAGATTGTTCCAGTACCAGGCCGGACCGCGCTCGTCGTAGCGCGAAATCAGGCTGGCCGAGAATGGGCTCGACTGTGCGAACGGCGGCGGCAGTTGGATGACGGGAGTTGATGCGCGCAGGGTTTGCGTCAAGTCGATGACCCGCACCTTGCCCGATGCGATGGCAGCGGCAAAATCCTGAAGCAACATGGACGATCCTCCTGTTGGGACGTTGGTTTGAGAAGCAACAGCGCCGAAACCTGTTCCGGGTGCCGCGCCGTCCTCAAGCGGCAAGCCCTCGCTCTTGGACCAGTTGGTCATCAGTGCATTGGAGGGCAGGTTCTCGTCGATCATTTTATGGGCCGTCCGTACACCAGCCACCGGCAACCCCTTGGTATCGATCGCGCCGATCTGGGCCAGCACCGAGGCCTGGTCCCAATAGATATGCTCGCTCTTCAGTTTATCGCCACGGAAATGAATGACGGCGACCAGCGGCACCTCGACGTGCTTACCGGTGGGTGCAAGTCCCGGCAGCATCCAATCGATCTCGCGCGTGTGGGTGAACGAGAAGATCATCTCATCAACGATGCGGTCAACGCCGATGGTGCGCGACAGCGGGATGATCTTGGTGTCCTCCGGGTTGGACGGGATGAAGTGGTATTTGTAGAAGCGCTTGAGCTGTTCGTGGCCGACACCGCCTGTCATGGTCGGGATGTGGTTGACATACGGGTCGGCGACCATTGTTTTCATGGTGTCGTCGACTTGCTTGGTTCCGAACTCCGTGGAGACGTGATCCTCCCATACCTCGGCGAGGGAGTAATGGGGTCCCATCACGCGCTTGAGCTGGGCGAGCGTTCGTGTGCTTGCCATCAGCGCGGCAGGCCGGTCCCAGCTATCGCGGCCGGGTGTCGCGAAGGCGCAGTCAACGCCTGGGTAGCTGTAGACGTCTACGTCGGGTCGCGAACGGAAGGTGTCGGCGATCGCTTTCTGCTGTTCGGGCGGACAGTGATGATCGGCGCCCGCGATATGCACGGTCATTGGGCAACGGATGCGGCGGGCCTCGCCGAGATGCTCTGCCAAGCCAACCCCATAGTAGGACACCGCGCAATCGACATCGGTTCGTGCCGCAGCGAGAAAGGCGAGGGTGCCGCCAAAAGTGTGGCCAAGCACACCCACCTTGCCGCGATACTCGGGCCGGCGGCGAAGCGCTTGCATGGTTGCCTCGATGTCCTCTATGCCGGCATCAAGATCGAAATGCTTGTAGAATTCGAGTGCTCGCGGCCGCTCGGCATCGCCATAGCCGAGCGAGACACCAGGCTGCATCCGCCAATACAGGTCGGGTGCCATCACCAGATAGCCTTCCTCGGCGTAGTGGTCCGCCATTTGCTTGACGGTATCGTTGACACCGAAAATATCCTGCAACAAGACCAGTCCCGGGCCCGAACCGGACGCGGGTTTGGCGAAATAAGCATTGAACGAGCGGCCGTCGCCGGCCTGCACCTCCAGATAGCGACCCACGGTCTTCCTCCCACGAAGTTGGCGCAGCTTGAAGCCTGGCACGAGTTCGGCTCGTGGCTTTGGACTTTCGGCGATTGGTTTGGATTGCGGTGCGCGCGCGTCAGCTATCAAGGGTGCGCGCTCGTCGAACCTGCGATGCAGCCAGCCGGCATCAACCTCGGGCAATGGAATTGCATCGATCAACCGCCGCGTATAGGCATGAACGGGCGCGTCGAAAATCCGCTCGCACGGCCCTTCCTCGACAATGCGTCCCTCTAGCATCACAACGACGCGGCTACACAGGACGCGGACCACGGACAGATCGTGCGCGATGAAGGCCAAGGCCAAGCCCATAGTACGCTGCAGCTCGCGCAACAGCGTCAATATTTGGGCTTGTGTCGACACATCCAAACCCGAGACGATCTCGTCGGCCAGGATGAAATCAGGGTTGGTGACGATCGCGCGCGCGATGCCGACGCGCTGGCGCTGGCCGCCCGAAAGCTGATGGGGGTAGCGATCGGCAAACCGCCGGCCTAGGCCGGCACGCTCCAGCGCCACCATCGCCATGTCGCGGGCATGACCGCCTTGGCCGGCCGCCACCGCCGGCATGGCCACGCTGTCGACGACCATCCGGCGAGGATTGAGACTGGAGAGGGCATTCTGAAAAATCATCTGTATTCGAGCACGCAGCGGCCGCATGTCATCCTCGGCGACATTGGTGATGTCGATGCCCTCGAATGTCAGACGGCCACCAGTGGGCTGGATGAGCCGCACCAGCGTTCGTCCAAGTGTCGTCTTGCCGGAACCTGATTCGCCCACGATGCCGACGGTTTCGCCACGTGCAATCGAAAAATCCACACCCTTGAGGATTTCGATGGGAGGCGAACGCCCAAACAGCGGTTTGTGTACCCGGTCCGGCAGCGCCACCCGCAAGCCCTGCGCCCTGAGAATGGTGGTGGCGCTCATCGCGGCACGCCCACGGCGCATTGCAACGCCTCTGGCACCGGCCGCAATTCCTGGGTTGGCCGGTCATGGCGGGGGGTGGCAGCGAACAGCGCCCGCGTAAATGCGTGGCGCGGCGCGGCGATGACGGCAGCGACCGTGCCCTGCTCGAGGATGACACCCGAGTGCATCACCGAAATGCGGTCACAAATCTTCGCGACCACGCCCAGATCATGTGTAACGAACAATATGGCCGTGCCGTGCCGCTGCCGCAGGTCGTCGATCAGGCGCAGGATTTGCTTCTGCACGGTGACGTCCAGCGCTGTCGTCGGCTCGTCGGCGATGATGAGGCGTGGCTCGCAGGCAAACGCGATGGCAATCAGCACACGCTGGCGCTGGCCACCGGAGATCTCGTATGGAAACCGTCTGAGGACGGACTCTGGATCGCGCACCCGTACCTCATCGAGCAATGCCAGCGCACGGCCTCGCGCCGCCGCCGCGCTCAAGCCCAGCCGGGCGCGCATCACGTCCGTCATCTGATGTTCAATGCGACGGGTGGGGTTGAGCGCCGAAAGCGGGTCTTGTGGAATGAGAGCAATGCCACGGGCAAGCAGCAACCGCATTTTTTGGCCCGGCAGATTAACGATCTCGGTGCCCTCGAAGCGGATACTACCCGAGGTGACGCGAACAACCGGCGGAAGAGCGCCGAGCACGGCCTTGGCGAGTATGGATTTGCCGGCACCGCTCATGCCGACCAGGCCATGGATCTCCCCGGCCGCCACGTCCAGCGAGACATCGCGCAGCAGTGGAACGTCCGCGAGCCTCGCGTTCAATCGCTCGATGGTCAGTACCGCACTCATTTCAGCACCGGATCAAGTTCGGCCTTGAGGCCGTCGCCGAGAAGATTGAGCGCCAGCACGGTCGCCAGCAGTGCCAAAAGCGGCGCTGACATGATCCAGGGTGCCTGATGCACCACTTGCCGCCCCTCGGCGATCATGCCGCCCCAGCTCGGCGCGTCGGTCGAGATCGATAGGCCGACGAAGGAAAGGATGGCCTCGACGATTACGGCGATGCCCATCTCCAGCGTCAGCAGCACCAAAACCAGCGGCGCGATGTTTGGCCAAATCTCGCGGCTTAGAATTGCCAGCGGCTGCAAACCCGCCACCACAGCGGCATCAATATAGTCCATATGCCGCTGCTTGAGCGTTTCGGCCCTCACGACTCGGCAAAACCGCGTCCAGTCGATGACGATTATGGCGACGATCACCGAGGTCAGGCCAGTACCGATCAGCGCAACCAGGATGATCGACAGCAGTACGGGTGGAAACGACGTCCACACATCGACCAATCGCGAGATGACCGCATCGGCCAGCCCGCCAAAATAGCCGGCGACGAGACCGAGCGCAGTTCCAAGAATTGCAGTGGGTATTGCAGCCAGCACCGCAACCTCCAGAGCGATTCGAGAGCCGTAGATCAAGCGGGAGAGCACGTCACGGCCGAGGCTATCAGTACCCAGCAGATGGCCACCCCAGGCCGGGCGCTGCAATTGCGCGGCCAGGTCTTGATCCAACGGATCGAACGGGGCAAGCCAGGGCGCGGCAATTGACGCCAGCAGCAGCAGTCCCAACACCGTGCCCCCGATCAGCACACGGCCGTTGCCTGCCAATCGCAGCAGAGGCTGGCCAATCACCGGGCCCTGCATGGCCGCGTCAACCATGACTGAGCCGGGGATTGAGGGCCACGGTCACCAGATCGAGCATCAGATTGATAGCGATGAACATCAATGCAAATACCAGCACCAGGCCCTGAATCATGGGCAAGTCACGGTTGATGACCGCATCGATGGCCAAGTTGCCGATGCCCGGATAGGAGAAAATCCGCTCGATCAACACCGTACCGCCGATCAGGAAAGTGAGCTGCACGCCGGTCAAAGTCGCGGTCGGGATGGCTGCGTTGCGCAAAGCCTCGCGGACAATAACACGCCATTCGCCGAAGCCCTTCACGCGTGCAAGCAGCACATAGTCCTGAGTCAGTTCTTCCTTCAGCGATATCTTCAGCACACGGGTGATGATTGCCGTGAACGGCAGCGCCAGAGCCAGAGCCGGCAGGATCATGTGGCGCATCAGGTCAATGAAGGCGTGGCCATCGAACCGCAGCACGCTCTCGATGAGCTGGAACTGGGTTGCATAGTTGAGGCTGATGCTGGGGTCCGAACGGCCTGAGATCGGCAGCACCGGCACGAGCACGCCCAGCACCAGGATGGCGGCCAGCGCCCAGATGAAGTCCGGCACCGCTTGCGCAAAGCCGGTAACCGCGTCGATGGCTGCTTCCGGCCATCTGCCACGCCAACGCGCGCCGGCCACCGCCGCGAGTACGCCGAGCACGATGGCGATGGCTCCGGCCAGCGCCGCCAATTCGAGGGTGGCGGGCAACCGCGAGATGACGAGACCTAGCACGCCGCTGCGCATACTGATCGAATTGCCGAAATCGCCAATCGCGGCATGGCGTAGCCAGATCAAGAACTGCACCGGGATACTTTTGTCGAGCCCGTACAAGGCCTTGAGGTGGTCGAAGTCTGCCTGGCTCGCCCCTGGCGGCAGCATCATCGCTATGGGGTTGCCCGGGACCACCCGGACCAGCACGAATACGATGACCACGACACCGGCCAGGGTAGGCACGGCCTGGAGGAGGCGGGAGAGGAGGGTGCGGGTCATCGGGAAAAGAGCGAATAGCGAGCAGCGAATAGCGAATAGGGCCTCGCAGCATCGCTAGTCATCGCACTGATCACTATTCGCTACTCACTATTCGCTAATTCTTAAGCCATCAATCCCGGCAGCAACGCTCCCGACACATGCGGCGTGACCTTGACTGTGTCCTTGAACAAGATCGGCTGCACATACTGCAAGAGTGGGATCACCTCGCCGTTCTCGGCGATGTATTTGTCGACAGCCTTGTAGCCGGCGATCCGTTTGGCCTCATCCTTCTCGCCCCACAGCGGGCCGATCATGTCCTGGGTGTCCTTGCCGTGCCAGGCACAGTGCGGTGACAGGCCGAACATGGAGAATCCTGTCGACGTGGACGGATCGCCAATCGAGTTGCCCCAGTTGTAGAACGCGGCGGGCGCCAGCTTGTGGGTCGCGCGCAGCTCGTAGTGTTTGGCGATCTCATACACTTCGATTTCAGCCTCGGCGCCGATTTTGCGCCACATGCCGACGATGGCTTGCACCATCTCGTAATCCTTCGGCTTGAAGCCTCGCGTGGTCTGGATCTTGAATTTGACGGGTTTGTCCTTGGAAAAGCCGCTGGCGGCCATCAGCTCGGCTGCCTTCTTGGGATCGTAACGAACCACAATCGAAGGATCGAAGGCACTGTATTGCGGCGCCTGCAGCGTATTGAGCGGCACACCGTAGCCGTGCAGGAGCTGATCAACGATGGCCTTCTTGTCAATGCTCATGGAGAGGGCCAGACGCACATTTTTGTCCAGCATCGGCTCAACATCCGTGATGAAGATCATGCCGATATCTGAAATCGGCGTGGTGATGCCCTTGAGCCCGGGCTTGCCCTTCAGCCGATCGAATTCTTCATAGGGAATCTCGAGCGTCACATCCGATGACCCGCTCTCGATCTCCGCGACGCGGGCTGTGGCGTCGGTCACGAACTTGAAAATGACCGTGTCGATCGCTGGCTTGCCCTTCCAATAATTGGGGTTGGCTTTCAGGCGCACGAAGGCGTTGCGCTCGAACTGATCGACCATGTACGGGCCCGAACCGACGGGCTTGGTCTCGAAGCCCTCGGCGCCGACCTTTGTGTAGTAGGCCTTGGGCAACACATAGCCGGTGAGGAAGCTCATCCACTTGAAATAGGTGGGCTCGAAATCCTTCATGTCGGCGATGACCTTCTGGCCATCGATCTTGAAATTGTTGACCTTGCCCCAGATGAACTGGATCGGGTTGCCAGTGTCCTTGTTTCCGGCACGCTCCAGCGACCACACCACGTCTTCGGGCGTCAGGTCCGACCCATCATGCCATTTGACGCCCTTGCGGATGTCCATCGAAATCTTTGAACGGTCGTCATTCCAACCCCATTTCTCAACGATGCCAGGAGCTTGAGCGAGGTCTGGTGCCTGGTCGATGTAAAGATCGAACACGCTCTGGTAGATGGACTGAATGGTTGGATTGACCGCTGAGGTGCCGACGGTCGGATCGAACGAGGGCAGGTTGACGTGATAGGCGATCGTCAGCTTGTCGGTGCCGGCAAAGGCCTGGTCGAACCGGAAGATTGGCAACGCGGCGGCAGCGGCACCCCCGATCATCACTCCACGGCGAGTCACTTGCATTTGCTTCTCTCCTTGTTGGGCGCCGCGTCACGGATGACGTCGATGCCCCTCCTCACCCTACTCAAATTCCAGCGGCAATTCGCAGTCAACGTTGCATGTGGTTCCTGGTCAAGGTTGACCTCGGCGGACTTATGCCCCCGACTTCCGCACGTGGCCCTTGATCAGTGCCAGATGCCCGTGGAGCCGGTTCATTAAAGCTGGCGAAACACCCTTCAGCAGTTCAACGACCCATTTCTCGTGGCTGCGGGCCATTTTCAGAAACCGCCGCCGTCCAATGGGTGTCAGACGCACCAACACGGTTCTCCGGTCACGCGGGTGTGTCTCGCGGGCAACCATGCCGTCCCGAACCAGCCCGTCGACGAGTCCAGTGACGGCCCCGTTGGTAACCATGACGCGATCCGAGAGCGCTGACATGCTGAGGTTCTCGCTGCCGGCACGCTCGAGCTGGGCCATGAGATCAAACCGGGCCATTGAGGTCTTGAATTCGATCCGCAAACGCGAGGCCAGCCGCTGCTTGATCTGATTGGATATGCCCAGCAGACGTAGCCAGATTCTGAGTTCGATATGAGCCGTTTCGGGTACCGGCTCGATCAGCCGGGAGGCTTGCGCAGTGCGCAGGACGCGCGGACGTGCGGAATGTCGACGCCGGTCAGCCATCAAGGAAACTCCCGACCGTCTTCAAGGCATCGTCCAGGGCCCTGCCCTCTTCGTCGGCCAACGCCGCCATACGCAAGCGGCGCACCCAGTCGGCGGCGTCGGCGCGCCCGGCCAGGCGATCGGCGGCGGCCATCACCTTGTCGAATTTGGAACTGCCGCGCGCAAAGGTGTCGCCGTATCCTTTAATCATGCGGCGGTTTTCGGTGAGTTCCACGGCGAGGGAGTAATCCTTCGGGGTCACGGTTGCGATCTTGGCGAGCCACGTCTCAAGATGGGCGCGCTCACGGAAATGCCGCAGCGAATTCCGCCGGAGGCCCCTCAGTCCGCCAACAAGAAAGAGTGGCACGAACCAGCGAATGGTGCCAGTGCGCACCCGGCGCGGCCGGCCGACAAACGGGGCCAAGAGCCATCGGAAACCCTTTGAACTCTCCACGCGCCGCCCAAGTGCCTTCGGCAGCACTCCAGCCAACTCCTCCAGACGTGGGTGCATGAATTCCGTCGTTGTGACCACCTGATCGCCTTTGGCCGCGACTTCATCGCGCACACGGTCAAAGCGTCGGCCACGGGTTTTCAAGTCCGCGACCCGGATGACATCGTCGTACGTCATGGCGCGAGCAAGTTGCTTGGCAGCGCTATCGGTCAGTCGATATTGGCGCGCCATGCCGCCGTTGGCGAGGTCGAGCCCATGGATTGCGCCCAGCCGATCAAGGTATTCGGAGCCATAGGCCGCATCCTGAAAATCCACCGCTCGCCGCAGCCCCGCCGAAACGATGCCGTGCAGGGGTTCAGGGAAGGTTTTACGGGCGCGTTCGGCGAGGATATCAAACGGTGGCCAGCCGATTGGCGCAAGATTTAGCTGGCGCTTTTCCCGGGCAGCTGGCCTTGCGGACACTGGTGTGGACCCGGCTGTACGCTGCCTTGTCGTCTCATCAAAGCCTAGACCGAAGGCTTGCAAGGAAGCCTCGGCCCCAACACCTCCCTTGCGGAGGGTCGCCTCGAACTGATCGCGCGTGAACGGCAATGCTCCCGAACCCGCAAGCGCGCCGAACAGAACCGCCGAAATCAGGCTGCCGGAGCGCTCGGCCATTGCCTCCATATCAAAAGCGATGAATGTCCGGGCTGCGACGGCGGCCGCCTCGTAGACCTTTGCGGCCTCGGCAATGCCATCTCCGGGCACGGATTTCTCTGAAACCGCCAGGGAGCGATGCGAGGACGCAATCAAGGTTGTTCGGTCCGGTGTCACCAGACCGCGCTGGATGGCGCGCCCGGCCTCCATCAATTCGGCGCCAACGACAATGTCGACCTCGCCTAGCGCTGGCATCAGGGCTAGTACCGGTTTCCGTCCCAACCACCCCTCAACCGGTGGGGAAAGCAATTCAACATAGTAGAGTGTTGCGCCCGTGCGTTGGGCAACCCCAGCGACCGAGGTTGCCTGGGCGACGTGACCGTGTCTCTCGGCCAGCGCCACAATCCAATCGATCAGCACGCCACCGCCCTGACCGCCCATGGCGTGGACTGACAAGGTGATGGGTCGTGTGGATGCGATGCGCTCTGAAGCATCTTTCTCTTTGAGGGCTGTCAACACTGTCATGGCTCGCGGACTCACGCCAATGTTGGTCGCGCACGCTCACGGCGGCGCTGCAGGAAGCCGATAACCCCTTGGCGGACGCGCGCCAGCAAGCGGTCCCAGCCATGCGGGTTCTGGATGATGTCGGCGCGGTAGAAGCTCGGGCACAGCACAGCGGCCTCTGCCACGTCGCCGCAGGTGCCGCAGCCGACACAAGAGTTGTCGATCGCCACCACCGGGTCATCCCTCAGCGGATCGTCTGACACTTTCAAGCTGAGCGACGGACAGCCCGAAAGCCGAATACAGGCATGATCGCCCGTGCAGACATCCTCATCGACGCCGAAACGCTGGCGCACCACGCGCTTGCCGTCCTTGACTGCCTTGGCGAGGATGGGTTTCTCACGCCGCTGTCTGTTCAACATGCATTCCGACGAGGCGACGATGACCTTCGGGCCCTTGTGCTTGCTGGTTAGTGCCTCCCTCAAGATCGCGCGCATTTTGGCGACATCATAGGTGCGATCAATCTGGCGTACCCAGTTGACGCCAATGCCTTCAACCGCCCGGGTGATCGGGTGTTTCGTCGAGCGGCTTTTGTTGCTGGCGCGTGACGACAGGATGTCCTGGCCACCCGTGGCGGCCGAGTAATAATTGTCGACGATGATCGTCACGCCATCGGATTTGTTGAATACCGCATTGCCGATGCCGCTGGTGAGGCCATTGTGCCAGAACCCGCCATCACCCATGATCGAGATCGGCCGCTTGCTTGCCGGCACATTGAACGCTGCTGCCGAGCTAGTGCCAAGCCCGTAGCCCATGGTGGTCGCACCAATATGGAACGGCGCGTTGATCGCGAACAGGTGGCAACCGATGTCAGCCGAGACGTGGTGCGGACCCAGTTCCTGCTCCACCAGCTTCATAGCCGAGAAGATCGGCCGCTCGGGGCAGCCGACGCAAAAGCTCGGCGGGCGCGGCGGCACGACTGCAGCCAGCGCCTTGACGGTATCGCTTTCGAGGATCGAGGGTTGATTTGGCGCCCGGAAGTGATCAGGCATGACCTCGGATGCATATTTCTTAAGGAACGTGGCAATGCCTTTGGTCATGACAGCGGCGGTGTATTCGCCTGCCATGGGCAGCATGTCCTTGCCCGCGAGCTTGGTCTGGATGTCGGCCCGGCGCAAAATGGTGTTGATTGCCTGCTCGATGAATTCCGGTTGACCCTCCTCGACGATCAGCACTGCATCCTTCCCAGCGGCGAATGCGGTCATTTCATCGTCGATCAGCGGGTAGGTAACATTGAGCACATAGAGCGGCACTCGGCTGGTGCCCCAGATGTCGGCAAGGCCAAGGCTCTGCAATGCTCTTATTACACCGTTATACATACCCCCTTGCATGATGATGCCAATCTTGCCGAGGTCGCCCGCGAACAGCTCGTTGAGTTTGTGCTCCTTGATGAACTTCACCGCCGCCGGCCATCGCCTCTCAATCTTCTCGCGTTCGTGCAGATAGGAGGCAGGCGGCAGCACAATTCGACTGGTGTCGCGTTTGGGATTTTCCAAGGCATCCCGCAGCGTATACGGCGGCCGCTTGTTGGCCTTGGTGGTGAAACTGCCATGCACATGGCAACAGCGGATGCGAACCTCCAGCATGACAGGCGTGTTGGAGGCCTCAGAGAGCTCGAACCCCTTTTCCACCGCATCGACGATCGAAGGCAAATTGGGGCGCGGGTCGAGAAGCCATATCTGCGACTTCATCGCGAAGGCGTGGCTGCGCTCCTGCATGATGCTGGAGCCCTCGCCGTAGTCTTCGCCCACGATAATGAGTGCGCCGCCCGTGACACCGCCCGACGCCAGATTGGCCAGCGCGTCCGAGGCAACATTGGTGCCGACCGTCGCCTTGAAGGTGACGGCGCCCCGGATCGGATACATAACCGAGGCGGACAATGTGGCGGCAGCGGCGGCTTCCGAGGCGCTGGCCTCGAAGCGCACATCCAGATCAGCGAGGACTTCCTGCGCGTCGGCAAGCACGTCCATCAAATGGGAGATCGGGGCACCCTGGTAGCCGGCCACGTAGCCGACGCCCGATTGCAGCAGCGCCTTGGTGATGGCCAGGATACCTTCGCCCCGAAATTCCTCTCCCGGCCCAAGCCTCAAGTCCTGCACCTCGCGGGCAAATGAGCGCTCGGCCATGGGTCATGGACCTCGGAAACATAGACAATTCAGATGTCAATGATGTTGGCCCGCCGCCGCGGTCGCGTCAAGCCGAACGAGGCCACCGCTTGGTCCGGACAGAAGATTGACCGATGCTTTAAGGCTGAAATTTCTAGATTGAAGTCGCTATGGCGCAATGCCATGCTATCCCACTTGAACGGAGATCATCACCGCGATGAGGATCGCCTGTATCGGCGGTGGCCCAGCCGGCCTCTACTTCGCCATCAGCGCCAAATTGCGTGATCCCGCGCATGAGATCGTGCTCCTCGAGCGCAACAGACCTGACGATACCTTCGGCTGGGGCGTCGTGCTTTCAGATGGCACCTTGGCGAATCTGACGGCCAACGATCCTGACAGCGCTGAATCAATTCGTGAGCACTTTGCCTACTGGGACGATATCGCCGTTCATTTCAAGGGTACAAGGACTGTCTCGAGTGGGCATGGCTTTTGCGGAATCGGCCGCAAGCAGCTGCTGATCTTGCTCCAGGCCCGCGCCCGCGAACTTGGCGTCGATCTGCGGTTCGAGACACGGGTCGAGAGCGTGACGGCGCTTGCCGCCAAATATGACCTGGTGGTCGCTGCCGACGGACTTAACTCGCTGGCCCGGGCCGAATTTTCTGACTACTTCGAGCCCGAAATCGAGCAGCGCAGATGCAAGTTTGTCTGGTTGGGCACGCATCAGAAATTTGGCGACGCCTTCACCTTCATTTTCGAGGAGACCGAGCACGGCTGGGTCTGGGCCCATGCCTATCAATTCGATGCCGGCACCGCGACCTTCATCGTTGAATGCAGCGAGGCAACCTGGAGCAAATTCCAGTTCGGCGGGATGAGCCAGCAGCAATCCATCGCCGTTTGCGAGCACATCTTTGCCAAGCATCTCGGCGGCCACGCGCTGTTGACCAACGCCAACCATATTCGCGGCTCGGCCTGGATCACTTTTCCCCGAGTTTTGTGCAAGCGCTGGTCCTACGCCAACATCGCGCTTCTAGGCGACGCGGCAGCCACCGCGCATTTTTCGATCGGCTCGGGCACCAAGCTCGCAATGGAGAGCGCTGTCACGCTGGCCGACGCCGTGCGAACAGAAAAGACCATCGCGGCTGCTTTGATCAAATACGAGCAGAAGAGCCGGATCGAGGTGCTGCGCCTGCAATCCGCCGCGCGCAATTCGGCAGAATGGTTCGAGGACGTCGATCGCTATTTTCATCTCAATCCCGTGCAGTTCAACTACTCCCTCCTGACCCGCTCACAGCGGATCAGCCATGAAAACTTGCGCCTTCGCGACAGGACCTGGCTGGGCGACGCGGAAGCCTGGTTCCAGAGCGCGGCGGGTGCGCCAGCCGGTGTCAGGCGGGCACCGATGTTCGCGCCGTTCCAGCTCCGCGATATGCGACTCAAGAACCGGGTGGTGGTCTCGCCGATGGCCCAATACAAGGCCGTGAACGGCTGCCCAACCGATTGGCACCTGGTTCACTACGCCGAGCGCGCCAAGGGCGGGGCGGGATTGCTCACCATCGAGATGACCTGTGTGAGCGCGCAAGGTCGCATCACACCGGGTTGCACAGGGCTATATGCACCGGAACACGAGACGGCCTGGAAACGTATCGTTGACTTCGTCCACGTTGAAACGGACGCAAAAATCTGCTGTCAGCTCGGACATTCTGGAGCCAAGGGATCCACGCGATTAGGTTGGGACGGGATGGATGAACCGCTGCGCGACGGCAACTGGCCGCTGCTGTCGGCCTCGGATATCGGCTGGTCATCGGACCACCAGACACCCAAGGCGATGGACGCTGCGGATCGGGCCCGTGTTTGTGATGAGTTTGTCGCTTCGGCGCGGATGGCCGAGCGCGCCGGCTTCGACATGCTGGAGCTTCACGCCGGTCACGGCTATCTCTTGTCGTCGTTCATTACCCCGCTGACCAACACTCGGGCCGATGCTTATGGCGGTTCGCTAACCAACCGCTTGCGGTTCCCGTTAGAGGTGTTCCATGCGGTTCGTGCGGCCTGGCCTCATCACAAGCCAATCTCCATGCGCATTTCGGCCAACGACTGGGTCGGCACGCAAGGCGTGACACCCGCGGAAGCAGTAGAAATTGCGAGGCTACTGCAGCAAGCCGGCGTAGATATTTGCGATGTATCCGCCGGCCAGACCTCACTGGCGGCCCGGCCAATTTATGGCCGGATGTTCCAGACCCCGCTGTCCGATCGCATCCGCAACGAAACCGGTATGGCCACGATGGCTGTGGGCAATATCTACGAACCCGACCACGTCAACTCGATCCTGCTTGCGGGTCGCGCCGACCTCGTGTGTTTGGCTCGACCGCATTTGGCCGATCCTTATTGGACGCTGCACGCGGCAGCAACTCTTGGCGACACTGGCGAGGCATGGCCGCTGCCATATCTCGCCGGGCGCGAACAGTTGCACCGGTTGACTGACCGATCTGGCAAGGGCGAGAGACCATGAGCGACATGACGGGCTTTACCCCGAGGCATTTTCGCTGGCAAGCCGCAGAGGGTGTTGCTGTCATTCGTCTCGACCGGCCGGAGCGCAAAAATCCGCTGACGTTCGAAAGCTACTCAGAATTGCGAGACTGCTTCCGGACCATCAACCAGGCCGATGACATCAGAGCGGTGGTGTTCGGCTCCACTGGCGGCAATTTCTGCTCGGGCGGCGACATTCACGAGATCATTGGGCCATTGCAGAAGATGGACGTTAAGGGGCTTTTGCGCTTCACCCGAATGACCGGCGATCTGGTGAAGGCAATGCTTGGATGCGGCAAGCCGGTGATCGCAGCGGTGGATGGGGTGTGTGCGGGAGCGGGTGCGATAATTGCGATGGCATCGGACATTCGCTTGGCCACACCGGCGGCCAGAACCGCGTTCCTCTTCAATCGCGTTGGTCTCGCCGGCTGTGACATGGGCGCCTGCGCGATTCTGCCCCGTATCGTCGGTCAGGGTCGCGCCGCCGAGCTACTCTATACGGGGCGCTCCATGTCGGCCGAAGAGGGTGAACGATGGGGTTTTTTCAACCGCATCGTTGAGGCGGGCGCGCTCGAGGCCGAGGCGATGGCGCTCGCTCGAGCGCTCGCCGCGGGGCCGAGTTTTGCCAACATGATGACCAAGTCCATGCTGCAACAGGAGTGGTCGATGTCCGTTGAGCAGGCCATCGAGGCCGAGGCGCAGGCCCAAGCCATCTGTATGCAGACATTGGATTTTTCCCTTGCCTATGAGGCCTTTGTCGCACGAACCAAACCCCTCTTTGAAGGCAACTGAAATGCCGGATCGGAGCTTTCTCGATTGGCCATTCTTCGAGGTCCACCACCGGGAACTCGCGGCAAAATTGGATCGTTGGGCGCAGGCAAGCCTGGTAGGCCTCGACCACGAAGATACGGATGCGACCTGCCGCAAGCTAGTAGCTGAGCTCGGAGCCGCCGGCTGGTTGATGCACTCGGCGGTTGATCCCGATGCTCCCGGCAAAGGCCTGGACGTGCGCACGCTTTGCCTCGTCCGAGAGACATTGGCTCGCCATGACGGCCTCGCCGACTTCGCGTTCGCAATGCAGGGCCTCGGTACCGGGGCGGTCTCCCTATTCGGCACCGAAGCTCAACGGCGTCGCTGGCTGCCCGAGGTCCGAGCCGGCCTCGCGATACCAGCTTTCGCATTGACCGAACCAAAATCAGGCTCCGACGTGGCAAACATCGAGATGACGGCCACTCCGGACGGTGAGTCCTATGTGCTCGATGGCGAAAAGACCTGGATTTCCAATGGTGACATCGCTGATGTCTATACGGTGTTCGCGCGCACGGGCGAGGGGCCTGGCGCCAAGGCGCTGTCGGCGTTCCTCGTTCCCACAGGCCTGTCCGGCTTCACCATCACCGAGCGGCTTGAAACCATCGCGCCGCATCCGTTGGCGCGACTTATGTTCAAGCGCTGCCGGATACCACGGAGCGCCCTGATTGGAGTGCCAGGCCAAGGGTTCCGCATTGCCATGTCCGTGCTTGATGTCTTCCGCCCGACCGTGGCGGCCGCGGCGCTCGGATTTGCCCGCCGTGCGCTCGATGCGACGCTTGAGCGGATAAAATCACGGCACCTGTTCGGAGCGCCAATGAGCGAGCTACAAATGGTGCAGGGCCATGTCGCCGACATGGCACTCGACATCGATGCGGCGGCGCTACTGATCTATCGTGCTGCTTGGGTCAAGGATTCTGGCGCACCTCGCGCAACCCGCGAGGCGGCAATGGCCAAGTTGTTCGCCACCGATCGCGCGCAGGACGTGATCGACCGGGCAGTGCAAATCCACGGCGCCGAGGGCGTCCGAAAGGGCAGCGTGGTCGAACAGCTCTACCGGGAAATTCGGGCGCTGCGCATCTACGAGGGCGCATCGGACGTGCAACGATTGATTATCGCGCGCGCGGTGGTGGCAAGAGGCTGACATGCATTCGATCCTGCAACCTCAAGGCTGGGTCAGGCCCATCGGCTATGCCAATGGCGTTGCCGCCAGCGGACGATTGGTGTTCGTGGCCGGCCAGATTGGCTGGAACGCACGTTGCGAATTTGAGACCGACGATCTTGTGGAACAGGTCCGGCAGGCCCTGCAGAACGTCGTCGCAGTGCTGGCCGAAGCCGGCGCCAAGCCCGAGCACATCGCGTCGATGACTTGGTATATCACCGATAAGTCCGGTTATCTCGCCAATCTCAAGAGCATCGGCCACGCTTATCGCGAGGTGATCGGACGGACGTATCCGGCGATGGCAGCGGTTCAAGTGATGGGGCTGATCGAAGACCGGGCCAAAGTGGAAATTCAAGCCATGGCGGTTGTGCCTCTCGCCAACAACGCAGGAGAGCAGACATGACCGCGGCCGTCATCGTGTCCACGGCCCGCACGCCAATCGGCCGCGCCTTTCGCGGGGCGTTCAACATGACCGGCGGCGTTGAACTCGTCGCTCCACTGATCCGAGCGGTGCTCGCGCAGTCGGGCGCCGAGGCCGGAGACGTCGAAGAGGTGGTACTAGGCTGCGGGTATCCCGAAGGCGCCACGGGTGGCAATGTGGCGAGACAGGCCGCCCTTCGCGCGGGCCTCCCGGCGTCTTCCGCGGCGGTCACCGTAAGCCGGTTTTGCGCCTCGGGACTTGAAGCCATTGCCCACGCGGCCAAGCGGATAATGCTCGATCGCGTGCCAGTCGCGATCGCCGGCGGAGTCGAATCCATCAGCCTGGTCCAGCCCAACGTCAACCGCGCGCACGCGGCCAACCCCTGGCTCGAAAGCGAGAAGCGTTCAATCTACATGCCAATGATTGAAACCGCCGACCTGGTGGCGGGCCGCTACGGGATCAGCCGCCAGGACCAGGACCGGTTCGCAGTCGAGAGCCAACGACGGACCGCGGCCGCTCAGGCGGCCAACCGATTTATGGATGAGATCGTGCCTATGAGCGTGCAAAAGGCGGTTGCCGACAAGGACGGCAAGCCCGCGGGACACCAGAACGTGCACCTCGTAAAGGACGAAGGAAATCGCCCCGAGACATCCTTGGAGGGCCTGGCCAAATTGAAGCCGGTCCGCGAAGGCCAGTTCATCACGGCTGGCAACGCCAGTCAGCTCTCGGACGGGGCCTCGGTAAGCCTGCTGATGTCTGACGATGAGGCGCGGCGCCGGGACTTGCGGCCCCTTGGTGTCTTTCGCGGTTTCGCGGCGGCCGGATGTGAGCCGGACGAAATGGGCATCGGGCCGGTCCTTGCCGTTCCGCGGCTGCTGGAGCGCTTTGGACTCGCGGTTCGCGATATTGATTTATGGGAGCTGAATGAGGCCTTCGCCAGCCAGGCAATTTATTGCTGCGACCGACTTGGCCTGCCACCCGATCGCCTCAACGTCAACGGCGGCGCGATTTCCATCGGTCATCCCTACGGTATGAGCGGCGCACGGATGGTCGGCCATGTGCTGCTCGAAGGCCGCCGGCGCGGTGCCCGCTACGCCGTGGTCACCATGTGCGTGGGGGGTGGTATGGGTTGCGCGGGCTTGCTGGAAATCCTGTAGTTTGCGCCGTCAAGTATCCGCCACGTCGACTGCTGCCGCATCGGCGAAGATCCGGAGCGCGCCCGTCGTGTTCAAGCGAGCAGCAGGCAGTTCCTCTTGGCCGCGCCTGATCTGGGAGAGGGCAGCCTGCTTGTCTCGGCCGGCAATCAGAAATGCCGCCTGCCGGCAACTTTCAAGCGCGGGATAAGTCAGTGTGATCCGCGCCTCCGGCTTGGCTCCGACGACAGCTGCAACCCACCGCACTTTTTCGTTGAGCACTTCGCTCCCTGGAAACAGCGAGGCTGTATGCCCATCGGTCCCCAGTCCAAGCAGCACCAGATCAAACAGCGGCCGGTCCGGGTCGAGGTGACCGGCACCATAGCAGGACATGAGTTCACGCTCATAAGCCATCGCAGCAGCGTCGGGAGTGGTCTCCCACGTCGGAACGGGATGAATATTGCCGGCCGGAACTGGCGCCACAGCGAGCAGCGCCTCGCACGCCATGCGATAATTGCTCAAGGCATCTTTGTGCGGCACGAACCGCTCGTCGCCCCAGAACCAATGCACACGAGACCAGGGAAATTGCTCTCGAAGAGACGCGCCAGCGAGGGTTTGATAGAGCCGTTGCGGCGTCGTTCCGCCGGACAAGGCGACGGTGAACGGCCCCCTCTTGGCCAAAGCTAGTTCCAAAATCCATTCAGCGACCCGGCGCGCGAGTGAATCTGGGTCGCCGAAGATTTCAACATTGGCTTCAGACAGTTTTGTCATTGATCGGCCTTGGGTTGGGATCGTGCGATTGCCGGGGTCACTGCCGAATTCCTGGTTGTTGCAGCCATGGGACTTTGCCGTGCCGGCCTTGGCAACGCGTGCTGCGACCCTCAGGATGAGCTGACCGGCCGCCATTTTCGACCGGCGTCCCGGGCCAGCATTTCGTCAGCCGCCCCAGGACCATTGCTCCCGGACTCATAGAGCGGACACGCCGCCTTTTCAGCCACCCAAGCATCAAGCACCGGTTGCACAACCCGCCAAGCCTGTTCAACCATGTCGGCACGCATGAACAATGCCGTGCTGCCGGTCATCACATCGTGGATCAACGTTTCGTATCCGACATTCGGTTCCTTGGCGAACCAATCGTCATAGCGGAAATCCATTTTCACGGCCGCCAGGTCCATGACCGGCCCGGGGCGTTTCACCTCGAACTGGAGCGAGATTCCCTGATCCGGCGCGATCCGCAAGACCAGCCAGTTGGGCCGGAGACTGTCGACGGGAGTATCCTGAAAAGCCGCATACGGTGCTTGCTTGAAGCAGATGGCGATCTCGGTCATCCGATGTGACAAGTGCTTGCCGGTGCGGATATAGAACGGCACACCCGCCCATCGCCAGTTGTCGATCTCAACTCGCAATGCGACATAGGTTTCGACGTCCGATCGCGGGGCCACATTCGGCTCGTCGCGATAGGCGGCCGCGGGCTTGCCGAGTACCATGCCAGCTGCGTATTGACCTCGAACCACCTGCTCGGGGCCAATGGCGCGCATTGCGGCAAATACCTCGGCCTTCCTTGAGCGGATTGCTGCCGCGTCGAAGCAGGTCGGCGGTTCCATCGCCACCATCGAAAGTAACGCAAACATGTGGCTCGGCACCATGTCGCGAAGCGCGCCGGTCGCCTCGTAGAACTTGCCGCGTTTCTCGACGCCCACCGTTTCGGCTGCGGTGATCTGCACATGGTCGATCCGGTCGCGATTCCAGATTGGCTCGAACAGTCCGTTGGCAAACCGCATCGCCATGATGCTTTGCACTGTGTCCTTGCCGAGATAATGATCGATCCGGAAGATCTGCTCCTCGCGCAGTGTGCGCAGGAGGTGGGCGTTCAGGTCACGAGCGGAGTGGAGGCTATTTCCGAACGGCTTTTCCACCACAACCCGGCGCCAGTAGCTTAGCTTCCCGTCCTGGTCCTTGTCCTGGCGGGTTAGTCTCGCCTTGCCCAGTTCCTCAACGACAATCTCGAAAAACTGGTCTGCCACGCCAAGATAGAAAATCGCGTTGCCGCGCGTGCCATGGCGGCGCTCGGCGTCAACCAACGCCGCTGCGATCATGCTGTAAATCTCGGGCTTGGTTATGTCTCCCTGCAGATAAGTCAGCTTCGAGGCAAGCCGGGACCACGCCGCCTCATCGATGTGGTCGACACCAAGTTCCGCGCCGGTTTTGCCGATAAAACCCTTGAGCATGTCATGCAGATCGCTACGCCAGCTTTCCGTGGTGCGCGCGCTCTGGCCGACACCGATCAAGGCAAAATTCTCAGGCAGTGCCTTGGTGCGAATGAGATTGTAAAGAGCGGGAACCAGCAACCGCTTGGTCAGATCTCCGCCTGCCCCGAAAATAACCATGGCGCACGGGTCGGCGGGTTTCGCCTGGCGCCGCGGCGGTGAAGCGATGATCTGGACGGATTGGGGTTTCTGTATCGGCTGGATGTTGGGCATCTGCTAAACCGTGACCTCGAGTTTGACTTGCTGGCCGCACGACGACAAGGACTAGAGTTGAAAACAGCCCAAAATATTGGCGGCCGAGATGGGCCAATTTGCCAAGTGCACCTTATCGCCGATTGTGTGGCATCGCCGCGAGCGGAATCGCACAACAGGCTCGGCACTCGAGCCGGCGTGGTGGTCGAAAATCCCAGTTTCGGCGCGAACTGTTACTTCACAAATGCTTGCACCCGCCGTTAGGCAATGGCATCGCTTGTTCATGTCCCTGCGCATCGTTTTCATGGGTACACCGGATTTCGCGGTACCGACGCTGAGCGCGCTACTCGGCTCGGTCCACCAAGTCGTCGCTGTCTACTGCCAACCTCCGCGCCCCGCCGGGCGTGGCATGGCGCTGCGACCCTCGCCCGTCCAAATGCTTGCGGCGAGCGCTGGCCTCCCTGTGCTCACTCCGCTCTCGCTGCGGCCTTCCGAGACGGTTGCGGTCTTTGCGGCTCACGAGGCCGACGTGGCAGTGGTGGCCGCCTATGGGCTTCTGCTCCCTACGGCCATTCTGCCGTTGCCCAGTCATGGTTGCCTCAATCTCCATCCATCGAGGTTGCCACGTTGGCGCGGGGCGGCGCCCATCCAGCGCACGTTGATGGCCGGTGATCCCGAAACAGCCATTTGCATCATGCGGATGGAGGCAGGGCTCGATACAGGTCCGGTGTGTCTTGCAGAGCAAGTGAGGATACCCCCCTCCATGACCGCGGGTGAGCTCCATGACCTGGCGGCGGAGCGTGGCGCTGAACTAATGTTGGCGGCACTTGCCGCACTTGAGGCAGACAAGCTGGTTTGCCGGCCGCAACCGACCGAAGGCATCACTTACGCCGCAAAGATCGACAAGACCGAGGCCCATATCGACTGGCGCCGACCCGCAACTCATGTCTGCGATCACATCCGTGGCCTATCGCCGTTTCCGGGTGCCTGGTTTGAACTCGGGCCAGAGCGGCTCAAAGTTTTGCGCGCCGAGGTCTCCCGTGGGCACGGAGAGCCAGGCAGGGTCCTGGACGACAGCTTGGTGGTCGGCTGCGGAGAGGGCGCGGTACGGTTGCTTGAATTGCAGCGTGCCGGACGCAAACCGATGCCCGCGTTGGAATTGCTGCGCGGGCACCTGGTTCCGGTAGGTACTCAACTTGGTTAGCATGGTCGCGGCTTAACCAAATACGGCCTTCACCACACCCTCGGCGCGCGCGCTGGCTTAAACTGTCCACCCTGGTCTATCAGCCTTGGAGGACGTGATGCTCCGCTTGCCCCTCGTTTGGAAGGGTCTCGTCGTCGTTGGCACGGTTGCTACGGCAACAGGCGCCCTGGCGGACGTAAGCACCGCCGTACGCAGCTCGCCCGACGGCACCAACACTGGCCCCCTCATCATCCGCATCGAGCGCTCGTCCGCACCGTCACAAGGCGATTCTGCCGTAATCAAACAGACTCGCTGCCTGTTGCAATGGACCGCCGGCGAACCCGGCAAATACACCAAACAATGCAGCACGTCGGCCTTGCCCCATTAGTCACCATCGACAGTCGATCAGGTTAGCCATGACACCCACAACATACCGCTCTGGATTGATCTTGGCGCTGCTGGCGTTGCCTGCCTCCGCGGCGCTTGCCAATGCCAAATTCATTCACATACCCAAAGGACAGGCCTCTGAGGCGCTGCCAAATGCGCCAGCGAGCGAAGACGAAGCATCGGGATGGCGCGGCCAAGCCAGACGGCTTCCGCATGTATTGCGGCTGCAAAGTGCGTCCGCTCCGGTTCGTGCCGCTCCGACGCCTGCGCCTGCGCCAACTGCGGCTATTGTGGAATGCGGAAATTCCGGCGTTCTCGATCGTATCCGCACGTCCACCTATGGCGGCATCGCACCGAGAACAGCCGGGTTTTACAC